>ENA-UOOE01000021-UOOE01000021.1-fermentation-metagenome-genome-assembly--contig:-NODE-21-length-184652-cov-9.597967_pt1 | contig 184652 bp, 180 predicted proteins | sample MGYA00245776_ERZ724021 | MGnify/ENA primary metagenome ERZ724021 (study PRJEB28704, sample SAMN03018321) | fermentation metagenome | biome: anthropogenic terrestrial biome; feature: soil... | reverse complement strand
ACGGTCACATGGTTTTAACAGAAATAGCTCCAGGTATTGAGCTTGAAGATCTTCAGTCTAATACAGGAATAAATTTTGAAGTCAGTAAAGATCTTTGCATCATGCAAGGGACGGAAGAATATCTTTGCGAGGGGGTTGCGAAATGACCAAGGCCGTTATTCTGAGCGCTTGTCGAACTCCAGGGGGGAAATATGGCGGTTCCCTGAAGTCTTTCCAAGCTCCCGACCTCGGCGGTGTTGCCATAGCGGAAGCTATAAAACGTTCAGGTATAAACCCGGAAGATGTTGAAGAAGTTATTATGGGAAACGGATGGCAAGCCGGTGTAGGTGCTAACCCTGCTCGAATTGCCATGGTCAAAGGGGATGTCCCTCAGGATGTTCCGGCTTTCACTGTAAACAAGCGGTGTGGATCTGGCCTGAGAACAGTTATGCTTCTTGCCGATCGAGTCCGTCTTGGGGATATTAGCGTTGGTGTGGCGGGAGGAATGGAAAGCGCCACGAACACGCCCTATCTTCTTCCAGAAGCTCGGTGGGGACATCGCATGGGAGAAAAAAAGGCTCTCGATGTTTTACATCAAGATGGATTTATGTGTCCGGTAGCAGGAGCCTTAATGGGGGCCATTACAGAACGTTTAGTGGAGGAACACCACATTTCCAGGCAAGAACAAGATGAATTTGCCTTAGCGAGCCATCAGAAAGCAGTGAGGGCAATGGAGGAGGGGCTCTTTGCCGAAGAGACAGTCCCTCTCTTTATTCATGATCGAAAAAAAGGCGATATTGCTATTGATAGCGAGGAAATTCCGAGGAAGGATACAACTCTTGAAGCTTTAGGACGTCTTCCTGCCATATTTAAAGAAGGAGGAACAATTACCGCCGGAAGCAGCTCTGCCCTATGCGACGCTGGTAGTGCTGTGGTTGTAGCCCATGAGGAGTGGGCACAGAAAAATGGATATACTCCTATTGCTCGAATCTTGGGATACGCTGACGCTGCTATTGATGCCTCGCTTTTTGGAATATCCCCCACAGTTGCCATGCCGAAAGCTCTCGATATGGCCGGACTCTCTTTGGAAGAGATGGATCTTATAGAGATTAATGAAGCCTTTGCAGCCCAAGTTATCGCCTGCCATCGCATTATGCCCTTCAACATGGATAAATTAAATATTCATGGTGGCGCCATAGCTCTTGGACACCCTATCGGAGCGACAGGCTCCAGAATACTCACAACTCTTCTTTACGCCCTTAAACATGCAGATAAAGAGTTGGGAATAGCCAGTGCCTGCATTGGTGGCGGGCAAGGGGTAGCCATGGTAGTGCAGCGTTTGCGTTAAGCTTTCTTGCGCTTAAAGTTAATTAAAGTTTGTTTTTGTTATGAAGGCTTTTGCCTCTCTTCGAGGTAAAAGCCTTTCCTCTTGTCTGTTGATGCTGGTATAATACCAATAGCCCTATAAAATTGAATATTAAAAATTAAATTCTTTATTGATTTTTCATGATATAATTTATTGACTTTCTATGAAATATGTATGGATTAGCGGTGTTTTTATTAAAAATAAATTTATAGACCGGAGGAGGCCCATGAAAAGCGATTCGATTTATACCAGGTTGAAAAATATTCACGAAAAAGTAAGCGGGTATATTTCATCGAATTTGGCCAGTGTTTCCGGTATCCGAGAGCAAGAATCCACTAGGTTGAAGGAAATACGCGAAAAATTTGATTTTGTTCAAAAAAACATTGTCGAGCTTATAGAAGCTTCAGATAAGGCTGAGGAAGCGTATAAATCTGCTCGGCAAAAGTTAGTAGATGCCACAAGGGAAGGGGATGAGCCTTCTCAACGTCAGGCATATGACCGAGCGGAACATCTGATGAAAATGCTGGCAACTTTCGAGGAACGAGAGAGGAATTTAAAACAACAACGAGAGTATTTAAGCCTTGAAGAACGAGAGATTTTAAAGTATTTAGCTCGCAGCGATGAGATGGCGAACAAATTTCGGCTAGCATTAGAGCTTCTTCGGGATCAGTCTATAAATGCCATGTTAGGAGATAGTAACGAAAAAAGCTTTAGCGTTCTTCTTGCTGCTTTAAGTCTGGCAGAAAGGGACAGTCGAACTTTGGCCAGAGACCTTCACGATGGGCCGGCTCAAAGGCTGTCGGGGGCTATTATGCTTTATGATTTAGCGGATCGTTATTTTCAGACAGGCCGTACTGAAGAAGCCTTGGCTGAATTTCGCAAAGTGAAAACACAGATGCAGGAAGCGATGGCAGACATAAGAGCTTTCCTCTTCCAGATCTACCCGCAAGGCCTGGAGGAGGGTCTTGATGTAGCCCTTCAACGATATGCAAAGCAGGCTAGCGATCGGTATGGAGTTGATATTACATTCCAATCTTCTGGAGATATTGTTGCTTTGCCCATGGCTCTTCGTTCAAATCTGTTTAAAATTATTCATCAGGCCATGGATAATGCCATACAAAGAGGTGAAGCCAAAAGCATCAAAATAACGTTGAGCTCAGGGAGTGAGGCTTTTAGCGCACGTATAGCAGACGATGGTATGGGGTTCGACGTGAATAAAGCCAGAATGGCAGCTCAAACACGAGGTTCCTATGGGCTTATGAATATGGAGGAACGAACGCGTCTTTTTGGAGGAAATTTTTCCATTGATAGCGCACCGGGTAAGGGTACAGTTGTAACTATGAGTGTTCCACTTCCGGAGGATGATATGTGATGGAAAAAATTACGATAGTTATAGCAGATGATCATAATATGTTCAGGGAAAGCCTTCGAAAAGTTCTGGACCTTGAATCTGATCTGGAAGTTGTAGGGGAAGCCAGAGATGGACAAGAGACTGTAGATGTTATAGAGCGAACCAACCCCCAAATAGTAATGCTTGATATACGCATGCCGAAGTTTGATGGTATAGAGGTCGTAACACAGCTCAAAAAGAAAGGATGCCCCTGTAAATTTATTATCATTACAGCCTTGGATGGAGAAAATCAAATAACTCGCATATCCCGAGCCGGAATAGAAGGATATGTGCTTAAATCCTCTGGTTTGACGGAATTGCTCATTGCATTAAGAACCGTCGCCTCAGGTGGAAGCTATGTGGATCCCAAGGTAGCTTCGAAGCTCCTTACATCTTTCTCTACCCATGCAGAATTTCGAGAAAAAATGGATCTTCTCACCAATAGAGAAAAACAGATTCTCTATTGGGTCTCTCACGGACTCTCCTCAAGAGACATAGCCAAACAAATGATCCTCTCAAATAAAACGATACAGAACCATATAAGCCAAATTCTTAAGAAGTTGCAATTACAGGAAAAAGGGCAAGCAGTAGCTCTTGCCTGGAAATGGGGCCTCCCTGAGCGCTCTCCTTCAGACTTTTCTGAAAAAGATTAAACCCAAATAAAATATATAACACACGTAGAGAGGCGGAGAAAAATCTCCGCCTCTCTTGTACTCTCCTTTGTATTCGTACAGGCGGGAAATATTCCTTTATTTATAAGTTAATCTTCCTTTTATTTTAGTGAGTCTCCCCACCTTATTTATGAAACTTCCGTTATGTATGAAAAAACATTAACCCATTATTATTATTGTAAAACAGTAGTAAAAATATTTGCAGATACAGAGAAGGGGAGGGATTATAGATGCTAGAAAGACTTCGTAACCTTGTGTGGGATGAGGAAGGCCAGGGGTTGGTGGAGTACGCATTGATTATAGCGTTGATTTCTGTAGCAGTGTTAGTTGGAATAGGGTTAACTTTTGTTACACCCCTTAAAAATCTTTTTAGTGGAGTAGGAGCAAAACTTGTAGTACCAGAATAATATGAGTTTATGTGGCTATTGTTGAAGATAGGATTTTTGAGCGAAGGGCAGGTTTTTCCTGCCCTTTCTTTCTAAAACAGGAGGGGCTGTATGGAGTGGGGAGTGCTGGCAGTCGTATGTTGGGCTGGCTTTTACGATATGAAATATAAAAAGGTTCCTAATTGGCTCACCTATGGGCTGTTAGTGGCGGCGTTGTGCTTTCATGGAGTAACGGGCTCTGTTTCCATGTCTCTTGTAGGGGCAGTGTTGGGGTTTGTGTGGTTCCTCATCCCTTATTTACTTGGTGGCATGGGAGCGGGTGACGTGAAACTTTTGGCGGCTACAGGGGCTGTGGTGGCGTGGCCGGGTGCTTTGAATCTCGTTTTGTATTCGTCCATAGCCGGTGGCGTGTTAGTGATAGCCTTGGCTTTTAAAGGTATAGATTACCAGAGCTTTTGGCTGGCTTTAGCTGGAGGCCCCAGGGTTTTTTTTAAAAGCATATGGAGGTCGGGGCGGGAACATCGTAAAGAAAAAGTACCTTATGCCCTATCTATTGCCGTGGGATATGCCATATATCTCCTGCTGTGAGCGGGGGTGATGAAATGAGAAGACTTTTGAAAAAACGAAGTGAAGGGCAGGCGTTAGTTGAGTTTGCCATAGTGTTGCCCCTTTTGCTTCTTCTCGTGATGGGAATAATAGATTTCGGTTTGATGATGCAGCAATACCTTACGTTAAATCACGGAGCTCGAGAAGGGGCCCGTCTGGCAGCTGTAGGAGGTTCTGCTTCAGATGTAGAGGCTCGAGTCAAAGAAATTTTAGCCGTCAGGTGGTCTGAAGACAAGGTATCTGTGAACGTCACAGAAGTAGATAAAGGGACCTATAAGGAAGATGTGGTTACAGTGCAGGCCCCGGTCGCATTTTTAACGCCTTTGAGTGCTTTTGTGAAAGGGCTTACTCCTAACTGGACAGCCCAGGCCAAGGCGGCATTTAGATCGGAGTGATAGACATGAGAAAAGAGAGCCATAGGCAATTAAAGAGAAGTAGGGGAGCTGTTCTGGTGTGGGTAGCGGGAAGTTTGGTAGTGCTTCTTGGCGCTGGCGCCCTTTCTTTAGATTACGGCCGTCTCGTGTTGAGTCGTTGGAGATTGCAGGCTGCTGCTGATGCCGGAAGTTTAGGGGGGGCTTGGGAGCTTGGAAATGCCATGGTGGATCAAGGCATTCGTGAAAGCGCTGCCACTCAAGTGGCGACAAGTATTGCTTCTGAGAATAGGAATGAGGGGAATTATTCTGTAACTTTCCCTGATACTAAAACATGCCATGTACTGGGACAGGAAAATGTTTCCATGACCTTCGCCAGAATTTTAGGCTTTGAAAGCAGTACTGTCCAGGCAGAAGCTTCGGCACGTCTTTCAGCCGCATCGTCAGTTAAGGGGCTTCGTCCTTTAGGTATTCAGGAACCGGAAAGCGGTTTTGTTTTCGGAGAACAATATCTTTTAAAGATTGGGCCTCATGATCCTACAAACCCTGACGAGACAGGCTATCAACACTTTGGGAATTTTCACGCACTGGCTTTTGGAGGGAACGGCGCGAATAACTTTCGTGAAAAACTCAAATACGGTTATGACGCCATCGTGACAGAAAATATGATGGTTACTACAGAACCGGGAAATATGTCTGGCCCCACAGAAGACGGAATTGATTACATTATAGCCTTAGAAATTATTAAAGAAGGGGTAGATTACATTTTGGATCAAGATGGGCATATTTCGTGGGACTGGTATGTGACCCATCTCGATGAGTTATATGAAAGCCCTCGCCTCATTACGTTGCCTGTAGTGGCTGAGTGGGATGTACATGGCCGCAAACAGGTTCGAGTTATCGGTTTTGCTAATTTTTTCCTAGAAGGTGTGGAGGGTACGGGTAAGGACTCTCGAGTTATTGGTCGTTTTGTAGAGCAAGTGATACCAGACAGTGCTGGTGGCGGAAGTGGAAGCTTTGGCGGATATTCTGTGAAGCTCATTCAATAAAAGGTGAGGTGAGGACGTGAAAAAGCGAGGCATTTTCCTAATTGTTTCCCTGTTGTTGGGAACCATGGCAGGACTTCTTGTGTACCAACAGATACGAAGTTATAAACAGAAAATTGCCCGTGCAGAACGAGAGCTTATTTCTGTGGTAGTGGCGACACGTCCCAAAGATGCTTTTTCCATTATTACATCTGAAGATGTAAAAGCTGTGCGTATGTCTCGAAGCAGCATTCCAGTAGAAGAAGTGCTTTCTCTTGACGATGTGGTAGGAAAGGCGTCGATGATGGATCTCTCTACAGGAGACCCTGTCCTGAAAAATAAATTATCCTTGGATCCAGAAAAGCTCGGAGTTGCTTTCCAACTTGCAAATGGTCGGTTGGCAATAGCCCTGCCTATCGATGAAGTTCGGGCTACTGGAGGTCTGCTCAAACCTGGAGATTATGTTGATATTTTCCATGTATATCGCGAAAAAGATGTTGAAACTCCTACATCACGACTTCTTCTGTCTCGAGTAAAAGTTCTTGCTATTGGCGGGGTCATGGCGAGGAAAGAAGAAAAAGAGAGTACGAAAGAGAAACAAATGGTTGCACAAACAGCAGTAGTGGAGGTTTCCCCAGAGGAAGCAGCGGTTGCGGCATGGGCTCAAAGTTTGGGAAATTTATGGCTGGCGTTGCGACCAGCCCAAGAAGAGACACCAACGTCATTAGTTGTTTATAGAGGGCCTGACGTGAGTAACCCTGCCCCGTTAAAAACAGCATCAGCGGAGCCGGTAAAGGCACGGTCTGTGAAGAAAGCGGTTCCCAGAACGCCTCAAGGGTGGAAGATAGAAATGATTCAACCTGGAAATATAACCACAGTAACAGTTCCTTCTGATGGGAGGTCTCGATGATGACTTGCCTCGTTAGAAAAACAAAAATATTTATGGCTCTAGCGTTCCTGTTCATTGTTTTAGGCGCCCTTCCCGCTTTTGCTGAAACCTATAACCTCGATGTAGGGGATAGTGCTGTTTTACAGTATCAGAATGTGAGCCGGATTTCTGTGGGAAACCCAGACGTTCTCGATGCGATTCCTTTAGATAAAAGTCAGATTCTTCTAACGGGGAAAGCGACTGGCGGCGCAGCCTTAATCGTTTGGGACAGTAAGGGCATGCATATGGAAAAAGTGATGGTCCATCCAGCAAGCGATGCGCCCACATGGGAATTGAAAGAACTTTTAAAAGCAGAAAATGTGGAGGTAACAGTTCGAGGAAACGCAGTAGTGCTGGAAGGGAAGGTAAAGACTCCTCGCGATAGACTAAGGGCTGCTGCGATAGCAGGCGCCTTTGGAGAAAAAATAATTAATCTACTTGATGTAGACGATGCTCCTCAAATTAAGCTCAGGGCTATTGTAATGGAAATTAAAAAGCAGGATGGAGATTTGCTTGGAATGAAGCGTCTTGAAGGAAGAGAGGGGAGTTTTTGGGGTATTTTTGACCTTGCGCCAGACATAGGACATATCCTTGATTACTCAAAAGACGCTGACTATTCTGCCAAAATCAACGCACGCATCAACGCTCTTGTAGAGAACAAGCAAGCAAAAATATTGAGCAAGCCGTACTTGACAACCTTGAGCGGAGAAGAGGCTTCTCTTAACGTAGGTGGAGAAATTCCGGTGCCTGTTGGGGTGGATAATAACGAGATAAAAGTGGAATGGAAGCCCTATGGGGTTATTTTGAAGTTTACGCCTGAATTAGATGGACTGGGGGAGATATGGCTCTCCTTTGAGGCTGAAGTGAGCGAGATAGATTGGGAGAATGCTGTGGAAACCGAGGGTATTAAGATACCTGCTATTCGTAGCCGGAAAATAGCGAATAAAGTTCGACTCGCCCATAATGAATCTCTGGTTGTTGGAGGGCTTCTCGACAATAAACAATCGAAGCTCGTAAAAAAGATACCCTTGTTAGGGGATATTCCTATTATTGGAGAGCTATTTAAGAGCAGAGAGTTTACGAACGATGAAACAGAGCTTGTAATTACTGTAACTCCGGAGGTGGTGGGTCTATGATACGAATTTTTGTTGTAGATGATGATGCTATAACCCGTGAAGTTATTCGTGGCATGATTGCTATGGAGCCTGATATGGAACTCATTGGTGAAAGCGACTGCCTTGATGGGGTTATGGAGACTGTTACTCGCCTCAGACCTTCGATTTTGCTTCTTGACGTGCAATTGCCAGATGGAGATGGGCCTGATCTGGCAGAAAAATTGGCGGAAATGCCTGCTCATCCAGGGATCATCATGATTTCAGTGCAAAAAGATGTGGCTTTCTTGCGGAAAGCTATGCAGGCTGGTGCGCGTGATTACCTTTTAAAACCCTTTACTGGCGTAGAGCTCGTAGATGCTATTAGGCGTGTAAATGCTGAGGCAGCCTCTAGAGGCGGTTCTCATCAAGCCGAATGTATCGCTGTTTGGAGTTGCCGGGGTGGCGCAGGTGGTTCTTCCTTTTCCATCTCTTTTGCTTCTCAGCTCGCCATGATGGGGAAACGCACCGCTTTAATAGATGGAGATCTTTTTATGGGGGATATAGCCTTTCTTTTAAATACTCCCTATGAGCTGAGCTGGACCCATTGGGCTAACGAATGTCTAAGTGGGACGGTGGATGGAGAACGCTATCTAACCTTTGGCCCTAATAATCTTATGATTATGCCTACCGCTAAGAATCCGGTTCAGGCAGAGCTTATAAAACCGGGGATGGGAAATAGGCTTTTGCAAGCTCTTTCTGACCGTTTCGATTTCGTTATTGTAGACCTCCATCGTTTGCTTGATGAAATGACGTTGGAATTGGCAGAAGCCTGTCAGCGTTTATGGCTCGTGACTGATTGCAGTTGTACGGGCGTTAAAAATTTACATCTTATTACAGGAGTGCTCGATCAGCTGCGAATCCCATGGATAGAGAGAGGCGTTATTCTCAATAAAGCGCGAAGGGAAGACCGATCTATTATTGAAAAGATACAAAAAGAATATCCAGTGAAAGGAATTTTGCCATTCGACGAAAAAATCGAAGATGGGTGGCTGAAAGGAGATCCCCTTATTATTGATCAGCCTCGATCGCCTTATTCCAAAACAATAAAGGAGATGGCTTCGGGCTTTATGGCTCGAGAGAAGGTGAAGGTATCATGAGCCTTTTACGCCGTTTGGCAGGAGACACACTAGGGCAACGGCGAGGTCGTGGAAGCGTATCAGATCTGTATCGAGAAACCTATCGGCGGGTATTGTCTCGCTTAGCAGACGAAGTGGATATGGAGGAAATAACTTCTCAGCCAGATTGGGGGAAGTCCACTCTTGTCAAAGAGCAGATTACCCTTGAAATTCAATCGATGCTCGAAGAAGTTCGGGGACTGAATGCATTAGAGCTGAGTCGTCTTCACGATGACCTCCTGAACGAAGTTTTCGGGTATGGACCTATTCAGCCCCTCCTTGACGATGACACAGTAACGGAAGTAATGGTGAACGGCTGTGACCGTGTATATATGGAGAGATGGGGGAAAATAGAGCCAGCCGATGTGTTTTTTAATGATGATGACCATATCCGACGCATTATCGACAAGATAGTGGCCCCGTTAGGGCGGCGCATTGATGAAGCTTCCCCTATGGTAGATGCGCGATTGCCAGACGGGTCTCGTGTCAATGCTGTTATTCCGCCCATATCTATCGATGGGCCTACGTTAACTGTCCGGAAGTTTAGAAGGGAGCCCTTTACAGGGCAAGATCTTATTGCTCTCGGCACTCTTTCTGACGAATCGGTAGGTTTTTTACGGGTAGCTACTGAAGCTCGATACAATATTATTGTCACTGGCGGAACAGGATCTGGTAAAACCACAACATTGAACGTGCTTTCTAGCTTTATCCCTAACCGAGAACGAATTGTTACTATCGAAGATGCAGCAGAATTGAGCTTGCAACAGGAACATGTTGTTCGTATGGAATCTCGCCCTGTAAATATAGAGGGGACAGGGGCTATTACTATCCGCATGCTGGTTCGGAACGCCCTGCGAATGAGACCCGACCGAATCATAGTTGGAGAGTGCCGGGGTGAAGAGGCCTTTGATATGCTTCAAGCCATGAATACAGGGCACGACGGATCTCTCACTACTCTTCATGCCAATTCACCTCGAGATGTACTTTCCCGTCTTGAAAGCATGGTCCTTATGGCTGGGATGGAACTGCCTATACGTGCCATTCGAGAGCAAATATCTTCTGGCATCGATCTTATTGTCCATCAGGAGCGTTTGAAAGATGGAACTCGCCGTGTCCTCACGATCTCGGAAATTACAGGTATGGAAGGCGACACAATTCAGATGCAAGATCTATTTGTTTTTAATCATCAAGGGTTTGACGACGCCGGCAGAATTCGGGGTAACCTTGATCCAACAGGCATTCAGCCTCACCGCAGCTTTAAGTTCGAAATGGCTGGTGTCTCATTGCCTAAAGATGTTTTGAGAGCTAAAAGGGGGAGCTAAGCATGGGAGGAGTTCTTTTTGCTCTTGTTATAGGAGTGCTTCTCTTTTTGATGGCATGGGGTTTTTCTAAAATAATATTGGGAGAAGAAACAGATCAGCTGACGAGAACGGAGTCATGGTTTACTGGCAACCGAGAAAAGCAGGGGGAAGAAAAAAGGCAGTGGAATAAACGTTTTACTTCCGATTCTTTTCGGAAAAAGCTTGAAGTCGAGCTTGTAAAAGCGGACCTACCTCTTAAACTGCAGGAAGCTTTTGTTCTGTGGCTCGCTCTTCTCATTGTCGTTCCATTCCTTCTTTTTATGTTTCGCGGCCCCTTCGGTCTTGCTGTAGGCCTTGTTGCTGTTATTGTTGTTCCAATTGTCATGATACGAGTTCGGAGGCAACATCGCCTTCAAAAGTTTGAGCGTCAGATTCCGCCCATGCTCGATATGCTTTCATCAGGGTTACGAGCTGGATTCAGCTTTTTGCAATCTTTGCAGAATGCAGCTACGCAAATTGAATCTCCCTTGGGAGATACGTTACAGCAGGTCGTAGCTGAAATTTCATTGGGACTGGATCTAGAAGATGTTCTGAATCGCTGGGTTGAAAGGGTTGGAAGTATGGACCTTGAGCTTGTAGTAACATCAATTTTGATTCAGAAAGAAATTGGTGGTAACTTGGCGAAAATTTTAGAAAATATAGCGAGAGTTATGCGAGATCGTCAAGATGTGGCAGCTCAGATGCGAGCACTAACATCTCAGGGACGCCTTGAAGGCCTTATTATATCTGTGTTGCCAGTGGTTATGGCCGTTATTATTAATATAATGAATCCCGGGTATTTAACCCCCTTATTTCAGACAGCTTTTGGGCAAAAGATGCTGGGAACAGCCGTGTTCTTTGGGCTCGTTGGTATTTTCGTTATCCAACGTATCGTTAAGCCTCGATATTAAGGGGGGAGAAATATGGAGATTTTAGTGATTGTTTTTTTGGTGCTTGTCGTAACATTATGTCTCTTCCTGATTTTAAATATCATCTCTCCTCAGAAAGAAGACTCTTTTGATAGGGCAGCTCGTTTTGCCGGTGACGAGGAAGAAGAGATCGCCTCTTTTAAGGAGCGGGTTGTTGAACCTTTGCAGGTTAAAATAAGTCGAGTCGGCCGTTTTCTGTTCCCTAAAGAAGCTATTGCACGTATGGACCGTTATTGTGTTATTGCTGGTCGTCCCTTGGGAGTGCGAGGAGAAGTTTTAGCTGGTATGAAGGTTTCCTTTGCCTTGATTACAGCTATAGTGTCTCTATTTATTCTTCCCATACCGTTGCGTATTTCAGGAGCTTTTATTCTCGGAGCCCTAGGGTATCTGATTCCTGGAATATGGATTACCAAAAAAGGAAAAGAGCGTCAGATGTTGGCTCGTAACCAGCTCCCAGATGTTATGGACCTTATGGTGGTGAGTGTAGAAGCAGGGCTTGGCCTTGATGCGGCTATGGCACGCGTAGCCGAGAGGCTTCGTGGCCCTATGGGAGAGAGTTTTGCTCGGGCTCTTCATGAAATCAGCTTGGGAGAAAATCGCCAGACAGCTCTTCGGGGCATTGAAGAAAGATTGCCCATGGAGGAAGTTCGCCATTTTATTACAAGTCTTATCCAAGCCGAAGAGTTGGGGGTCTCTGTGAGCGATGTGCTTCGGAGCCAGGCTGGATCTTTAAAACGTTTCCGGAGGCTGAAAGCGGAAGAACATGCCCGGAAAGCGCCTATAAAAATTCTTTTCCCTATGATTCTCTTTATTTTTCCATCGTTGTTTGTGGTTATTCTAGGCCCGGCTTTTATATCGATCATGGAAACCTTTGCCAAGAGATGATATGTTGATGCAAAAACATCCGTTGAGTCTTTTAAACGCTCAGGGGGATTTTCTCTTCTCCCCCTTATTTTGTGCAGACTCCTTTATGAGTCGTTTCCGGGGTCTTATGTTATGTCCTCCCGAAAAAAAGTGTGGCTTGATTTTGATTCCTTGTAATTCTATACATACATTTTGTATGCGTTTCCCTCTCGACATATTTTTCCTCAACGATGAATGTCGAATTCTATGTGTTCGTTGGAATTTGTCTCCATGGAGATGTTCCTGGTGCCCTGGGGCTTCTATGGTGGTAGAGTGTCCTGCCGGTGAAATTCCCCATAAAAGAATAGAGATTGGTTCAAAGATTATTTTTAAAAAGATATCTTCCAGTTAGCGTATATTCTCATCTGATATTTTTTCTCAACATTCTATCTTTAGCCCCCTTTTCAAAAGAGAAAAGTAGTTTATAATGTCCGCACAGAATGTTATACCAGAGGATGGTGAGTCGCATGACGACCCGAACGAGAGAAACATTGAAAGAGATTTCTCTGGACAAAGTGCGGAAGTATTTGGAAGAAAACGGTGAAGACGTTCAATTGCTTGCAGGATCTACCATCGTACACAACATCTACGGAGAAGGTGAAATTTCCCGCCTCGAAACATCGCCTCAAGGAATCACATATCTTTATATCGAGTTTCAGGATCCATCGCGGGGAGTTGCTCTCGTGAAGAAGTTCCCCTTGAAAAATGTTGTAGAAACCTTTTTTTCCAGGCTCTGTCTTGTGTCTGACTTGTATAGTAAGGTTTGTTCTAGCGTTGAGTGTTCTAAGGAGGAGAGATCCCCTCTAGAGGACCGTTCCATTCACTCAAGGGTGATGGATACTGTAGCTAAGAACGAAAATGGACGGTCCCGCCAAGAAATTTTGAAAGAGTGCCGAGTTGGCGATATCGTTTTGTTATCTATGAATCCTGATAATGACCAAATAGCGGTTTCGACTGAGCAAAAAGAGGTTATAGGCTATTTGCCTGGAGAAGTGACGGAACTTATTGTCCCTGCCATAGAGAAAAATCTTCCAGTGGAGGGAATGATAACCAGTATCCCTAAAGAAGGGACAGCTCACAAGCGCGGTTGCCGTCTGGAAATTTATCTTAACGTGCCGGGCAGAGAGAACCCTCGTCTCAAAAACCTGTCGAACAAAAGACAATTGGAAAAAAACCTGTCTGCAGAAGAAAGTGATGTAGCTTCTCCCGAAGAGAGACCATGGGATGTGTTGGGGGAAGAAGATATGGACGATATGGTGGATCAGGATATGGAGTTGGATATGGATCAGTGGGATTTGTCTTTTGGAGACGGGATGGAATAAAATGGATTTGTAAACAATATTTTTATTAAAAGGCTGCCTTTCAAAAGGCAGCCTTTTTTATGAGTTTTATACGGAGCCCGAGACAAAACTAACATTGGCTTCGATGCTGCTATATGTATTTTTATTGATCTTATAAGGGAGTCGAGAGCAATGTCGTTTTTGAACCTCAAATTCGATAAGAAAAAGGAGGGCATAAAAAATATTTTATGCTAGAATAAGATATATGCAAAAAAGTTATATCATACACGCCAAAAAGATCTCCCCCCCTTTTACAGATCGTTTTGGTTTTTCTGAGGACCTGTTATAAATGCAGGTCCTCTTTTTGTTCCTTAGCAGTTTTATTACGGATCACCCTACTTCGCATGTTATAAATGTAGACTTTCTTTTTTGGGGTGCATAATAATATAGAAATTGTTCTAAGAATATACTCTATGAAATAAAAGGTAAAAATTTTTTGGCTATTGACTTCAGTTCAACGACCTTGTATAAGTGGTTACTACAAAAACCCTTCCATCGAACTAGTAAATCCAGTTTTGAACAGAGATATTAAAAAAATGAATGCAAAGATGTTATTTGCAATTACAAATATGTGCAATTCCTATTATCAAATCAAAGGAGATGAAAGAATGAACAGAGGTAGGAAACGTTTCTTTGTAGTGGCAGGGTTGTTGTTAGTTATGCTGTTTGTTGCTTCAGCAGGGTTTGCCGAGAGTAAGAAAGATACTCTTATTGTGGCGAATATTTATGATGCAAAGACTATGGATCCTCATGCAACCAACGATGTAGCTTCTTCTGGCGCGATGATGCAGATGTATGAGACGCTTATTGCTCTTGACGATGCGAATAATGTGGTTCCCCAGCTTGCAGAGAAATGGGAAAAGCTTGACGATGTCACATATCGCTTCTATCTTCTCAAAGGTGTCAGGTTTCATAATGGAGAAGAACTGAAAGCTAGCGACGTGAAATACTCCATTGAGCGGGCAATGTCCCCTAAAGGAGCTGCTATTCAGAACTATTCCAGTGAAGTAGAGTCAGTCTCTGTTGTTGATGATTACACTGTAGAAATTAAGACAAAACGTTCCTCCACTCCTTTCCTTGCCTCTTTAAGTCATACGTGGGGGAGCATAATGAATGCCAAAGTCGTAGAGGCTGCAGGAGATAACTACGGTATGCAGCCTATAGGAACGGGCCCTTTCAAGTTTGCCGAATGGGCGAGAGGTGATCGAATTGTTCTTGAGAGATTCGATGATTTTCACGGGAATAAACCTGCGTATAAGACCCTTGTCATCCGGGCTATTACTGAGCCCACAAGTCGTACCATTGAGCTTGAAAGCGGTGCAGTGGATATTGCCTATCAAATTACTACCAATGATATTAAACGGGTGGAAGAAAATCCGAACCTGAAACTTATGAGGGTTATGGATAACTCCACAACGTATCTTGGCTTTAACTGTTCTAAGAAGCCTTTCGATGATGTGCGGGTCCGCCAAGCTATAAATATGGCCCTTGACACAGTCGGTATTAACCAAGCTGTTTATCGTGGAGTAGGGCAGGCTCCTGCCGGACCTTTTGCTCCCAATGTGAAGTATTACGATAAGTCTCTTTCTATTCCCGAACCCAATATTGAGACGGCACAGAAGCTTCTTGAAGAGGCTGGATATAAAGATGGTTTTAAAGCTGAAATATGGACAAACGATAAAAAAGAGCGCGTGGACATGGCCACGATTATTCAAAGCCAGCTTCAGGAACTTGGCATTACTGTAGAAATTAAAGTTCTGGAGTGGGGCGCGTATCTTGATGGCCTTAAAGAAGCTAAACACGACATGTTTATTGTTGGTTGGACTGCATCTGTTCCAGATCCAGACTTTGCTGTGGCTGGTGTCTTCCATTCCTCTATGAAGGGGAAAATGAACTTCGCCTTTTTTGGCGATCCCGAAGTAGATGCCCTTATAGAGCAGGGAAAAACTCTTCCCGATGGCTCTGAAAGAGAGGCTCTTTATAAGGAGTTACAGCTCCAGTTGAATGAAAAACGCCCGTGGGTTTATCTGTTGAATGATGAACAGATCTGCGGACTTCAGAAAAATGTGAAAGGGTTCCGCCCCAGCCCTCGAGGATATCACGAACTGTATAACGTTTATTTTGAATAATAAATAATTATATTTATTGTTTGTGATGTGCTCCTTTCTATTTAGGTAAGTTTATGTAGATGATTGCAGGGGCAGATCTATTGTCCCTGCAATTGTTATGTTTCAGGAGGAAGAAAGAATGCTCAAGTATGTTGTTAAAAGAATTCTATCTCTTGTCCCCGTCCTGATCGGGGTTGCTTTTATTGTCTTTTCCCTCCTTTACTTCACTCCCGGGGATCCGGCTCGGATGGTTTTAGGGGATATGGCGACCGAAGAGGCCATAGAAGCATTTCGCGAAACAGAAGGGTTAAATGATCCTTTTATCGTACAGTTTGGTCGTTACCTGTACAAGGCGGTAACGAATGCTGATATAGGCCGTTCCTATATGACAAAGCGGCCTGTTACCAGCGAGATTATGACCGTTTTCCCAGCTACATTGAAGTTGGCGGCCTTTTCTATGTTCATAGCCATCATCCTTGGAATCCCTTTTGGGATTATCTCGGCAATAAAGCAATATTCGTGGTTCGACTCCATTACTATGATCTTCGCCATGGTAGGTATCTCCATGCCAGTTTTCTGGTTGGGAGTGCTTTTGATTCTATTTTTCTCGGTGCGCCTCAGTTGGCTTCCTTCTTCAGGTTTTGACACCTTTGGCGCCATGGTCCTTCCTTCCATAACTCTTGCAGCTCAGGGAGTGGCCATTATTACGCGAATGACTCGCTCCACTATGCTGGAAGTAATTCGTCAAGACTATATTCGAACTGTTCGAGCTAAAGGTCAGAAGGAATCTTTGGTTATTTGGCGTCATGCTTTGCCTAATGCCCTTATCCCTGTCATTACCATTGCAGGTATTCAGTTTGGGCAGCTTTTGGGAGGGGCTGTGTTGACAGAGTCTATTTTCTCCATCCCTGGCGTTGGCCGTTTGATGGTAGAAGCCATTAAAATGCGAGATTTCCCAGTTGTTCAAGGCGGTGTTCTTTATATTGCTGTGGCCTTTAGTTTAGTGAACCTCCTCGTGGACCTGATCTATGCATGGATCGATCCTCGTATCAAGGCACAGTACAGGTAATGAGGAGGAGATGGAGATGAACGTAACCAAGAAAAAGAAACGAGGAAATTTGAGCGAAATTTTCCGTCGCCTTAAGAAAAATCGTCTTGCTATGTTCGGATTAGCTATTGTGGTTGTTCTCCTTATAACTGCAATTTTTGCTGATGTGATCGCGCCTTATGGCTATGCGAAACAGCACCTGAGAGATGCCTTCCAAGCTCCGAACGGAAAATATGTTTTCGGCACAGATGAGTTTGGCCGAGACATTTTTAGTCGCATTGTATATGGTTCCAGAATCTCTCTTCAGGTAGGGTTCATTGCCGTAGGTATTGCCGTTGTAATAGGCGGGTTCTTGGGCGCTGTCTCCGGCTTTTACGGAGGGCGGGTTGATAACGCGATTATGAGATCTATGGATATTCTTCTTTCTATTCCACAAATTTTGCTGGCTATCGCTATTGCAGCTTCTCTTGGCCCCGGACTTTTTAATCTCATGATAGCCGTGGGCATATCGTCGATTCCAAGCTATGCACGTATAGTGAGAGGTTCCGTGCTCTCTATAAGGAACCAGGAATATGTAGAAGCAGCTAAAGCGATGGGTTCTGGCGATATTAGAATTATTATGAAGCACATATTGCCAAACTGCATGGCGCCTATCATCGTACAAGCCACATTAGGCGTCGCCTTTGCTATCCTAACAGCTGCAGGCCTGAGCTTTATCGGACTCGGCATTCAACCTCCCGTCCCGGAATGGGGTGCTATGCTTTCTGGCGGACGAGGCTATATTCGGGATTATCCCTATATGACGCTCTTCCCTGGCTTGGCCATCATGATTACCATATTGGCTTTGAATTTCCTAGGCGATGGGCTTCGGGATGCTCTCGACCCTAAACTGAAGCGTTAAGGATAAGAGAGGGAGTTTCATGACAGAAAAGAAAGAATACCTACTCAATATTCAAGACCTGACGGTGCACTATGAAACAGATAGTGGCGTTGTTTGTGCTGTTGAGCACTTAAATTTACATCTTGGACGTGGAGAGTCTTTGGGGTTTGTAGGAGAGACTGGAGCTGGCAAAACAACAACGGCTCTTTCCATAATGCAGCTGATCCCCAATCCTCCTGGACGGATTTTAAGCGGGAAGATTTTGTTTGAAGGCGAAGACCTTATCGCTAAAAACGAGGAAGAGAAACGTCATATTCGGGGTGGAAAGATTGCTATGATTTTTCAGGATCCCATGACATCTTTGAACCCTGTTATCCCAGTAGGAGAGCAAATAGCTGAAATGATAGAGCTTCACCAGAAGGTGACGAAAAACGAAGCTCTGGAAAAAGCGGTTAAAATGCTTGAGTTAGTGGGAATACGACCGGAACGAGCTCGAGATTATCCCCATCAATTTAGCGGAGGAATGAGGCAAAGGGTTGTTATCGCCATTGCTCTTGCATGTGATCCCACGCTCCTCATCGCTGACGAACCTACCACGGCGTTGGATGTTACGATTCAAGCTCAGGTGCTTGAGTTGATGAAAGACTTGAAGAAAGAATTTAATACCTCTTTAATCATAATTACGCACGATCTTGGTGTAGTGGCAGAAATTTGCGATAAGGTAGCTATTATGTATGCAGGAAGCGTAGTGGAATACGCTGATACACACTCTCTATACACGAATCCCCTACACCCTTATACAAACGGGCTTTTCAATTCCATACCGGATCTTGATGCCGATCAGGAAGAACTAAAGGTCATCCATGGTTTAATGCCAGATCCTACGAATTTGCCCTCAGGGTGTACGTTCCATCCCAGATGTCCTATGGCTCAGCCTGAATGTTCCCAAAAAAGGCCGGAGATGCTTGAGATAGAGCCGGGACATTTTGTGGCCTGCCCCGTTTGTTGTAACGGACTGAAGAAAGGGTAGGAGGAGAAACTATGGCTGAGACGCGAAAAAAACTTATAGAAGTAAATCATCTAAAAAAATATTTTCAGACTAAAAAAGGAATGCTTCACGCGGTAGATGATGTCTCTTTCTTCGTGTACGAGGGAGAAACGTTAGGGCTAGTGGGAGAGTCAGGTTGCGGTAAATCCACATTAGGCAGAGTAATGATTCGTCTTCTTGACGCTACTGACGGAGAGGTCATTTATCGTGGCGATAACATACTGAAGTACAATAAACGCCAAATGAAGGAGTTGCGAAAAAACGTTCAGATAGTCTTTCAGGATCCATACTCGTCACTCAACCCCCGTCTCTCTGTTGCAGAGCTTATAGCAGAGCCTCTCATCGTCAATGGAGTCTATCGTTCCAAAGCGGAGCGAGATAAGCGAGTTTTGGACCTTATGGATACGGTGGGTTTGGCCCAACGTTTGGTAGATGTCTATCCCCATGAGCTGGATGGGGGACGGCGGCAACGAATAGGTATTGCGAGGTCCTTGGCTCTCAACCCGGAGTTTATTGTATTGGATGAGCCTGTATCGGCACTCGATGTTTGTATTCAAGCCCAGATTCTGAACCTCCTCAATACGTTGAAAAAGGAACGGGGCTATACATACATATTTATTGCTCATAATCTAAGCGTGGTTAAACATGTTTCTGATCGCATAGCGGTAATGTATCTTGGCAAGATAGTGGAGCTTTCAGACTACAGAACTATTTTTGCTGACCCTCTTCATCCGTACACGCAGGCTCTTTTGTCTGCTATCCCCATTCCCAAAGTAGACCAGAAGCGAGATCGGATCATTCTAGAGGGAGATGTTCCCAGCCCTGTAGAACCTCCAGAGGGGTGCCGTTTTGCTGGTCGATGCCGTTACAGACAAGATATTTGTGAGCAGCGGACTCCCGAATTGCGAGAGATTGATAACGGGCATTTTGTTGCATGTCATTTCGCCAGAAATTTATTAGAGACAGGATGTTAAAAGGAGATGCTCTTTGAAATGTTTTGCATTGATATGGATTATGTAAATTCATTGATGCTTGAATTGCTCGCTATCCCATCTGTGGGAGGAGATTGTGAAGAAGCGCTGTCGAGGGTGGCAAAAGAGTTTCAGCGCTTCAATATCCCTACAGTAAGAACCAATAAAGGAGCTCTTATTGGAACGTTGCAGGGGGCTGACGATGAAAGGCATGTTTTGGTTTCAGCTCATGTGGATACTCTTGGTGCTGTGGTAAGAGAAATTAAGGGGAATGGCCGTTTGAAGCTTCTCCAGATCGGTGGTTTTGCTTGGGGGTCTGTAGAAGGGGAAAATCTTCTTGTACGAACTTCCGAAGGGAAAGAATATTCAGGCTCTCTTCTTCCATGTAAAGCCTCTATTCACGGATATTCAGATGAAGTCCGCGATATGAAGAGGGATGACGATACTATGGAGGTTCGCCTCGATGAATTAGTAACCAGTAAAGAGGATGTTTTGGCGTTGGGAATCAGGGTGGGAGATTTTGTTTTTTTCCAGCCACGGGCTGTTATCACTGAGTCCGGCTTTATTAAATCTCGTCATTTAGATGATAAGGCCTGTGTGGCCCTTATGTTTGGGGCCATTAAAGCTCTATATGATAATGGAGTAACGCCAGCTCATACTACACACTTCTACATTACTAACTATGAAGAGATAGGCCATGGTATTTCTGTCATTCCCGATAAGGTGGCGGAGTTTGCCGCCCTTGATATTGGTATTGTTACAGATACGTCGGCTTCTTCAGAAACATGTGTAACCATATTGGCACGTGATAGCCGTACTCCTTATGATCTGTCTTTCCGAAAACGTCTTGCAGCTTTGGCTGAAAAACATAATATTGACTATTGTGTAGATGTTCATTATCGCTATGGTAGTGATGCCAGTTTAGCCGCAGTTGCCGGGTTCAACGTAAATTTTGCCTGTTTCGGACCAGGCGTTGATGCCACTCATCACTACGAACGTACCCACGTGCGGGCCATTGAGGAGACTGCGAAACTTCTCATAGCTTATGTATGTGAGTAACCGATTTTCATAACGAAGCGCTTCTTAAAGGCCGCTCTGACGCAGAGTGGCCTTTTTCTTTTTGTTGCAGAGAGGAGTGCATGGGTATATAATTACAAAAACTATGAATGCAAAGATGGATTCAAAAATTTCTATATCGATTTCCTAAAGAGAAGTTGGTAATGAAAGGAGTTCTTCTTTATGTATTTAGCATCTTTGACATGGAAAAAGGCTGAAAAGAATTTTACTCCTAACACTGTAGCAATTGTTCCTCTCGGAAGTGTGGAGGAACATGGTCCCCTCGGTCCCCTCGGAACAGATTATCTTATCCCTGAAGAGTTTGCACGGCGCATAGAGGCTGATTATCCTCAAGATGTAGTAGTGTTTCCTGCTATGCCTTATGGGGCTTGTGACACGTTACTTTCTTTCCCTGGAACAGTAGACATTGGTATAGAGACGTTAACGGCTGTAATGCGGGGTATTGCTCGCAGCTTGCTTCATTGGGGACTGAAAAAAGTTATATTCATCAATGGACATGGTGGTAATAATCCTGCCCTTAATGCGGCAGCTTTAGATATTTATAAAGCGGGTGGATTGGCAGCGATTGTAGATTGGTGGATATTGGCTGGCCAAATGAACCCAAGGTGGGTTGGTGGGCATGGAGCAGGTCAGGAAACAGCAATGATGATGGCTCTCAGGCCAGGTTGGGTCAACAAAGAAGAAAATTTCGAGGAGCCGGTGAACCATCTAAGTGATAACTTAATAAATGTTCATCTTCACCAAATCCAATTCAAAAATGGTTTCGTACGGATAGTCCGAGATGTTCGGGACTCTGTTCCCACGGGAGGATTTGGCGGACCTGATGATCCGTCTATGGCTACTGAGGAGTGGGGACATGAAATGTTCGATGCAGTAACAGAGTATATGAAGGATTTTGTAGCTGAGTTTTTAAAGTTAAACCTCAAGTAGAGAAATATTATGCTTTCTTCCCTTGAGCGAGACGTTCTCGCAAATATTCATGAGGATTGTCTGGAAAGGGACGTTGCTGCTCTGTCGGCCCTTTATCGCCGGCAGAGCAGTTCAGGGTTAAAAGAGTCCCTTGATTGGATACGTTGTCATCTTGATAGTTACGGTATAAAGACACAAACACATCAATGGGTTGGAGAACTGACAACCCCTATATCAGCTTCTCTTCGCATAAAAAAAGAATTATCTTCTTTTCTCGTCCCCTGCAAAGTGTGGGGATTTTCCGGACGAAGCAGAAAAAAAGCTTCTGGCCCTCTTGTATGTGTAGACCCTAGAACTCTTCCTGCCCCTGAGGCAGTTCCTTATTTTGCCATTCGAAAAGAAGTGGAGCGCGATCTGGAAGGGAAGATAGTTCTGACTAAAAAATTCCATGGCACGGCTATTTTAGCCTTACAGGATCGCGGAGCTGCCGCAGTGATAGTAACATGGCCGGGAGGTGACGAAGAGGAGATCCATGAGAGTGGGACTGGGCTTATTTGGGGCAATCCAGAACCCTTAGAAGAGACTCTCGATATTCAGATTCCTCTTATAGCTGTGAATTATATGTGGGGCTGTAAACTCCTTGAGGTGGCTTCCGGCAATGGCAAAGCAGAAGGGGAAATAGAAGTGGAGATACAAACAGATTTTCAGCCCTTCCCGGTACTGGAAGCCCGTTTGCCTGGAGAGGAAGATAATAGCCCCTTTCTGCTTGTTGGGGCTCATATAGATGCCAAACACTGGGGAGCCACTGATAATGCTTCTGGTGCCGCACTTGCCCTTCATCTGGCTCGAATTGCATCTACGTTGCGGGAAAGGCGCTACGGTCTTCGCATATGCTGGTGGACTGGCCATGAATTTGGTCACTATGCAGGTTCATCAGCCTACTGTCTGAATTACTATGCTGATTTAGAGGAACGAGGCTTAGCCTACCTTAATATTGATATGCCCGGAGTGCGAGGGGCCTCTCATTGGCAACAGGTGGCCTGTAGCCCGGACCTTACCCCTACTGTAGAAAATATCCTTCATGACGTTGTAGGGAGATCGAGCGGTGTCATTTCTGACCCGGTGAGAGCCTGGGATCAATCGTTCCAAAATCTTGGCCTCTCTTCCCTTCTTGTCTGGGCTTCTTCACTTCCCGAGGGATCTCCTTATAGGTCAGGAAGTTTTTCTATGCCTCGATGGTGGCACACGGAATCTGATGTTTTGGACTGTTTGGATCGCCATGTTTATCTTACAGACGCACATATCTATACGCTGGCCCTTATACGCTCCGTTTGCAGAGAGGGGCTTCAATATGATGTTCATAACCTGTGGATGTTTTTTTTAAATAGGCTGGAAGCCCTTTGCTCTGCTTTGAAGGGGCGGATAAATTTAGAAGATATTTTAAGTCGGGCTCAATCGCTACATCAGCGGTCGGAAGCTTTTACAGGTACATGCCCATGGAGCAGGGATGTGGTGTGGAAAGTTCGTCGGTTAAATAGACTTCTTTTTGCGCAGAAAGCTCCATGGTCTCAGGACTGGTGTGCTCCTCAGGAGGCTATTCCTGGCCTATCTGCTGGAATAAGCATGTGCAGGGAAGGGAGAGGAGGTGTTGTTCTCGATCATTGGTTGATGTGCCAGCGCAATCGCATTTATTCGTTGCTGGGAGAAATTGAAGAAGGTATACGCTAATCGCCAGAACGCTGAAAAGTAAGGGGGAATAACATATGAGCATAAGCTGGTTAAAAAAATTTGGATTGGTAGCTATGTGTTTTGCCCTAGTGTTGGGGATGAGTTCCGGAGCTTTGGCTGCAAAGGATACCTTAGTAGTAGCCAATATGTATGATGCCAAGAGTTTAGATCCTCACGTAACCCCTGATGTGGGGTCGGCCCACATTATGGTGCAGATATATGAAACCTTGCTAAAGACTGATGATAAAGGCGAAATAGTTCCATCTCTTGCTGAAAGCTACGAGAAAATTGATGATTGTACATACCGTTTCCATCTGAGGGAAGGCGTAAAGTTCCATAATGGAGAAGAGCTGAAGGCTTCTGACGTTGCTTTTACATTCCATAGAGCCATTGAAATAGGCAAAACCATTGGCTTTATTGTAGGGAATATCGACCCAGCGTCTATAAAAGTTGAAGACGATTACACCATCGTTATGGGAACTAAAACTCCAGATACGAGCTTTTTGGCTTGTTTAACTCACTTTGGTGGTGGTTGTATTCTCAACGAAAAGGCAGTAAACGAGGCTGGCGATGATTACGGAACCCACCCAGTGGGAACTGGCCCCTACAAGTTTGTAGATTGGCAGAAAGGTGATCGAATCACCTTAACGCGCTTTGATGAATATTGGGGAACGAAGCCCGCTATTAAAGACGTAGTTGTGCGGGCTATTACAGAGCAGACAAATCGTACAATTGAGCTGGAGTCAGGTGGAGTAGATATAGCCTATGCTATTCCTCCTCTTGATATTCGTCGTATAGAGGAAAACTCTAAATTAAAGCTTATCAGAGTTCCAGATGTCTCTGTTCAGTATATGGGGTTCAACTGCTCAAAGAAACCCTTTAGCGATGTTCGTGTACGTCAGGCTATTACCATGGCCCTCGACCTCGAAAAGCTCAATAAGGCTGTATATCGTGGTATAGGCGGCCCGGCTTATGGACCGATCCCTCCCAGACTTCGTTATTTCAATACGAATTTGTCCATTCTCAAGTACGACCCGGAACGAGCTAAGGAACTTCTGGCTGAGGCTGGATATCCTGAAGGCTTCAAAGCCTCTATTTGGACAAACGACCGGAAAGAGCGTATCGACATTGCAACTATCGCACAGAGCATGTTGGCAAAAGTAGGAATTACCGTGGACATCCAGGTTATGGAGTGGGGCGCATATCTTGATAAGTTAAGCGAGAAACAGCATGATATGTACCTCATGGGATGGTCTACGCCTATCCCTGATCCGGATTACGCAGTATACGGCATTTTCCATAGCTCTCAGATTAAGGGAATGAACAAATCTGTGTATAGCAACCCTAAGGCTGATGAGTTGATGGATCGTGGACGTACTCTTCCAGATGGAGATGAGCGTCGCGCTATTTATGAAGAGCTTCAGACACTATTGGTACAAGAAGCCCCATGGGTTTTTGTCCATAACGGTGAAGAAGTTGTAGGAACCTCCAAAAATGTTAAGGGTTTTGTAGCAGACCCTGCTGGCTACCATAAGCTCTATACCGTTTCTTTTGAGGAGTAGTGGATACGGAAAGACGTTTTATATTGTGGGGGCGGGCGGCTTATGCCGCCTCCCCTAGCTGATTTTGCTTTTGGTTTAAAGGGAGGTAGTGACTCACTATGTGGAAATATGTCTTTCGTAGACTGCTCTATTTGATTCCCACAGTTATTGGAGTTACGTTCATTGTTTTTCTTCTTCTTTTTATAACCCCTGGTGATCCTGCTCGAATGATTTTGGGAGACCAGGCCACAGAAGAGGCGGTTGCAGACCTCAGGGAGGAAATGGGGCTTAACGATCCGTTTTTGGCGCAGTATGGACGTTACTTATATAATGCTGTCTTTCATTTCGACATTGGACGTTCCTACGTAACCCATGCTCCAGTTACACAGGAAATAAAGGCGGCTTTCCCTGCTACCTTGAAATTAGCTACATTGGCAGTTGTCTTGGCTGTTGTGCTGGGTATTCCAGTGGGAATATTTTCAGCGATCAAGCAATATTCTATCTTGGATAACTTGGCCATGGTTTTCGCCCTTGTTGGCATTTCCATGCCAGTGTTCTGGTTGGGACTTCTGCTTATACTGCTTTTTTCAGTTCATCTCGGGTGGTTGCCCGCTTCCGGCTTTGATAGCTTTAAATACATGATAATGCCTGCTGTCACCCTTTGTACTGCTTCTCTTGCCGTTATTTCAAGAATGACGCGGTCGAGCATGTTGGAAGTGGTGCGACAAGACTATATTCGTACAGCCCGTGCCAAAGGGCAAAAAGAAAGGGTCGTTGTTTGGCATCATGCCCTTGGCAATGCGCTTATTCCCATTGTAACCATTATTGGCATACAGTTCGGTTCTCTCCTGGGCGGAGCTGTTTTAACAGAATCTATCTTTTCAGTACCTGGGGTCGGTCGTCTTATGGTTGAGGCTATAAAAATGCGAGATTACCCCGTAGTTCAGGGTGGAGTTCTGTATATCGCCATTCTTTGCTCCTTGGTGAACCTTTTAGTCGACATTCTTTACGCCTATATCGATCCGCGTATTAAGAGCCAATATTCTTAGGAGGGAAAGATTTATGTCCGCCAAATCCAACGAAAATTTGCGGGGGGTTGTTCTCCGTTTTTCTAAAAATCGTTTTGCAGTGCTGGGGCTTATCTTGATAATCCTCTTCTGCTTGGTGGCTGTTTTTGCCTCCCATATCGCTCCATATTCTTACGAGGAACAAGATTTGCTCAATACATTGATGCCACCTTCTTCCGAACATTGGTTCGGGACCGACGAGTTTGGGCGAGATATCTTTAGCCGCATTATTTATGCTTCTCGTGTTTCCCTTAAAGTCGGGATTATTGCAGTAGGGATAGGAATGATTGTAGGTGGAATTTTAGGAGCTGTATCGGGATATTATGGTGGCTGGTTAGATAATCTTATTATGCGCGCCATGGATATTCTTCTCTCTATTCCATCTATTCTACTCGCTATAGCTATAGCAGCTTCACTTGGGCCTGGTGTTGTGAACATTATGATCGCCATAGGTATATCTAGTGTTCCACAGTATGCAAGAATTGTGAGGGGGTCAGTTCTTTCAATTCGGAGCCAACAATTTGTTATAGCCGCTCGTGCTGTGGGAGGAAGAGATTTTCACATTATATTTAAGCATATTCTACCCAACTGTATGGCGCCAATCATTGTTCAGGCTACGTTGGGAGTTGCTTGGGCCATCCTTAATACAGCAGGGTTAAGTTTCATTGGGCTCGGCATTCAACCACCGATTCCTGAGTGGGGAGCCATGCTTTCCAGCGGTCGAAACTATATTCGTGACTTTTCTTATATGACGCTTTTCCCTGGATTGGCCATTATGATCACTATTTTGGCTTTAAACTTCGTTGGGGACGGTCTTCGGGATGCTTTAGATCCGAAGATGAAGCGATAGGAGGACTTCTGAAATGTCTGATTCTAACAAGACTCTTCTCGACATTCGGGATCTCTCCGTTGACTACGAAACAGATAGCGGGACGGTGTATGCCGTACGAAACCTGAATCTTTCGCTGGGATATGGAGAATCTCTCGGTTTAGTGGGAGAAACTGGCGCTGGTAAAACAACTACAGCCTTAAGTATTATGCAACTTATCACTGATCCTGGGAAATACAAATCTGGAGAGATCTATTTTGAGGGCCGAGATATGATGACTCTGCCTGAAATGGAGAAGCGGATTATTCGCGGTGGAGAAATCTCTATGATTTTCCAAGACCCTATGACAAGCCTTAACCCAGTCATTACTGTAGTTCGACAGATAGCAGAAGTCATAAGTCTCCATGAGAATATAACTCCCGATGATGCCAGAAAAAAGGCAATAGAGATGCTTGAAGTGGTAGGTATTCGTCCAGATCGGGCAGATGACTACCCCCATCAATTTTCTGGGGGCATGTGTCAGCGAGTGGTTATAGCTATTGCTCTTGCCTGTAACCCTCAACTTCTTATTGCTGATGAGCCTACTACAGCCTTAGATGTCACTATTCAGGCTCAGGTTCTTGAGCTCATGAAAGAATTAAAAGAAAGGCTTAATACATCACTGATCATGATTACTCATGATTTGGGCATTGTTGCTGAAACGTGTGATCGTGTCGCTATTATGTATGCTGGAAATGTAGTGGAGACGGCTGGTACTGAAAGTCTTTTCACCCGTCCCATGCACCCCTACACGACCGGTCTTTTCGATTCTATTCCTGATCTAGATTCTAAAGAAAAAAGATTAAAGGTCATTCCTGGACTCATGCCAGATCCTACCTTGCTTCCAGTTGGTTGTTCTTTTGCCCCCCGCTGTACGTTTGCTTGTGAGTCGTGCGAACGGAATAAACCAACTATGGTGGAGGTTCACCCTGGACATTGGGTTGCGTGCCCAGTTGTTGTAGAAAAAGGAGGGGTAAGCCGATGAATTCCACGGAGCGCCTGCTTGAAGTTCGTGGTTTGAAGAAATTTTTTAAAACGAAGAAAGGCATTCTTCACGCTGTGGATAACGTCTCTTTTGATGTTCACCGTGGCGAAACCCTTGGGCTTGTTGGAGAGTCTGGATGTGGAAAATCTACTTTGGGCAGAGTGGTTATCCGTCTCCTTGATGCTACAGGAGGCCAGGTCTTTTACAACGGAGAAGATATTTTGAAATATAGGGGGCAGAAACTTTGGGATTTGAGACGAGTGGCCCAGATCGTTTTTCAGGACCCTTATTCGAGTTTAAACCCACGGATGTCTGTTTCCAGCCTCATCGCTGAGCCCCTGGAAGTTAATAATATATGCAAAGGGGCGGAAAAAGAGGCAAGAATTCGCAAGCTTATGGATACTGTGGGGTTGGCGCAACGGCTTTATAATGCATATCCTCACGAACTGGATGGGGGACGGCGACAGCGCATTGGCATAGCCCGGGCTCTGGCTCTTGAACCGGAGTTTATTGTCCTTGATGAGCCAGTCTCAGCTCTCGATGTTTGTATTCAGGCTCAGATATTGAACTTGCTCATTGACTTGCAAGAAGACATGGGATATACGTATATTTTTATCTCCCATGACCTGAGCGTGGTAAAACATATATCTGATCGCATTGCTGTTATGTATTTGGGATGTATTGTGGAGATGGCAGGGTATCAAGAGATATTTGATGCTACCATGCACCCCTATACAAAGGCTTTGCTGTCGGCTATCCCCATACCGAAGTTTGGAGTGAAACGAGAACGTATTCTTCTGGAAGGGGATGTCCCAAGCCCTATTAATCCACCTGAAGGATGTCGTTTCGCAGGGCGTTGTCACTATAAAAAAGATCTATGTATGCGCAAGACGCCAGAACTTCGAGAGATGGCTTCCGGCCATTTTGTGGCATGTCATTTTGCCGAGGAACTTTTTGAGGGGAGAAAGAATTAATGAAGCCAGTAGTAGAGAGGTTTCTTCGTTATGTAGCAGTAGCTACAGATGCTGATCCTCAGTCAGCGAAAGTTCCGAGCTCTTCTGGTCAGCTTTTCTTGGCCAAAATGCTGGCAGAAGAGATGAAATCCATGGGACTTTCAGATGTGGAAGTAAGCGATCATGGGTATGTAATGGGATCCTTACCAGCAGCCGCAGAGAAATATCCAGTAATAGGGCTTATAGCCCATCTTGATACGTCGGATGCTGTGTCTGGGAAAAATGTGCGGCCCCGTATTGTTGAAAACTATGACGGTAAGGATATTTTCTTGAATATCCAGGAGAAAATTTTTCTTTCTACAAAGGATTTTCCTGAAATATTAGACCATGTAGGGGAAGACATTATCGTCACAGATGGAACAACCCTCCTTGGTGCTGACGATAAGGCTGGTATTGCTTCTATACTTACAGCGCTGGAGTACCTCATAGATCATCCGGATATTCCTCATGGTACGGTTCGGGTAGCTTTTACTCCAGATGAAGAGGTGGGGCATGGAGCAGCGTTGCTTGATCTAGAGCGTTTTGGAGCAGATTTTGCCTATACTATTGACGCTGGTCCTATTGGAGAACTTTGTTACGAGAACTTTAATGCGGCAAGCGCTACGATTGAGATAAAGGGAAGAAGCGTTCATCCTGGCCGAGCGAAGGGGAAAATGATTAATGCTATTTTGATAGCTCAGGACTTTTTGGCCGCATTGCCTCCCAAAGAAATCCCAGCCTGTACAGAAGGGTATGAGGGATTTTTTCACGTATGTTCCAATGTGGGAACCGTTGAGAATGCCACGATAGAGTTGATCGTCCGAGATCACGATTCAGAGCATTTTGAAGGGCGCAAGGCCTTGTTGCAAAAAATAGTGGCAGAGCTTAACTCCCGATGGGGAGAAGGGGCTGTTTCTCTGACGATGCGTGACGAGTATCGCAACATGGCTGAAGTGTTGCAGCATTCTATGCATATAGTTGAAAGAGCCTATAAAGCAATGGAATTGGCTGGAGTTACACCGCGTGTCAAGCCTGTTCGGGGTGGTACAGATGGAGCGCGCCTTTCTTTTCGTGGACTGCCGACGCCTAATGTTTTTGCCGGTGGACATAATTGCCATGGCCGATTCGAGTTCTTGCCAGTTCAATCTTTGGAAAAGTCCATGGAGGTTGTAGTTGGTATTTTAACTGGGACAACGGTTTAAGAACAACATCTGAAGGAGGGTCTAGATGGAAGCTTTTTTACCTGCAGAAGAACAAGCTTTCCAATATGTGATTGGCTTAATAGTTGCCCATGAATTACAACCAGGAGATCGTATGTACGAGCCTGAGCTTGTTCAAAAAATGGGTATGAGCAGAACGCCCATCCGTACGGCTCTCAGTCGTTTGGTAGCAGACGGAGTGTTGGAGAAAGTCCATGGTCAGAGAGGCTACCAGGTTCCTAAACTTTCTTTAGAGGATATGGAGAAAGTTTTTACGGCCAGGCAGGCTTTAGAGGGAATGATAGCTCGAGAAGCGGCCATTCACCGTACAGAACTTGAAGTGGAGGAGCTGTGGAAAGTCAACGAACGCGAGATGGATATTGTTTTAAGCAGGAAGGAAGCTACGCAGCTTAACGAACTTTTTCATCGAAAGCTAGTGCGAATGGCTCGAAATGAATATCTTGAGCGGTCTTTTGAGGCTCTCTATTTACGTTCATCTCTTTATATCTTTTACTTTGGAAGGTTTTTCCTAGACGGGCAAAGCCGGGAGTTATCTTCGCATAGGGAAGGGAACAATTATACATATGAAGAGCACCGGGCTATTATTCAGGCAGTGAGTGACCAAAATGGTGAATTAGCTCGTCAGCTTATGGAACAGCACGTCTATAATACGTGGCGCATCCGAGTGATCAATTCCCCTTTCTTTGATGGATAATTTGTTTTATCATAAGTAGCCAAGATAAAAAAGAGAACGGAGCATAGAGGTACCAAAGAGTTGATGCTCCGTTCTCTTTTTAAGTAAGAAGGAGGAACGAGAGTAATGTCTTCAGTGGTAGAGCGCTTCCTGAAATATGTTTCTTTTGATACTCGTGCAGTAGAAGATTCTTCGAGTGTTCCCAGTTCGAGTGGACAGATGGAGTTGGCCCGAGAGGTGGCGAAGGAGATGGAGGCACTTGGCATGGTGGATATTTCAGTAGATGACCATGCCTATGTTATGGGGACTTTCCCTGGCAACGTGAAAAAAGAAGGAGTTCCTGCAGTCGGTTTTATCGCTCATCTCGATACCTCCTATGAAGTAACCGGCACGAACGCAAAACCCAGAATTGTTTCCTACGAAGGCGGAGATATTGTGTTGAACGAAGAACAAAATATTCTCCTTTCTCCTCAAGATTTTCCTGAGCTGGAACATTATAAGGGGCACGATTTAATTGTTACCGATGGTACCACTCTTCTTGGTGTGGATGATAAGGGTGGTATGGCTCAAATTATGGCTGCTGTGGAATATTTAAAAGATCACCCTCACATTCAGCATGGTCCTGTAAAGGTTTGTTTTACTCCTGACGAAGAGATTGGTCATCAGGCGAAACTTTTAGACCTGAAGAAATTTGGGGCGAATTTTGCTTACACAGTAGATGGAGGGCCTTTGGGAGAGTTGAATTTTGAGACCTTTAATGCAGCGAAAGCGGTCATTACCATATATGGAAGAAGCGTTCATCCTGGCACGGCGAAGGACAAAATGATCAATGCCGCCCTTATAGGTACGGAATTCGCAGGGATGTTCCCTTTTGACGAGACTCCAGCAAAAACAGAAAAATACGAAGGGTTTTATCACTTGGTCTCTTTTCAGGGGAATGTGGAAAAAACGGTATTGCAGTATATTATCCGAGATCATGATTGGCAGAGGTTTCAGGACCGTAAGCAGAGAGTTGCTGACGTGGCTCAAAGTTTCCAAGAGAAGTACGGTACTCACGTACTGGAGTGTAAGATTGAAGATCAGTACTTTAATATGGCCGAGAAAATCAAGGATGCCATGCATATAGTGGAGACAGCAAAACAAGCGATGAAAGACGCAGGGATTGAACCCCGTATAGTGCCTGTCCGTGGTGGTACAGATGGATCCAGTCTCTCTTTCAGAGGGCTTTTGACGCCCAATCTCTTCACAGGGGGACATAACTATCATGGTCGTTTTGAATATGTGCCCATTTTTGCTTTAGAGAAAGGCGTAGAGGTTATTGTCAACATTATCAAACTCTACGGAACTCGTTCGGCCTAGCGATACATACAGTGATTGGGTATGTAAAAAGCACAGAATACAAACGGAGCGGATTTTTATAATAGGTCCGCTCCGCTTTTTATCGTTTATTGAGAGGATTTTTCTACAAAGTGTTGAAACAGAGGAAGCATAAGATCCGATAGAGAGAGCATCATTTCCGGATGCCACTGTACCCCCATTACGAAAGGATCTCCATCTTTTTCCACAGCTTCTATTACTCCGTCGGCAGCTTGTGCTGTTACCTTGAGACCCTTCCCACAATTTTTGATACTCTGATGGTGATAGCTGTTCACAGCTATTTCATGTGGAAATAGAGATGCGAGAATAGAGCCTGTTGCTATCTTTATAGAGTGGGTGGCTTCACCTCGTGGAGCATCTTGTGAATGTTTTACAAAAAAATTGTCTTTACAGCTAATATCTTGGTAGAGAGATCCTTCCAACGCAACATTAAGAAGCTGCGCTCCTTTACAGATCCCCAGGTAGGGTTTTCGTGCCTCTAGAGCAGCTTGGATTATGGCAAGTTGAGAACGATCGACAGACGCAGACACAAATCCTAATTTTCTCTCGGGCTCTTCTCCGTACAGGAGGGGATTTATGTCGTAACCTCCAGAAACAAGAACGCCATCCACTCTCTCTATCAGGAAAGGAGCCAAACTCAAGTTTCCTACTACAGGTAAAATGACAGGTACCCCCCCTGCTTTTTCTATGGCTTTTGTATAGTCTCTGTTGACATAATTTCGTTCGAGACCTGGCATATCTTCGCTTTTTTCAAAAAGAATATTGCCAATAATGCCGATAACAGGTTTTTTCACAAACGACCATCTCCTTTTCTAGCCCTGTTTATAACAGACATAAAATTTTTCGGAAGGAGGATATCTCCAGGAAATTTTAAATGTTACTCTATGTCGAGTCCTATTGTTTTTTGCTTAAGGTTCTCAAAACGGTGTAAAGAAGATCAACACCCATGGGAAGAACGGTTTCATCGAAATCAAAGCATTCGTTATGATGACCGGCCTTGAGGGTGGATCCAAGAATTATGTATGTTGCTTTCCCACCACGTTCCTGTACCCGTTTCATCATCCATGTGGCATCGTCACTCCCGCCTGGGGCTGCATCTCTCTCTATCTCTGCAAAGGTTCCCATAGAGCGGGCCGCGTCGACAATAATATCCACAATTTCACCATCACTTTGTGTTGTAGTGGCGGAGCCAGTTTCTTGAAGGGTCTTTTCTGTTCCGTACATAATTGCAGCCCCTTCTATAATATCTTTTGCCCGAGAGTAAACATAAGCTGCAATTTCCTCCGTTTCTCCACGAGTTTCCACTTTCATAAGAGCTTTGGGCGGAATAACGTTGCGACCTTCACCTGCCTGTAGGACCCCTACGTTGATTCGTGTCATTCCTCGGGAATGGGGAGCTATGGCATGAAGATTCAGTGCGGCGCTGCATGCCGCCAGGAGAGCGTTTTTCCCGTCTTGCGGAGCGGCTCCGGCGTGGGATGCTTTCCCTATAAAATTCACGTCAAACTTAGTAGTGCATAAGAATCCATGTGTGCCGGCAGTCAGCTTTCCTGTAGGATTTGACATGCCCAAATGAAGGGCAATGAAGTAACTACAATCATCAAGAATGCCTCTATCTGCCATTGCTTTTGCGCCACGTACTCCTTCCTCGGCAGGTTGGAAAATAAGTTTGATTGTCCCTTTGAGGGTACTCTCTTCTCTTTTTAGTATTTCAGCAAGCACGAGGCCCATGGCCGTATGACCATCATGACCACAGGCATGCATAGCGCCTGGATTAACAGAGGCAAAACCTTCCTGTACAGGAATATGAGATGAATTTGTCGTTTCTGAAACATCTACAGCATCCATGTCAAAACGCAGAGCTACTACTGGGCCGGGACGCCCTGTTTCCAATATTGCTACAACGCCAGGATATCCTTCCATCTTATTTATCCACTCTCGAAGGCCTCCCTGGTCAAGAGCCCTCTTTGCATGGCGATCTATTATGTCTTTTGAAGGACGTCCCATGATAGAAGGGATGTAAAAAATTTGACGGCCCAATAGGAGTTTTGTGTAGCCTAATCGAAAAAGGCGTTCTGCTACCAATGAAGCAGTGCGAAATTCTGTCCACGCCGTTTCCGGGTATTTATGAAAATCTCTTCTATAAAAAATAAGTTTTTCTGTCAACGCTTTGTCCATTATCTTTTCTCCATTTCCATCAGTTTTAAGGTGGATAAAACCAAATATTTTACCCCATAGGGGAGAGCGGATTCATCAGGGATAAAACGATTATTATGAAGCATAGGATACTTTTCACATGCTTCTTCCCGAGGGCAACAACCGATCCATGCAAAAACTGCAGGTACTTTTTCGCTGAAAAAAGCGAAATCTTCTCCGCCAAGGTCGGGCATTTTAATGTCGATGAGTCCCCTTTTTCCAACAATTTCTCGAATAACTTCTTTGGCTTTGTTCACTAATTCGACGTTATTCATGAGAGAAGGGTAGCCAAATTTATAATCTACAATTGCTTCTGCGCCAAGGGCCTCTGCCGTCCCCTTTGCCGCACGAGTAATCCATTCAGGCATTTTCCCTCGTGTGCCGGGATCGAAAGTTCTCACCGTTCCATCGAGAAAAACTTCCTCAGGGATAATATTGTAACGGCTTCCACCCTGTATAGTTCCTATAGTAATAACAGCTTGATCGAGAGGGCTCACATTCCTGGAAATTATTGATTGAAGGGCATTGATCACTTGTGCTGAAGCGACAATGGCATCAATGCCTCTTTGAGGAGTGGAGGCGTGAGCCGATCTCCCCTTTATAGTTATATGAAGACGATCTGAAGCGGCAGACATAGCCCCTTCTCGCACTCCAATTGTTCCTGTCTTTAACGTAGGCCATACGTGAATTCCAATCATATAATCTATTGCTGGGTTTTCCAATACCCCGTCTCGAATCATGCCCGGAGCACCGCCTGTAGGGCTGTTTTCCTCTGCCGGTTGGAATATAAATTTAATAACTCCTTTTATGGATCCTTTCAGTTCCGAAAGAATATGAGCGGCTCCTAAAAGCATAGCAGTGTGAGAGTCATGACCGCAGGCATGCATAATTCCGGGATTTTTCGAAGCGAAAGGAACTCCGGTCTTTTCTTCTATGGAGAGAGCGTCCATATCAGCTCGAAGACCGATGGTGGGGCCATTTTGAGAGCCTCGTAACAAACCTACAACTCCTGTGGTTCCTACTCCTGTCAGTACTTCAAGTCCAAGAGAGCGCAATACAGTAGCTACTTTTTCTGCTGTTCGAATTTCCTGGTCGCTGAGTTCGGGATAGGTGTGTATGTCTTTCCAATATGAGAGGTATGTTGAGCGAAAACGTTCTTCCAGAGACAATACTTGCTCGATCATTTTAATAACCCCCTTATGGAGAGATAAAGAGGAACTTTTTTATTTTATCATACAATTTAACTTTAATTTTTTTATGGGAAAATAAAGCATGTTCGAACAAGTACGGGCTTCTCATTGTTGACACATCTTTTTATAATATAAAATATAGTCAATATAGAGAGTGAGGGGGGAACGTCATGAAGTTGGTGTGTAATAGTTTTGAAAACGGAGCAGCTATTCCCCATCATCATGGGCGTCTCTTTGGGAACATCCCGCCTTCTTTGGTGTGGGAAGATGTGCCTGATAATGCTGTGAGTTTGGTGCTTTTCTGCCTTGATCCTGATGCTCTTGCCGGCATATGGACCCATTGGGTAGTCTATAATATTCCGAAAAACAATAATGGGTTGCCACCAGACATGGGGAGGGCCGACGAAACGTCTGATGGGATACGACAGGGTCTCAACAGTTGGGGAGAGATTGGGTATGATGGACCGCAACCTCCTTTCGGTGTTCATCGCTATATCTTCACCCTTTATGCTTTGGATATAGAACTTGGTGTGAAGGGAGGAGCCTCAATTCACTCGGTGGAAAAGGCAATGAAGGGACACATTGTTGGGACGGCAGAACTCATGGGAAAATTTGGAAAGTGACAATAGATAATCAGAAAAGATCTTGCTTCTAAAAGAAAAGACTGTTAGAATACCCGTCGGCGGTCTTCTCCGGGGGGTTCAGCCCTGTGCGGCAGATCCCCGTGAATTCTGTCAGGCCCGGGAGGGAGCAGCAGTAAGCGGAGTGTTCTGGGTGCCACAGGTAGCTGGATCTCCCGGAGAGGGCCGCTCTTTTTATGCTTTTTTTTCGTTCTTCTCTTCATCTTCGTCGTTCTTGAAAACCATCCCTGCGGGAGCGATGTCAATAAGTGCTTCTATGAGTTTTTCAAGGTTGTCCAAGTCAGGGTCTTGGGCTTCGTGAACACATTTGTTGATGTAGTTTTTCAATATTTCAATACAGGCTTTTTGCATGGCTTTTCTCGCTGCAGAAAGCTGAAGGAGTACGTCGTAGCAGGGTTTGTCTTCAAGAATCATTCTTTGAATGCCGCGAAGTTGCCCTTCAACTCTTCGTAACCGGTTAAACATTGCTTTTGCTGCTGGTGACATATCGTCGAGCTTATTAACGAGGGAATTTTTACCCATTGTTGATCCTCCTTAAGAGCGATGTTTTTCACATCTTTATCTGTCTAACAATACAGGGTATATGTTGTTTCTGCAATAGTTGAAGGGGTATCTTCATTTGTGATATACTGTCCGGTGGCCCATATCACACACATGAACTGATGGGGGTGGGGGTGTCTTTGTTTAGCAAGGATCCTGCTTCCAGGCGATGTTTGTGGAGGGAAAACCAAATATCAGGAGGAATATGCTATGTCTGTAGTAAGTATGAAACAGCTTCTTGAATGTGGCGTCCACTTTGGACACCAGACGAGACGGTGGAATCCTAAGATGAAGCCGTATATTTTTACTGAAAGAAACGGAGTCTATATTATTGACCTTCAGAAGACAGTGAGAGGGTTGGAGAAGGCGTATAGTTTCGTACGTGAAATTTCTGAAAATGGTGGTTCGGTTCTTTTCGTGGGAACCAAACGGCAGGCTCAGGATACAATTCGAGAAGAAGCTATGCGCTGTGGGCAATATTATATAAACCAGCGCTGGCTGGGTGGACTTCTTACTAACTTCTCCACCATTCGGAAACGGGTCAACAGAATGATTGAGCTTCGTCGTTTGACAGAGAACGATACATGGGAGGATCTTCCTAAAAAAGAAGTAGTTCTTCTCAAAAAAGAGTTAGCCAAACTTGAAAAATATTTGAGTGGTATCGCTGGGATGAAGGCTCTTCCAGATGCCCTCTTCCTTATCGATCCGCGAAGAGAAGAAATAGCTGTTCTTGAGGCTAAGAAACTTATGATTCCTGTGATTGCCATCGTCGATACAAATTGTGACCCTGAAATGATCGATTATCCTATCCCGGGCAATGATGATGCTATTCGGGCTATAAAGTTGATTTCTGGCCTCATGGCAGATGCTGTAATTGAAGGGAAACAGGGAGTGGATGCCGCAGTTGAAGGGCATGAGGCAGCTGAGGGACAGGAAGAAGTTGGCGAAAAAGACATTATCGAGGTTCGAGAGCGTCTTCTTGAGACTTATGACGATAGCGAAGAAGAATAATAATTAAGGAGGACGTATTAAGCATGGCGGATATTAGTGCATCTGCAGTAAGAGAACTCAGAGAACGTACCGGGGCAGGCATGATGGATTGTAAACATGCCCTTGTAGAGACAAATGGCGATATGGAAAAGGCTATTGATTTCCTTCGTGAAAAGGGAATTGCGAAGGCCGCAAAGAAAGCGGCTCGTACAGCTGCAGATGGTAGGGTTTTCTGCTATTTGCACACCAACGCCAAAATTGCCTCCATGGTTGAGTTGAATTGTGAGACTGACTTCGTGGCGAAGACCGATGAGTTCCAGGAGCTTGGACATGAATTGGCTATGCAGGTGGCAGCTACTGCACCTTTATATATAGATCCTGAAGAGATTCCTACCGAGGTTCTGGATAGAGAGAAAGATATCTATCGTCAGCAAGCTCTTGACGAGGGGAAACCTGAGAAGATCGTAGATAAGATAGCGGAAGGGAAGGTTCAGAAGTATTACGAAACAGTCTGTCTTCTTGAACAGCCCTACATCCGTGATGGAGATAAGAAAGTTAAAGATTTGGTTATAGCAAACATAGCCAAACTGGGCGAAAATATAAAGGTTGGAAAAATCGCCCGATTTGCTATTGGCGAATAAAAAAACAGGGGCGAGGTCGATATTCAGGACCTCGCCTTTTTTGTGTTTGTTGATTGTTAGGGAATAGATGGAGGATTTAGAGCATGTTCAAACGGGTGTTACTGAAGCTATCAGGAGAGGTTTTAGCTGGAACGAAGGCTTTTGGGCTTGATTTTGAAGCGATACGCTCTATATGTGAAGAAATAGCGGAGGTAGCGAATTCTGGCATAGAGATAGCCATGGTTGTTGGTGGCGGTAATATGCTTCGCGGCAGAGATGTGGAGACAATGGGTATAGAGAGAGCTCAAGCTGATTATATGGGGATGCTAGCTACTGTTATTAATGCTCTTGCCCTTCAGGATACATTAGAAAAACTAGGTGTTCCTACTCGGGTTCAGACTGCTGTAGAAATGCGTCAGATAGCAGAGCCCTATATTCGGAGACGAGCTATCCGCCATCTTGAAAAAGAGAGAATCGTTATTTTCGCTGGTGGAACTGGGTCGCCTTACTTTTCAACCGATACTGCGGCGGCTCTTCGCGCTGCTGAGGTAGGGGCCGATTGTTTGTTGAAAGCTACAAAGGTAAATGGTATATATAATGAAGATCCGGAGAAAAACCCAAACGCAATTCTTTTACATAGAATAACCTACATGGATGCATTGCAGAAGCAATTAGAAATAATGGACGCGGCGGCTTTTTCTTTATGTATGGAAAATAAGATTCCAATAGTGGTTTTAAATGTTTTGAAAAAAGGTAATTTGAGCGACTTCTTGCTTCATGGGAAAAAAGTTGGCACCATAGTCTCGACGGGGAAGGAGGAGTTTTATAGTGCCTAAACAAGAAATTTCAACAATGAAAGAAAAGATGGAGAAAGCTGTTGAACACCTAAAGGAAGAATATATCGGTATTCGAACAGGTCGTGCCCACCCAGGGCTTGTGAACGATATTAAGGTCGATTATTACGGGACCCAGACCCCTATTAAGCAACTTGCCACAGTTTCTGTGCCCGAAGCCAGGCAGATTGTAATAGCTCCCTTCGATAAGTCGATATTGAAAGGGATAGAGAAGGCCATTCAGGCCTCTTCTCTTGGCATTAATCCTCAAAATGATGGAGAGATCATTCGGTTAACCCTTCCTGAACTCACGAAGGAGCGGCGTATGGAGCTTTCGAAAGTAGTGGCTAAATATGCTGAGGAAGCTAAAATAGCGATTCGTAATCTTCGTCGTGATACGAACGATACTCTGAAAAAGATGGAAAAAGATTCACTGATTAGTGAGGATGATCAGCGGAAATATACTAAAGACGTACAAGATGTTACAGACGAGTATATTCGTAAAATTGATGAGATTTTGAAAAACAAAGATAAGGAAATTTTAGAAGGAGATTAATGTATTTGGGTTTTCTCTTTTAATTTTAAAGGGCCTCGCGTAACGAAGCGAGGCCCTTCTTTTTATTGTACGTGCGGTGTCCTGAGAGTTTAGAAGAATACTTCCTTTAAGATAAAAACAAGGAAGAGGAGGAACATCATGGGGCTAATCTCTTTTTTCCGTCCTGTACAGATTTTTATAATTACAAAACTAATGACACCAAACTCAATTCCAGCAGCGATGCTATAGCTGAAAGGCATCGTGAAAATAGCGATGCATGCAGGAACGATATCTGTCCATTCGCCGAAATCGAAGCCCTTGAGACTCATCATCATAAAGATACCCACCATTATCAAGGCTGGGGCTGTAGCACATGGTGGCACAACAGCTACGATGGGGCTGAAGAAAAGAGCGAGCAAAAAGAGAATAGCCGTAACGAGAGATGTGAGTCCAGTTCGCCCTCCCTGTTCTACACCGCTAGCGCTCTCAACAAAAGAAGTGACAGTAGAGGTTCCAAGAATGGCTCCGGCCACAGTCCCTACCGCGTCTGCGAGCAGAGCTTCTTTTGCTCGTGGTAAATTCCCCTCTTTGTCAAGCATGCCTGCTCTGTTTGTAACTCCTACCAGAGTTCCCACAGTGTCAAAGAAATCTACGAAGAAAAAGGTAAAGACAATAATCCAGAAATCAGCATTCCAGAAAGCAGAAAAATCGAGCTTGCCTACTATAGGAGCAATGGAAGGAGGCATAGAAATAATCCCTGAAGGCATGGATGTTACGCCGAAGGGAATGCTTAGAGCGGTGATAATCAAAATCCCCCAAAGAATAGACCCACGAACTTTACGAGCTTCCAAGATTACCATGAGAAAAAATCCGGCAATAGCGAGGAGAGCGGAAGGGCTTTTTAAATTCCCTATCCCTACAAGTACTGCATCATTTTTCACTATAATGCCGGCACTTTGGAGGCCTATGAAAGTTATGAAAAAGCCGATGCCTGTGGATATACCGATCTTAAGAGAGGTGGGGATAGCATTTACTACTTCTTCGCGGATGCGGGTGAGAGTTAATGCTACAAAAATAACTCCTTCAGTAAAGATAGCAGCTAAGGCTGTTTGCCAGCTTATGCCCATGTTGAGGACTACGCCAAAAGCAAAAAAAGCATTGAGCCCCATACCCACAGAGAGGGCGATAGGGTAATTAGCCAGAAAAGCCATAAGTAATGTGGCAAAAGCACTGGCCAGACACGTAGCCGACATAACAGGGCCAAAAGGCATTCCCGCTTTTGACATAATGTCAGGATTGACGAAAATAATGTACGCCATCGTCATAAAGGTGGTTACTCCAGCTAATATTTCTGTACGAGCATCACTACCAGCTTCTCGTACCTTAAAAAAACTTTCGAGCCATGAAGCCATATCAAAGGAACCTCCCATTTAAATAAGGTTGTAAAGGTTAAAATAGAGACAGTGGGAAGTATAATCCAAACTTTTATAAAATACAACAATCTAAAGTAAAGAGTTCCAGAGAATATGTGAGTTTTATCTACTGTCCCAGTATGAAAATTAAAGTAGAAAACTATTTATATACCTTTTGTTGTATCTGTTAGTTGTAAAATCCTGTTACAATAAAAGTCGAATGAAGTATCAATGGAGGTGACCCTTTTGGCTTTACCGAAAGTGTATGTAAGTCAGCGTATATTGAAAGAGGGCAGAGATATTTTAGAGGGGCAGGTCTCTTATCGTATGTGGGAAGGAGAAGGTGCCCCAGACAGAGGCGTTTTATTACGAGAGGTTCAATTTATAGATGGGCTTCTTTCCATGCCGGCTGACAAAATTGACGAAGAGTTTTTTCAACAAGCTCCTCATCTTAAGGTGGTAAGTCAGCATGCTGTTGGATTCGACAATATAGATGTTGAAGCGGCAACTCGTCATGGAGTTCTTATTTGCAATACTCCAGATGTCTTAACTGATGCCACCGCGGATTTGGCTTTTACGCTTCTCCTAGCTGTAGCTCGACGTCTTGTAGAGTGTGGTGGATATTTGAGGAGAGGGGAATGGAGAACGTGGTATCCTGATATGTGGCTTGGTATGGATACTGCTCAAAAAACCCTTGGTATTATTGGGTTTGGAAAGATTGGACAAGCTATGGCACGGCGAGGCCGAGGTTTTGGCATGTCTATTGTATATTTTAACCCGTCTCCTAAACCAGAGGCAGAGAAAGAGGTAGGGGCGAGACGTGCCTCTTTAGATGAATTATTACGCATATCAGATTATGTTTCTATCCATTGTCCTTTAACGTCAGAGACGCGAGGACTTATAGGAGAAACAGAGCTTAAAAAGATGAAATCAACGGCTATTCTTATTAATACAGCGAGGGGATTGGTTGTGGATCAACGAGCCCTGTATAAAGCTTTATCAGAGAAGTGGTTATGGGGTGCGGGGCTTGATGTTTTTGAAGTCGAGCCCGTTCCCGTAGATGAACCATTGCTTTCCTTGCCTAACGTTACGGTTATGCCTCACATGGGAAGTGCCACTTTAGATTCTCGTGGAGGTATGAGTCGGCTGGCAGCTCAAAATCTTATTGACGCATTGCAAGGGCGACGTCCAGCTTATGTAGTTAATCCTGAAGTTTTGGATAGGTAAAAAATAAAAGAGAGAGGCAGCACAAAACCGCCTCTCTCTTTCTCAAAAACTGCAAGGTTCTATTTGAGTTCTTCTAGGAACTCTTTTAATCGCTTCATTCCATCCCGAATCTCTTCGCTAGAGTTGGAATAGGAAACCCTCATATTTCCAGGTACCATGAAAGCTGCTCCAGGCACTCCAGCCACATATTTACTTTCCAAAAGCGCCGTGCAAAATGAACCATCATCTGTAATAGTACGGTTGTCATGTTTTTTCCCCAAGGTGTTTTTCACGTCGATCCAAACATAGAAAGCACCGCGGGGTTCCTGGAAGGAGATGAGGGGCATATCGTTCAAAAGACTGATAATAAGATCCCGCCGTTTGCTAAACTCTCCATGCATGGCTTGTACGTCCTTTTCTGCCCCTCTAAGAGCGCCGAGGGCGGCCCACTGGGCTATAGAGCATGCATTGGAAGTAAGATGCCCCTGGAAAGACCCCATCTTGGCAATAATCTCTGCAGGGCCGAGAGCGTAACCAATACGCCACCCTGTCATGGCAAAAGCTTTGCTTACTCCATTTATGATGATCGTCAAATCTTTAGCTTCTGGGCAGAGATTCAAAATTTGGTGATGCTTCGCCTCTCCATAGACCAGTCGTTCATAGATTTCATCATAAATAATAACAATATTATGTTTTATAGCTAAATCAGCAAGTCCCTTAAGAGTTTTTTCGTCGTAAACGGCTCCGGTGGGATTGTTGGGAGAATTAATCATCATGCAGCGTGTTTTTGAGGTTATAGCCTTTCGTACCCTTTCCAAATCCGGAACGAATCCTGTATCAGATGTGTCGATCAGCACAGCCTTGCCTTCAAAAAGGCGAATTTGCTCCACGTAACTGACCCATGCAGGTGTAAATACCAGTACCTCATCACCAGGGTCCACTGTACAGCCCAAAGCTTCGTAAAGAAGGGGCTTTGCTCCTGCTCCGATGAGAACCTGATTGCTTTCGTAGCTAAGATTAAAGTGGCTCTTATAATAGTTGCAGACTTCTTCTTTCAGTTCAGGGATCCCAGAGGCCGGAGTGTAGTGTGTCTGCCCTTTTTCCATAGCGGTATGGGCGTATTCCAGTGCTGAAGCAGGGGATTGAAAATCAGGCTCTCCTGCACCAAAAGAAATAACAGGTTTCCCCTCTCTTTTGAGGGCTTTGGCTTTGGCTACTACTGCGAGAGTGGCCGATGGTTCCATTCTGCGTGCCCGCTCTGAAATGTGCATTATCTATCAACTCCTGATTATGATGGTGATGATATAGCTACAATAGATATTATACCGATGAGAGGGAGGGGATACCAGCCCTCTTTATTGCCCATATGTTGTGACAATGTTAGAATATTTGTGATCAGAGCTAGTAGATTGGAGGGATGTTTATGGACGTACGCTTTGTAGCGCGAAATGCTGTTATTGACGACGAGCTCCGAGATTATATGAGGGGAAAGATGTCAAAGCTGGATAAGTTTTTTAGCCGCATCCTTGATAATCAGGTTTTGGTGAGCTTCGGTCGGGGGATGTACAATGTGGAAGTTACCTCCAACGCCAACGGAGTCATTATGAGGAGCGAGGAGAATTCTCCTGATATGAGGAAAGCTTTCGATAAGGCCATGAAAAATATCGAACGTCAAATTAAGCGCCATAACGACTACCTCAAAGACAGAGCACAGCTCAAGACACACGATGTTTCTTTTAATCTAGAGGGATTCCCAGAAGTTGAAACTGTTCCCCTCGTAGAAGAAGAAATAGTCAAAGTAAAAAGATTCCCTCTACGGCCTATGACAGCTAAAGAGGCTACGATGCAAATGGATCTTCTCGGACATGAGTTTTTCCTCTTTAAGAATGTGGAAACAGGTACGGTAAATGTGGTGTATAGAAGGAAAAACGGGGGGTTTGGTCTTCTCGAGCCTATCGATTGATCGGGCGACTTTTAGAAAGGTATGAAAGGCCCCTGCGGGGGCCTTTTTTTCTGATACATCCCGACTGGGGGCGATTCTATGCACGAGATGTCTCTGGTTGAATCCATTATAGAGACTCTTTTAGAGTTACAAAAATCTCATAAATGGAATCATATTAATAAGGTTACTCTTCACGTTGGAGCTATGAGGCAAGTGATCCCTGATGTCATGTCTTTTGTGTTTCTTATCGCCACAAAAGATACACCTCTTGCAGGGGCTAAAATGGAGATCATAGAGATTCCCATGAGTTTTAAGTGTAAAAAATGTGACAAAAAATGGGGAGAAGATCAAATGGATTTTGTCTGTCCTCATTGTGGCTCTTTGGATGTTGACGTTTTGTCGGGTATGGAGTTGGATATAGAGTCAGTGGAGGTGGAAGAAGAACATGGCTAAAATCTATAAGATTCAACAGTCCGTTATGGCAGCTGATGAAGAGTATGCCCTGCAGATTCGAAAAGAGATGTCTCGTCGAGGTCTTTTGGTTATTAATATTATAGGGTCCCCAGGGGCCGGGAAAACTACGCTACTTGAAGCGACAAAAGATAAAGCTCCCTTCTCTTTTGCTGTTATTGAAGGTGATATAGCCACTTCTCGAGATGCGGAACGTCTTTCAAAGTTGGGAGTTCCTTCAATTCAGATTAACACTCATGGGGGATGCCATCTTGAGGCGAATTTAGTGAAAAAAGCTCTCGAAGAGTTGCCTCTCGAAGATATTGATGTGATCTTTATAGAAAATGTGGGGAATTTAGTCTGTCCCGCAGAATTTGATATAGGTGAGGACTGGAAAGTAGCAGTGAGCAGTATTCCAGAAGGTGCTGACAAACCTTTGAAGTACCCGCATCTGTTTTCCGAAGCCAAAGCTGTTCTTCTCACAAAGGTAGATCTCGTCCCTTACGTTCCCTTTGATATGGATTTATATAAGAATGATCTTTTTCACTTAAATCCCAATGTAGAATGTATTGAGATAGAAGCGTTGACAGGCAAGGGTATTCAGAAGTGGGTATCCTTGGTGGAGAAATTATTAAAGGAGAAGCGTTCTGAATGTCTGTAAATGACCCTATTCTAGAGAAGTTGAATCCGCGGCAACAGGAGGCTGTTTCTTATTGCGACGGCCCATTACTCGTTCTTGCTGGAGCAGGAAGTGGCAAAACAAGAGTTTTAACTCATAAAGTAGCCTACCTTATTAATAAGGGATATGCCTCCCCGCGGGGGATACTTGCTGTAACGTTCACGAATAAAGCAGCCCGGGAAATGAAAGAGCGTGTAATATCTCTAATCGGAGATTCTGCGGCTATAATGCAAGTAAGTACTTTCCATTCTTATGGCCTTCATTTCCTTTTTCGAAATAGCGACCAGCTAGAATTTCTTGGCCTCAAAAAAGGTTTTGCTATTTTTGATCGTAACGATAGCCGATCTCTCGTGAAGAAAGTAATGGAGGATTTGCGCCTCGATCCGAAACAAATTGATCCATCCCATGTTCTTGACAGAATTTCGAAGGCAAAAACAGAAGGAAATCCTAAAACTTTAGAGCCTTTAGGGTTGGAGGGCATAGAACATCAAGTTTATAGCCTATACAATGAAGAGTTGAGGAAGCAGAATGCTATAGATTTTGATGATCTCCTGGTCCTTCCCCTCCATCTTTTAACCGTTGATAGTGACCTTCGAAAGAGGGAGCAGGAACGGCTTGATTGGATTTTGGTCGATGAATATCAGGACGTAAATAAACCTCAATATCTTCTTTTACGCCGTCTTATAGGTACTTCAGGTCGAATTATGGTTGTAGGAGATCCAGACCAATCTATTTATGGATGGCGAGGGGCTGATATGACCATGATCCTTAACTTCGAGAAAGATTTTCCTGCTGCGAAAGTGGTGGTCTTAGATCAGAATTATCGATCCACCGGGAATATTTTGAAAGCTGCAAACTCAGTGATTATGAGCAACGAGCGGCGCAGGAAGAAGAATCTGTGGACAGCCCGGGATATGGGAGATAAAATACACGTCCTTCTTTCACCTAACGAATATAAAGAAGCTGAATTTATTATGTCGGAAATAAAAAAGCTTCATGATTTTCAAGGATATAAATATGGCGATATGGCAATTCTTTATCGCATTAATGCTATGAGCCGAATTTACGAGCAGAAATGCATAGAACGAGGCGTTCCCTATCGTGTTGTGAGGGGTACGGCGTTTTATGACAGAAAAGAAATAAAAGACATGCTTTCTTATATGCGTCTCGCGGTGAATCCGGCAGACTTGGCTTCTTTGTCAAGGGTAGCCAATGTCCCGGCGCGAGGGCTTGGAAAGAAAAGCCTGGAAAAGCTGGGTGAAACTCTCGGTTCTCTTTCTGCAATGGAAGCCCATCAAATTTGGGCGGTCATAGAGGAGGGGAAAGAGCTTACCCTTTCGGGGAAAGCACGTGCAGGGGCTATGGAACTAGCTCTTCATATGTCGGCTATTTTAAAGAAATCCCAAAACTTCCAGGATGTGTTGCTTTATATCCTGGACAGCATTGGTTATCAGGAGCAACTGAAAAAAGATGATCCTGAAGGATGGGAAGAGCGAGTGGAAAACATCCGCGAGCTGGGGTCTCTCATTTCATCAGGGGGGGATCTTGCCGAAGTGCTGGCGGAGGTGGCTCTCTTTACAGATCTGGAAACTACGGATTTGGGAGATTTAGGTGCAGTAAACTTTTTGACACTTCATGCGGCTAAAGGATTGGAATTTCCAGTAGTGTTCCTTGTGGGGCTGGAAGAAGCTATCTTCCCTCATTTTAAGTGTATGGAAGACCAAGAAAGCCTTGAAGAAGAGCGTCGGCTCTGCTATGTGGGTATGACACGTGCGGAAGAAAAACTTTACATGACAGGAGCACGGAGTCGCCGGCTTTTTGGTTCTGTTTTCAGAAACGGCTTGTCTCGTTTCCTTTGGGAGATTCCCGACGGAAATAAAGAAGTTGAAGACCAAGGCGAGGAGGAGATGTCCTATGCTGGTTTTGGGCGTGACAGGAGACGTAGGGGCTGGTAAATCTACTGTCGCTGGTCTTTGGAAAAATCACGGGGCTTCTATTATTGACGCAGATTGTATAACCCATGAAATATGGAAAGAACCCAGAGTCCTAAAAAGAGTGGAAGAGCGATGGGGAAGTTGCGTTTTTTATCATAATGGCAGCATCAATCCATCAGAGATCGCTTCTCGTATTTTTGCTGACCCCAAAGAATACGAGTGGCTTTGTTCTATTCTCCATCCTATGGTTCGTAAAGAGATGGAACGTCGGATGTTTGCTCTTCGAGGATGGATTGTAGCAGAGATTCCGCTCCTTTTTGAGAATAGTGTGCCGTGGTGGGTAGATTATACAGTGTATGTGACGGCATCTACGTCAACGAGACTTTCTCGGAACGTTTCGCGTGGATGGAATGAGGAAGAGATAGAACGTCGAGAGCGTTTCCTTATGAATACTGAAGAAAAACAGGCTATGGCTGATCTTGTGATACAGAATGAGGGGTCTTTAGAGAGTCTTGAAGAGTCTTTGTTGCGATATGCCGTTGCGTTTAAAAAAATGGCGGCTCTTTGTGTTATTCAGGCGTATAGCTCTGATGAAAAGAGTCTTCGCCGTGCGGCTGTTCGCCTGGGAGCCTCTGGCTGGGCTTCGAGGGTGGAGGTGCAGCCTTTAGTCAATGCTCTTATGCAAAATGGTCGATTATCTATGGGAAAGCGCTATTTGTTGCGAGCTTATTCTTATGAATTTTACTGGAGATTTGTAGAGGAACTACTGAAAAACGAGGGCGTGAATGAAGTGGAGCTCCTTCATGTTCCGCGTCTATCAGCGGCCCTTCGAAATGATTTAGTGGAGGAAATGAACGGTTGAAAGTTATAACGAGCCATATGGGGAACGATTTTGATTCCATAGCAAGTATGGTTGCCGCTTCGAAACTTTATCCCGACGCCATACTCTCTCTTTCTGGCTCTACAAGCCGGACGGTTCGGGATTTTTTGCGAAAATTTCCTCGTCGCTGGCCTATTGTGACTCCCCGAAAAATTAGGAAAGATGAGATTACTCAGCTCATTGTAGTTGATACCCGTTCCCGGTCGCGCATCGGTCCTTTCGCAACTCTTTTGGGGAAAAAAGATGTTATTGTTCATGTTTATGATCATCATCCTCCCTCCGCCGATGATATTGACGGAGAGCTGATAGTTATAGATCCTATAGGTGCCACTACTACCTTGTTGGTTGAAATTCTTTTTGAACGGCAAATCCCCATTACGCCTCAAGAAGCGACGCTTTTCGCTATGGGAATATATGAAGATACAGGCGGACTGACTTTCGGGGGAACGACTGAAAGAGATTTTGCTGCTATATCTCGGCTTAAAGAGATAGGGGCCGATTTGACTATTATTCCTTCCCATATTGAAATGAGCTTTTCTGCTTCGGAGCGGCGAATTCTCGACTTATTAATTGAAAATGCATGGGTTCGCTATATTAACGGGGCCAGGGTTGTACTTTCTTTTACCTCTTCCCCAATATATATAGATGGGTTATCCCTTTTCGTTCATCGGCTTCGAGACTATTTCGATGCGGATGTAGCCTTGGCTGCTGTTAAGATGGAGAAGAGGACATATGTAGTGGCGAGAAGTCACGAGAAGGTGCTTGATGTTTCTCAGTTTTTAGCTCATCTGGGAGGAGGGGGGCATCCTCAGGCCTCGTCTGTAACGCTTCATAATGTTCGTCCGCTCTCTATTCTAGAGAGCCTTGAGAAAAAACTAGAGGAATCCATTCAACCTCGCTTAACCGTTGAAGACATTATGACAAGTCCTGTCATGGCGGTAGAACCTGATTCTTCAGTGAATGATGCATATAGAATCATGATTCGTTATGGACATTCAGCCCTTCCGGTTGTGCGAGGAGACACTCTAATAGGTATTATTACCCGAAAGGACCTTGATAAGGCTCAACTTCACGGTTTTGGCCTGGCTCTTGTAAAAGAATTTATGACAGAGGGTGTTATCTCTATTTCAAAAGAGGCATCTATAGCGGAAGCTCACCGTATCCTGGTTTTTCACAATATAGGAAGATTGCCTGTTTTGGATGGGAAGATTCTTGTTGGTATTGTAACTCGCACTGATCTTGTTCGCGCACTTTATCCAGAATCCCTTCCGCCGGAAGAGCGAAAAATAGCTTCAGAGCTTCCATGGTCGGCCGATCTTTCCGACCTGTTGATGGTTCGACTGGCACCCCCACAACAGGCTATATTGCAGAAACTGGGAGAACGTGCGCAGACCCTTGGTATGAAAGCATATATTGTGGGCGGAATTGTACGGGATCTTATGTTGGGCCGAGAGGGTCTCGATTTAGATGTGGTGGTGGAAGGCAGCGCGGTGGATTTTTTGAAAAGTCTGGATTGGGAGGGATGTCGAGTTTCTGTTCATGAACGTTATAAAACAGGAACGCTTATTTTCCCTGATGGAATGAAGGTTGATGTGGCAACAGCGAGACGGGAGTTTTATGAATATCCCCTCGCCCAACCCAAAGTGGCAAGTGATTCATTGAAACACGACCTGTATCGCCGCGATTTTACTATTAATGCCATGGCTATTTCCATTACCCCTGATACATGGGGAACTCTGATAGATTATTTTGGTGGCCGCCGAGACCTGAAGAAAAAGGTACTGAAGGTTTTGCATAACTTAAGTTTCGTAGAGGATCCAACTCGCGTTATTCGTGGAATTCGCTTAGAACAACGGCTTGGTTTCCGCATGGAGGATAATACGTTGCGCCTTCTGAAAAGTTGCTTGAGGGGGGGGCTCCTTTCGAGGTTGTCCGGGTTTCGTCTGCGAAGCGAGCTGGAACTTTTATTTCAGGAAAAAGCTCCTTATCCTGGAATGAAACGAATGGCCGAGTTAGGAGCTTGGGATATTTTATTTCCAGGAATACGGATTGGAAATGTAGTTATTCGTACATTCCGTCGCCTTTCGGCTTTTCTTATCCGCATTTCCAGAGAATTCCCAGATTTTAAGGGAGCAGAGTGGCTTGCTTTCCTCGCAGCTCTTGTTATGGAGTCGTCTGAGAGTCTTCAATTTTCTGTCTTAGATCGCTTGAACCTGTCTCCTAAAGAGCGGGAAATTATGGAGGAGTCTCTTCAGGGGCTTCGTACAGCTGATCAAGAGCTCGGAGGAAGAGCCGCTAGAAAAAACTCAGAAATTTATCACTATTTAAAGGAAGTTTCTCCAGTAGCAGCCCTTTTCTGGAGTGCAGCGACAGAGAGATGGAGAGTGCGTCGGCGAATACTTTTGTATCTCTCTCGACTGCACAGTACGCATAGCAGCCTCACTGGACAGGATTTGATCCGGATGGGATATAAAGGGGGCCCTAGCCTGGGGCGTATCCTTTCTAAACTGAAGGATAGTTGCCTTGATGAGGAGCTACCATCTCGAGAAGAAGAGCTGATATGGCTTGAAACCCATTTCCCTAAAGGAGAGTGAGAGGGATGTTCCGTTTTCCACCTATTGCTGAATTATTGTTGAGTTTGCCTGCTATATTGTGGGCTATAACCTTTCATGAATTTTGTCATGGTTATGTAGCGTACCTTCTTGGAGATCCTACAGCAGAGAGAGCTGGGAGGTTATCTCTTAATCCCTTAGCGCACTTAGACCCTATTGGAGCTCTTATGCTCCTTTTCTTCAGGTTTGGATGGGCGAAACCTGTTCCTATTGACCCAAGATATTTTAAAAACCCTCGACGGGATATAGTTCTTGTTTCCCTTGCTGGAGCAGCTGGTAACTTGGCAAGCGCCATGTTTTGCGGTCTTTTAGTACGGCTTTTTCCTTATTTCTTTCTTGGGAATCCAGCTTTACGCCTTTTCATGTTCCTCATGGTAGCTATAAATGTGGGACTCGCGGTGTTTAATCTTATCCCTATTCCTCCTCTCGATGGTTCAAAAATACTCTATTACTTCTTACCGCCCCGTTGGATTGAAAAATATTTTTGGCTTGAACGCTATGGTTTTATTATTCTCATGGTCCTTTTGGGGTTAGGTATTATCCCGGCTATTATGAGCCCCATTTCTTATGCCATCATACGATGGATTCTTTAAGTGTATTGATGAGAGGAGAAGAAGTATTTGAATATCCTATTGACTAATGACGATGGAATCTATGCCCCAGGCCTTATGGCTTTGGCCAAACATTTAGCATCGAAAGGTTTCTTATGGTCTGTAGTAGCGCCAGATAGAGAGAGAAGCAGTGTCGGTCATGCCATTACTTTAACGAGACCTCTTCGTTTGTGGAATATTGATCAGAGTCCATATATTCCGGGGCAAAAGGTTTATGCTTGTGACGGTACTCCTTCCGATTGCGTTGTATTGGGAGTTGAGGAGGTTCAAAGTGAGACTGATATGGTTATTTCAGGCATTAACAATGGGCCTAACGTAGGAGATGATCTTACCTATTCTGGCACAGTCTCTGCGGCTATGGAAGGTGTTATCCTGGGTCGTCGTGCTATCGCCGTATCCCTGAATTGCAGTAGTCGAGATAGCGAATGTCATTATGAAACAGCGGCTATTGTAGTGGAGAAAGTGCTGGCAGTTTTAGAGGAAGAGCCTCTTCCCGAAGGGGTGTTACTCAATATTAATGTTCCTAATCTTCCGATCACCATGTTAAAAGGAATCAAAGTAACAAGAAAAGGAGTCCGGCTTTATGAGGGGAAAGTGACGAAACTGGAAGATCCTAAGGGGCATGTTTATTTTTGGATTTCAGGTCAGCCGGAGGATCAGCTGGTAGAAGGCTGCGATGTCTGGGCTCTTGCCAACGGCTATGTCTCTATTACACCTGTTCATATGGACATGACCCATTACCCATCTCTTGAGCGGTATTCAGGGAATGGTCTTGAAAAAATAAACTTTAGGTACTTTTTAAAAAAATAGTTGACAGAAGTTCATTGTCGTGTATAATGCTTCTCATACAAAAAAGCATGATACGGCAATGAAAGGGAAGAGTATTCTCCAAACACACCTACAGAGAGAGAAGGCCGGAGGCTGAGAGTCTTCTTGGAATGTGGAGGAGAAGAATAGAACCCTAGAGCTGATCTCGAAGAAAGATCCCCATGGGGAATCAAGTAGAGATGTTAAGGAGAGGACAAAAGGATTTTCCCCTTTTGTCAACGTGGGTGGCACCGCGGGTTACAAGCCCGTCCCTCTTAAAAAGAGGGACGGGCTTGTTTGTTTTTGAGACATTAAGGGAGGAGAACAGAATATGGGAGAGAAGAAGGTTGTTTTAGCATACAGTGGAGGATTAGATACTTCTGTTGCTGCTATGTGGCTGACAGAACAGGGATATGAGGTCATTACCATGACAGCTGACGTGGGGCAATCTGTAGATCTGGAGAAAGCCAAAAATAAGGCTTTACATAGTGGTGCCTCTAAAGCCTACGTTATGGATCTTAAGAAGGAGTTTGTAAAGGAATTTGTGTGGCCAGCGTTGAAGGCAAATGCTCTATATCAGGGAACCTATCCTCTTAATTCGGCTCTCTCGCGCCCTCTTATAGCAAAGGCTATGGCGGCGGTGGCAAAAAAAGAGAATGCAGGCGCTGTTGCTCATGGATGTACAGGTAAAGGACAGGATCAGGTGCGAATGGAGGTATGTACTAATGCATTAAACCCTGAACTTGTCGTGTTGGCTCCTGTTCGAGATTGGCACTTTAGTCGAGAAGCTGAAATGGAGTATGCACAGGCCCACGGAATTCCTGTCTTGGCTACTACTGCATCTCCATACAGTATTGATGAAAACCTATGGGGACGTTCCATTGAGTGCGGCATTTTAGAGGATCCCTGGAATGAACCCCCTTCTGATGCCTATATCCTCACAGTGGATCCGTGGAATGCTCCAGATCATCAAGAGTTTGTGGAGATATCATTTGAAAAGGGAATTCCAGTAGCATTGAATGGAGAAAAAATGGATGGGATTGCGTTGATTCAGTCTTTAAACAATCTTGCAGGGAAACACGGTGTAGGACGTATCGATATGATCGAAGATCGTCTCGTAGGATTTAAGAGCCGAGAGGTTTACGAGTGTCCTGCCGCCATAACTTTAATTACAGCCCATAAAGCTCTTGAAACGTTAACTTTAGATAAGAAAGTGCTTGCGGCTAAAAAGGAAATGGAGACAAAGTTTGCGGAACTCACATACGAGGGCTATTGGTATTCCCCTCTGAAAGAATCTATTGATTCTTTTATAAACACGACGCAAGAATATGTAAATGGAGTTGTGAAAGTTCGACTTTACAAAGGGCAAGCAGTTGTTCGAGGCATGAAGTCTCCCAGTTCGATCTATCAAATGAATATAGCTACTTACTCAGAGGGAGATGTTTTTGATCATCAGGCAGCGGTTGGGTTCATTAAAATATGGGGATTACCGCTGAAGACGTGGAAACAGGTTCATAAAGATAAAATGCCCATAGAGATTTTTCAGTAATTATGTAGTAAAGATTTTTTTCATAAATAGAGAGGAGTGACGATAGATGAAAAAAAACAGTTGGGTATTTGTTCTGTTGGTGACAGTGGTTGTTTTATGGGGTGGATTTGCACAGGCTGCATCAGTTATGGAGAAAGATACTATTGTTGTGGGTACGTCAGGTTCCTATCCGCCTTTTGAGTTTCATGATAAGACGGGAGCTCTTGTAGGGTTCGATATTGATTTGGCCAACGAAGTAGGGAAAAGGCTGGGTAAGAAAGTTGAATGGGTAGATATGGCCTTTGATGGTGTTATCCCATCTCTTTTAACAGGAAAAATTGATATGATAGCCGCTGCTCTCAGCATTACGGAGGAACGAAGCAAAAAGGTGGCTTTCTCTCAACCCTATATGGTAAGTCTCAGTGCTTTTGTACTGCCTACAAATAGCCCTGATGTAAATGGCATGGAGGATTTAAAGGGGAAAAGCGTAGCAGTACAGCTAGCTACGACACAGGATGTGTTTATCTCCGAGGTTGCGGATGTAACGGTGAAGCGCTTCCCTAAACTTAACGATGCTGTGCGAGAAGTAGCCCTAAAACGGGCTGACGCCTCTCTCATGGATGAAACGGTGGCAGAAACCTATATAAATAGTGAAGAATTTAAAGGACAACTTAAAAAATCTTTTACAGTTGAGCTGAAAGGGGCAAAACAGGCTTTGGCTGTAAGCCAAGAAGAGCCTCTTTTCCTTGAAGCTATAAATGAAGTCCTGACAAAACTTGATGAGGAAGGGTTTATTGCAGAACTTCATAAGAAATGGAATACGAAAAAAGAGTAGATTTTGGAAGGTAAAACAATAGAGTAGAGAGTGTGAAATATGGCCTGCTAATTTTTTAGTTAGCAGGCTTTTGCTTTTTGGCAAAGAGCTTTATACGGTGTACAATTATTGTTAATATTTAAAAAATAGTCGCCTAAGAAGGGAGACAGATTTTAGAATGCCAGAACGAAAACCGCTTACTACAAGGGGCAAGGTATTAGCCGTACTTACTGTATTTGTCATGGTGGTGTTTAGTTTTACAGCCCTCGTTGGACGAGAAAAAGTAGGGCTCTTCTTTCAAGGTCGCCTGCGCTATTTTTGGATTGCAGTTATTCTGGGTATTGGCTATTTTGCTGCTCATGATAGGGGGAGAAGGTAAACTCAGGGAACGAAGCATCCATTGAGAGGTCGTTTTTTGTTCACCATAGAGTTCGTTTCAGGGATATGAATACCCTTAAGTTTGAACATTAACATATGATTTCCTATCTACCATGTTCCGCCGTTTTAGCTTTATATGAAATATGTTATAATTTTGAGCGCATGGGTACGTTCTCAATTTTTATATAAGTGACTCTGCCTCTGCAGTGTCAGTATCAACTTGCAAGTTCCGATTTTTACATGGAGGTTCTATCAGTATGTTTTTGCTCAGAATAGCCTGTTTGGCGTGGGCTCTTTTATCGATAGCGACTTCTACTTTATATGGAAGCCAAAGTCTTTCCCTCCCTTCTCTGGCAGAGTTGGAAAACATGGTCGAACAAGGGCCAGAAGTTCTGTCTTCTATGGCGGCTTTGGCGCGAGATGAACATATAGAACACCTTGTACGTCAGAGAAGTGGCCCTAAGCTTTTTGCTGGAATATCTTATGGTTATAGCGATGAACCAGAGTCTGAAACCGCCGAAGAACGAATTTCCTATAATAAAGTTACTGCTCGAGCAGGCGTTTCCTTCCCCATTTTAGGTACATGGACCAAAGAGAAAATAGAGATCCTTCAAAGTGAGCTTCGAACTTTAGAGGGACGAATTTTGGCAGAGCGAACCAGAGAGATGAATCTGATTTCTCTTAGAAAGGCTTATATGGTCTTGTGGGGGGAGGGGCAGAAACGCCGTCTCTTATCTGATTTCTTGAAGAGTCGAGAAGCGACAGAGGCCCTCTTGTCGAAGAGGGTAAGAGAAGGGTTTCTTTTAGAGGCGGATCGACTGGAGTTTTTGTCTGTCTATGATGTAGCTCTTCGAGACGTGGCCGCTTCCTCTCGGATGGAAACACAGGCCCTTCAGGTTATTCGATTGGCTACAGGGCAGTCTTGGCAGGTGACCGAAGAAGTTCCATTCCCAACTCTCCCGGGGTGGGATTATAAGAAGAGGCGCCCTTTAGGAGTGGCCCATCTCACTAATGTGAGATACAACAATAGAGTTTTGGATATTTATGGTCGCATTCTCGAGATCACAAAAAAAATTGATCGGGATGGAACTGTAGAATTTGGTGCTACCGCTGGTCGAGATTTCCCTGGGACTTCCGGGGCAGGAGTTTCCATCCGACTTACAGTAGAAGAACCCTTCGCTTCTTTAAGGGCAAAAAAGGATGAGGCTAGATTAGCTGCTCAAGCAGATTTAGAGCGACATAGAGCCGAAGAGCTGAAGGAACGCCTTCGCCTTGAAGGGGAGTTGGAAGACGCCTTATCTTTGCTGGAGTACGGTTCTCGATCTGTTCAGGCCGGAATAGCAAAAGTGCAAGCTTCCACAGAGGCCGTAAGAGTGCATCACCTCCGCTATGATCGTATTGGTGGAGATGCTTTTGAGAAACTTGAAGAGAGTCGCTATGCCCATCTCCGTGCTGCTCTGGAATTAGTGGATGCCCAAATACTGGTTCTTCAGGCTGCTTCTGAGCTGGTTCGTTTTTTCCCTGAAGGAGAGGTCCAGAGAGGATGTCCTTTATCTATGCTAGGCCTTGATAAGCCTCTTGCGAGTTTGCCGAAGTCGCCAGTCGCAATGATTTCCTCTCCAGAGCAAGATGTTCAGACATCTACAATTCTGACACCATCAAGGAAGAATACTTCAGTTTATGTGTGGAATGCGGCTCCCTTCCTCAAGAGCGAGACGAGGCATAGAGAACTGAAAAAACTTCAACAAGCGGGATTCTGTCGAATATTGCTCTCTTTTGATGGACAGGAGATCCGCTCTTTTAGCACGAATAATTCCCGGTTATCTCTCATGGCCTTTTTAGAACAGGCAACGTACATGGGAATTCAAGTTGATCTTTTGCTTGGCGATCCTACCTGGATTTTGCCAGAGCATCGAATGGAGCTTGTTCAACTAATCCGTTTCTTTGCCCCCTTCCCTTTTAAGGGGGTTCACGTAGATTTAGAGCCAGATTCTCTTCCTGGTGCTGCGTCTAAGAGGTCTGAGCTTGCTCTGGAATTGCTCCAAACGTTGAAGGTTGTTCGAGATAATACAGATCTTCCTCTATCTCTTTCTGTCCATCCTCGTTATTTGGAGGGGGAGTTAGGAGAAATTATGGGGCGAGGGTTAGTGGCGTTGTCTATGGAGGACGTAGCAGTGATGTTTTATTCCACCAACGTGGATATGGTGACAGATCGATTTGGAGCCCTTCTTAAAAAATACCCGGATCTTCCATTACTTTTAGCACAAAGTGTGGAGTCTATTTTATCTCCCCGCGAAAGCTATGCCACCTTAGGACGGGATATTCTATGGAGTCGAATTGCCTATTACAACGGAGTGTTCCAAGAAGAGAACTACCGGGGTGTGGTTGTTCAGGCTTGGAAAGATTATGAGGAGATGGTCCGATGAAAGTGCGGTTTACTTCTGGGAAGAGTCGAGATCCCTTTCAGGAAAAAGGGGTACGAATTCCTTATGCTCCAGCTAGAAGAACTTTTCCGCGGTGGCGATGGTATTTTGTTGTGTTGCTGGTCTCTAGCCCCTTGCTGTTTTTTATAGCCAAGGTAAGTGTAGGGGTGTTTTGGGCTACATCTCCTGGGGTGATCTTTATGGAGAAAACCCCGATTAACAGCCCAACATCTGGAGTTTTAATGGAGGTTCATCTTCGAGAAGGCCAGCATATAGCATTGGGAGACGTGATGGCTAAAGTAGCGGATCCTACGCTGGAGATGAAAAGAGCCCCTCTGACAGCAGAAAGAAAAGTCTTGATGGATTATGCGAGCCGTCACATTTCTACTGAACCCTTCAGGGATGCTTTGGTTTTAGCGGAGAGAGTTTTGAAAGAAGAAAAAGCTTATCGATCTAAGATTCAGGAACTTGTTAATGCTGGAGCAGCTACAAAGGCTGACCTCAACGAGGCTCAGAAGAGGGTACTTCGAGCTGAATCTGATGTGATTAAGGCAAAAATAGATCTGAATTTAGCATTGGCTCCCTCTGGAGAGTATAAATCTCAACAGGTTAGATTGGCGCAAATTGATGGAGAACTTGCTGCTATGGCAGATATTATGGGTGGGGTAGCTTTAGTGTCTCCCGTGTCAGGAGTTGTCTTGGCTGTTTTTGCTGTTGTGAACCAAGCCTTGGCTCAGGGGGCTCCTTTAGCGGTAGTGGCTGACCCTCAAACTGCATCTATAGTTACCTTCCTGAACCCTAAAGATCTCGGATTCGTAGAGAAGGGTAAGAAAGTCCGAATACGTTTCCCTGAAGGAACGATGGTGGAGGCTTTCCCTGTGGGGAGACCTACTCTAGCCGAGCCTGCGCCATCGTCTCTTTCAAAACCTCTGACAGAGATTCGTCAGACAGTACGGGTTACCCTCAGTACACGTTCTCCCATTCCGGAGGCCTTTTTGGTGGAGGGGCTTCCTGTAACTGTTCATTGGGGAGGGAGATGGCCGTGGTAGTTGCTTTTACCAGTGAGGAAGGTGTCATATCTATGGAAGAGATCCGGCTTCTTCGGTTTGTCAACCGCGGCAATATTTCTTTTGCGCCTCAAGATGGGGTTATAGATGTAGATACGCTGGAAGATCTGGTTGCTAAAATACGATCTGTTCATGGAGTTATTCTAGATGGGGACTTTTCTAAAGAGACTGTTTTAATGGCGGTCAAGGAGATCAGAAAGATCCCAGAAACCTGTTATTTGCCTGTGTTTTGCTCTCCATCTCTGGATTCCGATTCTGCGCTCTTTACCGATGGGGCTATAAAGTCTTTAGATCAAGCTTGGGAAAAAACGGCAGATATGTGGGGGAAATTGAATGAAGTGGACCGGGGAAGCTTGGAGCTGAGCAGAGATTTTCGTCTTTTGGCCTATTTGGCTCTTCGACAAGAGGGACTGAATCCCTTGCTACAGCCTTTTACCTGCGACGCATATAGGTATCCCATTGCCGAGTTCTTGGGTGGTGAGAGCGAGACGAGGCAATGGCTTCGAAATTTGAGGGATAGAGGTTTGTTGTCACAAGGACCTTTGATTGACCGCATACGCTCGTGCCCCAAGTGCCAATGTACTCATCTCAATTATATCGACGTTTGCCCCAATTGTGGGAGTATCGATATTGTTCCCAAAGAGTTTATTCACTGTTTTACTTGTGGCAGGGTGGGGCCGGTAGATGATTTTCTCCAGGAGAATGGTTATCGTTGTCCTTTCTGTGGTACTCACCTTCGTCATTTAGGTTCGGATTACGATCATCCTTTAGAGAGTTTTTTGTGCAACGATTGCGGACATAAATTCATAGAGGCCCATGTTGTTGTGGATTGCCTCAGTTGCCAAACGAGGTCAGATCCAGAGGAACTTCTCGTAAATACAATTCATGGTTACCGAATATCAGAGAAAGGGCGAGCTGCAGCTAGGGTTGGGTCCATTGATGATGTATATGCTCTTCTAGATCGGCTGAACTACGTTATTCCCGCGTATTTTAACCAACTTTTAGATTGGATGATTTTGTTGAACCGTCGCTACCCGGATCAAACTTTCTCTGTGATAGGTGTTCGGTTTGTAAATTTAATTCAGGTTTCCGAAAAACTAGGCCGTCATAGAGCTTCTCAAATTGTGGACGCATTAGCGGAGCGGCTTAGGCAGCTTATTCGAAATACTGATGTTACGACCAGGACAGCTACTGGTATATTATTGCTTCTTTTGCCTATGACAGATGAAGCAGGGGCATCTGTAGTGGGTGGCCGGATATTAGAGTTAGTCAATTTAGCAGAAACGTCACCTAAGCCCCAATTCCAACTGGTAGCATTCTCTTCATCTCAGAATATGAGAGAGGGGGAGAGCGCTTCATCTTTACTTGCCAGAATTTTAGGGGAACTTGAGTCCTGATGCTAATACCTGAGCCGTTTTTTCAAATTATTGCTCTGGTTTTAGAAGCTCCTTTGGTCTCTGAGACGTGGGAAATAATTCTCAGATTCATTCCTTTTGTCCTTTTTCTGGAAATGCCTGTCTATCTGCTTATTTTGATGGGGGTACTTCGTTACGGTTTACTTCGGATGAACGAAGTTCCTTGGAGAAGCAGTTACTATCCTTCTGTCTCCTGTCTAATAACGTGTTACAGTGAGGGAGAGGCGGTGCAACAGACTATTCGTTCTCTGTCCAGACAGTTATATCCTGGTCGGATCCAGATTGTGCCTATTATAGACGGTGCTGCGGCTAATAAAGAGACTTACAGTGCGGCTTTGTCTATGAAAGACGAAGTGGATCGGCTTCCCAACCGAGTTTTAAAGGTGGTACCAAAGTGGCAAAGAGGCGGCAGAGTGTCGGCTCTCAATACGGGAATGAACTTTGCTGATGGTGAAATAATCATGGCTTTGGATGGCGACACATCTTTCGACAATGACATGGTAGAACGTGCCACCAGACATTTTGAGAATCCCACGGTCGGATGTGTAGCTGGGTGTCTTCGGGTACGAAATGTGAGGGCCAGCTTAGTTACCAGACTTCAAGCGATAGAATATTTTTTCTCTATTCAGGCTGCCAAAACAGGACTTAGCGCTTTTGGGCTGGTCAACAATATCTCGGGGGCTTTTGGAGTTTTTCGCCGTTCCGTTTTAGAGCTGATTGGCGGGTGGGATGCCGGAACTGCTGAGGATCTGGATATTACACTGCGAGTGAAGAATTATTTGGGTCGATATCATTGTTTTCGCATTGTTTTTGATCCTGAAGCCATGGGTTTTACCCATGTCCCAGATACATTTAGGGACTTTTTCAAACAGAGGCTTCGTTGGGATGGAGATCTGTCGTTTATGTACTTCCGAAAGCATTGGCGAACCTTTTCACCACGATTAGTGGGGTGGAAAAATTTTATAGCCTTGCTCTGGACAGGACTCTTGTTTCAAGTGGTGATGCCCGTGGTCGTTGTCATTTATACTGCGTATCTCTTTATAGCTTATCCCTTGGGCGTTGTAGCTGGAACTATGGCTTTAGTGTATTTGTTTTACCTCGCGGCAATGGTGATTCTCTTCCTCGTTTTTGTCCTCCTACTCTCAGAAAGGCCGAGGCAGGACCTGTTACTGGTATTTTGGCTTCCTCTGGTTCCTATTTTTGCCTTTGCCAATCGAATTCATGGTGCTTTTTCAGCGTTGTGGGAGATATTTGGCCTTGGACATCAAGATACAAATATGGCTCCATGGTGGGTTACCAAAAAGAGTAAATTTTAAGATTTGAGATGCCTGTGCTTTTGTATAGATGCAATAAAAGACAGGACAGCTCCGGAACGTAAAGATATTTTCTCGAAACTGTCCTATATTGTTTGCATTATTGTTCTTGGAAAGCTTCTGAAGGGGCTACTGGCAGGTCGACTATTGTTTGTCGAGCATTGCGTACTTTTTCGGCTTCTGAGGCAGTGTATTGAGCCAGATTTTCACGAAGCTCTTTATTATTGATGGCAAGAATTCTCAATGCGAGAAGAGCTGCGTTTTTTGCGCTGTCTATGCCTCCGGCAGCTACAGGAACGCCAGGAGGCATTTGTGCAATAGAAAGAAGGGCATCCAAGCCGCCTAAGGATCCCGCAGAAATAGGAACGCCGATAACGGGAAGTAATGTGTGAGCAGCCAAGACTCCCGGGAGGGCTGCAGATAGGCCTGCCAAGGCTATAATAACGCACAATCCTCGTTTTTCGGCGTTTTGCCCATATAGCGCCGCATCTTCAGGGGTTCTATGAGCTGAAGCTATGGTTATTTCAAAGGGAACGTGAAATTGTTCTAATATCTCTGCTGCTTTATGCGCGGCAGGCAAGTCTGATTTAGAACCTAGGACCAGACCTACAACTGGTGTCTGTTTGTTTGTGTCCATAAGCTTTTCTCTTCCTCCTTATATTCGGGCTTTTGCGGCAATATCCCGCCGATAGTGTGCACCTTCAAAGTGGATATATTTTACTCCCTCATAAGATCGTGCCAAAGCATCCTCTAATGAAAGGCCAAGTCCTACTATATTCAAAACTCTTCCGCCATTCGTAACTGTTTCTCCTCCTTGATTTAAAGATGTACCGCTATGGAAAAGAAGGACATTCCTTAACGCGGCTGCTTCATGAAGCCCTGAGATGGGAAGCCCTTTTTTGTAAGAGCCAGGGTATCCTTCAGACGATATAACTACGTCTACGGCCCATCCATTTGCTACTATAGGGGGAAGAGTAGAAAGTGCGCCTGTACTGGCAGCCATAGCTAATTGAGCGAAGTCTACGTTAAGGACCGGGAGAATAACCTGGGCTTCAGGGTCTCCGAAACGCACATTATATTCTACGACGCGGGGCTTATAGTGAGAGTCGATCATGAGCCCAAAATAAAGGACGCCACAATATGGTATCCCTTCCTTCTTGAGTCCTTCAAATGTTGGAGAAATAACCTCCTTCTCAATTCGTTCCATTAGGGAGGATCCAGCCCAGGGAACAGGACAATATGCCCCCATTCCTCCAGTATTGGGCCCCTTGTCATTATCATAGACCCTTTTATGATCCTGGCTTGGAGGCAAGATGCGATACTCTTTCCCATCACTGACACAAAGGACAGTGAGCTCAAGGCCAGGCATATAGTCTTCCACTATTATCTTTTCTCCAGCAGCACCTAATGTCTTTTTTACAAGGAGATCTGAAATTATGCTTTGAGCGTCTTCTAAATTGTCGACTACAAAAGCTCCTTTTCCTGCAGCGAGGCCGTCGGCTTTTATAACGTACGGTGCGTGACGCTTTTTCAGGGCCTCCATCCCTTCTTCCAAAGTTGTACACAAGTGAAAAGGAGCGGTGGGAATGTTCCATCGGCTCATAAACTGTTTAGCAAAAGCCTTGCTTCCCTCCAGGGCTGCTCCGGTTTTCCCGGGTCCAAACACTGTAAATCCATTGTTTCGCAGAGAATCGGCGGCTCCTTTTACAAGGGGGGCCTCTGGACCAATAATGATAAGGTCAGGGTCTATTTGTGTAGCGAGATCGAGAACTTCTTCTGTTCCCTCACTATGGACAGAGTGAAGAAATGCAACTCCTCGCATACCAGCGTTGCCTGGAGCCACATGAATTTCCTCTACGAGTTTAGATTTTGAGAGGGCCCATACCAGAGCATGTTCTCGCCCACCTCCGCCTATAACAAGGACTTTCATGGGCTATTCCCTCCTTTAATGACGAAATGTTCGCCAGCCACTAATGAACATGGAGATTCCAAGTTCTTGGGCTTTCGCGAAAACCTCATCGTCTCGAACAGATCCGCCAGGCTGTATAATGGCCGTTATTCCAGCCTTTGCTGCAGATTCTACTCCGTCAGGGAAGGGAAAGAATGCGTCACTGGCCATTACAGCTTCTTTAGCTCTCTCTTGGGCCTGATGGGTCGCGAAGTCTACTGCAAAAACGCGACTACAGAATCCCATGCCTATTCCTACGGCTTCGCCGTCTTTTACTATAGCCACTGCGTTGCTTTTTGACAGATATGCTACTTTCCAGGCGAGAAGGAGATCATCCCAAAGGTCTTCGCGTTTCGGTCCAATCCATGTGCCTTTATCAGGATTCGGAATAGGTGGAAGCATGTCTTTTTGTACAAGGAATCCACTCCAAGTGCTGGTTACTTGCCAGGGGAACACACGGCCTCCTTGCCATTTCAAGATGCGAAGAGAAGGTTTCTCTTGTTTTAAGAAAGCAAGGGCCTCTTGAGAAATATCTGGAGTAAGAATTACTTCCGTAAAGTGTTGAGCGATAGAGCGCGCCGTATTCATATCAAGAGGGCGTGAAAATCCTACAACACCGCCAAATGCCGAAAGAGGGTCGCAGCGGAAGGCTTTTTCGTAGGCTTCTTTCGATGTTTTTCCGTAAGCCATGCCACAGGGGGTGGTGTGTTTGATAACTAAGGCTCCAGGAGCGTCCTGAAGAAGGGCGGCTCCTCTCATGGCACAATCAAGATCGAGAATGTTGTTATACGAGAGAGGCTTTCCTGCAAGCTGTTCCCATGGCAGCTCTTCCAGGCGGGGAAGATAAAGAGCCGCTTCTTGATGGGGATTTTCCCCGTAACGTAAGGTCTGTACTTCTTTTAAGGGTATGGATAGTTCTTTGCGAAATTCTGTGGTAGCTCCCAGTTCTTGGGAGAGACCATCGAAAATAGCACCATCATAGGCAGCAGTGTGAGCAAAAGCCTTCAATGCCAGATTTTGCCGGGTAGGAAGAGTTACGTCACTTTCAGCGTCCAGTTCTTCCAGCACAGGAGAGTAGTCTTCCGGGTCTGTGAGTATAATAACGTGAGGATAATTTTTAGCCCCGGCTCGAATAAGAGTTACTCCGCCTATGTCTATGTTCTCTAAAAGTTCATCTATATGGGCCCTTTTTTTAGCGACTTCTTCGAAGGGATACAGGTTGCAAACGACCATGGAAATAAGGGGGATGTTGTATTGTTCAACATCTTTTATGTCTTCTTGAAGCTGGCGGCGTGCAAGAATGCCTCCGGAAATGAGGGGATGTAGAGTCTTAACTCGCCCTCCAAGAATATGGGGGAAACCAGTGAGGTCTGAAACCTCCAGAACCTCAACTCCTGCTTCCCGGAGCTTTGTGGCTGTACCAGAACTTGATACTATTTGCCATCCCCGCTCTATAAGATTTTTTGCAAAATCCACAATGCCCTTTTTATCAAAAACCGAAATGAGGGCTCTTTTAGTAGCTGTCATTAATGGCTCTCCTCCCGTCAAAAGAATATCGACCTTCTATTGCCTTTTTGAGGGTCTTCCAATAAAGATCATGTTCAGTCTCATGAATCTTCGTTGTGAGGCTGTCTAGCGTGTCCTCCTCTTTGATGACTATGGCTTTCTGGGCAAGAATAATGCCGGAATCCATGCCTCGATCTACAAGATGAATTGTTATCCCTGTTACTTTAACGCCGTATTCCCATGCATCCAAAATAGCTCTGTTCCCAGGGAAAGAGGGGAGAAGAGCAGGGTGGATATTAAGTATCTTTCCTTCCCATCTGTTTACCAACCATGGAGAGAGAATTCTCATAAAACCTGCCAGAACAAGCCATTGGACATGATGAGAACGACACATTTCGTCAAGCACCCTTTCAGCTTCTTCCTTCCCCTTCTCTTTGTAAGGAAGAATTTCTGTCTTTATTCCCATGGCTTGTGCCAGGAGCAGCCCTTCCGCTTTTGATGTATCGCTGGCAATGAAGGGGATTTCACAGGAGAGGTCTCCTGACTCCTTCCGGTCTAACAGGGCTTTCATATTTGTCCCTTTGCCGGAAATTAAAATGGCAACTGATGCCGTCATGCCGAGACTACCTCTCCAAATACAATGGGAGATTCCCCTTCTTTTTTGAGAAAGGTGACAAGAGAATCTTTATCTTGAGGTGAAACAATAAAACAAAAACCGATGCCGAGGTTGAATACATGCCGCATTTCTTTCTCTTCTACGCCGGCATTGGCTATAAGGTTAAAAATAGCCGGCCTTTCCCATGCAGAAAAATCTAGGCGTAAAGTCAGTCCTGAAGGAAGAGCCCTCTGGATATTCTCTTCTAACCCACCGCCTGTAATGTGAGCCATTCCCCGTATCTCATGATTTTCGAGTGCTTTCATGACAATACGAGGATAGAGGCGAGTTGGGCGTAGTAGGTTTTTTGCCAAAGATTCTTCGAGTTCTGGAAGGACTTCGTGGAGAGGCAGAGCTTTTGGCCCCTCTAGCAACGCTTTTCGTACAAGGGAAAAACCGTTGCTGTGAACTCCGGAGCTCGGTAGCCCCACAAGTATATCTCCTTTGGTAATATGACTTCCATTTATAACTGATCGAGAAGAGACCATGCCCACGGCAAAGCCAGCTACATCGAAGCCTGTTTTTGGATAGACGCCTGGCATTTCTGCTGTTTCTCCTCCAAGGAGTGCACAGCCGCTTTCTGTGCATGCTTCGGCCACACCCTGAACAATAGGTTCCAGTACGTGTTGATCAAGATAGCCACAGGCAATATAGTCGAGGAAAAATAGAGGGCGAGCGCCGCATGTAATGAGGTCGTTTACGTTCATGGCTACGAGGTCTTGTCCAAGTCCCTTGTAGTCGGAAGCAGCCTTGGCTACTTCAAGCTTCGTCCCCACCCCGTCACAGCATCCAGCTAAGAGGAGGTCTTCTGTAATGCGGTAGAGTCCGCTGAATCCCCCAATTCCCCCCACAACGTTAGGGTCTCGAGGTTGGGAATTGACAATGCGTCCAATTGTCTTTACCCATGCATTCCCGCTATTAATATCTACTCCAGCTTCTTTATAACTCCAAATCATCCGGCTCTTCTCCTTCCATATATTCCCCAGTAAAGCAGGCGGTACATAGTTCGCTCTTAGGAAGCCCAATGGCGGTTATAAGATCTTCTTCAGTAATATATTGCAATGAATCGGCTCCGATTTTCTTTTGCAATTCCTTTATATCCATTCGAGCCGCAGCCAGCTCGACTCGGCTTGGTGTATCGATTCCGTAGTAACAAGGGAAGCATACAGGAGGCGACGATATTCGCACGTGAATCTCTTGGGCGCCACAAGATCTGATCATCGCTATAATTCTCTGACTGGTAGTACCTCGAACAATAGAATCGTCGATAACGACTATTTTTTGGTCCTTAGTAAGTTCCGTAATGGGATTTAGTTTTATCCTGACCCCTAATTCGCGAACTCGTTGGGTAGGATCAATGAATGTTCGTCCTACATAACGATTTCTGACAATGGCTTTTTCGTAGGGGAGGCCGCTGCCTTCCGCAAAGCCCATAGAGGCTATAGTTCCACTATCTGGCATTCCCGTAACCATATGAGCACCTGGACACGGTGCGCGATGGGCAAGACAGTGCCCCAGAGCTTTTCGTACAGCATAAACAGATTTCCCTGCTAAAACGCTATCAGGCCTGGCAAAATAAACATACTCAAAAGAACACTGATAGTGCCGTTTTACCTGGACTGGTATTTTTATAGAGTGAAGTCCTTCTTTGTCTATAACCACTACTTCACCGGGAGAAACTTCTCGAATAACTTGAGCTCCCACCAGATCAAGGGCGCAGGTCTCTGACGAGATGTACGTAATATCCTCTCGCTGACCGAGAACGAGAGGTCGGAACCCCCAAGGGTCTCTTGCCGCTACGAGTGTGCCGTTAAGGATGATGGCGAGAGAATAAGCCCCTCTCAGTCGTCGCAACGAATCTATGAGAGCGTCGATAAAGGGTTTATGAGGTTGATGGGCCATAAGATGCAGCAAGACCTCTGTGTCAGTTTGAGAATGGAAAATAGCCCCTCTATTCTCAAGATACTGTTTTAGGGCTTCAGCATTGGTGATATTCCCATTATGGGCTACTGCCACAGATCCCTTCGAATTACTGGCAGTAAGAGGCTGGGCATTATTAATGTCCGAGCCTCCTGCAGTAGAGTAACGAACGTGGCCAATAGCGCAGTTCGTATTGATCTTTGCCAATTCGCTTTGATCGAGCGCAAGGTGTACGAGACCGTTCCCACGTTGGGAATGCATGGTATTATCACTGTTGATCCATGTAATGCCAGCCGATTCCTGCCCCCGATGTTGCAAGGCATAGAGGCCGAGATAGACGTCTTCTAGAACGGAGTGCCCATTATGAGAAAAAGCCCCAAAGACACCGCACATTTATTTCCCCTCCCACCTTTGGCGAAGAGCAGAAACAGAGATGTGGAAAAGATTTTTGCATGTCAAGTCTTTCCCTCCCACAGCCCCTAGTTCCATTATGGGGAACCCTTTCCACGTGGAAAGGAACTGGTCTACTTTTGATGAGGGCACGGCATAAATAGCTCGTGGTGATCCTTCCCCAAACAAAAACACATCGCCTCGTGTTGGGTATGAACAGGCAATGGCTGCTCCTATCCCTGATTCAATCGCCTCTTTGGCCAAGGCTATAGCCAGACCTCCACCGGCAATGGCTCGTCCACTTCGCGCAAGTCCCTCTCTAGCTGTTTGTAAAGCTCTGTCGCAAAAATCTTTTTCAGCTTCTGGTACGAATGGAAGAGGACGTCCAGATACTTTACCAGCGGTTTGAAGTACATATTGGCTCCCTGAAAGAGGAGGGGTCAGTGCACCTACAAGGAAGAGTATGTCCCCTTCCTGCCATTGTCCGCTTGGAAGATATGAGGAATAAGAATCTATGACTCCTACTGTCCCTATTACTGGCGTCGGATAAATCCGCTGAGAAGAACTCTCATTGTAAAGGCTTACATTTCCAGACACTACAGGACATTCCAACTCCCGACAGCAGTCTGCCATCCCTTTTATAACTTGTTCGAGCTCCCAGTACTGTTCAGGTACTTCGGGGGACGGGAAATTGAGGCAATCTGTAAGTCCTAGAGGCAAGGCTCCTGCCACTGTCAAGGCTCGGATTGTTTTGGCCACACTCTCAGCACCCCCGCGATAGGGGTCAAGATAGCATTTCCACGGATCTGAATCCATAACCATGGCTACAAGACGTTCCGTCCCTTTTACTCGTACTACGCTCACTGGGGCTCCTGGCCCTTGGACTGTGTTGGTTTGAACCATCTGATCATATTGTTGATAGATCCATTTTTTATCCCCTAAAGATGGAGTGCCTAAAAGATCAAGGATGGCTGTATTGAAGTTATTCGGCAGGGGAAGCTCTTCTATATGGAACTCCCATCTATTCTCCAGATTTTCAGGGCGTCGGGAAGGCCAGGATATTGAAGGGCAACGCTCTCCTATAAGAGAGGCTGGCATTTCTGCAACGACCTCTGAGCCCCACATAATCGTATATTGATCTCCCAGTACCGTTTCTCCAATATCAGTGCAGTCGAGTTCCCACTTCTTAGCAACAACTTCTACTTCTTCCTTATCCTTAGGTTCAACGATGAGGAGCATCCGTTCCTGAGACTCTGAAAGGGCTATTTCCCACGGAGTCATACCTTCTTCTCGAAGGAGAACTTTATCAAAGTGTAGAATCATTCCGACACCGCTTTTTGCAGCGATTTCGCTTGATGAAGACGTGATGCCAGCAGCTCCCATATCCTGCATGCTTACAATAAGTCCTTTGTCTCGAAGCTCAAGACAAGCTTCGATCAGCAGCTTCTCGGCGAAAGGGTCACCTATTTGGATGGATGGACGACTAGACTTCGTATCGTCAGATAGTTCTGCAGAGGCGAAAGCTGCGCCTGCTATACCATCTCGTCCCGTTTTAGAGCCGAGGATGAGAACCCGAAGACCAGGTTTGGCTGTTTGAGAGCTTACGAGGCTGTCTAGGCGTACAAGTCCGAGGTTAAATGCATTGACGAGGGGGTTGTCAGTGTAACAGGAATCATAAAGGGTCTTCCCGCCTACAGTTGGAACTCCTACTGCATTTCCATACCCCCCGATCCCTTCCACAATTCCATTGGCTAAAGTCCGCGTTCTGGGATTGTCGGGATCACCAAAAAAGAGCCCGTCCATAGAAGCTACTGGTCTTGCTCCAAGAGCCAGAATATCGCGAATAATTCCGCCAACACCAGTAGCTGCTCCTTGGTAGGGAGCAACGGCAGATGGGTGATTGTGACTTTCTGCTTTAAAAGCAACGCCCCATCCCTCTCCAATATTTACGACCCCGGCATTCTCGCCAGGCCCCAGTACTACATACTCTCCTTTTGTAGGGAAATTGCGAAGCAGATGTTTTGTAGATTTATAGCTGCAATGTTCTGACCACATGACCCCCATAATTCTCAATTCTGTTTCATTGGGCTCACGGCCAAGAACCTTCTTGAGTTCTTCGTATTCTTCTCGTCTAAGACCAGCTGTGCGATAATCCATATCAGACACCTTCCTTTGCAATCCAGGCTTCGATAGATTGCCATGTAAGAATTCCATCTGTACCACCAAGTATTTCTTCGCTGGCCCGTTCCGGGTGGGGCATTAAACCAAGAACATTTCCTTTTAAGTTTGTAATACCCGCAATGTCATGAAGAGAGCCGTTCGGATTGTATTCTTCCCCGCATTTCCCCTCAGGAGAAACGTAACGAAAAACAACTTGATTATTTTTTTCAAGCTCTTCTAACTCTTTGCTGGGAAGATAATAAAGGCCTTCATGATGAGCTATGGGAAATTGGACCACCTGTGCTTGCTTATAAAGGTTGGTAAAGGGGAGATCTGTACGTTCTACTTTGAGATAACATAGTTTGCAAATAAATCTCAAGTTTTTATTTGCGAGTAAGGTCCCGGGGAGAAGCCCCGCTTCTGTCAGAATTTGGAACCCGTTACAAATTCCGAGTACGAGCCCTCCATCTTCTGCAAATTCTTTTATTGACCCCATAATAGGGGAACGAGCTGCCATAGCACCAGTTCGTAAATAGTCTCCGTAAGAAAAACCACCAGGTAATACAACGAGATCCGTTTTTTCCGGAAGATTTTTTTCTCTATGCCACACTTTTTGAACATGGGCTTTAATCACGTGCTCCAAGGCATAAATGACGTCATGATCACAGTTGCTTCCAGGGAAAATAACCACACTTGCTTTCACGACTATTCCTCCACTGTAATTGAAAAATCTTCAATGAGTGAGTTGACTAAAAGATCGTCGCACATGGATTCTGCTTGCTTTCGGGCCTCTTCTACACTCTGAGCATTGATGGAAAGTTGAATATAACGTCCTATGCGAACATCCCTCAGATTTTTATACCCCATAGAAGCCAGGGAGCCAGCTACGGCTTTACCCTGACTGTCCAACACTCCATCTTTTAGATAAATTAGAATTTTTACATGAAATATCATTAGTGCCCCTCCTTTTCAGAAATTCGTCGCCATATTTCCTGATATGCCCCAAGAACATCGCCAAGATCTTTGCGGAATCTATCTTTGTCTAGTTTCTGCATGGTTGTTTTGTCCCAGAATCGGCAGGTATCCGGAGACATTTCATCAGCGAGGAACAAAACTCCATTGGAATCCACTCCAAACTCGAGCTTAAAATCTACAAGAATAATGCCTATGGCATCAAAATAAGCGCTCATGAGAGCGTTTACTTTTAAGCTGGTCTCCTTCATGAATGTAATTTGTTTCTCAGAGGCCCATCCGAAAAGTTCAGCATGATCTTCTGTGATGAGGGGGTCACCAAGCTGATCGCTTTTATAATAAAACTCCACTAGAGGACGGGGGAGCTTTACATTTTCAGGTACACCGAGTCTTTTACAGAGTGTTCCAGTTGTTATATTTCGGACGACAACTTCCACGGGAAGGATTCGTACTTTTTTTACGAGCTGATGCACATCGTCTATTTTTTTTATAAAATGGTTGGGAATGCCATTTTTATTCATATATTCAAAGAGAGCGGCACTGATGGAATTATTGAGAGACCCTTTCCCTTCAATAGAGCCCCTTTTTTGAGCGTTAAAAGCTGTGAGATCATTCTTATACTCGATTATAAGCGTGTCAGAATCGGATGTGGTAAACATTTTTTTTGCTTTACCTTCATATAATAGCTCTCTTTTTTCCATAGAAAGCACCTCCGGCAAAATTGTTATGCTTACATTATCGTGATAGTTTGTTTAAATGTCAATATAAAATTTCCCCCGGAATGAAGAAGGGAATGATACTATGTTAAAAGAGATGGAGGGATATATGCTATCCACTGCGCTCATTTTTGAGGGTAGGGCTGGCGTTCGTATGGGGATAGCAAAGTTTTGCCTCTATGTATGTGCCACCTTATTGACAAGGAGTATTGTTCGCCTTGGTTCGGGTTTTCAACCCGCAGTAGTTGTATTTTCGTCAAAACGATATGAATATGTGTGTTTCGCCTTTTCAGGTATAATTTCTCAGTATGAAGCTGTAGTTATAGCTGACGTACTTCTTAGGTTGGGTCCATTGGGTGGATTGGTTACTGGATAAATCTATATTGATGAGGGATGTTTTTTCGAGGTGTGACATGCCTGAGATCAATTATCCTGAGCTGTAAGTGATCTTTTTTCAATAGATGGCCCGTTGGATTGAGTTTTTTTATAGAGAATCTTGAGTCTTCGAAAAAGAAGAAGCGGAGGGAATTTTCCTAATATGGATCTTTCAAAAATTCGAAACTTTTGTATTATCGCCCACATCGATCATGGTAAGTCTACATTGGCCGATAGGCTCCTTGAATATACGGGAACAGTCGAAGGGCGTAAAATGCGGTCGCAGCTTCTCGACTCCCTTGATCTGGAGCGAGAACGCGGCATTACTATAAAACTGGTCCCGGTACGTATGAACTATCGCGCGTTAGATGGCCAGGAGTATGTTTTAAATCTCATTGATACTCCCGGACATGTAGACTTTACATATGAAGTTTCTCGTTCAATTGCTTCCTGTGAGGGAGCTCTTTTGGTTGTAGATGCCTCTCAAGGTGTGGAAGCACAGACGGTGGCTAATGCCTACATGGCTGTAGATCATAATCTCGAGATCATTCCTGTAATAAACAAGATAGATCTTCCATCGGCTCATCCAGAAACAGTGAAAGGCGAAATAGAAGAGGTAGTGGGCATTGATGCTGAAGATGCTATCCTGGCCAGTGCGAAAGAAGGAATTGGCATTCAGGATATTCTTGAACGGATAGTAGCATTAGTTCCAGCTCCCACTGGGGATGTAGATGGGGTTCTTCAAGCCCTGATTTTCGACTCTGTTTACGATAACTATCGTGGGGTCATTTGTTACGTTCGAGTGATGAACGGTACGCTGGAAGCCGGGCAGATGGTGAAGTTTATGGCTACGGGGTCTATGTATCAAATAGAGGAAGTTGGGGTATTCAAACCACTTCTTGAGCCTGTAGAGAGTCTTTCTGCTGGAGAGGTAGGTTACGTAGTTGCTAATATAAAAACAGTAGCAGAAGCCCATGTAGGAGATACAATTACAGATGGGAATAATCCATGTGCAATGGCTCTCCCAGGGTACAAAAAAGTTAAACCTGTTGTTTTTTGCGGTTTCTATCCGGTAGAGCGAGACGATTATCCTCAGCTTCGAGATGCGCTGGAAAAATTAACCCTCAACGATTCTTCAATTACCTTCGATCCAGAAACCTCTGTCGCATTGGGGTTCGGGTTTCGGTGCGGATTCCTGGGCCTTTTGCATATGGATGTAGCCAAGGAACGGCTGCGCAGAGAATTTGGAGTGGAACTCGTCGCTACAGCTCCCAACGTTGTCTATGAGATTACGCCCCAAAAAGGAGAGCCAATAGAAGCCCATCGTCCCTCGGATTTCCCGGATGTTTCTGAGATAGAAGAGGTGAGAGAGCCTATCATTCGCTTAACGAGCTTTCTTCCTTCAGAATATGTTGGGAAAGTTATGCAGCTCTGCCAAGATAAGCGAGGTACCTTTATCTCTATGGACTATCTCTCTCCAGAGCGGGTACGGTTAGTGTACGATCTGCCTCTGGCTGAATTTATTCTTGATTTTCATGACAAGCTCAAATCTCAGACTCGTGGGTTCGCCTCGCTGGATTATGAATATCGTGGTTTTAAAGCAGCTGACTTGGTGAGGGTAGATGTGTTGATCAACAACGAAGCGGCAGATGCCTTCTCTTTTATATGTCATAAGGATGCAGCCTATCATCGAGGGCAGGCAGTGGTTCGAAAGCTTAAGGAGCTCATTCCACGTCAACTTTTTGAGATCCCCATCCAGGCGTCCATAGGCAGGAGAGTCATTGTTCGTCAAAACGTAAAAGCCCTTCGTAAAGACGTGTTGGCCAAGTGCTACGGAGGAGATATTTCCCGAAAGAGGAAATTACTTGAGAAGCAGAAGGAAGGAAAAAAGAAGATGAAGCAGATAGGAAGAGTATCCATTCCTCAAGAGGCATTTCTAGCCTTCCTTAAAGTGGATGAGGAGGATGAACAATAACATCTTTATCTGTGTATGTGCACGTGCCTTTCTGTGTACGGAAGTGCCCTTATTGCGCATTTTATAGTATATGGGGCAACGAAGGAGAGAAAGAAGATTTTATAAGTGCTCTTGACGTAGAGTTACGAGGGTGGCAAGAGAAGCTGGGGGGCCCCCTGAACGTATCGACACTTTATATTGGTGGTGGAACCCCTACGCTTTTATCTTCGAAGCAGTGGGAGCGTCTTATTGAGATATTGAAGAAACATATCGTTTTCTCCCCAGATGTGGAAATTTCCGTGGAAGGGAACCCAGATTCTTTAACGGGAGAACATTGCTACATATGGAGAGAGTGGGGAGTGAAACGGGTAAGTCTTGGTGTCCAGAGTCTCCATGACGATGAGCTACGTTGGCTGGGGAGACCCCATTCGGCCTTGCAGGCTTTGCGCGCCTTAGACCTTTTACAAGAAAAAGGTTTTGATGTAAGCGCCGATCTGATGTTTGGACTAGCAAATCAGACGTTGAGAAAGTGGCATGAGTCTCTTTCTTGCCTTGTCCATTTGGAGATACCTCATCTCTCTATTTATCAGTTGTCCATTGAGGAAGGATCCCTCTGGGGGCGGACTCCTCCAACAGGTGTTCAGAATGGGTATGTTCACTATCGATGGGCTCAGTGGTATCTTGAACAGAAGGGGCTTCTTCAGTATGAGATAGCGAGTTTCGCTAGAAAGGGGAAAGAATGTCGTCATAACCAAGCCTATTGGTTCGAGCGAGATGTATTGTCTCTTGGGCCTTCTGCATGGGGATATTTTCGAGGGACTCGTTTTTGGAACGTGAGAACGCTAGAGGAATATTTGAAACGCATATCATCTGGCATCTCTCCCTTAGCAGGAGAAGAACGCCTGAGGAGGGAGAAGCGGGGAAGAGAGGCAGCTGTTTTGGCATTGCGAACCCGTTATGGAATCCATCTACCGTCTTTTTGCGAGGAATATGGAGAGGTGTTACTCCAGGATATTTTAAATAATTTGGAAAATGTGCCACCAGAATGTCTTGCTTTCAGCGGCGAAACATTGGCACTCTCCCAAAAGGGAATGCGAGTTGCTAACTCTATATGGTCTCTCATCATATAAAGAGTGAGGAAGTGAGGGAATGTATTGGCTTTTAAAAACCTATTCTGGCGATGAAAATTTTTTTGAACATATCCTTTTGCGCATTCCGCGTTTTTATTTTCAAGAATCCCTGTACCCTCAAAGTTATGGAGTTCGGGTAAACGAGAACCTTCAAGGTGCCCTTAGCTATATGGCGAGGGAGGAAGCTACGCTGTTTTTCCCTCTTCATACGATGGTTCGTATTTATGCTGCAGGGCAGAATAACGAAACCTTTGTTATGTTTGTAGGGCAGGAAGTGGACAAATTGGGGGTATGGTTGGAGAAAGAGAAAAAAGTCCAGGATAGCGCTATGAGTCTGGGAATATCGTCTGATATCCCTGATATGGAATGGACTATTTTGGGGATCACATTCCCTAGATGGATTGTTTTGTTCGACGAAGGGGTTGCTATGGCGTGTCGCGATGAACTTGACGATAACATTGGGGCAATTTATGTTCCAGTTCCTGAAGACCTTTTAGATGAAATAAAGCCAGAGAAGGGAACGGAAGAAGTGGCATCATTTTTAATGAATGCCGTCTTTAGTTCTCTTCCGTTCCGGAACCTCGTCGATTTTATATCGAAATAACTTTTGTTGCCTTGAGCAATGTATCAGTAATTTCAAACATGTTAGAAATAGTTCCCACTCCAACTTGCTCGGTTACTCCAAAGTGATTTGTGCATGTTCCACACACGAGAATAGTTGTCCCCTTCTCCGTCATTTCTAGAAGATGGTCGCACGTAGATGTCCCTTTCAATGCGAGGAGTACACCCTCGTTCATAAAGGCTATAAAACGGGGAGGGCAGTCCATTTGAGCCAAAGTGCCGAGGAACCCTTTAATGAGGACTTCTCCCAATTCTTTGTCGTGACCTCCGAGAATGTTTCTTGTAATAAATATAGCCACTTCTTCTTTGTTCCCTTTTGAAGGGTAAGAAGGGGCAGATTTCTCTTGGGATCGAGCATGAGTGTTTTCTCCCGCAAGAGCTTCAATGACAATAGTGTCCCCCTCCCTATGAGGGGATACGGAAAAGCCTTCTTTGGTCAAGAACCGTTGAACATTGGAAGCCGCTACGTCATTGTCTACTAAGACGGAAAGTTCTTTTTCTCCTTTTTCAACTGCGGCTTTGGTCATTATAACCGGCTGTGGGCATGCTTTCCCCCGAGCGTCAATTTCAGTTTTCATTATCATATCCTCCGATCTCTATTTTAAGAAATATAACAGGTCTGTATATCTGCCTGTCTTGCGAGTACAATGATAAAGACTCGAAATTTATAATACCCTTGTTTGGGAATAACAATTATAAATGTATCTCATCCCTCTCTCTTTTTCCAGCACTTCTTCATAGAAAGGTGTTGTGAGAAGCTCGAAATGTTGGATTTGATTGAGACGGTGACGCCGGGCACATTTTCATAGGAAGGTGCTATGGGAAGGGATGAGGCACAGGAAGGCAGGGAGTGCATATGGACGCAAAGAAAAATGAAATCTTAAAAAAACTTCCCGCTATGGACGGGTTGTTAAACCAACCCTGGGTTTTCTTATACGAAAGACAGCTTGGCAGGGAAATGGTAAAAGGTGTTTTCTCACAGATTCTTTCAGAAGTCCGAAAAGCAGTGTTAGAAGACGTGCCAGTAGACGCTTCTCTAGAAGGAGTGAACACGAAAGCTGAGGCCATTTTACAGAGACGAACCACGCCAGGTCTGCAAGCTGTAGTGAATGCTACTGGGGTGGTTGTTCATACTAATCTGGGCCGTTCCTGTCTTCCCCAGGAAGCGGTAGAGGCTGTAAGTCACGTTGCAGCTCGGTACAATACACTTGAGTTTAACTTGCTAGAGGGGAAACGAGGACAGCGGAATGCTCACGTAGAGTGGCTGCTTTGCCAAGTAACAGGGGCTGAGGCTGCCATTGTCGTTAACAATAACGCAGGTGCCGTTCTTTTATGTCTTGCTGCGCTGGCTCGGGAAAAAGAAGTGATTGTCTCTCGGGGGGAGTTGGTAGAAATAGGGGGCTCTTTCAGAATACCGGATATTATGGCTTTCTCAGGAGCCCGTCTTGTAGAGGTAGGAGCGACAAATAGGACGCACCTTCGTGACTACCATCGAGGCCTTTCTGATAATACCGCCATGGTTCTGAAAGTTCACCCATCCAATTTTAAGATAGAGGGTTTTACCGCCATAGTCGATAGAGAAGAATTGAGCTGTTTTGCAAAAGAAAATGGCCTCATTTTCATGGAAGATTTGGGGAGTGGTGTTCTTGTGGATCTCTCTCCTTGGGGGTTGGTGGGAGAGCCTACTGTTCGAGATTGTATTAAGGCGGGAGTAGACCTTGTAACTTTTTCCGGCGATAAGATGTTAGGTGGCCCTCAAATCGGAGCTATTGTAGGGAAAAAAGAGCTTGTGGATACATTGCGAACGTACCCCCTTCTACGAGCATTGCGCGTAGATAAAATGACATTGGCAGCCTTTGAAGTTATTCTCAGAATGTACCTTCAGGATCGGTGGCAAGAGGTTCCCACATTAAAGATGCTTACGTTGGAGTTGGAAACTTTAAAAAAGAGAGCTCGGCGTCTTAGGGGCATGCTGAAAAGAAGATTCCCGCATATAATTGCGACGGTGGTGGAAACCCAAGATGCAGTAGGTGGCGGAGCTTTCCCAACCACAATCATAAAAGGCTATGGAGTGGCGTTGCAGATCCCTGCATTAGGTAGTGCTGGAAGCCTCCAAGCCCTTTTGCGTAATGCAGCCATGCCAGTGGTGGCAGGAGCGTCAGAGGATTGTTTGATACTTCATTGCCGTACATTAATGGAGGGCGATGAGAGTCGGATCGTGGAATCTCTCTCTTCTATTGGGGAGGTGGGAATTTGTGAATAACCGCGAAATTTCTTTAGTTTTGGGCACGGCAGGACACATTGACCATGGAAAAACTACCCTTGTTAAAGCTCTTACAGGGGTGGATTGTGATCGGCTCAATGATGAGAAAAAACGAGGTATTACAATTGAGCTGGGTTTTGCTCCCCTTAAACTTTCAGATGGGCGTATTGTAAGTTTGGTGGATGTACCAGGTCATGAAAAATTTATTCGACAGATGGTGGCAGGAGCTTCTGGTGTAGATGCTGTTATGCTTGTTGTTGCTGCAGATGAAGGCGTTATGCCGCAGACGAGAGAGCATCTTGCCATTCTTAACTTGCTTGGTGTCTCAGATGGTCTTATTGCCATCTCTAAAGCGGATTTAGTAGATGAAGAGCTATTAGATCTTGCTATAGAGGATGTGGCAGACTTTGTACGAGGGACGTTCTTGGAAGGAAAGGCTATAGTACCAGTTTCTTCCGTGACGGGAAAGAATATCCCTAAGCTTATGGAAGAGTTGAGTGCTCTTGTGGATAGAGTGAAAGTCAGAACTCGCCAAGGCCCTTTCTTTATGCCTATCGACAGATCTTTCCCTATCTCTGGTTTTGGAACCGTTGTAACGGGAACGGCCTACCGAGGTCAGATTTCTCCGGGGATGGATGTGTCTATTTTGCCATTGAACCGAGACGTTCGAGTTCGAAGTGTGCAGGTTCATGGGAGCTCCGTAGATGTGGCCTGGGCCGGACAACGAGTGGCCATTAGCCTGTCGGGTGTATCTCTTGAAGAGTTGAGCAGAGGGGATATTGTTTGCGCCAAAGAAATATTCCGCCCCACTCGATGTTGTGATGTGGAGCTTTCTCTTTTATCGTCATCGCCGGAACCTCTCTCCCATTGGCAGCGGGTAAGGCTTCATGTAGGTACAGCAGATGTGCTTGCCAGGGTATCTCTTTTTGACAAGACAAAACTTTTGCCTGGAGAAAAAACGGTAGCGCAGCTCGTAATGGAAGAAGATATTGTAGCTTCCATAGATCAACGATTTGTTATCAGGTTTTACAGTCCCCTTGTCACTATTGGTGGAGGCAAAATACTGTCTCCCTATGGGCACAAGCCGAAAGGGAAAGGCGCCAAGGAAGATTATATGGATGGCCTTAACCATTTCTTGGAAGCTGAGGATTCTGAGAAAAGATTGGAAATTCAAGTTCATTCACACGGAATCCTTAAAAAAAGTGATGGAGTGCTTGCCCTTCAGGAATTACCGGAAGATTTGGATAAACTGGCCCAAAGTTTGGAAAAAAGAAAAAAAATAGTTATTCTTTCAGCTGGGGCCGATTATTATGTCTCGTGGAGCGAGTACAGTGATCTATTAGAGAGGACAGTATCATTCTTGCACTCCTTCCATAAAGAGCGTCCTCATCAGGAAGGAGCCATTATAGATGACTTGTTGACCGGGCCTTTGAAAACTGTAGAGCGCAGATTGGCTCGTACCTTTCTTGATCACTTGCAAGCTGATGGCGTGTTAGTGATAGCAAACAAGAATGTAGTAAGGCTTCCAGATTTCGCACCTCAAGATGATTCTGCTTTTTTTAAGGATCTGGATCGTTTCAATGCCTTTTGTGACGAAAAAGAGTTTCAGCTCCCAATGATAGAAGAAGTTCAGGAAGGGCTAGGTATGAAGGAGAAAGATTTTTCTCGTTTTCTCAAGGATATACGGGAGCGAGGAGAGGCATCTCTTGTGGGAGGGAAATATGTACTGTCACAGCGGGTAGAGAACAAGCTTCTTCATGTCCTTAAGGAAATAAAAGATAACATAACGATAGGCACGGTACGTGACATTACGGGGAGCAGTCGTAAGTATATACTTCCTCTTTTGGAATATATGGATGCTAAGGGCTTTACTCGCCGAGTTGGAGAGAAAAGAATTCTACTCTTGCAGCGCTTAGAGAAAAAAAGTCAATGATAAGGTAACAATTTAGCAAGGTTCTAGCCTCATAGTTTGTGTTTTATGCGATTTTGTGTTATAATTCATAAAACTTAATATTAGGGGTGACCCTGGATGGCTGGAAACCTTGCCTCAATTCGGGAGAAAGTAGCATTGTACAAGGGTCTACGTGTGAAATACCGGACATCCAAAGGACGTCGCAAAGTAGAGGAAAAACAAGGGATTGTCCTTGAGACTTATCCGAATCTCTTTACTTTATATGTGGAGTCGCAGGATAGCAAAGTCTCCTTTAGTTATGCAGAGCTTTTGACAAAAGAAGTAGAGCTCGTGCCATTGTCCGGAAACCATAATAAATAGCCTTGTAATGCAGCTTTGAATGCCCTGGCGTACGAAACGCCAGGGCATTTCGTATGTATGTCGAGGCAATATACATAGAGGAGGGTAGGGCTTTGGTAACATATTCCGTGCAATCAGATGCGAAAATAAATCTGACCCTTCGAATAACAGGGGTTCTGCCAAGTGGGTATCATTCGTTGGTCTCTCTGTTTTTACGTCTTCCATCTGCTGAGTTATTGACAATTTCAACTCTGGAAGAAGATAATGTTAAAGATATTGTAACGACTCGAAATATGCAGATAGAAGGGGAAAATATTTTAGAAAAGGCTCTTCGTGTCTTGCGAAGAGAAAAAATGTGTCTATCCCCTTTCAAAATTGAAGTGAAAAAAAACCTTCCTCCAGGAACTGGCTTAGGGGGAGGAAGTGGGAATGCGGCGGCATTTCTTTCTTGGGTCGAGAAGTATTATGGTATAAAAATATCTACAGGTTTGGCCTCTCAGATAGGAGCAGATGTTCCGTTCCTTCTAAGCGCTTCTTCTCTTGCTCTTGTTCAGGAGATAGGAGATCAATGTACACTTTGGCCGGCGTTGCCTTCTTTTCTGGTTGTTACAGCCATACCTAAATGGAGAGTGGCTACGGCGGAAGCATATGCAGGGCTAGATTCCTTTTATGAAAAACAGGGGGGATTCCCTCTTAATACCTCAGAGTGTCTGGATGAAATTCACGGCATATATGAGAAACTTGCACAAAAGAAGAGAGTGGGGTTCCTGCCCAATGATTTCTCTCCATGGCTATTAAAACGGCACCCTGAGTATGAAGATTTTTTTAGGTTTAGCGAGGAACAGAAAGCGTTAGCTTATGGCTTTTCAGGGAGTGGAAGTAGTGTTTTCGCTCTTTTTGATCCAGTAAAATTACAAGTACGGCTTTCCCGATTTGAAAATTTTAATTGGGTTGAACAAATTCTATTATGGAGTGATGATCGTTGAAAGGACAGAGAACGGAACGTCTTATTCGGACAGTATCCCGTTTTTTGGTAGCACCATCACGGCAAATTTCACTCACAGCTCTCTCTGGAGATTTTGGGGTTTCAAAAACTGTTATCAGTGATGACGTAGTTATGATTGACGCAGCTTTAACTCAGGAGGGGCTTGGTGGAATTCAAGTTGACCGGGGGCGGACTGGAGGAGCTTCTTTTGTCCCAGCCATGTCAGATGAGATGAAGAAGCAGTTTTTTGAAGAAATAGTAGCCTTACTTTCTCACGAGGATCGGATTTTACCTGGCGGTCTCATCTACTATAGCGATATTATTTTCAATCCATACTATGCTTCTCGTTTAGGGCTTGCTATGGCTACTCTTTTTCAGAATGCGAAACCAGATATTGTCATGACGTCAGAAGTGAAAGGTATCCCTCTTGGGCTCTTTACCGCATATTCTTTAGGTGTTCCATTGGCCGTTTGTCGTTTCCGCAATCGACCTAGCGATGGATCTGCTGTGGCTGTGCATTTCCCCACTAAAACTGGAGAGGTTCGGCCTATGTACATGGGTACCAAACAACTAAAACGCGGAAGCCAGGTTCTTGTTGTGGACGATTTTATGAGGGGAGGCAGTACTGCCGCAGGAATGCTGCTCGTAGCAAAAGAGTTTGGTGCTGAAGTTTGTGGCATTGGTGTTTTTCTTGCAGCGGCAGAACCGGAAGAGAAGGCAGTGTCGAATTATACAGCCTTATTGAGGCTTAAGGGGATGGGGAAGTCTTCTCCTGAAGTGTGTATTTGGGAGTGATTTTTCGCAGAGAGTTTGACTCCCTCCCTTACCTGAGATAAAATCCTGTTTCAGGAGGAGGTGACCGGTCTTCATGCATGTGACTTTAGACCGAAATGAGTGCATCGGTTGTGGCGTATGTGCTCAGATTTGTCCCGAGGTGTTTTCTCTCGACGAAGATGCCGGGGTAGCGAAAGTGATGAAGCCGGAAGGTGCCGAGTGTGTGCGTGATGCGGCAGACAGCTGTCCAGTCGGCTGTATTTCTGTAGAGGAATAGATTATTAGATACAGATTTCCCCCCACCTTTTCTCAATAATGTTATAAATAAAGAATTAGGGGCTTGTCATAAAGGGGGAAAGAGGCGTATAATTGGCAGCGTTCTTTTTTGGGCCTATAGCTCAAGTGGCTAGAGCCACCGGCTCATAACCGGAAGGTTCCTGGTTCGAGTCCAGGTAGGCCCACCATTGAAGATAAATGCCGTTTCCCAGCAGGAGGCGGCATTTTTTTATATGCAGCGGGGGGTCTATTATGAATGTTGAGGAAGTGCTTCTGAGGATCGAGTCGTTTGCTCCTTTAGAGAAAGCGGAGTCTTGGGACAATGTAGGTCTCATGGCAGGAGACACTCAATGGTCTGTAACAAAAATAGGCGTAGCCTTAGATCCCTCTCTGTCAGCGGTAGAGGAGGGGGTCCAAAAAGGATGTGACCTTTTAGTAGTCCACCATCCCCTGATCTTTTCTCCCCTTCAGAAAATAGACCTTAAGGAACCTCTCTGCCAAGCAATTCTTTGGGCCCTTGAAAATCATCTGGCTATTATAAGTCTTCATACAAACTGGGACAAAGCGCCGGAGGGAGTTAATGTACAATTAGGCAGAGTTCTTTTTAAAGATGGTTTCCTTCCCTTAGTTCCTGAAGAAAAAACGTGGGGTCTTGGTGCAGTAGGAGAATTGATCCACCCCCTATGTTTGAGGGATCTCATGGCGAGTCTTCGTTCTTTGTGGAATCTCTCTTGGGTAGTTGGATATGGAGATGAGAATAAACCTTTGTGTCATGGTGCTCTCTGTGGAGGATCTGGTGGAGATCTTTGGAAAGAGGCGATGGACAAGGGAGCTCAGGTCTTTATTACAGCTGATATGAAATATCATCAGATATTGGATGCTTGTTCAGCAGGTCTATCTTTGTGTATAGTTGATCATGGAGAAATGGAACGTTTCTCTTTGGCCTCCCTTGCAGCATTATTGAGGACTCCTGAAATAGTTGTTTTTGAATTGGAGGATAAAGGGCCGTTAAGGATTGTAAGCGAATAGTAAAAGAGATTTTTTATAAATAAATGAGGTGGAGAAAACATGGCTAAAAGAGTTTTTAGTGGCATGCGCCCTACAGGAAAGCTTCATTTGGGACATTTAGCCGGGGCTCTTACTAATTGGGTTCGGCTACAGAATGAATATGAATGTCTTTATAGCATTGTAGATTGGCATGCTCTTATGTCAGATTATGCAGATAGTAGCAAAATAAGGGATAACAGTAAGGAAGCCCTTCTAGACTGGCTTGCGGCGGGCCTTGATCCAGAGAAAAGCATTATTTTTGTACAATCTCATGTCCCTCAGCATGCAGAGCTTCATCTAGCCCTGTCCATGGTGGCACCTCTCGGATGGCTTCAGAGAAATCCGACCTATAAAGAGCAAATTTTAAATATACAGAATAAAGATTTAAGCACGTATGCCTTCTTAGGCTATCCAGTGCTTATGGCAGCCGATATTCTGCTTTATAAAGCAGAAATGGTTCCAGTAGGTGAAGATCAAAATGCCCATCTTGAGCTTAGCCGAGAAATGGCACGGCGTTTCAATAATTTCTATGGCAACATTTTCCCAGAGCCACAAACACTTCTGACCCCAACCCCAAAGGTTCCTGGAGTTGATGGTCGTAAGATGAGCAAGTCTTATGGGAATGCCATTAATATTTCAGATACTGCAGAGGAAATGTGGGAGAAAATTCGTACCATGATAACCGATCCCGCGCGACAGAGACGTACGGACCCAGGCGATCCTGAAAAATGCCCCGTTTGGGATATTCATAAAGTGTTTAACAACGATATGGAACAGCGTCAGGAGATTATAAAAGGATGTAAAACTGCAGGGATTGGTTGCATACAATGCAAGAAAATGCTTATGGAACATATTAAGGAAATTATGGCTCCTATCCATGAGCGTCGACGTTACTATGAATCTCATGCAGAAAACCTTCGAGATATTGTTTTATCTGGTGCTGAAAAGGCTAAGGTAATTGCTCAGCAGACTATTGATGAAATAGTAGAAGCTATCGGGTTTGTTCCGAGAAAGTAGAGAACGTATATGGCAGGGAAAGGAACCTTTCCTCTCCAGGTAGAAGTAGAGGGGTTTTCAGGGCCCCTAGATTTGTTATGCTACTTGGTGGAGAGCCGTCAATTTCAAGCGACCCAGATTCGAGTTTCAGATTTAGTGCGGATCTATGGTAGTTACTTGGCTCGCTCACAAAAGACTTCTTTGTACGTTATTGCGGAGTTTCTTTCCCTTGCTGCAGGGCTTGTGTTAGAGAAAGTTTTGGCTCTCCTTCCGGAACAGGAGCAGGATGACTCTTTGTCGTGCAGTGAATCGGAAGAAGAGCCTCTATCAGAGGAAGAGCTTTTGCAACAGCTATCTCGATATCGCCCTTACAGACGAGTATCTTTTTGGCTTATGGAAAGAAAAGAGTATAGGGATCGTTTTTTTAGGAGAATGTTGCTTGAAGAAGCTCCAGTATATGATGTAGGTGATCTCTATAGCTTGTGTCGTTTGTGGTGGGAAATGCTCGCTTCTCATCAAAAAGAGGAGTCATTGCAGGCTGCTTTACGGGGAAGAATCGTTGAAGGTTGGCAGGGGATCCCTTCGGCTGTGCCGGAAGAGGTACAGATAGATAAAAAAATAGAGGAACTTTCTACGTATTTGAGGGATCATGCGAGCCTCTCTCTTTCAGTGGTTTTGGAAAAAACTTCTTCCGTGTCAGTGGTGGTAGTAACGTTGTTGGCTCTTCTGGAAATGTCTAGGACAGGGAAAATCGACCTGTTTCAAAAGGAGCTGTTTGGAGATGTTGTCATCTCTTGCCAAACAAATTGAAGCTCTTTTATTTGTAGCGACGACCCCTGTCTCTTCTGAAGAACTGGCTTGCTTTACACGTAGAGAACGAGGAGAAGTAGAGGGCGCGTTACAGGAGCTTTCATTTCATTATTCTGATGGTCATGGCCTCGTTCTGTGCAGAGTGGCGGAAGGCTGGGAGATATGTACAGCTCCAGATCTGGCCGGTATAGTTTCTGATTTTCGAGAGATAGTTTCTCATCAGAAGGTTCGTTTGAGCCGTGCAGCAGTGGAGTGTTTGGCGATTGTCGCTTACAATCAGCCTGTAACGCGAGCGGAGATAGAAGAGATTCGGGGAGTGCGCTGTGAAAGAGTACTAGAAACTCTTCTTTCTTGTGGGGTTATTCGTATTGCCGGGAGACGAAAAGGAACGGGCTCTCCTCTCTTGTACAGGACGACAGACGCTTTTCTAGAGCATTTTGGCCTATCGGCTATATCAGAACTTCCTACGCTAGAAGAAGTGGAAGAATTTGCCCCGCAAAAGGATGAAGGGGAATGAATAATAATGCGGTTAAATCGTTATCTTGCAGCGTGTGGGCTGACATCTCGCCGCAAGGCCGAGAATCTTATTCGTTCAGGGCGAGTGTCTATTAATGGTGAAATTGTTTGTGAGTTTTCCATAATCGTCAATGAGAATGACGTTGTTTGTGTAGATGGTACTCAAGTTGTGCCAGAGAAAAAAGTATATATTGTTATGAATAAGCCACGAGGGGTTGTTTGTGCGGTAGAAGACCCCTTCGATAGAACTGTTATAGAATTGTTGCCGAAAGAATATGAAGAGGTGAGGATCTTTCCTGTAGGGCGTCTCGACAAAGAGAGTGAAGGGCTTTTAGTATTGTCAAATGATGGGGATTTTGCTCATTTCCTAATGCACCCTTCGTCGAATATACCTAAAAGTTATGAGATTTTTTTGAATAAGAAGGTTTCTGAAAGAGATCTTGTATCTTGGAGAAAAGGGGTCACCATTGAGGGTGGTTTTGTTCGCCCGCTTCTCGTGAAAGTTTTAAAACGAGAACCGTTGGGGATGTGGCTTTTTATCCAGATCGGGGAAGGATTGAAACGAGAGATCCGATTAATGGCCGAAAAACTCGGATTCAGGGTAAGGGTGCTTATTCGTCGAAGAATTGGTAGAATGGAACTAAGAAACCTTAAAACAGGGCACATAGTTAAGCTGTCGCAAGATGTATTATTAAAAAAGATACAACAAGGTGGTTTTGTTTAAGCTCTTTCACATAGATACGGAGGGTGGAATTATGACCTATATGGACGATCGGTCCAGGGAATTGATCAAATCGCGAATAGTCAATCGTGTTAAAGAAATAAAATCATTCCCTCAGTTTGTTATAGAGACCCTCAGATTATTGAATGACCCTGAAAGCAACGCCAAAGATGTAGCGACAAGTCTGGCTCGTGATGAAGGGCTTGTAGTGCGTACTTTGCGTTTAGCGAACTCAGCAGCTTACGGTATGTCTCGAAGGATAAGCAGTGTTGCGGAAGCTATTTCTCTTCTAGGGTATAAAAATATAAGTAATATTGTACTTGCTGCTTCAGTATACTCTTTTATGGATAAAAGTCTTAACGGTTATGCTCTTAATCGGGGGGAATTGTGGCGGCACTCCCTTACTGTAGCTTATGCGTCTCGATATTTGGCCCAAAGGGCAGGAAAAACCACACCAGAAGAAGCGTATGTCGGCGGTTTACTTCATGATATAGGAAAGGTGGTTTTAAACGATTACGTTCGCTTTGGATATAGCCTTATCATGAAACTTATAGACGAAGAAAAAATATCGTTTCTTGACGCTGAAATTCAGGTGTTAGGTTTTGACCACGCTCTTGTAGGTTCGCTCTTGGTAGAGAAGTGGGGATTGCCTGAACAATATCAGTACGTTGCAGCCTGCCATCATACGCCGGATCGCCTTCCTGATGAAGTCAAGCAACATCAACCCCTTATAGATACTGTACATCTTGCCAATTCTTTATGCCTTATGTTAGGGGTTGGTATTGGAGCAGAAGGCCTTCAGTATCCTCTCTATCCGGATGTTTTTGATCGGCTTGGTATTTCTGATTACGAAGCATTACTTTCAGAGATAGTTGATTTTGTGACGGTTGCAACGCAAGAGCTGGAAGAGATGGGAGATTTGTAATCGATGAGAATGAAAAATCTGGTTGTTGCCATTGATGGGCCAGCGGGGGCTGGCAAAAGCACTGTAGCCAGACGGGTAGCGGAGGATCTTGGGCTGGATTATCTTGATACGGGCGCTATTTACAGGGCTCTTGCTTTTTACTTGAATACTATGGGGTTTGAGCCAACGGAAGGTGCAGAATTAGCCATCGTGCTTTCTAAAATTAAGGTTTCTTTAGGAGATGGCTGTGTCTATATTAATGGTGCCGACGTGACAGAACATATTCGGTCACCATGGGTAGATAGCATAGTATCGGGGTATGCGGCACTTCCCGCAGTGAGGGACTGTTTACTTGCCACGCAACGAGAACAAGCCGAAGAGACAGGACTCGTAGCTGATGGCAGGGATATGGGAACAGTTGTTTTTCCCGATGCTGCTGTAAAGATATTTTTAACGGCAAGTGACGTAGTTCGGGCAGAGCGACGCTATCAGCAACTTGTCGAACGAGGAGAGACAGTTACCTTCGAAGAAGTTCTTCGCCAGATTCGATGTCGTGATGAATTTGATACGAATCGTGCAACGGCTCCCCTTCGCAAAGCTCCAGACGCTGTGGTTATCGATACGTCTTATATGACTATTGAAGATGTTGTTGCTAAAATCATTCATATCGTGAAAGAACATACTCAACAGGTGGCTTTATGAACCATTTATTCTACAAGCTGGCAAAACTGTTTTGCTTCTTAGTGTTAAAAATATATAATAGACTTACTGTTATCTGGAAAAAATCTCTTATATCTACTTCGCCAGTAATAGTGGCGGCGAACCATTGCAGTAATCTAGACCCTGTGATTATCGGGGCTGTTTTCCCGAGGCGGCTGAGGTATTTGGCTAAATCCGAGCTTTTTACAATCCCAGGTTTAAGCCTACTTATTCGGATATTAGGAGCCATTCCAGTTGTAAAACAGAATAGTCAAAGTGCCGGTGCGGCATTAAAGGCTTTTTTAGAGCTCTTAGAACAAGGGGAAAATGTTCTTCTTTTCCCAGAGGGGGCTCGTTCCCGAGATGGGGGGCTTCAACCCTTAGAGGGTGGTGTCGCCTTGATAGCTATGAAGAGCGGTGCTCCTATCATACCAGCATATATCCAGGGGAGTTTTCAATCCATGCCTCCTGGCGCCCGTTTCGTTCGACCTACTCGAATTAAAGTAACGTTTGGGCCAGCTATAGTTCCAGCGGAGAGGACAATAGGACTCTCTTCCAAAGAGGGCCGACTCAAGTTATTAGAGGATGTTGAAGAGGCGCTGAAAAAACTTGAAGAAACTAATTGATACTCAGAAGAATCAAAGTTACAAGCGAGCTGTTGTGGCAGCTCTCGATTCTCCTGGAGCCCCTTTTGATTATCGAACTTTACTTGATGAACTTGCTATGCTTCTTAAGAACCTTGGGGTAATTGTTGTAGGAGAGATTGTTCAAAAAAAAGAGAAACCGGATCCAGCTTATATGCTGGGGAAGGGGAAGATTGAGGCTGCGGCTTTATTTTGCAAAGAAGTACAGGCCGATCTCTTTGTGTGTAATGAGCGGCTGACTCCAGGACAACGTTTTAATGTTCAGAAAATTCTAGGGCTGGATGTTTGGGACCGGCCTTTTGTTATCATGAAAATTTTTGAGAAAAGAGCTCGTACTACAGAAGCTCGTTTACAGGTGGAACTTGCTCTTTGTGAATATGAAATTCCACATTTGAAGGGGTTGGGCCGTCAAATGTCCCGACTGGGCGGGGGGATTGGAACTCGAGGGCCTGGAGAAACAGAGTTTGAACGGCATCGACGGAAGCTCGAAAGGCGTGTTCGAGGTATTAATGAGAGATTGGAACGTGTGCGTAAAAGACGAACGTTCCAACGGGATCGGAGGCAAAAGGCTGGGTTCCCTACTGTAGCGCTGGCTGGGTACACAAATAGTGGTAAATCTACCCTTTTGCGGCAGCTAAGTTCGAGTCGGGACCTTTTTGTAGCGGATCAGCTTTTTTCTACACTGGACACGTATGTTCGCAAAGTGTGGCTCCCTCAAGGCCATCAAATACTTTTTTCAGATACAGTTGGTTTTATTCGAGAGCTCCCTCCAGACTTAGTGGCAGCGTTCAGGACAACTCTTGAGGAAATATCTGCCTCGGCGTTGATTCTTCTTGTTCTTGATGGAAGCGCTCCAGATATAATGGAAACTCTTGATGTAGTTGAGGCCACTCTTGCTGAGATACAGTCGGGAGATATCCCTCGACTTATAGTGCTTAATAAAGTAGACAAGATGGATACAGATATAATTCCATATCTTCTGGCTCAGATCCAGGCACGAAGCTCCACCCCAGTGGTTCCTATTAGTGCTTTGAAAGGGGAGGGGCTTCCTCTTTTGCTTGAAGAGGTAGAGCGTTTGTTGTTTGATACGAACTAAAAAGGCAGAAAATGAAGGGGGATTCATCGTGCTCTTAAGCATGACAGGGTTCAGTAGAGAAAGTGAAAGTTTTAAGTGGGGGACGCTCTCTGTAGAGATATCCTCAATTAATCATCGGTACTTGGATGTTTCTATTCGTCTTCCCCGAGAATTATCTTTTTGTGAGCCTTCTATTAACGATCAAGTAAGAAGTTCCCTCAGACGTGGGAAAGTTCGTTTGTCTGTAGATGTCACATGGCCCTCTGATCTGTTGGCCGTGACCGTAAATTCTGATATCTTGAAAAATTATTATTATCAAATTCAAAAGATTCAAGAAGATCTCCACATATCTGATCCAATAAACATTGTTTCTTTGCTTCATCTTCCTGGAGTTACAGATTCTCCATCGAACAGACAAGATATGGAGAAAGAAGTAGAGCAAGCCCTTGAAGACATAGTGAGGAAGGCTGTGTCATCACTGCAAGTTATGCGTGAAAAAGAAGGAGCGCATCTGGAAGAGGATATAAATACGCACCTTTCTTCCTTTCATGGATTTCTAAATAATATTCAAAACAGATGGATAAATGCGCGAGATGAGGCTATGGTAGAAACTCGAGAGCGTATCAAAAAAATCTTAGAAGAAAACGGCCCAGATTTGGATGAAGGTCGCATAGCTCAAGAAATTGCTCTTATGGCGGATAAGTGGGATATATCTGAAGAGCTTACTCGAGCAGAGAGCCATATAAAAAAATTTCAATCTATACTGAAATCTTCAGAATCTGAGGGACGGAAGATGGATTTTCTTATCCAGGAGATGAATAGAGAAATTAACACTATAGGCTCTAAAGTAACGGATTCGGATATTCGTTGGCTAGTAGTAGAAGCAAAAACAGCTCTTGAAAGGATTCGAGAGCAAGTACAGAATGTGGAGTGATGGCCATGTCCTATCGATTAGTTCATATTGGGTTCGGAAACATGATTGTCGCTGAAAGGATCGTTGCGATTATTCATCCGAGTTCAGCTCCTATAAAACGTCTAAAAGAAGAGGCCAAAGATGAAGGGCGCCTTATAGATGCTACTCAAGGCCGAAAAACTCGGGCTATTCTCGTAACGGATAGCAACCACGTGGTCCTCTCCGCTATACAGCCGGAGACGATCGTTAACCGTTTTGAAGAAGAGCCAGACGATGAGGCAACAGAATAAGCGAGGAAGGCTCTTCGTCCTGTCAGGGCCAAGTGGAGCAGGAAAGGGGACAGTCCGCAAGAGGTTGTTTGAATCAATGCCGGACCTTATTTTTTCCATTTCATGCACAACACGAGATCCTCGGCCAGGTGAGGTGGATGGGGCGGATTATCGGTTCATAAGCGAGGGATATTTCAAAAGTCTAGTGGATCAAGGTCTTTTTCTTGAATGGGCTCATGTCCATGATCATCGTTATGGAACTCTGAAATCAGATGTGGATAAAGAGCTGTCCCAAGGAAGAGATGTCGTCCTTGAAATAGATGTGCAGGGAGCTCTTCAGGTTCGGTCCGCATGTCCTGAGTGTGTCCTTATCTTTATTATGCCCCCATCTATAGCGGAACTGGAGCGTCGACTTAAAAAGAGAGGGACGGAAGAGGATTCGGCAGTAGAATTACGGTTGCATAACGCAGTAGAAGAGATGAAGATGTCTGAGAAGTACGATTATGTAGTTGTAAATGATGAAGTAGAGCGGGCAGTTATGGAAATTCGAGAAATAATTTTAAATTACAGAATTAATCGTTAAAAGGAGGTTCCTCTATGAAATTTTATGACATAGATGACTTAGAGAAAAAAGTTGGAGTAAGTAACAAGTACCTCTTAACAGTCCTTGTAGCAAATTGGGCTCGCCGAGTAAGCGAACAGAAGAGCCGTGTACTTGAAGAAAACTCTGAGCAGTATCTTTCTCATGCAATTCGAGATTTTGAAAAAGCTAACATCAAAATTCATCTCCCTGAATCGCGCTCTGAGGGGTTTCTTTCAGGTGGTTCCAATGCTCAAATGGAAGGATAAGCGACGGATAGTATTAGGAGTTACAGGAGGTATAGCTGCATATAAAGCGCCAGAGATTCTTCGAGCCTTAGTAAAAGCTGGCTGTGAGGTAGAAGTTGTTTTGACAGAAAGCGCAGAAGCTTTTGTAAGCCCTATGGTGCTTTCAACCTTGGCAGGAAGACGAGTATGGAGACAAAGGGATTTCCTTTCAGATGAAAATGGTTGGAAGATCCCCCATATCCATCTTGCTGATTGGGCTGAAGTCGTTATTGTCGCCCCCTGTACAGCCGAAACCTTGGCACGTCTTATAGAGGGTAAGGGTGAAATGCTTCTTGATGCTCTCGTTTTGGCCTCAAAAGCTCCAATTCTTCTTTTTCCCGCCATGAATGTGCACATGTTAGAACATCCGGCTACGAAAAATAATGTAAAACGAGCGGCAGAATTAGGCTACAAAGTTATAGATCCGGAATCAGGAACGTTAGCCTGTGGTTATGAGGGGCAGGGGCGGCTGCCTGACACATCGGTTATAGTTGAAGAAGCATGGCGTGCCCTTTCTCCCCTCCGTGATTACGATGGAGTTTCTACTCTCATCACAGCTGGTCCGACATGGGAGTTTTTGGATCCTGTTCGCTTCATCAGTAATCCGAGCAGTGGGAAAATGGGGTTTGCTCTTGCTCGGACAGCTTGGTATAGAGGAGCACATGTACAACTTGTTTCTGGTCCTGTTTCCCTTCCACACCCTCACGGAATATCTTTTCGATCAGTGACGACTGCTCTTGAAATGCGTAATGCTGTAATAGAAGAGATGGAGAATATGGATGTAATCGTTAAAGCAGCTGCTGTAAGCGATTACAGAACAGCTCATACCTCTGAAGAAAAGATAAAAAGGGAGGGGAAGGATACTCTCAGTTTGGAGTTAGTTCAAAATCCCGATATTGCTGCAGAGGTGGGGAAGCGTAAAGGGCCACATCAGATTCTTGTGGGCTTTGCGGCAGAGAGTGGTCATTTAGTAGAACATGCCAGAGGAAAAATGGAAAGAAAGAATTTGGACCTCATCATAGCTAATGATATTACCGCTACAGATGCCGGTTTTGCCGCGGATACCAATCGAGTAAAAATCATTACTAGAGAGGGCGACATTACGGATTTTGAAGGCTCGAAAGAAGAAGTGGCATGGCATATCTGGAACATAGTGGCGGATCTTCGGCAGGGGAGACTGAGCCATTGACCTTAGTGGAGGTATCAGTTCCTGGTCCATGGTGGAACAGCCTTACTTATAGCAGTGAGAATGTGCTTCCAGAAGGAGTCCGTGTTTCTGTTCCCATGGGACCCTCAAAACGTATCGGTTTTTCGTTAGGCGTTGCTTCGGAACAAAAGAATTCTTCTAAGACGTATCGTATTCGTCCTCTCCATTCAGTGATAGATTCGGTTTCTCCTTTCCCCCAAGATCTTTGGCTTCTAAGTGAGTGGATTGGGGCTTATTTTTTTTGTGGGAGAGGAACTGCTCTTAAAGTAATGTCTCCATCTTTTCTCCTTAAAGGTGATTGTATAGACAGTAAGATTCTCGCGAATGGGGGGGGCATAAGACCTGTAAAACGTTATGCAGAAGAGTATTGTTATTTTCCGGAAGATGAGGGGCGTTATAAAAAATATATATCTCACCTCAAGGAAAACCCCGGTCCAGCCCTTCTCCTTTTCCCTGAAGGAAGAGTAGCCGAGCTTTTTTGTGCTCGTATGGAGGCTGAGGGATTCTCGAACGTCGTTTTTTGGCCCTCTAGTGGAGGGAAAAAACAGTGGGAAGCATGGCAGTTGGTTCGTAGCGGTGAAGTTAATACAGTGGTTGGGGGTCCTGGCGCTGTTTTTGCTCCCTTACCCCAGTTAAATACTATTCTAGTGGATGAAGAGAGCAGCCCTGTTTATCGCATGCAAGCTTACCCTCATCTTCATAGTCGTGCTGTGGCTATGCAGAGAGCTCGTATCGCTCAATGCTCTATATTTCTTGGAGGTCGTTTGCCCTCATCTAAAGTGTATCTTTACAAAAAGCTGGGGAGGAATAGCTACTCGCCAAAATCCAGACTTACTTTTGTTGATATGAAATGTTCCGGGCAAGCGGAAATTCCGGGTATTTCTCATTCGATACCTCTAAGTGAATCTTTGGTGAAGGGAACGTTAAACTGTGTTTCAGAGGGACATACGGCCCTTTGGATCCTTGACCGCAAAGGATATGCAGGGGAAATTTCCTGTGAGGAGTGCGGAGGAACACTGACATGTCATCACTGTGGAGTCCTTCTTCGTGCTGAAGAGAAAGCCTCTCGTCTTGTGTGTCCCTTGTGTGGGTATTCTGCGGCAGTGCCCGAGCGATGTCCTCGTTGTGGAAGCCTGCTGCTTATAGGTCGGCGTCCTGGGCTTGAGACCATAACGCCTATTGCTAAAGCCCTAGTTGGCGCCCATATCCCCGTGTTAGAATGGCATTCAGATAAGAATGTAAGCAAAAAGGCTCTTCGCGAAACGCTTTTAAAATTAAAAAAAGGTGGTATCGTTGTCGGTTCAAGGCTTGCTCTTTCTTTAAGTGATGAAGTAATGGTAGGTTTAATAGGCTGGATTGATGCAGATAGCGAATCACGAAAAGTAACGTACCGGTCCCGTTTTGATGCTTTTCGGCTTATATGGGAATCTTGTTGGAGGGGCATAGGAGCCGATGATCGTAAGGTTATTGTTCAGTCGCGCCGACCTGGTAAAGGTTGGCAGCGAGGGCTTATGAGGGGATGGGATATGTTTTGGCACAGGGAATTGAAAGAAAGAAAGGATTTTGATTTCCCCCCTTATAGCATGATGGCTGAGATAACAACTTCTTTGGCTATGAAAAAGCCATTGTTAGAATACATGCAAAACCACGAAGTACAAGTTATGGACCCAGGGGATAAAGATCCTTCTCTCTGGGTTTTTGTCCGTCACCCTAACGCGTTGATGGACATACTGAAACCTTGGTTTCATATTTCTCGATCTAAAGAGGGCTTTCCTAGCGTGGCTCTTTGGATTGACTAGGATATTTTTAAAGGAGGAGCGAGACTATGCCCATTGTTGCTATTGTGGGTCGCCCTAATGTAGGGAAATCATCGCTTTTCAATAGAATTCTTGGACGTCGAGAAGCTATTGTTGACGATATGCCCGGGGTGACTCGGGATCGAATTTATGGAGAAGTAGAGTGGAAAGGAAAAAATTTTTATATAGTTGATACGGGTGGTCTCCTTATTCGTGATGACCATCCACTAGTGGATGGAATTCGTAAACAGGTGACTTTAGCCATCCAGGAAAGCCAGGTTATACTTTTTGTTATTGATGGGATGGAAGGGCCAACGTGGATGGATGAAGATGTGGCGCAGATTCTTCGTCAGTCTGGCAAACCTGTTGTTGTAGTGGCTAATAAGCTCGATGATGGAGTGCATGAAGATCGTGTTTATGATGCCTATACCTTTGGCTTTGAACATGTAATAGGGATCAGCGCTCTTCATAAACGGTATATAGATGATCTTCTCGATATGGTTGCCTCTTTTTTACCAGCGGAAGAAAAAGAAATAGTGAACCCTGACGAAATTCGCGTTTCTATTGTTGGGAGGCCCAATGTAGGGAAATCGAGTATTATTAACGCTCTAGCTGGAGGCGAACGTGTTCTGGTCAGTGATATCCCGGGAACGACTCGAGATGCCACAGATACTGTTATAGAGACAGAGAAGGGAGACTTTCGTCTTATAGATACGGCAGGGCTTCGTAAAAAGAGCCGTTTTGATAGCGATCTTGAATATTATTCTTTTGTAAGAACTCTTCAGGCGGTAGATCGTAGTGATGTAGCTTTGCTTATTATGGATGCTTCCGAACCGGCTACTGATCAAGATAAAAAAATGGCAGCCCAGGTGATAGAAAAGGGGAAGGGAATTATTCTTGTAGTTAATAAGTGGGATACCCTTAAAGTGTCACCTAAACTTGGGGATGAAATGAAGAAAAAAATATATGAAGAGATGCCATTTTTAACATATGCACCTATTCTTTTTGTTTCAGCATTGACTAAACGTGGTCTTCACAAACTTTTAGAAGCTGTTGTTACTGTCCACGGGAATCGTAAGCGTCGCATAGGTACTACAGAATTGAATCGCCTTATGAGAGATGTTTTGGCCTTTCAATCGCTTCCTACCAATAAGCGTGGACGGGCCCTTAAAATTTATTATTGCACCCAAATAGAAATAGAACCTCCAACATTTGTTTTCTTTGTAAATGATCCAGAAATAGTTCCTCTATCTTTTAAGAGACATATAGAAAACAAAATAAGAGAAATGTCTACTTTTGATGGATCCCCACTGCGACTTTTTTGGCGTATAAGGCAATAAAATGAAATTCGGACTTGACCATATGCCATGTTACTGGTAATAATAAATCGTCGCAAAGCGTGTCTGTAACAAGACTTTATATTAAATCAAAAGAAAAGGAGGTAGTTTAGGGTGACAAAGACAGATCTTGTTAATGCGGTTGCCAAAGCAACAGGTTTGAATAAGCGGGAAGCTGGTGCCGCCGTGGGGGCAGTATTGGAGGCTATTGAGAATTCTCTTGCCAAGGGCGATAAAGTTCAACTTGTTGGTTTTGGAACCTTTGAAGTGCGAGAGAGAGCTGCCAGAGAGGGACGAAACCCTCAGGACCCCAAAAAGATTATTAAGATTCCTGCAAAGAAGGTTCCTGTTTTTAGACCGGGTAAGGCTCTTAAAGAAAAAGTGGAGTAGGAATTTTTAAATTTTTTTCGTAAAAATGGAGCCCTTTCTACAGAGAAAGGGCTCCATTTATTTATGTTATTTTTTTATAAAGAGATTTCCAAAGAGCAAGCCATTCTTCTCCTGTTAAATCCTCAGCTCTTAAAGTAGGTGGGAAATGAAGAGTGGAGAAACTTTCTATGAGACTTTCTTTATCAATGCCATTTCGAGCTGCTGAATTTATCAATGTCTTTCTTCTTTGTGCAAAAGAGGCGCGGAGAAGATTTCTCCAACTTTCTTGCCTGGGTAAATCAAAATTTTTCTCAACTTTTATATTTATAACGGCAGATTCCACATTAGGTTGAGGGAAAAATACCTGAGGCGGTACTTTTCGCAATATTTTTTGTACCCCCATCAATTCTAAGGTAATACCTAGCGGATATCTATCTTTAGTTTTAGGAGGAGCAATTAAACGTAAAGCAGCTTCTTTTTGAACCATAAAAAGCATAGACTGTAACCCCTTGCCTGAAAAAGCCTCAAGAAGACGCCATATAAGTGGAGTAGTAATGTGATAGGGGATATTTGCGACAACCTTATTAGGAATAGCCGGCAGATTTTTTTCGTAATCGAATGTTATGGCGTCCGCCCAAAATATGGAAAGGCGAGGTTTATATTGTTCTTCAAGTGGGTCGAGATATTCATGAAGTGTTTTATCTATTTCCAGAGCAAAAACAAACGCACAAGGGGACAACGCTAATTGTTGGGTTAAGACGCCTTGTCCAGCTCCAACCTCCAATATAATATCTGTCTCCTCAATAGAGGCCCACTTGACAATCTGAGCCAGAATGTTTTTGTCTTGTAGGAAATTTTGTCCTAAGCTTGATTTATGTTTAAACGTTTGGTCTTTCATTTTTCCTCCGCATCTATTTTCCTTATTCATCAACCGATTTCGTATTATGCCATAAATTATAGAGAGCGCAAACATTCTTAGAACAAAGAAGTAGGAAATATAGTAGACGCCATCTGCATCCTCCTGAAAAAGGGTCCTCAGAAGTATACTTTGCCTGTCGAATTTATTATCGCCGTTTTTATTGGTAACGGGAAAAAACGGAAAATTTTACCGCACTATTATCGAAAACAGATCTCCTGGTTCTCCTGCCAGGAACACTAGGCTTCCCCCAGGTACGAAGAGCTCGCTGCTGTCTATAATGCTGTCGTAAACTTTCTCCACCTGCCGTCCGGGAAAAACGATCACTCTGCCATTTGCAGGCTTTTCGATGGACATAATACCTCCCTGTTCGACCTTCCTCCATTCGTTTTCGCCTTCAGATCCGATCATTATGGTATTTTCCCCCGGTACTAGCGTTCCTGCGATATCCTCGCTTGAATAAACGAACTGGATTGCCTTCAAACGGATAGCTTCGTCTTTCTTATAGAGCTGGATATTGCACTGATCGCGGAAGCCTGTTGCGGCAATTGCCCCAAAGTCGGGGGTTTCCGCCCTGTTCACTCCAAAGAATTTCACATACCCGGGAAGATCGCCGTATACTTCGGATTTTACCAGCAAAACATCAGGAAGTTGCACATACTGAGAAGCGTTGCGTATCAGCCAAAACCTGCCGTCCATTTCCACTGACAGACTTTTTGTTTTTTCTACTGGATCGATCTTCTGGAACATGGGAATATCTGCCCCGTACCGCGGGATTTTTTCCGCGACAAGATAAACTGTCTTCTCTTTCGTTAGAAAGTAATATCGGTAACCAGTTGCAAAATCATGAAATAAGCCTCCGTTGTGAACCAGTGAAAGAATCGGCTTTTGTTTATTCTCTTTCGACTCTTCGTCTTCCGAAGGAGAAGCGAGGGAGTAGACGTTCAGCGTATGACTCTCATTGTCAAAGACCATGCGAACAGCTTGTTGTGTGTTTACATAGAATCCTTCGAGTTTCAAAAACTCATCGGGAATAGGCTCTGGCTTTTGAGGTTTGACGGGAAAAACCGGTTTCGGTTCGAGGAGCCCCCTGTCTTTCATGAGCGCCTCCATAATACGGAACGTAGCTTCCGCGGCGCTAGCTTGTCCGGAGTAAATCACTGCAACCGCCATCCGTTCCTGTGGAAGAATCTGGAGATTGGTTGAATAGAACAAGGTCCCGCCGCTTTTACCCAGAACCTGGTACCCATTCTCCCGATAGGCCGGAAGGAGTGCATAATCCCACCCAAAGGCGTCCAAAAGGGCATCCCCCTTCAGTAAAGAAGAAAAGGGGGTAGGCTGTCCCTTCAAAACATCCTTTAGCGAGGAATCTGAAAGAATGTTCTTTCCGCCGGGGGCAAAACTGTCCCCAAACCGGCAGAGGTCCTCCGGAGTGGAGGAGAGTCCGCCTGCGCCCAGCACCGTTACTACCTCGGGGGGATATTTATTCCCCTCTTCATCGTAGAATTCGGCAATCTTTCCTCCAGTAACGCCGACACTTTCACTCGAGTTCCACATCTCAAGGGGAGTAAATATTCTTTCGGTGACAAACGAGGCGAATGACTTCCCTGAAACCCGCTCAACGATCATCTCGGCCAGGGTGAAACCGTCATTGCAGTAAATACTCATTTCACCTGGGGTGTGCTTGAGATCCGCATTCTTCAGTGTTTCAAGCAATAGGGTCCGGTGATCCTTGTCAGCCTTGTACCCAAAAACAAATGTGGAGCCAGGCAGGCCTGAAGAATGATTGAAAAGCATCCGCACTGTAATGTCCCGGTATCGGGGATCTTTCATTACGAATTCAGGTATATGCTTTACCACAGGGTCTTCGAGGCTTAATTTACCCTCATCTGCCAGCAGCAGAATTGCCACGGCAGCGAACATTTTGCTCGTTGAGCCTATATTGAACCGAGTGTCTTTGTCCACGAGACGGTTAAGTGAGCGGTCTGCCGGTCCAAATCCCTCCGAATACACTATATTGCCCCTGTCCATCACTGCTACCGATGCGGAGTTTCCCCCTCCAGAGATAATAGTTTCCCATATTATTTCTCTTGCGGCCGAAACTGTGTTCGGGTAATTAGCGACATTGCCAGAACACGGCAGGATGAAGATGATAAGAATTAATATAACACACGGAAGACTCATAAGAACAGGCAACGCTTTACGGGTTCTCATTAATGTTTCCTCCCTTTCACACGTTTTACTGCTTCAAGTTTGAAATCCGGTGTGTAATATTTGCCCATCTTCTGCGGCACCTCTCTGATCTCCAGTATATCGTCTCTTTATACTGTCCATTAATTCGGGGGCGCTACGATCAGGTGTGCACGTAATCCGAGTTTTCGCATTGAGCGCTTTTTTGTGATAGGAAGTCTATAGTAAACGCACCTTGTTTTTTCTCCCAACGTTGACCACCCAACAACGAGGTGTATTACTATCGAGCAAATAACATAATTGTCAATATTGTTCAAACGATCATAGCACCTTCTTGCAGAAAATGTAAGATTTGTGTCTTGTTTGGGGGTGGATGGGAAGGCAAGCGATCAAAAGTAAGCGCAAACAAGCAAAGACGGAGATACAAATGATCGCGTTACCCTTGGGGATATGGCGTAATGTTGAGCTTCAGCGAAATGGGACTTTCCCCCGCCTTATGAGACACAGTATGAAAAAAAAGCGTAAGATCTTTAAACGGACATTGTATGCATTCCGCCAAGTTTTAGGCGGAAATGACTTAATGTTACCCACAGTGGCATATCCCATGTCATCAACCCCCTTGAATGTAAGGCTTTGACATTGAAAATCCGCTTGTTTTTGACCCCCTGCTGGGGGCTTTTTAGCCCTTGGAGAGAAAAAACTAGAGAATGGTTAAAAGACACAAAAAAGGGACGCCTACTAGATTTAGCGCCCCTTGTATATTCATGGTCGGGACGAGAGGATTCGAACCTCCGACCACCTGCACCCCATGCAGGTGCGCTAGCCAGGCTGCGCTACGTCCCGATGACTTGGGTATTGTACCTAATCTTCCTCTCGTGGTCAAGAGTTGAGAAGGTCTTTCTATTAGAAATTGTCCACGTGTTCTGGAGGATAAAAAAGAGGCAGTCTCTTAAGAAGACTGCCTCTCACGTTTCATTTACGTGAAGCTATTTACGCTTCAGTTTTTATTGTTTCCTTACCCATTTCAGCTAACTGCTTGTAGGTTTCATACCTCTCTCTTGCTTCTTTGGCTGCTTTGTCAAAGAGCTGGTCGGCAATGTCGGGGAAGGATTTCATCAAAGAAGAGTATCTGACCTCGCTCATCAAGAACTCTTTGAAATCGGCCTTAGGTTCTTTAGAGTCGAGGATAAAGGGGTTCTTACCCTCCTCAGCAAGAAGAGGATTATAGCGATAGAGATGCCAGTAACCAGCTTCTACAGCTTTCTTCTCCTGAGCCTGAGATTTGCCCATTCCTACTTTAATTCCGTGGTTGATACATGGAGCATAGGCAATGATCAGAGAAGGTCCTTTATAAGCTTCAGCTTCAGTTATAGCTTTCATAAGCTGGTTCTTATCAGCACCCATTGCTACCTGGGCTACATAAACGTAACCATAGGTCATGGCAATACGGCCAAGATCCTTCTTCTTAACTCTCTTGCCGGATGCAGCAAACTTCGCTACAGCAGCTGTAGGTGTGGACTTAGATGACTGCCCACCAGTATTGGAGTAAACTTCTGTATCGAACACAAAGACATTCACGTCTTCTCCAGAAGCCAACACATGGTCAAGGCCACCGAAACCAATATCATATGCCCAACCGTCTCCGCCGAAGATCCAGACAGACTTTTTCACAAGATAGTCTTTCTTTTCAGCTACTTTGGCGAGAAGCTCATTTGCTTCTTTGCTGCCAAGATCCTTATTGAGGATGGAATATATTTTCCCAGCAGCCACTTTAGATTTCTCTCCGTCGTCTTTGGAAATTAGCCACTCTTCAAAAATAGCCTTTATATTAGTAGGAATATCCAGAGCGAGAAGCTCTCGTACAACCGCTGTCAGCTGCTTTACTGTATTTTTCACAGAGAGATACATTCCAAAACCATGCTCAGCATTATCTTCGAAAAGCGAGTTAGCCCAAGCTGGCCCCTGGCCTTTCGCATTGGTGGTGTATGGCATGCTTGGAGCAGAGCCTCCCCAAATGGAAGAACAGCCTGTAGCATTAGAAATGAGCATTCTGTCTCCGTAAAGCTGGGTTATTAATTTTGCGTAAGGTGTTTCTCCACAGCCAGCACAAGCACCAGAGAACTCAAGAAGAGGCTGAGCAAACTGGCTGCCTTTCACCGTGTTTTTGTTTGTGAGATGGGATTTGTCAGATACTGTTATGGCAAAATCCCAATTAGGGACCTCTGCTTCAGTCTGAGAAGCGATAGGTTTCATCTCAAGAGCGCTTACAGGGCAGATATCTGCACAGTTCCCGCATCCTAAACAGTCAAGGGAGTTGACCTGCATACGGAACTTCAGCCCGGCAAACTCTTTCCCTTTAGCGTCTACTGTGACGAAAGTCTTGGGAGCTTTTGTTGCTTCTGCTTCGTCAAGAAGCACGGGACGAATGGCAGCATGAGGACAAACCATGGAGCACTGGTTGCACTGAATACATTTATCTTTCAGCCATTCAGGAACGTTGATGGCCACTCCTCGTTTTTCATAAGCAGCTGTGCCGGAGGGGAAGCTGCCGTCTTCTCTGCCAACGAATGCACTTACAGGAAGTTTATCTCCTTCCTGTTTGTTAATGACATCGCAGACATTTTTAATGAAGTCGGGTCTCTCTTCGCCACAGCAGCAACACTCATCTTCCGCATCTTTCCAGCTTGCAGGGATATCGATTTTTATAAGAGAGTCCTTACCCGCATCTACGGCTTTATTGTTCATCTGGACAATTTTTTCTCCCTTTAGACCGTAGGTTTTCTTGATAGCATCCTTCATATATTTTACTGCGTCATCAATAGGAATGACATTAGCGAGCGTAAAGAATGCGGACTGCATAATCATATTGATTCTGTTACCCAACCCTATTTCTACGCCAAGATCAACTCCATTGATAATGTAGAACTTAATATCATTCTGAGCAAGGAATCTCTTTACATTTCCAGGTAAATTTTTCTCCAGCTCATCTATAGTAGTCCACTGGGTGTTCAGAAGGAAGGTGCCTCCTTTTTTCAAACCCGCCAAGATGTCATAGAGATGTACGTACTCCTGCTTATGGCAAGCAATAAAGTCAGCTTCATCTATGAGATATGTAGAGCGGATGGGTTTTTTCCCGAATCGTAGGTGGGAGATGGTGACTCCACCAGACTTTTTCGAGTCATAGGCAAAATATCCCTGAGCGTACATATCTGTGTTGTCTCCAATGATCTTAATGGAGTTTTTATTAGCGCCAACAGTACCATCAGATCCAAGCCCCCAGAACTTGCAACGAATGGTTCCTTCTGGAGCTGTACTAATGTTCTCTTTTACCTCAAGAGAAGTGTGAGTTACATCGTCTACTATGCCAATAGTGAAATGATTTTTAGGTTCCTCATTCTTAAGATTATCGAATACAGCTTTAATCTGGGAAGGAGTGGTATCTTTAGAACCAAGACCATATCGGCCACCGACAATAATCGGTTGATGGTCTCTATCGTAGAAGAGTGTTCTTACATCTTCATAGAGAGGCTCACCAAGAGCACCTTGTTCTTTAGTACGGTCAAGAACAGCTATTTTCTTTACAGAAGCGGGCAGGGCCTTAAAGAAGTATTTAGCGGAGAAAGGACGATAAAGGTGAACTTCAATGACGCCTACCTTCTCTCCCTTGGCATTGAGATAGTCTACAACCTCTTCTGCCGCCTGACAGGCCGAACCCATAATGACTATGACGCGATCAGCATCGGGAGCTCCATAATAGTTGAAGGGATGGTACTCTCGACCAGTGACTTTTGTGATTTCCTGCATATATTCTTCCACCATGTCAGGAAGATCAGTGTAAAATTTGTTCGCTGCTTCTTTTGCCTGGAAATAAATATCAGGGTTTTGTGCCGTACCTTTCTGATAAGGCCGCTCGGGGTTTAAGCCGCGGGCTTTAAATCGTTTTACAGCATCCCAATCTACTAATTTAGCGAGATCTTCATACTCCATAACCTCTATTTTCTGGATTTCATGAGAAGTTCTGAATCCGTCGAAGAAGTTAACAAACGGGATGCTTGATTTAATAGCTGCAAGGTGAGCCACTCCGCTAAGGTCCATTACTTCCTGAACACTTCCAGAAGCAAGGAAAGCAAATCCAGTTGCTCTGCAAGCTGTTACGTCACTGTGGTCTCCGAAAATGGACAAGGCATGTCCGGCAACAGCTCGTGCAGATACATCAAAAACACCGGGCAACAGCTCTCCTGCTATTTTGTACATATTGGGGAGCATTAATAAAAGCCCCTGAGATGCAGTAAAGGTTGTAGTAAAAGAGCCTGCAGAAAGAGAGCCGTGAACTGCTCCCGATGCTCCGGCTTCTGACTGGAGCTCAACTACATCGACAGTTTGTCCGAAGATGTTTTTCCTTCCATGAGCTGCCCATTCATCGATAACCTCTGCCATAGGTGAAGAAGGCGTGATCGGATAAATTGCAGCAACTTCTGTGAACGCATAGGAAACGTGTGCAGCTGCTGTGTTTCCATCCATTGTTTTCCACTGCTTAGCCATTCATGTACCCCCTCTAAGTATTTTCAATCATGAGCTTTTTCACTACTGGTCCAACCAATAAGTATAAGCCCTTCTATTGAAATATAATAATAATTAAGTGCTAAAAAAGAAATAGGTATTGATAAAGGAAAAATTTTGACAAGAGATGGACATTTTTCACACAAGTGCATTGTTTTTGCATTTTTTACTCTAATCAATTTTTTCTAAATAGAGAGATAAAGGCTCCCTTCTTTGGGGTCATATTATCACAACGAAAGGAGCTGTCAATGTTATTATATTAACATTCTATTCGTGGTTTATCATTGTTATAATAACTAATTCCCAAGGGATTATGAAAGGCTGTTATAATCTATCTGCTTTATTTTTCACGGCGAAGAGAGATGTAAGAGGAGGAGGCGTTTTAGTGATTTCCTTGCCTTTGGAGAGCGTTATATTGCGTCCAGAAATAATGAGCATCCCTTTTGATCTTTCCTCTTTTGGGAAAGGGCAAAATGTTGTTGAAATAGGTTTTGGGAATGGAGAATTTCCTGTCCATATGGCTCGGACATATCCGGACGATACGTTTTTTGGTATTGAGGTTTCCCAAACATGCGTTTTGAAAGCGGCAAAGCGTGTACGACAGTTAGGACTTGAGAATGTATATCTTATGTGTGGAGATGCCCGATTTCTTATGAGGGAATGTTTTGAGAATGGATCTATCCATAAAATATATATGAATTTCCCTTGCCCGTGGCCGAAGTCTCGCCACTCTAAGCGAAGGGTTACTGCTCCGGGCTTTTCTGATGTGCTTGCAGGAGTCTTGGCTCCTAATGGAATTTTTGAGCTTGTTACCGATGAAGAGTGGTATGCTTTGGAAGTACGGGATGTTTTATCTGTTCACCCAGCATTGGTTCTTTATTCTTATGTTAAAAATCCTGTCCGGCCTGTTACTACAAAATACGAACGAAAATGGTTGGCGCAGGGGAAAGATATTTATAGGATACAGATTCGCAAGAAAGAAACATTTTTAATGGAGCGCCTGGTAAAAGAAGGTGAGAGGATGCATACTAAAGTTGATGTTATAGATTGGAGTCGCTCTTTTTTTCAAACAATAAAAGGAGAGAGCGAGAGTGAAAACGAGTGTCATTGGACATATCGAAATTCCTATTTTTCTCCCGAAGGAGTTATTTTACTCGAAACAATTGCTACGGACGGAAATTTTGAGCAAAAATTCTTTTTGAAAATAGTGAAAGAAGAGAAAGAAACTCTTATTAAGCTTGATGGAAGCTGCTTGGTGTATCGTACGCCAGCAGTCAAGAAATCTATATTTTACCTTGCCGAACGATTGCGTCGTGAGGGGTTGAGACAGTGAAGGGGTGTACTTTTTACCCTATAGGGGTTGTTCATTCGCCAGTGAAAGACCCGGTTCACCCTGATCTTTTGAAAGATGTAGAGGCTAAGATCGAGATTAAACCTTTTTATGAGCTGGGATTAGATGACCTTAGGGAGGGACAGGAGATCATAATAGTTTTTCGTTTTCATAGATCTTCGTCTTTCCACTTCCACGTTCATCCCAAAGGAGATCTGGCGCGTCCCTTAAAAGGGGTTTTTGCCACGTGTTCGCCTCGACGGCCTAATTTCCTTGGTGTCAGTCGATGTGTTTTAAAGCGCAAAGAGGGGTGTTGTCTTCACGTCTCTGGCCTTGATGCTATAGATGGAACGCCGGTACTCGACATTAAGCCTTTTGCTCTATATGGAGGAAGGGGATAATGAAAGATGTACGGCCCACATCTTCAAAGGTGCTCCAAGCGTTGTTTAATATCCTTGACTCCCTTAATGGAAAGGCTTTTCTTGACTTATTTGCTGGATCTGGCCGCGTAGGGCTTTATGCTTATGAAAAAGGTGCCAGACCTGTTGTAGAAGTAGAATTGCTGAGAAAAAGAGCAACTGCTATTAGACAAATGTTTCGAGGAGAGGATACAGATTTTATTGTTCTTTCTATGGACATCCGTCGAGCGCTTGGGTGGTTAGCGAGAAGAGAGTTTTCTTTTGATATTGTTTTTGCGGATCCACCTTATGAGGAGGGGTGGCCCTCTAAAATTATCGAACTTATGACCGAATACGAAAGATTATTGAAGGACGATGGAGTGTTAATTATAGAGCACTCAGTAAGAGAGTGTGTTGAAGTGCCATTACATTTATTTGTGCTTGATGACCGTCGTACGTACGGAGATACTGTCCTGACATTTTTAAAAAAGGAGAGGAAGGAGGACTCCCGATGAGGCGCCCTATTAGGGCTGTATACCCAGGGTCTTTTGATCCAATTACTAACGGGCATATTTATATCGCAGAGAGAGCGGCAGCCCTTTTTGATGAGTTGGTAGTCAGTGTTTTATTGAATCCTCAGAAACAGTCTGCTTTTACGGTGGAAGAGCGCCAAGCAATGGCTCGTGAAGCTTTGAGTCATCTCCCCAACGTGAAGATAAGCTCTTTTAATGGGCTGCTTGTTGATTTTTTGCGTCAGGAGCGGAGCCGCATTATTATTCGGGGACTTCGTGCCCTTTCTGATTTTGAGTATGAATTCCAACTTGCTTTAATGAATCGTCAGCTAGCCCCGGATATAGAAACGCTCTTTATTGTTACTGACGCTAAATATTCTTATCTTTCAAGCAGTGCCGTGAAAGAGATTTTCAATTTTGGGGGGCCAGTACAGGAGATGGTTCCACCTGGAGTTTACAGGAGGCTTCGAGAGCGGTTTCCTCGTCCCATCCAAAGTCAGAGGTAAAAAGGATACCCTAAAAGCGTAAAGGGGTGGCTTTGATTTCGTGGTTAACTATAGAGTTGGGAACTAGGTTTTCCCATAAAATCGAAGCTTTATTTTCTATCTGGAGGAGTTGGGCTGCTGGCCCTTTGGATGAAGGCATATGTCCCCTCGTTATAAGAGGGATGGAGCCGTGTTTCTTTATTTCTCGTAGTATATCCTGTCCACGATCTGAGAATCCTAATATTCTGATATATTGTGGCCCCAAACGTTGAAAAGCTCGATTTTCCCAATGAGTCAGCCCAAGAAGGAAATGAATGGCTAAGCGTTGCAGAGTACTTCTTGTGTAACGTCGAGATGTTGCCCTTGAGAAAAAATCATCCCAAGAGGAACTAGTGAAGGCCAGTTTGTAGAAGAGATTTTCCAGCCCTTCCCGCATCTCTGCGTATTTCGCTATTTCCTTAGGGGTAGATCTAATAAGGGATACTTGAAGAAAACGCCATAGGTTTTCGAAAGAAAGAAGACACCGGCCGCTTTTAAGAGACGTATTAATGATCTTTCTGGAGAATTCTGGAATTCCTTTCTCTCCCTGTTTGTAGTTACCGCTCCAGTAAGCTTTTCTGATAGCTGTTGCGCTGGCCCATGTTCCTGAATGGGGATCATGATAACCATACCCCACCCGTTCTATGGCGAGAGGATATAAAGGGTATTTTTGGGTTTTAATGCGGCGGAGATAGGCCAGAGCTAGAGAATTATTAGGTAGAGAAATGAATTGTCCGCCCCCGGCTACAATGCTATCCAGAGCCATAGCTCTAGCCTGGACATAAGAATATCCTTCATCCATGAGGTTGCGGAGTTCTCTCTTGAAAGGTTCGGGTTCGTGAATTAGAATGTCAAGGATTGTGGAGATATGGCAGTTGCTGTTTTCCATACCAAAAGCAAGGTGAGTTACGCACTTGCAAGCAGCGAGAATGTCTACAGCTCCTGCTGCAAAAATGCCGGCATTATGGCACGAAAAGAAAACTGGAAGTTCTATAACGACATCAGCTCCGGCTTCAAGAGCAGAAGCAGCTCTTTGCCACTTATCGATGAAAGCCGGTTCTCCTCGTTGTGTGAAATGAGAGGAGAGAACAACGACAACCCCTGAAGCTTCTGTTCGCTTCACGGCTTCTTTTAAATGGTAGAAGTGTCCATTATGGAACGGATTATATTCAGCGATGATTCCCACAATTTTGGGATTCATACGTCATCACGCTTTCTTTGATTATGATCCATTTAAGATACCTTGTAGAATACTATCAGGTCAAGAAGAGGGAGGAATCTAGAAATAATGAAAGTCTTAGTTATTAACTGCGGCAGTTCTTCGTTGAAGTACCAACTTTTTGATATGGAGACAGAGGACGTACTGGCTAAGGGGCTTGTAGAGCGTATAGGGATAGAGGGATCTCGTATTAAACATACGAAAGTTGGCATGGATCCCATCGTTCAGAACGTAGATATTCCCAACCACAAGGTTGGTATAAAGTTAGTTCTCGATGCCCTTCTCGATGAGAAACATGGTGTGCTCAAGAGCCTTGACGAGCTTGGAGCCGTAGGCCATAGAGTGGTACATGGTGGTGAAAAATTTGCAAGTTCTGTCTTGATCGATAAGGCTGTTGTTGATGCGTTGCAGGAATGCGTGCCTCTTGCGCCTCTTCACAACCCGGCTAACCTTATGGGAATTGAAGCGATGCAGGAAGTACTCCCCAACACGCCTCAGGTGGGGGTATTTGATACGGCCTTCCATCAGACGATGCCTGGCTATGCCTATATGTATGGTGTCCCCTATCATTACTATGAAAAATATAGAGTTCGCAGATATGGTTTCCACGGTACGAGCCACTATTACGTTTCTCGCAGAGCTGCTGAGTTCCTTGGGAAGAAAGTGGAAGATCTTAAAATAGTTACCTGTCATTTAGGTAACGGGAGCTCTATTGCGGCAGTAGATAAAGGTAAATCTATCGATACAAGTATGGGCTTTAGCCCTCTTCCTGGAGTTATAATGGGAACACGAGCTGGAGACGTTGATCCTCTTCTCTTGACGTTCCTTGCCGAACAGGAAAATATTGATCCTAAGGCAATGAGCCATATTCTCAACAAGGAAAGCGGCCTTCTTGGCATCTCTGGAGTGAGCAGTGATCTTCGTGATATTGAAGAAGAAGCTTCTAAGGGAAATAAGAGGGCAGAGCTTGCAGAGTCCATGCTTTACTATGGCATTAAGAAATATGTTGGTGCCTATGCAGCAGCTATGGGCGGTATAGATGTACTTGTATTTACTGCTGGAATTGGTGAAAATAGCGCAGCAGCCCGAGAAAAGGTTTGTAGTGGCTTGGACTTTTTGGGTATTTCTATTGACCCGGAAAAGAATAATGTTCGAGGGAAAGAAACTCTTATCAGCACCGATGACTCTCGGGTCAAAGTGCTTATTATTCCTACGAACGAAGAGTTGGTTATCGCCCGAGATACTCAAAGCATCGTAGAAACACTTAAATAAGGAGTATTTTAGGGGCTGTATGAGGAGGGTTTGCTGTGCCTATTAGTGATCTGCCATCTGACTGGTCGCTGCGAATGCAAATTCCAGAGCAGGATGTGCATCTCGGTACCACAGAAATGGATTGGGACGTGGCTATTCGAGATACAATCTCTTATGTGGGGGAGCTTTATTCTTTTAAAACGCCCCTTCATGTACACGCCGAGTCTCGTTGGGCTGATGAGTCGTTGATGGTGGATATATATTTAGATTCGACTATTTCAGTTCCCTGTATTCGATGTCTTGAGATGACAGATATTGCATTGAAGACACATTTCATGTATCTTTACTCTTTGCGAGATAAAGAAACTGCTGCTGGAAAAGATGACGAGCATCTTGTAAGGGTTGATATGCTGGAGAAGCAATTGGATATTACGCAACAAGTGTGGGAAAGCTTGATTTTAAGTCTCCCCACTAATCCTTTGTGCAAAGAGGACTGTCGAGGACTTTGTCCTATTTGCGGAGCTTCTCTGAACAAGGGCGATTGCGGTTGTCGCCAAAACAATATCGATCCACGTCTCGCGGACTTGCTGAAGTTTAAAGACGAAGATTCTGAAGTTTAAAGTAAAGGAGGGAACTGACATGGCAACACCTAAAAGAAAAGTATCACATGCGCGTACACATAAACGGAAGGCTGTTTGGCTTGGTTCTGCTACTGCTCCAGGGCTTACCACATGTCCTCATTGTGGGGAGATGATTATGAACTATCGTGCTTGCCCCGAGTGCGGATATTATCGTGGCCGCAAGGTTGTCTCTACATCTGAAGAAGTAACGGAAGAAGCATAAGTTTGCTACAGTAACGAATATAAAAGCAAAAATGATGGCGGAAGGCATTTATAGTGTAAGCCTTCCGCTTTATTCTTTTTCTGTCCTTGATAGTTGCTCATGGTGAGGTATATGCACGCTAACTGCGAGCTTTCGCTTTGTCCTTTTCTGCCCTCTATAGGCGAAAATCTTCTTGACCGGCAGGAAGAAAAATATTATACTGACCCAGTCATCAGATCAGATGTTGATACCTGGTCTTAAAACTGGAGGGAGTTTGTTATCCGTTCAAAAAAAAAGAAACTCAGGCAGGAAAAACTATTGAAACTCCTTGAACAAAATCCGCTTTATACAGACAAAGAACTGGCACAAGCCTTAAAGGCTAGTGTCAGCACTATTCGCCTTGACCGGGCATTGCTTGGCGTTCCAGAGTTGCGAGAGAGGACCAAGCATATGGCGCAGCGGGCAACAAGTAAGCTCCGTTCTTTAAAACAGAGTGAGGTTGTAGGCGATCTCCTCGAGCTCGAACCTAATAAATGGGCTCTATCTGTTCTTCAGACGAAAAAAGAAATGGCGTTCCGTCACACGGATTATGTTTGCGACCACTATGTCTACTCTCAAGCCAGCTCTATAGCTATAGCTGTAGTGGAAGCAGACATGGTTATAATCGACTCTATGAGAGGCGAGTATAAGAGGCATGCCAAAGTGGGCGATGTGTTAATTGCTCGGGCAAAAGTCGGTGTTCATAAAGACAATAAATATATAGTGAGCGTAAGAACTCGGGTTGGCGATCAGGAAATTTTTGTCGGCCGTTTTATTGCTGTTGCCATCGACTCCCTCGAGCCACAAGATTAGAGGGGAGGACTTTTTATAATGTTGCTAGCTCTCGATGCAATGGGGGGCGACAACGCTCCTCGTGAGCTTTGTAAAGGTGCTTTGTTAGCCTGTAAAGAATTTGAGGATCTTGAGATTATTCTGGTGGGGAATCAACGCCAAATTGAACCCTACGTTACTAACGCTGAAAATTCGGTACGGAAAAGAGTATCTATTGTTCATACTGAAGAGTATATTGCTATGGATGATCACCCTAGTCAAAGTATTCGCAAGAAGAGGCATTCTAGTTTGCGTCTTGCCATGGAAATGACGAGAAGTGGCGAAGTGGGTGGCTGTGTTTCTGCAGGAAATACAGGAGCCATAGTGGCTGGCGGTGTTCTTGTAGTAGGACGTATTTCTGGAATTGATAGGCCTGCTCTGGGTGTTGCTCTTCCCACTCTAAATAAATATACCTTTTTGCTTGATGTAGGCGCCACAGTGCGGGCAAAACCAGTAAATCTTTTCCAATTCGCTCTCATGGGAGATATTTATTCAAAATGTATTCTAGGTGTTACTTCTCCAGAAGTGGCGCTTCTCTCTAACGGATCAGAAGATATAAAGGGCGATGAAGTTATAGCAAGCGCAAGAGAAATGTTAAGAGCGAGCGCTTTAAATTTTACCGGCTATATAGAAGGAGACGAAATCCCCTTTAGTAAGGCCGATGTAGTTGTTTGCGATGGGTTTTCTGGAAATGTTGTCTTGAAATTTGCTGAAGGTGTTATCCAGGCAGTGTATTCCATCGCTAAAGATGAGATCGATCGGAGGATGTTGCCTAAAATAGGACTTCTTTTTATGGTTCCGATGTTAAAAGATCTCTGGAGTCGTTTTGATTATGAAAAGCATGGAGGGACACCCCTTCTAGGCGTAAATGGAGTTGTAGTGAAAGCCCATGGACGATCAAAAGCTCCGGCTGTGGCCAGTGCTATACGAGTTGCACGTAACTTTGTGCTTCAGAAAGGCGTTGATCTGATATCTAACGAGCTTAACAGGGAGGTATAACAAATGGGCCTGTTTAGTGGACGTGAGGTTTCAATTTTGGGGGCAGGCATGTATGTCCCAGAGCGTATTATGACTAACGACGATCTGTCGAAAATGGTGGAAACGAGTGACGAGTGGATACGAGAAAGAACTGGCATTCGGGAGCGTCGTATAGCAAGAGACGATGAACTAACAAGCGATCTGGCATATAATGCCTCCCTGGTGGCGTTAAAGGACAGTGGCGTCCTTCCATCAGAACTAGATATGGTTATTGTAGCTACCAATACTCCTGATACTCTTTTCCCTGGAGTAGCTCCTAAATTGCAGGGAAAACTTAAAGCATCTCGGGCCGGCGCTTTTGACGTGCAGTCGGGATGTACCGGATGTATTTATGCCATAACGGTGGCGGTTTCCGGGATAGCATGTGGACTTTGGAACAAAGTCCTTGTGGTAGGAGCAGAGGTGTTATCCCGTATTATAAACTGGCAGGATCGCAATACCTGTGTTCTTTTTGGGGATGGAGCAGGAGCTCTTGTCTTAGGCCCTTCTTTATCGGGGCAGGGGCATTTTATATCAGCAGAACTCCGTTCTGATGGTGCGAGGTCGGATCTTATAACTCTTCCAGGAGGTCTGATAGAACATCCTGCCTCAGAAGAGACTCTCCGTGAAGGGCTTCATTATGTTCATATGAAGGGGAATGACGTCTTTAAGTTCGTGAACAGACTGCTCCCTTCTTTTTTGAAGAAAATGGTACAGACTGCTGGTTATCAGTCCGATCAAATTGATTGGTGGCTTTTCCATCAAGCGAACCTCCGAATTGTAGAGGGCGTTTTGCGACGTCTGGATGTGGACATGGATAAAGCTTTCGTTAACCTTGATCGTTATGGAAATACATCAGCAGCATCTATATTTTTAGCATTGGCGGAGCTTTTTGATAGTGTAAATTTGGTAAAAGGCCAAAAATTAGTTTTATCGAGCTTCGGGGCAGGCATGACTTACGGAGCGATTTTGTACGAGATGTGAGGTGAACATATTTTGGTTTGGAATAACAGAGTAACTCAACTTCTCGGCACCAAATATCCTCTTATTCAGGGGGGGATGGCATGGGTTGCAAATTCTACCCTTGCCGCAGCGGTGAGTAATGCTGGCGGCTTGGGACTTATAGGGGCAGCCAATATGCCTCCTGAGATACTAGATCAAGAGCTCCAGAGAATAAAGACGTTAACTGATAAGCCTTTCGGCCTTAATATTATGCTGATGTCTCCTACGGCTGATGACGCAGTAGAATTAGCAGCTAAACATAAGGTTCCTATAGTCACTACAGGGGCTGGAAGTCCAGGTAAGGTAATAGAAAAGCTTAAACCCATGGGAACTGTAATTATACCGGTTATTGCTTCAGTAGCTCAGGCTAAAAGGGTAGAAAAGCAAGGTGCAGATGCTGTAGTGGCAGAAGGGACAGAGGCAGGTGGCCATATTGGTGATTTAACGACTATGGTGCTTGTCCCACAAATTGTGGATGCTGTGCAACTTCCCGTTATTGCGGCTGGTGGAATTGCAGACGGGAGAGGGATAACTGCGGCTTTTTGTCTTGGAGCAGAAGGAATTCAGATAGGGACTCGTATGGTGTGTTGCACTGAGTGTACGGTCCATCAAAACTACAAACAAGCAATTATCAATGCAAGAGATCGTAGCAATGTGGTTACCGGACGTAGCACGGGACATCCAGTTCGTTGCTTGCGCAATAAATTGACAGCTCGGTTTGAAGAACTAGAAACAAGCGGAGCTTCGGTTGAAGATATAGAAAAGCTGGGAACAGGGCGACTTCGCGCCGCAGTGGTAGATGGAGATATAGAGTGGGGATCTCTGATGGCTGGCCAAAGTTCAGCCCTTATTCATGATGTGAGGCCAGCTGCCGAAATTTTGCAGAATATGTTCGCAGAGGCAGCTGATGTTATTACTCGATTACCCCGTTTTGAGAGCTAGAGAGTCGAGGTGACCGTATATTGAAATATGCATTGGTTTTCCCAGGTCAGGGAGCGCAGGAAGTTGGTATGGGGAAATCCCTTTTCGATATGTTCCCAATAGCAAGAGAAATCTTTCAAAGGGCTGATAGTTCTTTGGGATTTCATTTAAGCCAGTTGATATTTGACGGACCTGAAGAGAAGTTGACACTGACAGCTTATACTCAGCCAGCTATTTTGACAGTAAGTGTGGCAGTCTATGAGATTCTTTCTCAAGAATTTGGGTTGCACTTTTCTCCAGCCTATATAGCGGGCCATAGTTTGGGAGAGTATACAGCTCTTGTTGTGGCAGGAGCTCTATCTTTAGAGGATGGAGTTCGTCTTGTCCATCTCCGAGGTTCTCTTATGCAAGAGGCGGTTCCGGAGGGAGAAGGAGCGATGGCTGCCTTGCTTGGTTTAGAGTCAGATATAGTAGAAGATCTGTGTAAAACTATCGCTCCTCATGGAGAATGCCAGGCTGCAAATTATAATTCCCCAGGGCAGGTTGTTATTTCTGGAGCAACGGCCTTTGTGGAAAAAGCGGTTGAGGAAGCGAAGGAAAGAGGTGCTCGTAAGGCAGTGCTGTTGAAAGTGAGTGCTCCTTTCCACAGCAAAATGATGAGGCCAGTGGCAAATAAATTGAAAGAGGCTTTTAACGGCTGCCAATGGGAAGCCCCCCAGTGGCCTGTTGTGGCTAATGTTTCCGCACAACCTGTTTCCACTGTGCGGGAAGTGCAGAATGCATTGTTCCATCAGACATATATGCCTGTTTTATGGGCAAAATCTGTTGAATATATGGCATCTCAAGGAGTTGATACTTATTTCGAACTCGGACCGGGAACGGTTCTAGCCGGTCTTATCAAGCGCTGCCAAAAAGGGTCTAAAACCTATTCTGTAGCTACAGAAGAAGATATAAAGACCATCACTTCTCTTTTTAAGGAGGTGGTAGAGTGATGGGTATGGGTCGAGTTGCTCTCGTCACTGGTGGGGGGAGAGGAATAGGCAAACATATTGCGCTGGAACTTGCTGCCCGCAGATATCATGTGGCTATTAGCTATAACAAGAGCGGCACAAGTGCTATGGATGTGTGCGATATGATGCAACATTTGGGAGTAGATGCTTTCGCTGTACAATGTGATGTAACGAATCCGGAGCAGGTAGCAGAGATGTTTGTGCAGATAGAGGGGAATCTCGGGGCGGTAGACATTTTGGTTAATAATGCAGGTATTACTCGAGACAACCTCCTCATGAGAATGAAAGATGAAGAATGGCAAGACGTTATAGCTGCTAACCTGACATCAGTTTTTTATTGTACAAAGCAAGCTATTAAGAAGATGGTAAAAGCACGATGGGGAAGGATTATTAACATCTCATCAGTGGTGGGGCTCATTGGCAATCCAGGACAGTCTAATTACTGTGCTTCTAAAGCGGGTATTGTAGGTTTCACGAAAGCTGTTGCCAGAGAGTATGGCGCTAGAGGGATCACTGCAAATGCCATTGCTCCTGGATTTATTGAATCTGATATGACTTCGGTCTTGAAAGATGAGATTAAACAGTCTATGCTGGCTCAGATTCCTCTTGGTCGGGCAGGGACTCCTGATGATGTGGCCAGAGTTGCGGCTTTTCTAGCTTCAGATGATTCTGCATATGTAACTGGTCAAGTTATTGCCGTAGATGGCGGAATGACCATGTGTTAAGAAGAGTAGTGGAAGGGGGTGAAGGAGAATGAAGAAAGAAGAAGTTGTTGCTCGCTTAAAAGAAATTATTATGGACAGACTTGATGTTGAAGATGGCCAGATTGTTCTCGAGGCTTCCTTCGTGGAGGATCTTGGTGCTGATTCTCTTGACATCGTTGAGCTCATTATGGGTATTGAAGAAGAATTTGATATTGAAATACCTGACGAGGATGCTGAGAAGCTCACTTCCGTAGGGGAAGCTATGAAGTATACCCTCGAAAAGCTTGGAGTAGAAGAGTAATTTGGAATAAAGGCATTTCTGGGCCGGAGGAATATAGATCCCCCGGCCTATTGCAACATCGCGGTGCCCTATCCCTGAACGGTGAGGAGTGACGTGATTTGAGAAGGGTAGTTATTACAGGGCTTGGAGTAGTGAGCCCAATCGCGAATGGAAGAGTAGATTTCTGGAAAGCTCTTGAAGAAGGACGAAATGGCGTCGGTCCTTTAACGACCTTTGATGCCTCTGACCTTCCTGTAACTTTCGGAGCTGAGGTCAGAGACTTTGACCCAACTCATTGGCTTGACAATAAAGAGGTAAAACGCTCCGATCGGGTGATCCATTTTGCTGTAGCTGCTTCAGATATGGCTCTTGAGGATGCCCATCTGGATGTAAAAAGCCTGGATTCTAATAAATTTGGTGTTTATATTGGAACTGGACAAGGCGGCATAGAGACGACTTTTAATAATTTTCAGACCCTTATTGAAAAGGGCCCAAGACGAATAAGCCCCTTTTTCATTCCTATGATGATCAGCAATATGTCTACGGCTTACGTAGCTATTCGGTACGGCGCAAAGGGGCCCAATCTATGCGTTGTCACAGCATGTGCTACAGGAACCAATAGTATAGGAGAAGCTTATTACGCCATACAGCGAGATGACGCAGATGTTATTTTAGCTGGGGGCACGGAAGCTGCTCTTCGTTCTATCAGCATAGCTGGCTTTGCTGCTATGAAAGCTCTTTCGACCCGCAATGATGAGCCTCAGCGAGCATCTCGTCCTTTCGATCTGGACCGAGATGGCTTCGTAATGGGCGAGGGTGCGGGCGTTCTCGTGCTGGAAGAACTGGACCATGCTCTTCGTCGTGGAGCCCATATATATGGCGAAGTTGTGGGATATGGATCTACGTGTGACGCTAGCCACATTACAGCGCCAGATCCAAAAGGCGAAGGGGCAGTACGAGCGATGCGCCAAGCAATAAGTCAGGCAAAATGGCTTCCAGAAGATGTGGAATATATTAACGCTCATGGAACCTCTACCGGTCTAAACGATAAAATGGAATCTATGGCGATTCGTACCGTCTTTGGAGAATATACACCCAAGATTTTGGTTAACTCTACAAAATCTATGATTGGACACTGTCTCGGTGCCGCTGGAGCTCTTGAGACGATAGCTGCAATTCAATCTATTGTAGAGAACGTTGTCCATCCTACTGTTAACTATGAAACGCCAGATCCGGAATGTGATATTCATGTGGTAGGGCCTCAAGCGGTGCATAAACCAGTTTCTCGAGTGCTCGTCAACAGTTTTGGTTTTGGTGGGCACAATGCTGTTGTTGCTGTCCAGAAGTACGAGAGGTAAGAGGTCCTGTGAAGAATAGTCCTGAAAAAGAACAATGGTGGAATCAGAGTCTTCTCTCTTTTCAGGAAAAATTAGGATACTCTTTTTTAAGAAGAGAACTTTTAGAAGAGGCCCTCACCCATGCTTCTTATGCTTATGAAGAGGGCCTCCCTTATTATAATGAGCGTCTTGAATTTTTAGGAGACGCTGTGTTAGAGCTTGTGGTTTCAGCAGAACTCTATGGTGAGTATCCTGATCTTGACGAGGGGAAGTTAACTCAATTTCGCTCAAATCTTGTTCGAAAAAAAGCTCTTTTTATATGGGGGAAAAGTATGGAATTACCCCGACTTATTCGGGTGGGGAAAGGAATAGAACATCAAGGCATTAACTCTTCTATTATTGCTGATGCAGTTGAGGCAGTGTTTGGTGCTGTTTTTTATGATGGTGGATTTCAGGTAGCACAAAAAGTAATACGCAGATATCTTTTTTTCCAGTCTACTGTTAATCCTTATGAAGAAAATCAGGATCCTAAATCTCTTCTGCAAGTTGAAACTCAAAAAAGAGGAATGGGACATCCTGACTATGTAGTGGCCTCCTCTGAAGGGCCTTCGCATTTACCTAAGTTCACCGTACATTTAAAAATAGATGGAGTTATCTTTGGATGTGGAACGGGGCACTCGCGAAAACTAGCGGAGATTCAAGCAGCTGCCCAGGGGTTGGGCAAAATATCCCTCCTCAAAAGAGAGGGTATAGAGGGGGGGGAGGAAAAGGAGATTGACCATGGATCTTATGCAAAAAGCAATTATAATGACCAAAGATGATATAAAAAGAGTGTTAAAGAGGATTGGCAATGAGATCATAGAGTGGAACAGGGGAACAGAAGGGATAGCATTACTCGGAATACAAAGGCGCGGAGTGTATTTAGCTAAGCGACTTCAGGATGTGTTACTCCAGCAAGAAAAAGTAAAAATTCCCACAGGAGAACTTGATATAACCTTGTATAGAGATGATTTAACGTTGCTTCACGAGCAACCTATGGTCCATAGCACTTCCATTCCTTTCGATGTCAGTGGCATGAATCTTATTTTAGTAGACGATGTGATCTATACGGGACGGACTGTGCGGGCGGCTTTGGATGCTCTTATGGATCTTGGGCGTCCTTCCTCTGTGCAACTTGCAGTATTAATAGACCGAGGACATCGTGAGCTGCCAATACACCCGGATTTTTGTGGTAAAAAGGTTCCAACTTCCTCTGATGAAATTGTGGAAGTAAGAGTGGAAGAGCTTGACGGCGTAGATGATGTGGTTATTTGCGAAAAACAAAGTGAATGAAAAATTCTCCCCCACGAGAAAAGTGAGGTTGTTTTTTGCCTTTTTGCTCCTATTGTTCCTCGTCCCTTGCAGAGCTTTAGCTATGGACTTGTGGGTATCATCTCCATGGTTGTCTGTTATGTCCAATTTTATGGGGGGCGTATATGTAACAGTCCATCCTATGGTAGTGTGGTCTGAAGATGGATTGGAAAAAAGAGTGGCGCCAAAAAAAATGTCAGAAGATCTCCCCTTACTGGTATTAGATTATTCAGACGCTCAAAAATATGGAATATCTGAAAAAAGGAAGAATCTGTATGTTCTTTATCGAAATCTTCCTTTCCCTAGAGAGAAGTTAGATAGCTATTTTGCCGATCCCTCAGTGCTTCCCTTTATTGCTCAACGAATTTTGAATGTTTTTTCCAGCCTCGACACAGAGCATTATTTTTTCTACCAACGGCGACTAGCGGAGTTTCAGGGGCGTTTAGAGAGCACAGTCCTTCTTGGGAGACAATTACTGCAAGGTAAAAAAGTCTACGACCTCTCAGCTTCATATGGGGAGCTTTTACGGGCAGCCCGATGTGAAATATTGCGTCCTTCGGGGGAGAATGTAACTCTTTGGAAAAATGGAGAGTCTTTGGATAGCTTCAAACAAAAAGTAGAGGAAATTATAAAACAAGGTATTCCAGTAGTTTACGATGCACAAACACCTCGATGTATGCAAGATACGTTGCTAAAGATCAAATCTTCTCAAATTATTCTCCTTAAGCGACCTACTATAGAGGAAGATCTTATTATTTCTTTATATGACCAATATCTGTCTATATGGAATATAGCAGCTTTTTCCGCTACATCTAATTAGCTTTTAACAGCGGATTCTTTACACCGTCTCGACTGTCTGTCCCTTTTATCTCACAGGATTTCTAGTTAACAGCAGATTCTTTACCGCTAGCTGTCTTTTTAGGGAAAAAGAGGAATGGAATTGTAGCAGAAAAGATCATAAAACTTAAAATATGAAAGGGACTAACTTTTAGCCCAGACTCTACTACAAATCCGTCAAGAATTGGGCCAGTCATCATTCCCAGACTAAAGAAAATATTAAAAATACTCATAGTTCTCCCACTTCCGAATTCAGCGCTGTTTTCTGCTGTGATGGCAGCTAAAGAAGGAGAGGAAAGAGCGTGTCCGACCCCGAAAATGATACTGGCTACTGTAAGCCCTAAAAAGCTGCGGAAATAGGGTATAACCAGGAAAACAACTCCAGATAAAATGCCACCAAATACAATCAGACGATGTCGTTCTATGGTATCGGAAAGAGGGCCGAAAAACCGCTGCAGAGCTCCAGTTGCTATGGAGTTAAGAGAAAGTATTATCCCAATTTGGGAAAAAGATAGAGAGTATCCTTGAGCTAGAAGAGGAATAAGCATAAGGATGGTTCCCCGGCACATGGCAAAACAGAATTGATAGTAAAAACAAATTCGGAGTGCCCAATTTCGTAGCATTCCTTTTATAGCAGGGAACATCGTTTGACCAGTAGCTTGGGCTCGAGTAGGTATCCTGTGAGGAAGTTTCCGTATAACCATAAACAGAGCAAGACTTGTTAGGACTGTCATGAAGTAAAAAGGGAGTTGCCATCCCCATCGATCGGTGAGTATGCCGCTGATGAGAGGACCAAAGCCTACTCCTAAAAAATGAGCTCCTTGCAAAGTCCCAAAAAGACGACCTTCATTTCCCTCTTCAGCAACGTCGGCGCCAATAGCCATAGCTATTGGTATAACAAAAGCGGAACCCAAGCCGTGAAAGAACCTTATGGCTACTAATGCTACTGTATTGTCGGCTCTTACGTAAGCGAGAGATGCTAAAGAGTAGACCAATAGGCCTGCACCAAGAAGGAGTTTTCGATCAAAGCGCTCAGCTAACTCACCAGAGATGAGCATCCCTCCGGTTCGGGCAAAAGAAAAGGTTCCAAAAACAAAGCCAAGAACAATACCACTGGCGCCAAGTTTGGAAGCATATATAGGTAAAATAGGACTAATGACGCCTACTCCAAGCATGGCGCAAAAGAGAGAAAGAGAAAGTGTTAACAGAATATAATTATGAGATGTTTGAGAATTTGTCATGAGTTGCCCCTTCAAAAGATCCCCTCGCATATGTGAGGGGATCTTTGGATAACTTTATTGTACTAAATATTATCAACGATTTCAATCATACCTTCTCCCGGTTTGAATCTACCTATACATATACTTCTTTCAAAACCAGCATTTTTTAAAGATTGTATTATCCCTTCTGCCTTGTCAGGGCTCACAGCCAACAAAAACCCACCAGATGTCTGAGCGTCATAGAGGATATCTACTTCCTCATCGGGGAAAGCCTGCATTCCATGAACCATATCTTCGTATTGAATGCGGTTATTGTATGTTCCTGCTGGAATCAACCCGCTCTCTGCCAGCTCTATTACACCTGGAAGTAAAGGAACATTGTGAAGTCCAAGAACTAAATTAAGATTCTTCAGGGAAAGCATATCCAATGCATGTCCGATCAGACCAAAGCCTGTGACGTCGGTACAGGCATGGATAGCTATTTTTTGGTCTTCTGAAAGAATCATAGGAACATTGTTAAGGGTTGACATCCATCGAATGGCCTCTGACGGGCCTTGAGGATCTTCAATCATGTCAGCTTTAATGCCAGTAGCTATAATTCCTGTCCCAACAGGTTTTGTAAGAATAAGAAGATCTCCAAGCTGAGCTCCTACAACTTGCCATGGGTGCTCTCGTGCCACTTCTCCATATACAGCGAGCCCATATTTAGGTTCTTCGTCTTCTACGCTGTGTCCTCCCACTAGAAAAGCACCGGCTTCTCTTACTTTAGAATACCCACCTTCTAAGATTTCCCTTAATATTTCTATATCGAGTTTTTTTACAGGGAATCCTACTATGTTCAAAGCTACTATTGGATGTCCTCCCATAGCAAAAACATCACTGATAGAGTTACATGCAGCTATTTCTCCCCACTTTCTCGGATTATCTACGATTGGCGTGATAAAATCCAAAGTGAGAATACCGAGTCGTTTTTCATCTATAATCCAGAGAGCAGCATCTTCACCAGAAGCCCAAGTAGAAATGATCCTTTCATCATGAACTGGAGGAAGATTTCGTAGTATTTTTTCCAGGTCCGCCGGACCTATTTTAGCAGCTCACCCACTTGTTCTTGATAGTTCAGTTAATCGCATGGTCGATCCTCCTTTTCTTCGAAAGAAATTATAACAAATTTCAATCGAAATTATTCGATGAAGCTATGAGATACCACAAATAATTTACAGCGGAATTATTAGTGTTTTCCCTTATTAGGTCGATGAGAGAAGGGCTCTGGATGATATAATGAAACACTTGAATAAGAAACTGAGGGTTGTATATTGATGAGGAGGCTCATTATTTATGGTTAATATCCCGAACTCTACAGTATTGGAGGAACTGCGTTCCCTTAAAGAAGAACTGCAGGAAAGCCTTTGACCTCGTTTTTTTGGAATTTCGTTTGCAAGAGCTTGAAAAAAAGACAGTTGCTCCTTCTTTTTGGGGGAGTGGAGAGGCACGAGGCATAACCCAGCAATTGTCTTGGATACGAGACAAACTAGGCTCATGGAGTCAGGTCGTCTCTGAGTTTCAGGATTTAGAAACATTGGAAGAGATGTTACGAGAGGGAGATGATAAGGAACTCCAGAGTGAATTTGATAGTCGGTCGGTGGCTTTGAAGAAAGAAATAGAAAGGATGCAACTTTTGGAGCTTCTTAACGAAGATTATGACCATGGTAATGCCATTCTTTCGATTCATGCTGGTTCAGGAGGGCTTGATTCTCAGGATTGGGCCGACATGCTTTATAGAATGTATGTTCGATGGATAGAACAAAAGGACTTCCACATAAAAATCTTGGATTTGTTGAAAGATGCGGAGGCTGGAATTAATAGCGTTACACTGCTTGTGGAAGGGAACTATGCCTATGGGTATTTAAAATCAGAAAAAGGGGTACATCGTTTAGTCCGTATATCTCCTTTTGATTCAGCGGGGAGACGACATACAAGTTTTGCTTCAGTAGATGTGGTTCCGGAGCTTCCAGAGGATGTGGATATAGAGATTCGCCCTGAGGATATTCGTATCGATACATTCAGATCTAGCGGGGCTGGTGGGCAATATGTGAATATGACCGATTCTGCAGTGCGAATAACTCACTTCCCATCTGGAATTGTGGTCAGCTGTCAAAATGAGCGTTCTCAACATATGAATCGAGCAGTAGCCATGCAAATTTTAAAAAGCAGGCTTTATCAGCGGGCTCTTGAAGAACGCCACAATGAATTAGAAACCATAGGAGGAGAAAAGAAGGAAATTAGCTGGGGAAGCCAAATTCGGTCATATGTGCTCCATCCATATACATTAGTTAAAGATCATAGAACTGGCTGCGAGACTGGAAATGTCCAGGCAGTTTTAGATGGGGAGTTGGAAGACTTCATTATGGCCTATCTACGCTGGAAGAAACAAAGCCGCAAATAAGTAAGAGGAGGATGGTTCCGATGGAGAGAAAATATAGTTGGCACATTTTATACGTTCCTATCCTAACCTTTTTAATTGTTTTTTATGCAACTGCGGGGATAGCCGCTTCGGCTCCTTTTCCTCCAAAAACTCCCATTCTTCCTTTACAAGAACTTCGTCCGGGTATGAAGGGTACAGCGTTGACGGTTGTACGTGGGGAAGAAGTAGTTTCTTTTCCCGTGGAGATTGTTAGCATTGTCCCCCAAATGGAAAGTCGGCCTCGCCACCTTATTATGGTTCGGGTCAGCGGTAACGTCATAGAGAAGACAGGTGGCATAGCCGCAGGTATGAGTGGAAGTCCGGTTTATATTAATGGGAAATTGATAGGAGCTATTGGTTACGGGTTTAATTTTAGTGAGCACAACATAGGATATGTGACTCCTATTAAAGATATGGAGTCTATCTGGGCGTGGCCGGAGGACCCCCCCTCTTTTCCTCAGCCTCTATCCTTGAAGGAAGATGGAAAAGATGCAGAAAAAGGGGTTGAAGAGGAGGAAGCAGAAAACAACGAGGAAACTGCGGAAGAGAATAGTGTTGAAAATGAAAATACGGAAGAGACTACAGAAGGAAACGCAGAAAATACGAATTTATCTTCAGGTAGTGAAAAACGAGCTCTTCCTCTCCAGGTAGGAGGAGTAAGCCAGAGGATAGCGAATCGGGTAGGGGAACGTCTGGGGGAAAAAGTGTTTTTGGCAGGTGGCCTCAACGGGAATGAGCAATTGGTGGATTATAAAGGGACCTTTGCGCCTGGAGAGGCCATAGGAGTTTTGTTAGCGTGGGGCGATGTTACCATAGGTTCCATTGGCACCATCACATCTGTTGATAAGGATGGTCGATTTCTTGCTTTTGGGCACCCTTTTCTGGGGAAAGGAGCTGTGGCGTTCCCTGCTGTGAAGGTGAAAGTCCATAATGTAGTACCCAGCTTAGAGTCTCCCTTTAAAGTGGGGAGTTTTTCTCATATTGTCGGAACAGTAACCCAAGATCGTGCTGAGGCCATAGGGGGGCGCTTAGGATATTTTGCTCCGTCCATTGAAGCATCCCTACGCTTTAAAGATATAGATAGAAATGAAAGAGATATGAAACGCTTCCATGTCGTACAAGATCCTTTCCTTGGCATGGATCTTGCCAGTACCCTTTTCACAGGACTTATTGACAGGTTATGGGGGCGAGTAGGGGAGGGGACGGCCCGGATTTCTCTCCAGGTAGAAGGGAAAGAAATTTATAAGGGCTGGACGAGAAGTAATATGTATTTCTCCGAAACTGACGTAGCTGATGAAGCCTTGCAAGAAGTGAGAGATTTAATGAAAAACATAGCCATGAATCCCTTTATGGAAATTTCTCCGATGGGAATCCATTTATCTGTGGAAATTACCCGCCAACCGAAGCTTATTTTTATAGAGGGATTGAAAATAGATGGAGAAATCTTTGTTCCCGGCCAGAAAGTACCTGTAGAAGTTACCATCAGGCCGTACCGAGGTAAGCAGTCGAAGAAGAAATTAGAGCTTACAGTACCCCAAGATGCTTCTGGGCCCGTAGAAATAGTTGTTCGAGGGGGAAATATAATGGCTCTTGAAGAGGATGCTATTGTACAGGGCTGGAAAACTATAGATAATTTTGATCAAATGTTGAAAGAAATGAGCTCTTTGGAAACAAATAATGAGGTTATAGTAGAACTAAACTATGCAAAAATTCCTGATAGTCCTGAGGATATGATACCCACCAAGGAAGACACGGAGCTTTTGAGCCAGGTTAAGGAGAGGCGCCTTAATGAAGGAACAATGCGTATCTTTAAGACTGATTCTGTGGTGGAAGGGCTCTTAAGGAAAATAATACAGGTTCAACCTTCTGATGGGCAAGAAGTGGCTGTAGAAAAGGAAGAAGGTTAGAAATGTTTATTACCCTGGAAGGCATCGATGGGTGTGGCAAAAGCACTCAGGCCGCCATTTTGAACGAGAAAATAGCAGCGTCTACGGGGAAAAATGTTTTTGGGACCCGAGAGCCTGGCGGATGGGCACAAGGAGGGCTTATTCGTTCTCTTTTACTCGAAGAGGATCTTTATCACCCCTTGAGCGAATTATTTCTTTTCGTAATTGACCGCTGCGAGCATGTGAGGCAGGAAATAGTACCGGCTCTTTCACGGGGAGATATAGTCGTATGTGAGCGTTACTCAGATTCAACGCGAGCTTATCAAATTTGGGGGAGAGGTATTCCGGAAGAAAAAGTAGAAACTCTTTTTTCTTGGTGTGAATTTCCTGAGCCAGACCTAACGTTATGGATGGATGTTCCTCTGGAAATGGCTTTTGCTAGGATAGAGTCTTCTAGAAGTTCTCTTGATCGCATAGAGTCAGGGACAAAAAGTTTTTTAGAGCGTGTATGCCGTGGGTACGAAGAATTGGCTCTTCGCTATCCTAAAAGAATTGTTCGCATTGATGGAACGCAATCGTTAGAAAATGTTGCCAATCAGATTTGGAACTCTCTGGAGGTGTTTCTGAACCAGTGAAAGTACGAAGGAGTTCTGATAGGAAATTAGATACAGGGATAGATAAATCTTTGACAGGCCACTATAAGGTGGAACGGCGGGCAGATGAAGTTTTCCCTTGCTTTGACGAATCTTTAGAAGACGCAGAAATTCAGGAACTTTTTGATCGTTTAGAGAAGCTGGGGGAACAGCTATCTCGTTTCCCTGCGGAAAGGCTATTAAGCACCTACAGAACTGTTGTTAAAGAACTGCTTCGCCGGGCTACTGGTCGACTACGATTGAAGAAAGATCTTCGCTGGAGACGATATGATAAAAATATTTTTGTTTTGATGGAAAAAACAGAAACAGATTTACAGGAGCTCTCTGCGGTTTTAAGCAGAGAGGGAAATCGTATGAGAGCTTTACGATTAGTGGAGGAGATTAAAGGATGTCTCATCTCCCTTTTTTTATAATATCAAGTATTATGTGGGCAGAACTATCAAGGGCTCTTGAGGCAAACCGATTCCCTCAAAGTTTGGCTTTACGTGTACCCCAACAGTATCATTTTACGGTGGCGACCGAACTTGCCCATTTGATTTTATGTGAGAAGAGATGTAACTGTGGAGTATGTGATGCATGTTTAGCTTGGCATGAAGGCGTCCATCCAGACCTTCTTTTGGCTGGGACAACGGATAAAGCGCCTCGCATTGAGGCTTGTCGGCAATTGACAGAGGAGCTTACCCTTCGTCCCGTGGCTTCCCCCCGTCGTTTAGCTGTTGTTTTTGCTGCTGATACCCTTCCGTTAGGTGCAGCTAACAGCTTGTTAAAAGTGGTAGAGGAGCCTCCGAGTTATGCTGTCATTCTTTTTATACATGAAGGAGAAGGGCTGCTACCCACACTCAAAAGCCGGTGCTGGAACCTTTCAACTATACATGAATCAGTGCCTGAACAAGAAGTCATGCCAAACTCTGAAGAGTCTTGGTTTGCCTGGGTTCGAAATAGCGGGAAAATTTCGGTAGAAGAGTTAGAAATGCAACTTGGTCGGTGGGGTTCTTGGGCTTTGGCAGAGGGGCATTTTCATCTTATAGAACCTATTGAACGTCTTCGTCTTTTAAGCCAGACAGGGCGTCTTTCTCAGTCCATGCTTTTGGATTATATAGTATTAGTACTCAAGGAGGGTTTTGCGTTTGAGCATATATTTGACGATTTTCGGTAAGCCTAGATATTTAGGACTTGTAGAGATTGAGACCCCTTCTCCCGAAAGAGGATCCCGTATAGTTGCCGAAACCATGCGAGGGCTTGAGTTGGCCGTTGTTGGAGGGCCGCTCTCATTGGAACAAGAAGATCGTTATAGGAACACGTGTACGGAAGATACTTCAGAGGGCCAGCCTAAGGGCGGAGAGCCTATGCTTCAGAATATAACTTTTGTCCGTATGGTTACAGTTGAAGATTTAGAAATAGATCGGAACCAGAGGGTTGAGGAAGAGCTCGTGCTTATAAAAGCCAGAGAGATTCTTTCGCAACACGATCTTCCTATGAAGCTTGTAGATGTCGAGTACCTTCTTGATCGAAAGAAACTTTTCTTTTATTTTACGTCTGAGCAGCGAGTAGATTTCAGGGCCTATGTTCGAGATCTTGCCCGTGAATTCAAAACAAGAATCGAATTGCGTCAGATAGGAGTACGTGACGAAGCCAAAACAGTAAGAGGGCTTGGTCCCTGTGGTAAAGAATGTTGCTGTGGATACTGGCTCCATAAATTTGATCCTATTTGTATCAAAATGGTAAAGGAACAGAATTTAGCTCTGAACCCTACAAAAATATCAGGGATTTGTGGGCGTCTTATGTGCTGTATGGCCTATGAGCATGAGACGTATGGTTCTATTTGGAAAGACCTTCCAAACCCAGGCTCGAAAATTAAGACCCCTACTGGTAACTACGTTATTCTTGGCGTTGATTTGCAGCATGAGGCTTTTCGGGCTAAGACTCCTGAGGGGACGGAAATACTAGTTCTAGCCCGAAATTTTGAAGCTTTTAAAGAGACGGTAATGAGAGGGGAAGTATGGGATAGTACCATTGGTGAGAGCGGTATACCGGCCCTTCCTGTCTTGGGAGAGGACGAATCTGGCGAGTCCCTTGTTTTCTCTGAGAACGATGTTATGGCAACAGCCATAACGGATGTCTCGTCAATTGGGATATTGAAAATTGAAGGAGAAAATGATCATTCTGTCTTAGAAAATTTGGAAGATGTTCCATGCCCGCCTTATCGTGAATCGGAAGAAAAGAAAGGCGACAATAGGAAGGGAACGGGAGCTGTTTCTAAATCAGGAGGAATAAAACGTCGGCGGCGACGTAAAAAGAAACCCCAAAATAATAAGTTAGCGACTCCAGATCGTGAAGGAACAAGATCGGAGGAACAGAGCACTGAAAATAGCGTAGCTAAACGAAATAGGCCTGTGCGGAAGAAAGGACGGCGTCCTTTTCGAAGGGGAAAAAACTCCAAAAACGAGAGCTCTTCTAGCGAAAAAGAAGGGCCCAACGGTGAATAGCTTAGGATAGGGGGGATATCATGTTTCTTTGGGATAAACTTAAGAATGGGCTTAAAGGAGTAAAAAATCGTTGGAGTGGGGGGCTCATTTCTCTCTTTTCTGGAACCTCTATCGATGATGAGTTTTGGGAGCAAATGGAAGAACTTCTCATTTCCGGGGATGTAGGTTTAGATTTGACGGAAGAGCTCATAGAGTCTCTTCAAAAAGTAGTAAAAAAAGAAGGGCTCAAGACATCGGATCAATTAATAGATTATTTTATAGATATGCTTACAAGCCATCTTGAAAAAATAGAAGGCATGGGGAAGGAAATTGTTCTTGATGTAAAGCCTAAAGTAGTAGTGCTTGTTGGCGTAAACGGAAGTGGCAAGACCACGACAGCTGCTAAATTAGCAGAACAATTTCGGCGCCAAGAGAAAAAGGTAGTGTTGGGAGCAGCAGATACCTTTAGAGCAGGCGCTATAGAACAGCTGAAAATTTGGGGAGAGCGAACAGGAAGTCGAGTTATAGCCCAACAACAAGGGAGTGATTCTGCTGCAGTAGCGTATGATGCGTTACTGGCAGCTCGGGCATCCTCGTCAGATCTCCTGATAGTGGATACAGCTGGTCGTCTTCATTCGAAGCATAATCTTATGGAGGAACTATCTAAAGTTATACGAGTTTTAGCCCGGGAAGTGGATCAAGAAAATATAGAGATTCTTCTCGTCTTGGACGCAGTTATGGGACAGAATGGCTTTGCACAAGCACAGGCTTTCCATGAAGCCCTTCACTTAACTGGCGTCATCTTATCTAAATATGATAACACGGCAAAGGGAGGCATTATTCTAGCTATAGCCCATCACTTAGGCCTTCCAATTCGGTACGTGGGACTGGGCGAAGGAGTTGATGATCTACGTCGTTTTGAGCCTAAGCTTTTTGTATCTGCTTTGCTGGAGAGAAATAGTGATGAAAACTGAGGAAGAGCAGCTTCTTAATAGTCTCTCTTTTTCGTCTCCTCTTTCCATCGTTTTGAGGGCACTCTTTTGCTTCTCTCTTACAAGAATAGTGCTGCATAAGAAAAATCGCTATAAATATTTTCTGCAAGAGGATCTCGTTGCATTTTTACATAAGACGGGAAAGGATAGTCACGTTTCCAGCTTATTTCGTAGCTTTGAAAAAGAAGAGGATCCATCTCACACTCCTTTTTATACATTGCCCAATAAAGAAACAGTGTTGTTTTTATCAGCAGAGGGAGGAGCGTCTATCTCTACTGTAGGGGAGCTTAAACTAATGGTTACTTCCCAAACAGGGGATCTTCCTGAATGGTGGAGTGTTCCTATCCCTTTATTAGCCATTCAGAAAAAGAAAGTGATTCTCAATGAAAAAGCTTGTTCTCATTTAAAGGGGTACACTTTTTCTTATGATGAAGTAGAATCTGCGTTGCAGTCTGAGGAACCCATGTTGGCTATAGATAACGCAGAGGGGAGAATGGTCATATGCCCCATAGAAATAGCTCCCCATGTTTTTATGCTTGATGATGTCACTTGCGATTTGGATACTGCTGAAAATATGATTTGGTGGGCCGCAGTTGGTCAGGCGTGGGCTCAGAAGAAACGTAGAGCAGGGTATCGAATTCTTCGCGTCGATGAAGAAATAAAAGAGCCGTCTCCCCTTGATCTTCTTGGCGCCGATGAATATATGACGTGTATATGGGATGGTAAGGTAGTAGGGCACTTATGTCTCAGAAAGGAAAAGGAGTCTTCAGAATGATATATCCTGTGAAATTGATTACAGGCGTTCTTTATCCAGATGAATGGTGGTGGCAGTGGGTTTTGCAGGCGTTATCCCCTATTTGGGGAGAGCCTGAGCGAATTAGCGATGCCTTCCCCTTCGATAAAACAGACTATTATCATGATATTGCACCTGTCTTGTATCGGCGCTTTATTTCCTTCCCAGGTCTTCGTAATGGGGATGAATTGGTTCGTTGGAAAAAGGAGAGTGGCCTCGTAGAACAGCGGAGTAGCCTCGCTCGAGAAGAAAGAGACATACGAGCCGTAAATATTGATCCAGGATATATTAATGGGGCTCGATTAGTTCTGGCTTCAACTAAAGATCATGCCCATCGGATATACCTGACAGAAGGTATTTTCGCGGAAGTAACAATGCGCTATCGTTTCAAGCAATGGGTTGCGTTTGATTACACTTTCCCCGATTTTGCTAGTGGCAGGTATAATCCCTTCCTATCGGCAGTGCGGGAGGATTGGCATAGAGATATGGCTATGAGGAGGCATGAGGAATGATAGAAAGATACGAAACAGAAGAAATGAAACGTATGTGGAGCGACCACAACAAGTATCAGACGTGGCTTCAAGTCGAGCTGGCAGTGTGCAAGGCTTGGACAGAAGAGGGGCTTATTCCAGAAGAGGCTTTGAAAGATATTGAAGAGAAAGCTGATTTTGATATAGAGAGGATCTACGAAATAGAGAGCCAGGTACATCATGATGTCATTGCTTTTGTGTCTGCTGTAGCTGAAAAGGTGGGGGCCAATGGGCGATATATCCATCTTGGCTTAACAAGCAGTGATGTGCTCGATACAGCTTCTTCCCTTATGTTACGAAAATCTCTCGACGTAGTTTTGGAAAAGGTCAATAAGCTTGCTGGTCTTATATGGGAAAAAGCGAAAGAATATAAGTATACCCCCTGTGTTGGACGCACTCATGGTATTCACGCAGAACCCATGACCTTCGGGCTCAAACTTCTCAACTGGTATTACGAGCTTATTCGAGATCGAGAGAGAATTCTTCAGGCGCGAGAACAAATTAATTATGGGAAAATATCTGGAGCGGTGGGAACATACGCTCATTGCCCTACTAAAATAGAAAAACGGGTGTGTGAGCTCCTTGGTCTTCATCCAGCTGCGGTCTCCACTCAAATCTTGCAGCGCGATCGTCATGCTCATATCATGAATGTTCTGGCACTTCTCGGAGCTGGCATAGAGAGAATGGCAGTGGAGATTCGACACCTTCAGAAAACGGAGGTCCTTGAAGCCATGGAGCCTTTTGGGAAGAAACAAAAAGGTTCCTCGGCTATGCCTCATAAAAGAAACCCCATTCTTTGTGAACGCCTAACAGGGATGGCTCGTCTTTTAAGGGGATATGCTTCTACAGCTATGGAGAATGTGGCACTTTGGCATGAGAGAGATATAAGCCATTCTTCTGTGGAACGAATTATTTGGCCTGATGCGTTCCATCTCGTGACGTATATGCTGAAGAAAATGTCTCAAATAGTAGAAGGCATGGATATCAGTCCGGAGAATATGGAAAAAAATCTGTATCTGACCCAAGGTCTTGTCTTTAGTCAGAGAGTTTTGCTTGAACTCGTAGAAAAGTTCAAGCTTAGCAGAGAAGATGCATATGCAGTGGTGCAAGAGAACGCTATGAAATGTTGGCACGGAGAAGGATCTTTTGCCGACCTCCTTTGGTCGGACTCACGGGTGAATCGCTATCTTTCCAGAGATGAACTCGACAAGCTGTTTGATATTGATTACTATTTTAAGGCAATAGATGAAATATTTTTAAGATTTTCTGAATAGGAGGGGCCATAATGTCAGTGCCGGAACGTAACTTGGCTCTCGAGCTTGTCCGTGGAACAGAAGCTGCAGCTATGGCAGCTGGTCGCTGGATGGGGAGAGGAGATAAAAATGCCGCCGATGGTGCAGCGGTAACGGCTATGCGATATATGCTCAATACCATTGCGATGAACGGCGTTGTAGTGATTGGCGAAGGGGAGAAAGACGAAGCTCCCATGTTATTTAATGGGGAGCGCTTAGGAACAGGAGTATCTCCTGAGGTGGACATCGCTGTAGATCCTATTGATGGAACTCGGCTTACCGCTTTGGGCTTACCAGGGGCTATAAGTGTTGTGGCTTTATCGGAAAAGGGAACGATGTTTAATCCTAAAAATATTTTTTATATGAACAAATTGGCAACTGGCCCTGATGCGGCAGATGTTATTGATATAGACGCTCCTATCGGAGAAAATATCAAGAGGGTTGCTGCAAAAAAGTCGAAATCCGTGGGAGATATTACAGTTGTAGTGCTTGATCGCCCCCGCCATGACGAAGTTAAAGAGCAGATACGAGAAGTAGGGGCTCGGATTAAATTAATCCCTGACGGAGATGTAGCAGGTGCTCTTTTAACATGTAAAGAGCAGGGAGGGGCCGATCTCCTCGTAGGTATTGGAGGTTCTCCTGAAGCGGTAATTACGGCGTGTGCTATTAAATGTTTAGGTGGGAATATGCAGTGCAAGCTTTGGCCTAGAAATGAGGCAGAAGCGGAAGAGAGCCGGGCCAGAGGGCTTGATCTCAATCAGGTGTTAACTCTTGAAGATCTTGTTACGGGAGATAATGTTTTCTTTGCTGCTACTGGCGTAACAGACGGAGACTTCCTTAAGGGTGTTCGGTACGAAGGGCGGCGGATACGAACATTTTCCATGGTTATGCGTTCGAAGAGTGGCACTGTTCGTTACGTAGAAGCCATCCATCACCCCAAGAAACTATGTAAAATCAGTGGTATCGACTACGCTCCCGAGAGTGTCGATAGATAAATTAATATTTTATGTTTTATAGGAGGGCCTTTCTCTACTGAGAAGGGCCCTCACACCAATATTCTAGCCCTATCGCAGCTTGTCCAACTGAAACGCTTTCATCATTAGGAGATAAAAGGTGATGAGTAAGGGGCAGTAACCCTCTTCGGCGTAATTGAGAGAGGGTGAGCACGAGAAGGCGCCTGTTTTGCCATACCCCTCCGGATAGAGCTACATATTTAACCCCATTGTTGTCAGCAATGGAGCGGCATATTTCAGCTGTAGCCGCAGCCAATCCTCCGTGGATTGCAGCAGCTTTCTCTTCAACAGAGAAGGAAGCGCTCCTTTCCACAAGCCACTGTATAGTGGGGCGCCAATCGAGAAAGAACTGGTGTCCTTTTTCCATTATGGAGAAGGGGGCGAGAGCGGATCCTTTTGCACATCCTTCTAACTCCATAGCGGCTTGTCCATCGTAGGAAATGATAGGGCATATCCCTAATAAAGCGGAAACGCCATCAAAGAAACGGCCACATGAAGTGGTGATGGGAGAGTGTTTCATAATAGCCTTAAGGGAGTCTAAATAACGGGCAGCCCAAGGCCAGAGATTTTGTGCTATATGGCAAGCTTCTTCTCCGTATACAGAGAGAAGCATGGCAAAAGCGTAACGCCAGGGCTCTAAAACGGCTCGTTCTCCTCCGGGAAGAGGGCATGGAAGAAAAGAACCTTGACGCTGGAAATCACGAGTATTTCCTACAAGAAATTCTCCGCCCCAAATTGTTCCGTCGGCACCATATCCAGTCCCATCAAAAATAGCACCTATGGCTGTACCATTAAAACGGTTCTCAAGAAGACAGGCTGCCATATGGGCATGATGGTGTTGTACAGCCATAGAGCGAGAAGAGCTTATTCCAGAGATTTCCTGTGCTACAGACCGAGAAATATATTGAGGATGACGATCATAAACAAGGTATTCAGGATGAAGGTTGTATAACTTCAAGAAATGACGGAGAGCCTTTCTGTAATACTCTATGGTCCCTATCTGTTTTAAGTCGCCAAGATATTGGCCAGGGAAGATAGTTCGATCTTGTGTGAGTGTAAAAGTGGATTTCATTTCAGCTCCAGCAGCAAGAATTACCGGGCCTTTCCGAGGAGATGCTAAGGGAAGGGGAACAAATCCTCTTGCTCTTCGTATAACCACATACTCTCGTCCCTGAGCGGCTATAACAGAGTCATCTATAGCCATATGTATGTCTCTATTATGCATTAAAAAAACTTGAGCAAGAGGCGCAAGAGAAATCAATGCATCTTTGTTGTTAGAGATAATGGGCGCATCGCTCATATTAGCACTAGTCATAACGAGAGCGTCAAAATTTTGTAACAGCAGGTGATGAAGTGGCGTGTAAGGAAGCATAATACCTAAAGAATTTTGTCCTGGCGCTACGAGTGGAGAGAGCATTGTGTCTTGTCTCATAGGACAAATGACAACAGGTCTCTTGGTCGATGAGAGAATTTTAGCTGCGGTATTCGTGATATACACAAGTTGTTGCGCTTGTTTGAGATCAGGAACCATGAGGGCGAACGGCTTATCCTTTCGATGTTTCGATTCTCTCAGTTTTTTAACGGCTTCGTGTTGAAAAGGATCACAAGCGAGATGAAACCCTCCAAGTCCCTTAATGGCGGCAGTATCCCCTTGTTGAAGTCTTTTACAACAGAGAGAAAGCGCTTCTTCACCTCTAGCTATTATATTCCCTTTATTATTTGTAAGCCATAATGAGGGGCCACACTGAGAACACGCATTAGGTTGGGCATGATAACGTCGGTTAAGTGGGGCGTCATATTCTCTCTGACACTCTTCGCACATAGTAAAACTGCTCATTGTCGTGAGTGGGCGATCATATGGAAGATCTTGAATAATAGTATATCGAGGGCCGCAATTCGTGCAATTAATGAAAGGGTAATGATATCGTCGGTTTGATGGGTCGTTCATTTCCCGCAAACAGTCATCGCAAGTTGCTATATCTGGTGGGATGAGGACCCGCTGATGTTCAAGGCGAAGGCTTTTTTCTATAGTAAAATTCCCATTATCCTCTTCTGAACATGTCTTATCTGAGAGGAATTCTATAGACGCTATATACGAAGGGCCGGGTTTTTCGTCTTGTAAGCGCTGAAGATAGCTTTCGATGGTTTCTGAAGTTCCTCGCAAGGTGATAAGCACACCATCGGAAGTGTTTTTAACACTTCCCCCTAAAGCCATTTCTTGAGCTAATCGGGCGCAGAAAGGCCTAAAACCTACCCCTTGTACAATGCCTGTCACTAAAAAAGTTGTGATCTTGAGCATTGACAAACCTCCATTCTCAGGGCATTTTAAATCAAGATGGGCAGAGACTCAAGAATAAAAATAAAGAAGAAATGAGGAATCCCTATATGACGAGAGAACACTCCGAAGAGCTAGGTTTAGTTCAGATTTATATGGGAGATGGGAAAGGAAAAACTACTGCGGCTCTTGGTCTCGCTCTACGAGCAGCAGGATGGGGCTTTACAGTAGGGATTGTTCAATTTATGAAAGGATGGCCGCACTACGGGGAACTCGTAAGTTTATCACGTATTCCTGAAATTAAAATTATCCAGACTGGTCGTCCTGATTTTGTTGACAAGTCTGCTCCTCTCCAGGTGGATTTTCTTGAGGCCCAGCGAGGTTTGGAGATTGCGGAAAAATGGATTATGGGAGGGCAGTTCAATATAGTAATATTGGATGAGATCAATGTTGCTCTTGACTATGGGCTCTTGAAAGCAGAGAGACTTCTTGCTCTTTTGAAGAAACGCGCCTCTCATGTAGAAGTTGTTCTTACGGGACGGAATCCGCCTCAAATACTTATAGACTATGCTGATCTCGTTACGGAGATGAAAGAGATCCGTCACCCTTTCCAGAAAGGGATCTATGGCCGTAAGGGGGTCGAGTATTAATTGAAAAGCCAAGAGAACGGGAAACCCTCCGCTCCTTACGCTTTAGCTGCCGGAGATTTCTTGGAACGTATGGGCGTGGATATTGAACAGGGGCTCGGTGATGAAGCAGTGGAGGCTGCAAGGAAGGAATATGGGGGCAACGTTCTTTCTCAAGAGGAAATTCTTCCTTGGTGGCGTTTTTTTCTCAGACAGTTTGCTTCCCCCATGGTTTACCTTCTCTTTGTAGCCGCTCTTATAAGTTTTATGATGGGAGAACTTCTCGATAGTATCGCTATTTTGGTTGTTATTTTTATGAACAGCCTTATTGGATTCTTTACAGAATTTCGAGCAGAAAAGGCTCTACAGGCATTGAAATCCATGACCTCCCTCCATTGTCGAGTCTTACGGAACGGGAACATATCCCTAATCTCTTCTGCGGATGTGGTTCCAGGGGATATTATGGTACTGGAAGCTGGAGATGTGATCCCAGCTGACGGGCGTATTTTCAAAGAAGCGAATTGCACGGTAAATGAGGCCTCTTTAACAGGAGAATCTTTACCAGTAGAGAAAATCATAGAGTCTCTTCCCATTGAAACACTATTGCCTGACCGCGCTAATTGTGTTTATGCAGGTACGAATATGGTTAAGGGGACAGCAAGGGCTACAGTTTTTGCTACGGGAATGGAGACGGAGATTGGACGAATAGGTCGAATGCTTCAACAGGTCTCTTCTCAGGAAACGCCTCTAGAAGAACGTTTAGCTAAATTTAGCCAGTTCCTTATATGGGCAACAATAGCTATTGCGGGAATTGTTATTGGAGCAGGGATTTTTCAAGGACGCGGTCTTTTAATGATGCTTAGTACCGGCATAGCCCTCGCTGTAGCTGCTGTTCCAGAAGGGCTACCTTTTGTGGCTACTATGACGTTGGCTCTTGGAGTTCACAGGATGGCAAAAATAAATGCCCTGGTGCGGAATTTGGCTTCTGTTGAAACGTTGGGGTCTACAACTGTTATTTGTACTGATAAAACAGGAACGCTGACAATGAACGATATGACTGTTCGTGCAGTTAATTTGTCTCAACCTGAGGCGGAGGAGCTTTTTATTCGTGTTGCTGTCCTCTGTAATGATGCAACTATAAACGACACGAAATCGGTGGGGGATCCTATGGAAGTAGCGCTTCTTCGTTATGCTGGGGAAAACAAACTATCTTTGCGAAACAAATTTCCTCGTATTGCAGAAGAGCCTTTCGACTCACAAACGATGCGAATGGTTACATGGCACAATGAAGGCGTGGCAATGAAAGGGGCCCCAGAAAGGGTTTTCCATGATTGCCCATTTATACTCACGTCGCAGGGGCCGGCCCCTTTTTTAGAGGAAACCAAGATAGCGTGGCATAAGAACGTACAAGTCTTGGCTCAAAGAGGCATGCGAACTATAGCTTTAGCTTGGGGTGATTCCCTTGAAAGCCTTATGTTTTTAGGAGTGGCTGGCATAGACGATCCCCCGAGACCTGAGGTTAACGAGTCTGTAACTCTTTGTCATAAAGCAGGAATACATGTGATTATGGTTACTGGCGATCACTTAGTGACAGCTGAGGCAATTGCCAAGGAGGTTGGTATATACAAAGAACCTTACTCTCTATCTATGATGGGTTCAGAACTTGAATCTTTGTCAGAGGAAGATGTAGTTGCACGAGCGAAAAAACTATCTGTAGTAGCCAGAGTGGCTCCAGAGCATAAAATGAGAATTGTAAAAGGCCTTCAAAAAGCTGGGGAAGTCGTAGCTATGACTGGTGACGGAGTTAATGATGCCGTAGCTTTAAAACAGGCCGATGTAGGGATAGCTATGGGTATACAGGGTACTGAGGTTAGTAAAGAAGCTTCAGACATTATTCTTCAAGATGATCGTTTCAGTACTATCGTTGAAGCTGTGCGGGAAGGCCGGCGAATTTTTGATAATATTCGTAAAGCAGTATTATTCCTTTTATGTTGTAATCTGAGCGAAATCCTCACTGTTTTTTTAGGGATACTTCTCAAGTTGCCTACGATCCTTATCCCTTTGCAAATTCTGTGGATCAATTTGGTTACAGACGTATTGCCTGCACTCGCGTTGTCTCTTGACCCGGCAGAACCTGATGTAATGCTTTGTAGTCCTAAAAGGAGAGACGAAAATATTGTTACGAGGTCCCATAAACTGCTTATATTTTTCTATGGAGCAGCTATCACGAGTGGAGTTTTTGCCGCATATTATTGGTCTCTCTGGTATCATAAGGGAGATTTCTTGCGAGCTACGGAATTGAGTTTTCATACACTTGTGTTAGCTCAGCTTTTCTTTGTGTTAAACGTGCGTAAAAATAGTCTTTTAAGTCATCCAGAGCGGTTCTGGGAGAACCCGTGGCTTTTGTTGGGTATAGGGGGTTCTGTCTTATTGCAAGTTGTCATTACGTATATTCCTGTATTCCAGAATGTTTTGGATATAGTTCCTCTTGGAGCGCTAGAATGGGGAGTTGTAGTAGGATCCGCCTTGCTTCCTACAGGACTTGCTCAGTTGAGAAAAATATTGTTTGGTCTTTAGGTGGTTTTATTCGTGGAGAAAAAAATTTTAGTGGGCATGAGTGGAGGAGTTGATAGTGCGGCGACAGCCCTCCTGCTTAAAAGAGACGGGTATGATGTATATGGGCTTTACCTCCATCTCTCAGGCCCCGAAAATAGCTTAGCTCAGCAGCAAGCTTGCGAGCTTGCTCAAAAACTCCATATCCCTTTTATTACTCTTGACGGGCGAGATATTTTTACCCAGCGAGTGCTATCTTTGGTGGTTTCTGAATATGCCAGAGGGTTGACGCCGAACCCCTGTATTCTATGTAATCCTGCCGTCAAGTTCAGGCTTCTCTTCAAAGTTGCAGAAGAAAAAAATATACCTCTTGTAGCTACAGGCCACTATGCTCGTATCCTCTCTAATAATGACGATTTTGTTTTAGCTAGAGGAAGGGATATAAAAAAAGATCAAAGCTACATGTTATATCGTCTTCCCATGGAATGGCTTCGTAGTATTCGTTTCCCTTTAGGAAATATGACGAAAGCTGAAGTGAGAGAAATAGCTTCATCAAAGCTTCCACTGTGGGTTGTAAAAAAAGAGGAAAGCCAAGATGTTTGCTTCGCCCCCCAGGGATTGATGCTCTTCTTGCGAAAGTATATACGGGAGGAAACTTCTCTTCCTGGGTCTATAGTTGATGGAGATGGACACGTTCTAGGGAAACATCAGGGACTTTGGCGCTATACTATAGGGCAAAGGAAAGGTTTGGGGCTTTCTGGGGGGCCATGGTTTGTTGTGGGGAAAAACCTGGCGCATAATATTTTGTATGTCAGCAATACCAGAGAACACCATCCTGGCTTTGTTCAGTGTGTTCACCCGGTCATTTCTCCTTTGTTAAAGCTAGGGGAGGTATATATGGCCCAGCATCGGTATAGAACCACCCCTTTCCCCGTAAAAGTGGTATCGATAGGAGAGGATTCTCTTCGCGTTCAGGTTGTATCTGAAAGTCCTATGGTAGCACCGGGGCAATCGTTAGTTTTGTACAATAGGGATGTTGTCTGTGGAGGAGGCATTATAATTTCATCTGAGGAGGTGTTCCCGTGCCTAACATAACGGAAGAATGTAAATTACCTTTAGAGAAGCTCAGAAAACGAGCAGATATAAATGCTCTTAACTTTCAAACGACTGAAGAACTTCCATGCCTTGAAAAATTTATTGGGCAAGAGCGGGCTGTAAAAGCCTTTTCTTTTGGACTTGCTGTAGAGAGTAAGGGATACAATATTTTTGTCCTAGGGAATCCAGGAAGTGGACGCACAACCTATTCTCTGGAGCGGCTTCGTGAAACGGCCCTTGAAAGAAAGGCCCCTGACGACTGGATTTATGTTTATAACTTTGATGATCCGAGTCGTCCCCTGGCTATCAATCTCTCTGCTGGAAAAGGTAAAGAGATGGGAGCAGCTTTCGAAGATCTCCTTGAGGAGCTGAAAATTGCCATAAGCAAAGCCTTTGAAAAGAGTCAGTATGAAGATGCCAAGGCTCAACTGGTAAAAAAGTTTCAGGAACAGGTTAACTCTTTAATGGAAGAGGTACGGGCCTGGGCGGGAGAAAAAGGTTTTGCTTTAAAAAGGACGCCTCAAGGATTTGTCAATATTCCTCTCACTGAAGAAGTCAGTGAATCTGGAGAAACTTCACGGCGGGAGCTACAACAGGACGAGTTTGAATCTCTTCCAGAGGAAAAGCAGAAAGAGCTCCAGGTCAAATCGGAGGAAATTTCTCAAAAAACTCTTGATACATTGAGAAAAATTCGAGATCTAGAGAAAGCGTTAAAAGAGGAAATTAACAAATTGGAGGCTGAAATTTGCCGCTCAGCAATTACTCCATATCTGCAAGACATTAAAGATAAGTATGGTACAACAGAGATATTATGCAAATGGATAGACAACTTAACGGAAGACATTATCAGTAATTTTAATATTTTTGTGGCTGCAGCAAAAGATGAGTCTGCGGAGATAGACTTTAGTCGATATACCATTAATGTTTTTGTGGCCAATGACCCCGAGAATGGGGCGCCTGTTATTTGGGAGACAAATCCTACGTATTACAATCTTACAGGGAAAGTAGAATACGAAAGCAGACAGGGGTATCTTTACACAGACTTCCATAAAATTGTTCCTGGCGCTTTCCAAAAAGCAAATGGAGGGTATTTGATCCTTGACGCAGAAAAAGTTCTCTTGAATTTTATGTCATGGGAAGCTTTAAAACGTGCCCTCCGAACGGGAGAAGCCAATATAGAAAACTTGGGAGAACAATATGGAGCTATACCAGTTTCTTCTTTGCGCCCTCAGCCGATCCCCATCAAAATGAAGGTTGTAATGGTTGGTACTCCGTACTTATATGCACTGCTTCAGTATTACGATCCTGAGTTTTTAAAGATGTTTAAAATAAAAGCAGATTTTGATAGTGACATGCCGCGAAATTTGGAAACAGAGCAGCAAATGGCTCAATTCATCTGCAGTTTTGTAAGGAGGGAGGGGAAAATTCCCTTTACTGTTGACGCTGTGGCTGAAGTTATTGAATGGGCCAGTCGTTTAGCTGATCACCAAGATCGTATTACCACGGAATTTAATAAAATTATTGAAATAATAGTGGAATCTACGGCGTGGGCTGTTGCTGAGAATGCAAAGCTTGTAGAAGCTAAACATGTTCACAAAGCCATAGAAGAAAAGAGATTTAGAAGCAATTTAATTCAGGAACGGATACAAAGGGCCTTTGAAGAGGGAGTTATTCATATACAAACAGAAGGAGCTGCTGTGGGGCAGATTAATGGTCTTTCTGTTATTGATTTGAGAGATTACGCCTTTGGTCATCCTTCAAGAATTACAGCTAATGTATATATGGGGCAAGAAGGGGTAGTGAACATAGAGCGCGAGGTTAAACTTACAGGCCCTATACATAATAAAGGGCTCCTTATCCTTACTAGTTATCTTGGAAGGAAATATGCTCAGAATATGCCTCTTTCACTTTCGGCCCGTATTGCTTTTGAGCAAACATATAGTGAAATCGAAGGAGATAGCGCCTCTTCTACCGAACTCTACTGTTTGCTTTCGGCTCTTGCTAATGTCCCTCTCCGGCAGGAAATTGCTGTAACGGGATCTGTGGATCAGTTTGGAAATGTACAACCTATTGGCGGCGCTAACGAGAAGATAGAAGGATTTTTCCGATATTGTAATTCGAAGGGGCTTTCTGGGAGACAAGGCGTTATGATACCTAAACGCAACGTAATTCATCTAATGTTAAGTCAGGAAGTCCTTGATGCTGTTTCGGAGGGGAATTTCCATATCTGGGCAGTGGACACTATAGATCAGGGAATAGAGATCCTTACGGGAAAACCAGCGGGAGCTCCTGATGAGCAAGGGGTATATCCTGAAGATTCTATTCATGGCCTCGTTAAAAAACAACTTGTTTCTTGGATGAAAGAAGCTGCACGACTTAAAAAGGAATTTGGAATTGATGGAGAAAAGGAATCAGAGAAGACAGAAGAATAGGCTGGTGAATGTGCGTTGCTGAAATTGTCATGTACAGAACTTCCTAACCCCGACCATGTTTTAGAGATTCTTGATCGACTGGAAAAATGTTGGCACATGGAAGAGAACCCTCCACATTTGCGGCACGAGGAGCCTTTGGATGGTTTAATTTTGACAGTGCTTTCGCAAAACACAAATGATAAGAATCGCGATAGGGGATATATGAACCTCAGGAAGTTGTTTCCCTCGTGGGAGTCTGTAGCAACAGCTTCTTCTGAAGATATTCGAGAAGCTATTCGAGTCGCAGGTCTTTCTGATGTTAAATCGAAGCGCATTCTTGAGATATTAGAACAAATTTATAAGACCTTTGGGGCGTATTCTTTGAAGAGCTTGCGAGAAAAGAGCTTGGAAGAAGCGAAATTTTTTCTTCTGCATCTTCCAGGCGTGGGGGCCAAAACCACAGCATGTGTCCTGCTTTTTGACTTAGGGTTTCCATCTTTTCCTGTAGATACCCACATTTCGCGGTTTTCGAAAAGAATTGGATGGGTTAAAGAACGTTGCAAGCCTGAGGAAATAGGGGCTGTTATGGAGCAAGTTGTTCCAGAGCATCGTTATTTAGGGGGGCATGTGAATATTATTACTCATGGTAGGAATATTTGTTTGGCTCGTAACCCTCGTTGTTCCCAGTGTTCCGTAGCGGATCTTTGTGTGTTTGCAGGCAAGCTAAGGGATAATAAGTAGTTTTTCCTTCAAGCATTTTTTAGCATTTATAAGAAATGGCTGTCATATAAATAATATGACAGCCATTTCTTTGAAAATATTTTATTAAGCTTCGTCTTGTTCTTCTTGCCCTTTGAGATTGTTAAGCACAAGGCGATACCCATCAGCACCATACTCTAAGAATTTCTTTACTCTGCTAATAGTAGCTGTGCTTGCCCCAGTTCGTTGCGCTATTTGAGGATATGTATAGCTTTCATCCAGTAATCTCGCTACTTCAAGGCGTTGTGCTAAAGCTCGGATTTCTCCAATAGTGGCAACATCCTCCAAGAAGCTATATACTTCCTCTTCAGTGTTCAAGGATAAGAAAGCTTTGCACAATTGATCGGTCAGTTGATCCTTCCACTTCTCGGCCATTACTATTACCTCCTCGTTAAAACTATTTGGGAAAGGCAGTGCAGCACTCTGTCAAGATCTGTCTCTACACCAATAGAAACACGAATCCAAGACCCACTCGTGCCTGAAATACAAAAGAATTTTACTGCGATGCCAGCTTCCTTAAAGGTTTTCTTTATTTGACGTTCTTCTTCCGGTACATGAATAAAAACAAAATTGCCGCTACTTGGATACACTTGTATGCGAGGAATAAGCTGGCATTTTTTTATAAAACTATCTCTGAGATTGCAGATTTGCCGCGTTTTCTCTATAAGTAGATGAGGTTCTCTTAAGAGTATCTTAACAGTTTCAGCTGTTAAGACATTAATATTAAAAGGGCTCTTAATACTGTTAAGCTTATGAGCGACATCAGGGTGACAAACTCCATAGCCAAAGCGGATTCCAGCAAGTCCCCATGCTTTTGAAAGTGTCTTAAGTGCCACGATCCTTTGGGGGAAATCTTGTTCTCTCAATGTTTCGAGATAGGTAGAAGGAGCGAATTCTCCGTATGCTTCGTCTATGACCGTTATAGCACTGTTCTCGTAAACTACTTTTTGTATAAATTGGAGAGGCATTTGCTTTCCTGTAGGATTATTAGGCGAATCAATAAGAACGAGGCTTGGTTTTTCTCTTTGCATAGTGTCAAAGAAAAGGTTTTCATTAAAAGAACACAACCCATCAGTCATATCTATAGGAATTGTTATATGCCGAGCATGAAAAACCTTACAAAGATGGGCGTATTCGGAAAAAGACGGCGAGAAAGTGAGAACAGTAGCACCTGGCTGTACATATGCGGTGAAAAGAAGGCATAAAACTTCATCTCCACCGTTCCCTAAAACAAAGAATTTGTTCGGGAAATGAAGTAATGAGCTTAGTGCGTCCTTTATATCTTTATATCCAGAATCTGGATAGCGATTCCACTCTACTTCACGGAGCGCGGAAAGAACCTTTTCTTTGATAGAAGAGGGCAACAAAAAAGGGTTTTCATTTTTATCCAGACGAACCATGTCCTCAATACGAAACATAAAAATCTCCTTCCCCTTCGGGACTTCAGCTAATTAAAGAATGAAAATTAATAAATGCAGTCTATCATTCACGGTAAAAGCTGTCAACTGGAATAAAAGAAAGTTGTGGCAAAACAGCTATAAATTTGTTTTGGGGGGAAAAATAGTATGTTTCCCTATCCGTTAATACAAAGCATAAAAGAGAGTACATGTTTTTTTGTTTTAGTGTAATATAGATCCATATTATAAAGAATCGAATAAATATACTGCGGAGGGAGACAGTGGAGGAGGCTATTAAGGTATCTATTAAAAATTTAGAGAAGTGGAGAGGAATAATTGTCGAAGATGTAATGAGCCGGGATAAGGCAATTCTTATCCCACAGGGCACTGACGTGCAATCTCTTTTTGCCAAGCATTCAGATATTATCAGAGATCTTGAACGGCATCATATAGAATGGGTGTGGATTCGCCCTCAACATTTATCGGAGGGAGTTACTTTCGAGTCTTTTTCTCATATATTTCCCGAATTAGATCCTCCATTGCTAGTCATCAGTCCACGATTTGCAGAAGTTATATCCTATCAATTTGAAGTTTTTTGTAAAAATATACAGAATAAGCGGGTTCGTCGCGAAGGCATTCGCTCTTTCTTGTATGCAGGGAATCTATTACAAGATGAAGTTTGTCAGGCTTCTTCCATTACTCTCTCCCTTTTCCAAAGCGATGATAAAGAAGAGAAAAAATATTTTATACACTCTATTAATGTAGCTTTATTGAGCGGTTTTATAGCGAAGCAACTATTTCCTCACTGGAAGGACACTATCAAGAAGGCTATTATTGCTGGCTTATTGCATGATATTGGAAAAACTTTATTAGCGCTTCCCCTAGAAGAACAAGGAAAACATACAGTCCTTGGAGAAGCTCTGATGAGAGAGGGAGGAGTTGAGGACGAGGATATTTTAGAAGGAGTACGTTATCACCATGAGAGGTGGGATGGAAGGGGCTCTTGCGGACTAAAAAAGGAAGAAATTCCTTTAATGGGAAGGATTGTTGCTGTAGCTAACTCTTTTGATTCCCTATCCCAACAAAATATTACTACCAGCTCACAGCGGCTCTCTTTCGTGATGACGAACGCTGGAGTTCGTTTTGATCCTTTTATAGCGCGGGCTCTCGTACCTACGCTAGGACTTTATCCGCCAGGAAGTGTAGTAGAGCTCTCTGATCATAGAAAAGCTGTGGTTATTGAAACCCGTTTCCGGAATATTTTACAACCTCGAGTGTATATTCCTGAAGAGGAAGGAACATCTTCAAAGGAAGAAAAGGTTCTTGATTTAGAACGTGTCCCTTCTTTATTTATTCGAAAAGTATGTACTGACGTTATCAAGAAACCAATAGAAAATTTATCCAATAAGGTTGTTATAGCACCTCGGAAAGGATACATCTATGAAAAATATACAGGGTAACGGAAAACGAACTTTGACTGCTCTTTGCATCCTAGACTAATATGCGGTATCCTTACTCTGATCCGTTATCAAGCTCTGAACTTTTAGGAGGTACGAAATGAATGAGTCAGGTAATTGACACAAGTGATTTTTATTCTGGAATAAAAGTAAGGTGGCAAGATGGCATTTGGGAAGTAGTAGAGTATCAGCACCATAAGATGGGGCGTGGAGGGGCTGTGGTCCGAACCAAGCTTAAGAATGTCGAGACAGGCTCCATCGTTGACACCACTTTCCGTTCCGGAGAAAAATTTGAAAGAATTATCTATGACGAAAAGCCAGCTCAGTTCCTATATCAAGAAGGGGATAATTACGTTTTTATGGATATGGTTTCTTATGATCAGCTTTATATCCCTAAAGATGTACTTGGAGATGCGGCCAATTACCTCACTGACAATCTTGAGGTGCAGCTTGAGATGTTTGAAGGACGAATTATGGGTGTGGAGTTGCCTAAGAGCGTAGAGCTGAAAGTCATAGATACTCCCCCTGGATTTAAAGGTGACACTGTTTCTGGAGGAGGCAAACCGGCAACTCTTGAGACAGGCATCACTGTTACAGTTCCTATTTTTGTGGAAGTAGGAGATACAGTTGTTGTCGATACCCGCAGTGGCGAATATCTTGAGCGGGCTAAAAAATAGAAAATAGGGGAGGGCGGGCCATGAGTGCTAAAGAGAAAATAGCATTTCTGAAAGGGTTGTTGGCTGGTCTCAATATGAAAGATGAGACAACAGTGAAAGCTTTTCAAGCTGTGACGGAGGCTTTAGATGCTCTAGCTGAGGAAATAGAAGAGCATGGAGATCTTATTGAAGAGCAGCAGGATTTATATGAAGAGCTTGCTGATGATTGGGCCCTGCTCGATGAAGATCTTGATAAACTAGAGCGCTCTTTTGCGGAGATTGTAGGGGAAGACTTTGAAGGTGGCGAGGAAGAGGAAGAAAGCGACTTCGATGAAACGTATGAATCGGTGTCTTGCCCTAAATGTGGCCATGTTTTTTACTACCAACCAGAAATGTATGAAGAAGACGAGCCCCTTCAGTGCCCAAACTGTGGGGAGTCTTTTGCTTTACCGGCAGAAGAATAAAACCGGATAGGAGGTTACGGGATGGATAACATTCGTGAAGACCTGGATTTTGAATCTCAGGAGAGGAATACTGAACAGGAAGAAATTCTAATGGAAGAACAAGGAATGGTAGAGGAACGAACTGTTCAGGGGAATGTTCACATCTCGGAAGAAGTTATTACCGAACTTGCAAAAAAGACTTTAACTATCATCCCAGGTGTGCAACCGGCAAGCCCCGGCCTTGTTTCAAAACTTGGTTTAGTAGGGCGGAAATCCATAGATGGGGTCAAGGTGTCGGTAGAAGAAAACGTTACGCCACCAATAATTACTGTGGACGTTTTTGTTTTGGTGAAATATGGTCTTCGCATTCCAGATGTAGCGTGGGATGTACAGGAGTCTATTAAAAACAATCTTGAGCAATATACTGGATACCTTGTGAAAGCTGTTAATATCAATGTGCAGGGGGTTTTTTTTGACGACCGTACCTCTCAACAAAATCAGCCTGGGCAAATATCTCCTGATCTTGAACATACTGTCGAAGGTCATGAGGTTAAAACCGAGCCTGGCGAAGAAGCTGATTTGAAATAAGCTTGATAGCATATATGTTCGACAGGCCGGCTAAAAAGCCGGCCTGTCGTATCCTGGGGGTGGTGAGACGTGTATCTTTACTGGAAAAATACAACTCTTGGAAGTATCAATTTTTCCAAGGAGGGGGTTTCTGCTTTTATTAATGCAATGCTTATGCCTTCTTATACGTGCAAGGAAGTGGCTCTTTCCAGAAGCGAAAGTTCTCTTTATATTGTATTATCCATGCCTCATCCCCATAATGTTCTTGAAGTTAAAATGCTGGAAGATAAGCTTTCAGACGCTCTCTCTGCTATGGGGTTAGGTGTCCATATTTCATGGACAGAAGAAAAGAAAGAGGCTGTTCGAAAAGAGCTTCCCGTTCAACTTCAGAAACCTTGGTTTTGGGCTGCTTGCGCCGCAGGAGTAACGGCTCTTGTCCATTTGCGTATTCGAGGCATCCTCTGGACGGCCGCAGTTGGTATCCTTACTTATTTAGTGGCTCAATATGCCCTTTCTAATAATGGTCAAAAAGCGATACGTGGTTTTATACAATATATTCGAGAGATCATCAGGAGGTAAATGTTGAGTAGAAACATCCTTCCCCAAAAAAGGCGCAGATCGCGAGAGATCGCTCTGCAGGTTTTATATGCTCTTGATATTCGTAATTGTGACTCAGTAGATCAGATTCTTGATTTTTATCCCGGGGACGATGAGGAACCGGATGTAGTATCTTATGCAACTGTTTTAGTAAAAGGAGTCTGGGATTCTCGTTTTGAAATCGACACTCTTATCAGAGAACATGTGGTAGGTTGGCGGCCTGAACGTATGGTGGCTGTTGATAGGGCTGCTCTTCGTCTAGCCATTTTCGAGGGCATTATAAAGCAGATGATACCTATCCCCGTGGCTATCTCCGAAGCTGTAGAATTGGCGAAAGCTTTTGGAACAGAAGAATCTGGACGATTTGTAAACGGAGTCTTAGGAAGAATCGTTCGAGCACTTTCTCTAGCAGAAAAGGATGAAAATCATGTCGGGGATGACTCTCCCCACTCTCACAGTTGACGAACTTACTTCTCGCATACAGGCCCTTTTTTATGCTGATGCAGTTCTTCAAAATCTTGTAGTAGTAGGTGAAATAGCTGAGATTACAAGACATACGAGTGGCCATGTATACTTCACTCTCACTGGGGATGAAGGGCGTCTTTCATGTGTTTTATTCAAATCTGATGCTGCTCGTGTCCCGTCATGGCCTAAAAAAGGGGATGAAGTCTTAGCTGAAGGTCGTATCGGTTTGTATCCGCCCCGTGGAACATATCAACTTTATGTGCGTCGTTTAACACCTCTTGGGGTAGGAGCTGCTGCTCGAGCTAAAGAAGAGCTTCGTTTACGCTTAGAAAAGGAAGGTCTCTTTGACCTGCGGCTGAAGAGGAAACTGCCTGACATTCCAAAGAAAGTAGCGGTTATAACTTCAGCTACAGGGGCTGCTATCCGAGATGTATTAAAAGTATCACATAATCGTTTCCCTCAGTGTGACATTATAATTTTACCCTGCCTTGTTCAAGGATACGATGCTCCTGTAGACATTTGTACGGCTTTCAGCCGAGTCCGCACTCTTAATTCCATAGATGCAGTGATGCTTGTACGCGGTGGAGGGAGTCGAGAGGATCTTAATCCTTTTGATGACGAGAGGGTTGTGCGGGCCATTCGAAGCTGTCCCTTCCCTGTTGTAACAGGAGTGGGGCATGAGATCGATATGACATTGTCGGATCTTGCCGCTGATGTAGCTGCTTCTACGCCATCTGCAGCTGCAGAACGACTTTTTCCTGATAAAATTGACCTTCTCCGTAGAGTAGAATATCTTTCTTCTTCGTTGCTTGGTGCCGTGAGAAACGATGTTAGAAATTCACAAAGAAACCTGAATCTTTCTCAAGATGCGCTCACGGGAATTATGCACACATTAGTTCGAAAGAATGAAAAAGAGCTCTTTGATATTCGGAAAGACATGCTTCGACTCGTTTCCGCCCGTTTTCAGGAAAACAAGAAAGCCTTAATAGCAGCGATAGGGGCTCTTAATGCCCTTTCACCTCTCTCTATCCTTTCGCGCGGTTTTATTAGCTGTACGAGAGAAGATGGCACAGTGGTCAGTTCGGTGAAACTTTTACACCCTGAGGACAAGTTGGCTCTTTCTTTTATTGATGGGCGAGCACTGGTTCGAATCGAAGAAGTGCAAAGTTCATAGGAGGAGAGGTAGATGGCGTTGCCTTCACCAGTTTCTTGGGATGCAGAGAAAAACAGGCTCAAAATTCTAGATCAAAGACAGCTTCCATGGAAGGTGTCTTTTCTCTTTTGTAGTTCGTATCTAGATGTCGCCGAAGCCATAGAGACTTTAGCTGTTCGTGGAGCGCCGGCTATAGGAGTTACAGCTGCATATGGAGTGGCCCTGTCTGCCCTACATGGGGAGAAAAAAAGCGTAGATTTGGCGTTGAAAAGACTTGCTTCCACCAGGCCTACGGCTGTTAACCTTTTTGGGGCACTTCATAGAATGAAAAAACGAGCGGCAACGTTAGGTAGCAAGGTTTTGTTTACAGGACTTCTAGAAGAAGCCCATAAAATTTTAGAAGAGGATTTAAAGGCGAATCGACAGATGGGCGAATTGGGGCAAACCTTATTCCCTCAAAAATCTATAGTTTTAACCCATTGTAACGCTGGGGCTTTAGCAACTGCTGGATATGGCACTGCACTTGGAGTTCTGCGAGCTGCTCGGGAACATGGGAAAGAGATCAAGGTTTTTGTAGACGAAACTCGGCCAGTTTTTCAGGGAGCCAGGCTAACAGCGTGGGAGCTCCTTCAAGATGGTTTCGATGTTACTGTAATTTGCGATAATATGGCGGGGGCATTAATGCAAAAAAACGCCATTACTTCTGTTATTGTGGGGGCCGACCGGATTGCTGCCAATGGAGACGCAGCGAACAAAATAGGTACCTATAGTCTTGCTATTTTAGCCCATTACCATCAAATCCCTTTTTATGTTGCAGCTCCTACAACAACCATTGATTACTCTGCGAAGGCTGGTTCTCATATTTGTATAGAGGAGAGGGATGGTACTGAAGTTCGAACTTCTTTGGGGAGTCCCCTTATTCCAGATTCTTTTCCTGTTTGGAATCCCGCTTTCGATATAACCCCTTCGCAGCTCATTTGCGCTATTATCACTGAAAAAGGCGTGGTATTCCCGCCTTTTATTGAAAATTTGGCGAAGCTATAACAATCAGTTCTTATCCGAGGAGGAGTATTCTTATGAAGGATCGCATTGCGAACATATCATTGGCTCCGAGTGGCTATAAAAAAATCCGGTGGGCGTGGCATTTTATGCCGGTTCTCAATGCTTTATCGGAGGAATTTTCTTCTACTCAGCCTTTTCAGGGGATGACTCTTGCTGCGTGCTTACATCTTGAAGCCAAAACGGCATGTTTGCTCCTTACCCTTAAAAAACTTGGAGCTGAAGTATGGACTGCTGGAAGTAATCCTCTTTCCACTCAAGACGATATTTGTGCCGCCTTAGTTTCTGAAGGGATCCATGTTTTTAGCCATCATGGAATGACGGAGAAAGAATATACAGAAAATTTAAGAGATGTTCTTACGTCTCGCCCTCAAATTCTTATCGATGATGGTGCGGATCTAACTGCTATCCTTCACGCGGAATTTTCTCATCTTGTATCAAGCGTTCGAGGAGGAGCAGAGGAAACTACCACAGGGGTCAAAAGACTTAAAGCCATGGAAAGGGAAGGCCTTTTAAAGATCCCTTTTCTTGCTGTAAATGACGCATATAGCAAATTCCTTTTCGATAATCGCTACGGCACTGGACAATCGGTGCTCGATGGCCTTATGCGAACTACGAACATGCTTATTGCTGGGAAAAAAGTGGTAGTTGCGGGGTATGGATGGTGTGGTCGAGGTGTGGCCATGCGAGCTCGCAGCATGGGAGCCACTGTGATTGTTGTGGAGACAGATCCTCACAGAGCCTTTGAAGCTCTCATGGATGGGCATCAAGTAATGGATATGAAGCAGGCAGCTCCTTTGGGGGATATTTTCTTAACTTTGACAGGAAATACTCGTGTGATTCGACGTGAACATTTTGAGCTCATGAAGAGTGGCGTGATTTTAGCAAATGCCGGGCACTTCGATGTGGAAATCTGTAAGGAAGATCTATTATCTCTAGCTTGTTCTGTAGAGTCGACACGAGATAATATCGAGACTTTTACTTTCCACGATGGTCGGAACGTTCATCTTCTTGGCGAGGGACGGCTTGTAAATTTAGCCTGTGCTGACGGTCATCCTATTGAAATTATGGATTTGAGTTTCGCATTGCAGTTGGAAGCTGCTCTGTACCTGGCTACGAATAGTATGAAGCCAGGTGTTTATGGAATACCTCTGGCTCTTGATCGTCGCGTTATGGAAGTTAAACTTGCGTCAATGAATATTTCGTTGGAGAGCCTTACTCCTGAACAGGAAAAATATATGAAGAGCTGGGAGGAATAATACATGGCCTGTCTCTTTAAAAATGTTTACGCCTATGACGGACAAATGTCTCATGCCTATCTCTGTGATGTACTCGTAGAAAAAGGCTATATCTCTCGAATAGAAGGAGCGGGAAGAATAGCAGAGGAACACTTTTCTCTTATAGATTGTGATGGCAAAAAAGCACTACTCCCAGGTTTTGTGAATGGGCATACTCATGCTGCAATGACTCTTCTTCGAGGGTTAGGGGAAGAAACGCCTTTGATGACATGGCTTAAAGAGCAGATTTGGCCTATTGAAGCCAAATTGACTCCAGAGCGAATCTATTGGGGGACAGCTATTGCCCTTTTGGAGATGGCCTCGTGTGGGGTTACTTGTTTTGCCGATATGTATTTTGAAATGGATCAAGTAGCCCAGGCGGCAGAGATGATGGGGATGAAATGCGGTCTTTCCAGAGGGCTTATTGGTGATGACCCGAAACGAATTGAGGAGAATCTAATCCTTATCGATGAATGGCATGGGAAAAACGGACTTATAACGGTTCAACTTGGCCCTCATTCTCCTTACACTGTCCCTATGGCCGCCATGAAGACTATTGCATCTTTGGCAATAGAACGGAACGTTCGAGTTCATACACACTTCCTGGAAACGGAGTGGGAGTTATCATATCTTGAAGACGAGCTTCATTGTCATCCTGTTGATTATTTAGAGAAAGTTGGTTTGCTTGAAACCCCTGGAACGATACTTGCTCACGGCGTGTGGTTCCCAGTAGAAGACATTTCGTCTCTTATTGGCACAAATGTGACTATCAGTCATAATCCAAATAGCAATTTAAAGCTTGGTAGCGGAATTATGCCTCTTCCCCAAATGCTCAATGCAGGGCTTCATGTTTCTTTAGGGACAGATGGGGCTGCCAGCAACAATAGGCTTGATATTTGGGAAGAAATGCGCCATGCCGCTTTGATTCATAAAGGAGTGCATAAAGATCCTACCATAGTCAGAGCCAAGGAACTCTTAAACATGGCAACCCTTTGGGGTGCTCAGAGCCTTGGGTTTGAAAAAACAGGATTGATTCGGGAAGGCTGGGATGCGGATCTTGTTTTAATTGATCTCGATACCCCTCACTACCTTGGCTTTGACGAGGAGAATCTTCCCGTATATATTGTCTATGCGGGATCTTCAGCCGATGTGGAGGCGACCATGGTGAAGGGGCGATGGATATATTTTAATGGAGAATTCCCCTCAGTTGACAGGGAAGAAATATTATCTCAGGCTGCAGAGGCCCGTAAAAATTTGATTCGTAAGTAATGTGAAAGAAGGGGAGAATAAATGCACTGGAGAACAGGGAAAGAAATACGCTCTCTATTTATTGACTTTTGGATATCGAAAGGGAGCAAACATTGCCCTAGCTTTTCATTAATACCGAATGATCCTACATTGCTTTTTACAATAGCTGGTATGGTCCCATTCAAGCCTTACTATTTAGGGATTGAGCAGCCAGATTTTACGCGAGCGGTAACTTCTCAGAAGTGTGTTCGAACAAATGATATAGAAAATGTAGGACGTACGGCACGACATCATACGTTCTTTGAAATGTTGGGGAATTTTAGTTGGGGAGATTATTTTAAGAGGGAAGCGATTACGTGGGCGTGGGAATTCCTCACTGATGTTATAGGCCTTGAACCTGAGCGTCTTTACGCTACCATCTACAAAGATGATGAGGAAGCTTACTCTGTCTGGAGGAATGAGGTCGGACTTCCAAACGAGAGAATCTATCGCTTCGATAAAGATGAAAATTTCTGGTTTATGGGCAATGTTGGGCCGTGTGGTCCTTGTTCTGAGATTATTTACGATCAGGGGCCGGACTTCTCTTGCGGAAAACCTACTTGTGCTGTGGGATGCAGCTGCGATAGATATTTGGAGATATGGAATCTTGTCTTCACCCAGTTTGATCTTCAGGAAGACGGAAGCCTCAAACCACTACCTAAGAAAAACATAGACACAGGGATGGGCTTAGAGCGACTCACGTCTGTCGTTCAAAGAGTGAGAACTGACTTTGAAACAGATTTATTTAAACCTTTAATTGATCATGCCTGTTCCATGACCGGCGTTACATATGGGGCTTCTCGTTCTGATGATCTTGCAGTGAGAGTCATAGCGGATCATGTACGTTCCGTTGCATTTATGATCGCTGATGGAATATTGCCCTCTAACGAGGGGCGTGGATATGTTTTGCGCCGCTTGATACGCAGAGCAGCTCGTTACGGGAAACTTCTCGGCTTGGATCGTCCCTTTTTACTTGATTTCCTGCCAGATGTCCTTCAGCTCATGGCGGATCCGTATAGAGAACTTGTGGACAACCGTCCAATGATTGAACAAATTGTAGCTATGGAAGAAAAACGTTTCGGGAAAACTTTACAGCAAGGTACTGAGTTGATAGATCAGGAAATTTCTTCTTTGAAAGGCCAAAGAGGGCACGAGCTTTCTGGTGCGGTGGCCTTTGAACTGTATGATACGTATGGTTTCCCTCTCGAATTGACAAAGGAAATCTGTGCAGAGAACGATGTTGATATTGATGAGAAGGGTTTCCAGGAAGAGATGGAGAAGCAGAGAGAACGTGCACGTGCCTCTAGCAAGCAAATAAGCAGTGAAATGAAGGGAGATGTTTATTCTCTCATAGCAGCGGATATAGGGCTTACAGCTTTTGAAGGATACACTCTATCTGAACAGGAGACAGAGGTTCAGGCCTTAATTAAAGACGGGCAACAGATACATACTCTTTCTGCTGGAGAACGTGGCGAAGTTGTTTTGAAAGCCACTCCCTTTTATGCAGAACGAGGAGGACAAATAGGAGATCAGGGTTTTTTGATTGCTCCTGGAATGAAAGCTCATGTTCTTGATACGACTGTCCAGACCGCTAATCTCATTGTTCACTCTGTGTCTGTTCTTGAAGGGGCTTTATCAAAAGGAGATATAGTTAAAGCGTCAGTCAATAAAGAGCGCAGAGATGCAATTCGCAGAAATCACACGGCCACCCATCTCCTACACGAGGCTCTTTCAAGGGTATTAGGAAATCATGTTCGTCAGGCAGGCTCCTTAGTCAACGAACATTTTTTGCGTTTCGACTTTACTCATTTCGAACAGTTGTCAAGGGAACAAATAGATGAGGTAGAAGAAATTGTAAATGAGCGAATTCTCGATAATATCCCCCTTGAGTTCCTGGAAAGCAGTTTAGAAGAAGCGAGAACTATGGGTGCGAAGGCTCTTTTTGATGAAAAATATGGAGATGTTGTACGGGTTGTACGTATCCCAGATTTTTCGATGGAACTGTGTGGTGGCCTCCATGTAGATGCTACTGGTGATATTGGGTTGTTCAAAATTGTTCGAGAGGAAGGCATTGGAGCTGGGACTCGACGCATTACAGCCATAACAGGGATGGAAGCGCTGAAGAAATATCAACAGAATTTTAAAGTCTTGGATAGCCTTTCAAATATGTTGGCCCTTACAGATTCTTCCTTATTGGTGGAGCGGATAGATGGGATGCAAAATGACATTCGAAACCTTACACGGAAGATAGAAGAACTTCAATTGAACAATTTGGCTGCAACTATGGATACATCTGTTCGTTCCGAGAAATATCCTGACGGGACCACTCTTTCTACAGGGAGTTTTAAGAATGTTCCCATAGATATGCTACGGGAGTTAGGGGATCGTATTAAAGCTAAAACGAAGAAAGTTGTTATTGTTCTCTTTACAAAAACAGGAGAGGGCAGTATACAGCTTATAGCTATGGCTGATAATGAAGCTGTGGCTGGAGGCATACACTCTGGGAAGATTGTACGAGAAGCTGCTGGAATTCTTGGTGGCGGTGGCGGTGGGAAACCCTCTATGGCTCAAGCAGGTGGGAAAAACCCGGAAAAAATTGCCGAAGCTATTGATGCTGTTAAATCTCTAGTGAAGAAACAGTTGGAAGCTTGATAATGGAGCGCATTTTGGCTCTTGATATTGGAACCAAAAGGATAGGTGTTGCTGTATCCGATCCCCTGGGAATGTTTGCTCAGGGGATCGGTTATATTCCAGCAAAAAAAGAATGGCTGGAAGATCTCGATCGACACGTAGCTCACTTTAACCCAACTGTTATTTTAATAGGTTTGCCATTGCGTACCAATGGACGTTGCGGCCCAGAGGCAGAAAAGATTCAATGCATAGCCAAAGAAATTGCTGATAGATATGCTAATATTTCAATTCAGCTTTGGGATGAGCGTTTCACAACCACACTAGCTCAGCAGGCCTTGTTGGAAGGAGATGTCTCCCGCAGTAAAAGACGGGAAAAAGTAGATCAACTGGCAGCGGTACTTATTCTTCAGAATTATCTTGATTACAGGAGAGGTGTGTAATATTTGAAACTTCCTCCTAACGTAAAAATGACACCGATGCTTTCCCAATATGTGAAATGGAAAGGAAAATATCCAGATTGCCTCCTTTTTTTCCGAATGGGAGATTTTTATGAGATGTTTTTTGATGATGCTCATATAGCCTCAGAGGTTCTGGATATTACATTGACCAGTCGAGACCCTGAAAAGAGCATTCCTATGGCAGGAGTTCCCTACCATGCAGTGCATAATTATTTGGGACGGCTTATTAAAGCTGGATATAAGGTGGCCATTTGCGAACAGATGAGCGAGCCAGATGGGAAAACCCTTGTCGAGCGCGAAGTGATTCGCATCGTTACTCCCGGAACATATGTTCCAGAAGATGCGGGAGAGGAAGGACGACTCGCAGCTCTTTCCATCATAAATGATGACAGAGTGGCTCTGGCCATGCTTTTAGTAGATACAGGGCGTCTTGAAATGGGGACCCTCGCTACAGAAGAGGCTCTTTCTGTCCTTACCGCCTTTAATCCAGGAGAAGTGCTTATAGAAGATACGACACAGAAGGATGCCCTCCCACCAGAGCTTCAGGAATTCTTTTTACTGAAGCGTTCTCGTGAACATTTCGTACCAGAAAGTTCTACTCGATGGTTATGTCAAATGTTGAATGTTCCTTCTCTGAGTGCCTTTGGGGTTGATGATGGCTCTTCAGAATGTGGTTGCGCTGCTGCTGTGTTGCGTTACTTGGAAGAGACCCAATTCGGAGCTATTCATCATATTACGCGTCTTTTCCCTTTAAGAGAGCAAGCATATCTTTATCTAGACACCACATCTCAACGTAACTTGGAGTTGGTGGACAGTGATGGCCCTACTTTATACTCGGTGCTCAACAAATGTAAAAACCCTATGGGGCGCCGTTTGTTGAGACAGTGGATTCTTCGCCCATTACTTGATGTAGCAGAGATTCATAAGCGGCAAGAAGGGGTAGAGGAACTTTTACAAAATGCCACATTGCGTATTAATCTTCAGAAGACACTAAGTTTGTGCCGAGATATAGAGCGAGCATCCTCTCGATTAAGTCTTGGAACGGGAGGGCCTCGAGATCTTGGAGCTATCCGAGACACACTTCAGCTTTTACCAGAAATACTTGAGCTGTGTATGAGCGGATTTCTTTCGTCATATGTTGAAAAGAATGAACAGTTATTAACCCTCAGGACTCTTTTGTCCTCCTCTCTTAACGACGAGTTGCCACGAAGCCTTCAAAGCGGTGGTGTCATTCGTTACGGATATAATGAGGAGCTTGATTCTTGGCGGGATCTGAAAGATCACGCCGATGAATGGTTAGGGAAATATGTGGAGAGAGAAAGAGAAAAGACAGGCATTCCGAAACTAAAAGTAGGAAGCAACAAGGTTTTTGGTTATTATCTGGAAGTAACTCGAAGTAACGCAGACAAAGTCCCTGAAAACTATATACGCAAACAAACTCTTGTTTCTGCTGAGCGTTTTATAACTACAGAACTCAAAGAATTTGAGGAAAAAATGGTGGTTTCCGAGCAGAAAATAGTAGATATAGAGGGTGTCCTTTACAAGGAACTCGTGAAAAAGACTTTAACTCATATCATGGAAATACAAGATGCCGCCGCCATGATAGCGCAACTCGACGTTTTAGCATCGTTGGCTCAGGTTGCTTGGGAGCGAAATTATATTCGTCCAGATCTTGACGAAAGCCTTGAGATACATATAGCAGGAGGGCGTCACCCCGTTATAGAAGCTACTTTTTTGGATCAGCCTTTTGTGCCTAATGATGTAGACCTTGATGGAGAGGGCATTCGGATCGCTCTTATTACAGGGCCTAACATGGCGGGGAAATCCACATATCTTCGTATGGCAGCTCTTCTTGTTATTATGGCTCAAATGGGATCTTTTATCCCTGCATCCTCTGCAAAAGTGGGAGTTGTAGACCGAGTTTTTACTCGGATCGGAGCTCGAGATGAGTTGGCTCGCGGAAACAGTACTTTTATGGTGGAAATGATCGAGACAGCTAATATTCTCCATAACGTAACAGATAGAAGCTTAGTGGTGCTTGATGAGGTTGGGCGAGGTACATCTACTTACGATGGAATGAGTATTGCATGGGCTGTTCTTGAATATCTTCACAATGATTGTAATGCACGCCCAAAAGTTTTTTTTGCTACACATTATCATGAGTTAGTGGATTTGGAGAAAAAACTATCTGGGTTGAAAAACTATAGTATGGCAGTTCATGAAGGAGGGGAAGGGATTACTTTCCTCCATAAAATAGTTGAGGGACCAGCTGATCGTTCCTATGGGATAGAAGTGGCTCGCTTGGCAGGTATCCCTTCTACAGTTTTAAAGAGGGCTTTCCATCTCCTCGAAACTTTTGAAAAGACGGAAGAGATGAAGCCTCTTCCTCTGGTGAATGAACCGAGTCATCAGATAAGCCTTTTTCCTGTAACCAGTCAGGCTATAATTGAAGAACTAGCTACGATTAATCCAGATAAAACGACGCCTTTCAGAGCTTTAGAGCTCTTATATAAGATTACAGATCGCTGTCGAGAGGAGCTTCGAAAAAATGGGGATTTGTAAACTCTCAAAAGAGATAGCTCTCAAAATAGCTGCGGGAGAGGTTGTAGAGCGCCCAGTATCTGTTGTAAAAGAAGCTATAGAAAACTCTTTGGATGCTGAGGCCTCCCGCATTCTTATAACTCTTATGGAAGGTGGAAAAACATCTATCGTAGTAGAAGACGATGGGGTAGGAATTACCTGGGAAGACATGCCTTTGCTCCTTACTCGATATGCGACAAGTAAAATTTCCTCCCTTGAGGATCTCTCTCATATAGGTACCTTAGGATACAGAGGTGAAGCTTTGGCAAGTATTGCTTCCGTCAGTTGTATAGATATTCGAAGCAAGGCAAGGGGCGCTGAAATTGGTGGGTTTCTTCAGGCAGAAGGGGGTACTATTACATGCTTGGATCAGCTCCCATGGAAAGAAGGGACGCGGGTTCAAGTCGAGAACCTTTTCTTTAACTTTCCTGCCCGTAAGAAGTTTCTGCGGAGCAGTTTGGCGGAACTTAAGAGAATCTCCACGGTGGTGCGAGATTATGCTGTCGCGTATCCTAGCGTTTCCTTTTCACTTTACCATAAAGGAAATAAAACATTTGAATCTCTGGGAAATGGCGAGCGTATTAAAGTTTTACAATCTCTTTGGGGGCTAGCTCCCGAGATACGGTCTACTGTAGTGCAATGTGGTTCTGTTTCTCTGGAGTGTTGGTGGCAATCAACTCCAGGTCGGCAGCGTAATTCCATTACTACCTTTGTCAACGGAAGAAGTGTTTCTGACCCCCTTATCAAAGGGGCAGCTTCAGTAGCCTGCAAGGACTTATCAGGGAACTGGATGCTCTTTTTTTCTCTGCCAGCCGATTTAGTGGATGTGAATATTCACCCTGCCAAAGCAGAGATACGGTTCCGGTATCCTTCCGAGATTTTTGAGGTGGTAAAGGCCGCTGGTCAGGATTTGCAAAGCAGAGCTACAAAACTTTTTGTGTTCCCTGATTATCCAGCCATGCTAGGGGAAGACAATAAAAGAGACGTTCCTTTGCCGCACTCTTACACTCCCTGTATGTTAGCGCCTGATAATTTTTTTACACGAGTTTCTTCTCCAGGTGACGTTCTAAAAATAAAAACAGGAAGCGATTCCTCTATTTCTTCTTTAAGTAGTGACGATGTGGAAACAGAAAGAAAATTTCTTGACGATTTTTCTTCCAGATCGCAGGTTCGATTTATATCTCAAATGGCATCAGGATATCTTCTTTTTGAGCATAACGGGGCTTTAACTCTTATGGACCCCCATGCAGCTCATGAACGAGTGAAATATGAGGAAATAGTACGCCAGATAGCAGAGCATGGAGTTGTTTCTCAAAAATTGGCACCTTCTCTCCCTATCCCTCCCTCTCTTGCTACAGATGCAACAGAGTATTTAGATAAATTGAGAGAAGCAGGTTTTTCTTTTGAGACGGAGAATGGACAGCTTTTACTTTCATCAGCTCCCGATCTCCAAATAGAAGGAGGAAGCGGCCCTTTATTTCTTTTGAGAACAGCTATATTGATGTGGCAAGAGACAGGATCTCGATCGATTGATGACGTTCTTTGGAGGAAATGGGCTACGGCAGCCTGTAAAAAAGCAGTTAAAATTACAACCCGATGCTCGCCCCAAGAAGCACTTCATCTTTGGGCATCTCTTCATTTATGTTCAAATCCAGCTGTGTGTCCTCATGGTCGCCCTACTACTTTAACGCTAGAAGAACTACAGATCGAACAATATTTTGGGAGGGAAAAATAATGAATATCCCCCATCAGCTTATTGCTATTATAGGCCCTACTGCAGTAGGAAAAACTCAACTGAGTCTCTATTTGGCGGAGAGGCTTAATGCTGAAATTATCTCTGTAGACTCAAGGCAAGTTTATCGTTATATGGATGTTGGAACTGACAAGGTATCTCCTGAAATTCAACGTCACATCTTACATCATCTTTTAAATGTGGTAGATCCTGACGAAATTTTTTCGGCAGCTGATTTTGTTGAAAGAAGCATGTCTTGCATAAAACGTATCGCAACAAGAGGGCACGTGCCTTTATTTGTAGGGGGGACCCCTTTCTATTATCAGGCACTTTTCGAGGGAGTGTTAACGCAGGATCTTCCTCGTGATAGAGACGTGACTGATGAGCTTGAGATGTTTGCGCAGCAGCAAGGCAATAGCGCTCTCCATGCTAAGTTAGCCGATGTAGACCCGGTCAGAGCGTCACAGCTTCATGAAAATGATGTGCGTAGGGTAAGCAGAGCTCTTGAAATTTATACTCTTACAGGAAAAACTGCTACATGGTGGTACTCTCAGGGGAAGGAACGAGGCGCTCAATTTTGCCCCCTCTATATCGGATTGAATAGGCCTAGGCCTTTATTGTTTCAGACAATAGAAAAACGTGTTCGTGAACAATTTTCTACTGGATTTGTCGAAGAGGTAGAATGGCTGCTTGCTCATGGTTTTGATGAACGTTTCCCATCTATGCAAGGTTTTGGTTATAAAGAAATTGTTGAATATCTTAGAGGTTCCATTACGAAGGAAGAGGCAATAGAGGGAGACATTAGCGCCACTAAAAAATTTTCCAGAAGGCAGATGACATGGTTCAAGAAGTTTTCCCCAACTCTGTGGTATGATATCTCAGATAGAAACATAGAATCTCTATCAAGCGAGGTTTATGATGCTTACTTAAGGCATCTTGAAAGGGGCAACGAAATCTGAGTCGTGTTATTATAGCAAACCCGACGGGGTTTTGTTTTGGTGTACGAAGGGCTATAGAAGCATTGGAAGACATTCTAACAAAAAGAGGCTTAGTATACTGTATTGGTATGCCCATACATAATCCCCAAGAAGTAGACCGTTTAGTCCGAAAGGGGCTTGTCGTTGTTGATTCTCCTGAGTTAGTTCCACCCTCGTCTCAAGTTTTCGTTAGAGCTCACGGTATATCTCCTACCCTTTTTTCGGTTCTAAAACAGCGGAGTGCATGCGTTATTGACGGAACATGCCCTTTTGTAAAAAAAGCCCAGGAACGCGCCAAACATTTGGCAGAAAGTGGCTATTTGGTCTGTATTGTCGGAGATGCGAGTCATCCGGAAGTAAAGGCCTTGCTAGGAACGGTAGGAGGGCATGCGATTGTTGTTCGAAATATAAACCAGGCAAAAGATATTGGTAAAATTTCTAAATTAGGGGTAATATCACAAACGACACAAGATGAAAAAGATTTTTCCTCTATAGTGGCAGAGTTAACACTTCATACAAAAGACATGCGAATATATAATACGATTTGTAATGCCACGCGGGCTCGACAGAATGCAACACGGGAACTAGCAAAAGTAGTGGAAGGTATTATTGTAATTGGTGGAAGAAATAGTGCCAATACTGGTAAACTTTACGATATTGCCAAATCTACGGGGGTTGACGTCGTCTGGATAGAGCACGCCCAAGAGTTGGATAGGGGGTGGTTATCGGGAAAGGCCCGAATAGGAATAGCTGCTGGAGCCAGTACTCCGGATTGGCTAATTCATCAACTGAAACAAACTATGGCGATCACGTAGGAGTCAAGGGGGATGGAAGGTTATGGTAGAAGAAATGATTAATAATGAGTTTGAAGGAACTGAAAATCTTGAGAGCATGGAGACCATGCTTAAAAATTATGAAGTTGAGGAAATCCACAAAGGTAAGGTCGTAACCGGAACTATTGTGGGAGCCACGGATGATGGGTGGCTTGTGGATGTAGGATATAAATGTGAAGGTTTTCTTCCCAGAAGAGAATGGTCACATAAAATTTTGGTGGAAGAAGAAGATGAGCCTTCTGTAAATGATGAAGTACAGGTGCAGGTCATTAACGTTCGCCACGGCGAAGATGCACAGCTTCTAGTAAGTAGATGGCGCTGTGAGTTCGACAGCAGATGGGCAGAATTGGAGAACTACCTTTCCTCCCATGAACTCATTACAGTGAGAGGGCTCCGCAAGGTTAAAGGTGGCCTTATGGTAAATTGCTTTAACCTTGAGGGCTTTATTCCTATCTCTCACCTTGCTGAAGAAGGTCGAGGCGTAAATCCCGGCCGTTTTGTTGGTGAAGTTTTTGATGTGAAATTGCTGGAAAAAGATCGCCGTAAACGGAGACTCGTCCTTTCCAGACGTCTTCTTGTGGAAAAAGAAGTAGAAGAAGAAAGAGAGAAGTTCTATGCTTCAGTAGCAGAAGGGGACATCCTGGAAGGGAAAGTAAGTAGTATTACTTCTTTCGGCGTATTTGTCAATCTTGGCCCTATCGACGGTCTCGTACATATTAGTGAGCTTTCTTGGAAGCGGAATATAAAGCCCAAAGAAGTAGCTAAAAAAGGAGACACAGTGAAGGCCAAAGTCATTGGCATAGATAAAGAAAACAATCGCATTTCTCTCAGTATCAAACAAACTCAGCCAGACCCTTGGACTCTTGTTGAGGAGAACTGGAAGTCAGGAGATAGGGCTAAAGGTCTTGTAACCAATGTTACGAACTTCGGCGTTTTCGTAGAAGTAGAGCCTGGCATAGAGGGTCTCATTCATATTGGCGATCTGAGTTGGGCTCGCATTAAGCATCCGAGAGAAGTTCTGAAAAAAGGGCAGGAAGTAGAAGTTATAGTCCTAGAGGTTGATGCTGAGAAGAAACGCATGAGCCTTGGATACAAGCAGCTCCATGACCCTTGGGCTGGAATAGAAGACCGCTATTCTAAAGGACAGGATCTTACTGTTAAAGTTGTACGGCTTGCAGATTTCGGGGCTTTTGTTGAGGTTGAAGAGGGAGTAGAGGGACTTATTCATATCTCCCAACTCAGCACAAAACGAGTAGACAAGCCTGAAGATGTTTTATCTGAGGGAGAAGAAATTCTCGCTAGGGTCATTGAAATTAACCCCGCAGAGCGACGAATGAGATTAAGCATCAGCGCTCTTTACGAAGAAGAGATCCGCAAGCAGCGAGAAGAGGAAAGGAAGAAGAAACAATCTCAGAAAGAAGAAGAGCACAAACACAAACAGCAAACCTTCCATGAAGAAGAACCCTCTATTACGATAGGGGATGTACTTAAAGATATTCTCAACAAATAAGAAGTTCAGGGGCTGCTCTTCATGCAGCCCCTTTTCATAAGAATGCATAAACATAAATAAGAGGGGCGAAATTTATGGGAACGCTGCAAATTAGAAAATACCCTGACCCAATTCTTCGGCGTGAGACTGAACCTGTAGAAGAGTATGGGCCAGATTTAGTAGAACTTATAAACGAAATGAAAACTATTATGTTAGAAGAGGATGGGGTCGGCCTAGCCGGTCCACAGGTGGGGCTTCCCAAAAAAATAGCTGTTGTTTTTTACGAGGGTACGCTCTATGTTTTGATTAACCCTGTTCTTATTTCTAGTGAGGGCGAACAAGCAGGAGAAGAAGGATGTCTCAGCTTCCCTGGCATATATGGAAATGTGGTGCGCCCACGCAATGTTGTGGTCGAAGCCCATGACGAGAAGGGCATTAAGCGCACGTTAGAAGCGGACGGATTTTTAGCGAGAGCTTTTCTTCATGAGATGGATCATCTAGAAGGAAAGCTTCTCATTGATCACTTTTCCCCTCTTAAAAAAAATATTATTCGTAAAAGAATGCGACAACTGGAAAGGGATGAAAGGCAACGATGATCTCTTGGTTTATTGGGGCCGGTTCTTTCGCAGCTCTTTGTCTTCGTCATTTAACTACAGACTATGGTATGGCTTTCGATAAGATTATTACAAGTGAGCCAACACGGGGAGGACGAGGAATGAAAGAAAGGCCATCTCTTGTGGAAGAGGTAGCCAAGGAACTAGGATTTCCAGTCTGTAGAACAGGAAAATTATCGCAAGATAACGGCTTAAAGGAAGCTTTGCTCACATCTATGCCAGAAATAATTGTGGTAGTTGATTTTGGGCAGAAAGTTCTTGATCCTTTCCTTAGTGTTCCTCGTTGGGGTTGTTTAAATATTCATCCTTCCTTGTTGCCTCAATATAGAGGTGCCGCTCCAGTTCAACGTGCAATTATGGATGGATGTCAAGAAACAGGGGTTTCGGTCTTTAGACTTGTCGAGGAAATGGACGCCGGTCCAATCTTGGGACAAAAACGTATTCCTATCGATTCTCATATAACATCTGGGGAGCTTTTCCAGATTTTAGCCAAAGAAGGTGGCAATTTACTGAAAGTAGTTGTAAAATCATGTATCGATGGGAATAGTGAGGTAAGAGAACAAAATTCTAAATTAGCCTCCTATGCACCGAAAATAGAGAAAAGAGAGACTTATCTTGATTGGAATCAAAAAGCAGCACATTTTCATAACCTAGTCCGAGCCTTAAATCCCCAGCCTGGTGCATATGTGCTTGTTAAAGGGCGGCGGCTCAAAATATGGAAGACAGCTTTAGGCGATACTTTCTCTGGTTCCCCTGGGGAAGTGGTTGGCTTCCATGATGAGTTCCCAGAGATAGGGGTGAACGAGGGTTCTGTTCTTCTTCTTGAAGTCCAACCGGAAGGGCGACGTGTCCAGTCAGGAGCAGAGTGGAGTAGGGGTATCCATCTCAAGAAAGGGGACTATTTAGATGGCTAGTCACGAAGAGGTTCTAGCACGTCTTGTTGAGCGCTACGATTGGCCAAAAGCGGTAGCTGTGACAGGAGCCCTTGGTTCTGGAAAAACAGAGTGGGTACTTAATTTAGCGGTGGGACTTCAGGCTGCTGGAGATAAAGTCACGATTGCCGACATTGACATCATTAATCCGTATTTTTGTATCCGCCAAGTGTCTGAAACTCTCGAAAGTAAAGGCCTTTCTGTAATTACTATCCCTGATCAGGGAAAATGGTTAGATATGTCTCTTGTCACTCCTAAAGTTGATTGGGCCCTTCATGATGAAACAAGCCGTTTGCTTATGGATATAGGCGGAGATGCTGAAGGTGCTTTAGCTCTAAAACAATTCGAGCCTATCATAAAAAAAGTAGGCTATCGTTTAATTCTTGTAGTAAATTCTTTCCGTCCTCAGACCTCTACAATTTTTCGCATAAAGAAAATGATGGAAAAAATGGAAAATATTTGTGGCCTTGAAGTTAATGCCCTCATTTGTAATTCTCACCTTATGAAGGAAACGACAGTAGCAGATGCTGTAGAGGGTATTCAAACGGTAATTGAGGCTGGTCAAGCTTTGGAACTTCCCGTTCTATACGCAGGTGTGGATTCTACCCTTGCTTCGGCAGTGGAGAAAAAGTTGGATGATCTTTCTATCTCTGTTCCCATATGGCCTCTTTCCAGATATATGCTTCTCCCGTGGGAGGATGGCTATATGTGGTCAAGTAGAAAGTTAAATGAGGATAAATCCCATTCGTAGAAAACCAAACGTATTAAAAAGTGGAAGGGGTGTGTCTCGTAATGGCAAAGGGACGAATTCAGGTTCTTGAAGAGTATTGCAAAAGCTGTGGGCTTTGCGTAGCTGCCTGTCCCGTCAAAGTTCTCCGAATATCGGAGAAGATCAATAGTAAAGGGCACAGACCGGTGGAGCAGTTCAAAGAAGGGTGCATTGGATGCGCTATGTGTGCAACTACATGCCCTGATGCCGCGATCGAAGTTTATAAGATCGTTGAAGGCTAACGTTTTTCTGGAGGTGGAAAACTTATGGGACGAGTGCTAATGAAAGGAACTGAAGCCATAGCGGAAGCCGCTATTCAGGCTGGCTGTAAGTTCTTCTTTGGATATCCCATCACGCCGCAAAATGAGATTCCCGAATATATGTCTGCTCATCTTCCGGAAGTTGGCGGGACTTTTGTTCAGGCAGAGAGCGAAGTAGCAGCTATTTACATGATCATGGGTGGCGGTGCTACGGGACATAAAGTGATGACGACCTCTTCTAGCCCTGGTATCTCCCTTATGTCTGAAGGGCTAACATATATGGCTGGTTGTGAGATTCCGGCTGTTATAGTGAATGTTATGCGTGGTGGGCCTGGCTTGGGCGGAATCCTTCCTTCTCAAGCAGACTATCTTCAGGCCACAAAGGGCGGGGGGAATGGAGACTATAATTTGATCGTTCTAGCTCCCAGCACGTTGCAGGAAGCAGTAAACTTGACCCAATTAGCTTTTGAGCTATCACAGAGATACAGGAATCCTGTTATGATGCTTGCCGACGGCTTCATGGGGCAGATGATGGAAGCTGTGGAAATAAAGCCTTATACAGATAAGGATATTCCTGACAATACTACATGGGCTCTCGGATATATGGAGGAGCGAAAAGGGCAAAAAAGTGCCCTGAAGAGTTTATATCTCTCTCCTGAGGCTCTGGAAGATCACAACATCAATCTTCAGAAAAAATATGCACTCATCAAAGAACGAGAAGTTCGTTGTGAATCTTACCTAACAGAAGACGCCGAACTTGTTATAGCTGCCTATGGAACTACTGCCCGTATTTCTCGCTCTGTTATTAATAATCTTCGTCAAGAGGGGCATAAAGTAGGACTGATTCGTCCTATTACCCTTTGGCCATATCCCTACGCAGAGTTTAAAAAACTGCCTGGATCTGTCAAGCACATTTTGGTAACAGAAATGAACTGCGGTCAGATGATAGATGATGTCAAAGTCGCAACAGAGAGCAAAATACCTGTGTCTTTCTATGGTCGAACAGGTGGCATGTCGCCCTCTGTTAAGGAAATTGAGACTCAGTGCAGGAAATTACTCGGTCTGGAGTAGGGAGGGATATGTAATGAAAGAAGTTAAAGTGTATGAACGCCCCAAAACATGGATGCCTGAGGTTCATACTCACTATTGCCCTGGCTGCGGACATGGAATAGCTCACCGTCTTATATGTGAGGTTATAGATGAACTTGGTATTCAGCAGGATGTTATTGGAGTAGCGCCAGTAGGCTGTGCTGCCATGATGTACGATTACTTTGATACTGATTTTTGTGAGGCAGCCCACGGTCGTGCACCAGCAGTCGCTACAGGATTGAAACGAGTGCGTCCCGATAAAACAGTTTTTACCTATCAGGGAGATGGGGATTTAGCCTCTATCGGTACAGCTGAAATAGTACATGCTGCAAATCGGTCTGAGAATATCACAGTGATATTCATAAATAACGCCATCTACGGCATGACCGGTGGACAAATGGCACCTACAACTCTTATTGGACAGAAAGCTACAACGTGTCCATTGGGGAGAGATCCCAAGGTAAACGGATATCCCATTAGAGTCTGTGAGCTGCTAAACGCATTGGCGGCACCTGGCTATATAGAGCGTGTCACAGTAGCTCAGCCTAAATACATTATTAAAGCTAAACAGGCTATAAAAAAGGCCTTCCAGTACCAATTAGATGGCAAGGGCTTCTCTTTTGTAGAAATTCTCTCTTCTTGCCCCACAAACTGGGGGATGCGCCCAGTGGAAGCTTTTGAGTGGACTATTAACAGTATGATGCCATACTATCCTCTCGGTTTATTTAAAGATTACGAGTAGGGGGCGGGATGAATGACAAAGATCGATAAAAGTCTTATAGCCGCTGGTTTTGGAGGGCAGGGGGTTATGGTTCTCGGCCAGCTTGTTGCGTATACTGGGATAGAAGAAGGAATGCATGTGACATGGATCCCTTCCTACGGGCCTGAAATGAGGGGTGGGACAGCGAACTGTGGCGTGGTGCTGAGCAGCGAGGAAATAGCCTCCCCTGTGGTAGCAGAAGCTGATGCTGTCGTTATTATGAACCAGCCTTCTCTAACAAAATTTGAAAAATTTGTTAGAAAAGGCGGTGTCCTTCTTTATAATAGCGATCTTGTTACATACGCTGCTCCTCGAAAAGATATCACTGTCATTCCAGTTCCTGCAAATTCAGTAGCAATAGAACTCGGGAGCGATAAAGTAGCGAATATTGTAGCGCTAGGTGCCCTCGTAGAGGCTACTTCTATAGTTAACCCTCTTGTATGCATAGAGACGATTAAAGAAAAACTGGGGAAGAGAAAACCTAAGTTCCTTCCCATGAATCTCGAAGCCTTTGAAAAGGGAAGGGAAATAGTCAGAAAGGTCCTTGGAAAGTAAATGGGTGCTATCGAAAAAGTTCTATCACGAAATCTTATCTATCGTGGGAAAATTATAGACCTTCGTATAGACAATGTTCAACTTCAATCTGGTCGGAAAACAATCCGAGAGGTAGTGGAGCATGAGCCTGCAGTAGCTATCATTCCTCTCACGGAAAAGAATGAAGTGCTTCTCGTACGGCAATATCGTCATCCTCTTGGAGAGGATATCCTTGAAATTCCTGCAGGTATTGTTGAAGAAGGTGAAACCTTTCGAGACACTGCGGAACGAGAATTGCAGGAAGAGGTGGGATATCGTCCTAATGACCTTGTAGAAGTTGGCAAGTTCTATACATCTCCAGGTTTTAGCGATGAAGTGATCGTTGTTTTTGTAGCTAGGAAACTAGTTCCATCTATTCTTGATGGAGATGAAGACGAGTGCATTGAAGTCGAATCTGTTCCTCTCAATGACGTGCCAGAACTTTTAGGTAGCGGAAAGATTAAGGACTGTAAAACATTTGCCGGGCTCTCATGGCTTCTTTATAAACATAGCCGGAGAGAAATATAGAGGCCTAAGAATGTAGGGGCTGGTAGATCCAGCCCCTACTTGTTATATTTATATGAGTGATATCAATGAATAATAATTATGTCCAATTACTAAATGATTTTCTCGATTATTTGTTCCTCGAAAGAGGTTGTAGCGAAAATACAATCTTAGCTTATCAGCGTGACATTACTGTATGGGTGAGTTTCTGCGAGGAAAAAAGACTTTCCCCCTTCCCACCCACTCTCAGCGCATTAGAAGGGTATCAAAAGAAACTAGCGTTAGAGGGTAAAAAACGTTCCACACAACAGCGATCTATAGCAGCTCTTCGTTCGTGGTTCAAATATTTGGAAATGGAAGAATTAATTGATGAAGAGATTGAACTCCCCACTCTTCCCTTTAAGGGGAAAAATTTGCCTCGCATCTTGAGCGAAGGAGAAGTGGAAAGAATTCTTCATGCTTGTGCAGGAGATACATTTCTTGAAGTACGAGACAGAGCACTTTTGGAGACTGCGTATGGATGTGGATTAAGGGCGAGTGAACTGTGCTCTTTGCAAATAAAAGACTTAGATTTTTCTAGTAAAACTCTTCGTGTCTTGGGCAAAGGGAACAAAGAAAGAGTGATCCCTTTTCTGGGAGAAGTGAGCCGAAGAGTGCAGCTATATGTAGATGCATTCCATAAATCTATCTTTGCGCCAGAGCTTTTTCTCTCTGTAAACGGGAAACCTCTTCAACGAGTGGATATATGGCGGATAATTAAAAAGAGAGGGAAAACTGCAGGTATTCCTTCCAGTCGTCTTTATCCCCATATCCTCAGGCATTCCTTTGCTACCCATTTGCTACGAAGAGGAATGGATTTGAGAACCTTGCAGGAGATATTGGGGCATGCCTCTATTGCTACAACAGAAAAATATGTTCATTTTGACCTGGAACTCAGAGACATATATGATAAGGCTCATCCAAGAGCTTAATTTTTAGGAGGTGCTGAAATGGATTATAAGAGAAAAGTTCTTGAAGCCTTAACATACATCAAAAAAAGAGTGACAACACAGCCTCAGGCAGCACTTGTTCTTGGTTCTGGATTGGGAGGACTTGCTGACTCTATCCAGCACCCAGTCATCATACCGTATAAAGAAATTCCTGGTTGGCCTATTTCCACTGCTCCTGGTCATGCAGGTCGCCTTGTGTGTGGCTTCCTCGGCAACGTCTATGTTGCTGTTATGCAGGGGCGGGTGCATTTTTATGAAGGTTACTCTATGCAAGACATTGTTTTCCCTGTACGTGTTTTAGGTGAGTGGGGGATCCCTTATTTTATCGCCAGCAACGCTTCTGGAGGGATCAACCTTGGATATGTCCCTGGCGATTTAGTCATGCTCTATGATCATATTAATTTTATGGGAGTTAACCCACTCGTAGGTCCAGTTTTCTCAGAGAAAGAAGAGCGGTTCCCAGATATGTCTTATGTTTATGATAGAGACCTGTTGGATATAGGAGAGGCAGTGGCGAGAGAAGAGGGTATAACTGTAAGACGCGGCGTTTACATTGCTTTTTCAGGCCCATCCTATGAAACCCCAGCAGAAGTGCGCATGTGTAGAACTCTTGGGGCAGATGCTGTAGGGATGTCTACTGTACCTGAAACCATAGTTGCTCATGCTATGGGAATGAAAGTTTTCGCGCTGTCTTGTATAGCTAATTATGCGGCAGGTATTACAGCGCAAAAACTATCGGAAGAGGAAGTTATTAGAGAAATGGATAAAGCTACAGGTGCGTTGACCACTCTTCTTCGTGGCCTTCTTGCTAAAATCGGAGTGGGAAATGTTTGATATTTTACGATTTCTTGAAGATAAAAGAGATGGCAGAGCTCATTCTCCAGAAGAACTTAAGACTTTTGTAGAAAAATTTTATCAGAGAAGTATTCCAGACTATCAAGTAAGTGCTTGGCTTATGGCAGTGTTTCATCAAGGACTCTCCCAAAGCGAGCTTAGGTCCTTTACTGAGGTTTTGGCTTCTTCTGGTCATAAAGTAGAGTTCCCTTCTGATATTAAAATTGTAGATAAACATAGTACAGGTGGCGTGGGGGATAAGACCACCCTTGTAGTAGTTCCACTTGTTGCCGCTGCTGGCGTTTCAGTGGCTAAACTTTCAGGACGAGGATTAAGCTTTACAGGTGGGACAGTAGATAAGCTGGAAGCTATACCTGGCATGAATGTGCATCTCTCTCTCGAAAACTTTATAGAACAAATACACCATATTGGATGCGCTATTTCAGGTCACTCTCTAGAACTTGCACCAGCAGAGGGGCTTTTTTACACTCTTCGAGATGTAACGGCCACTGTGCCGTCTCTTCCTCTTATTGCCAGCAGCATCGTGAGTAAGAAATTAGCGGGAGGAGCCTCTCGGTTTGTTTTTGATGTAAAGTGCGGTAAGGGAGCTTTTATGACAGATCTAGAAGAGGCCAGAGCTTTAGCGCAAATGCTTGTCTCTCTCTCAAAATCTCTTCGTCGGGAAAGTATGGCATTGATCACGGCAATGGATCAACCTTTAGGGCGATGGGTAGGGAATAGTATGGAGGTATTGGAAGCCATAGAAACCTTACACGGACGCGGTCCCGCTGATACTGAAACCCTTTGTTTGCATCTCGCCGGAGCCATGCTTTATTTGGGGGGAGGAGCAGAAACTTTTGCAGAGGGGCTTTGTCAATGTAAAAAAGTATTGAAAAATGGAGCAGCCTTGCAGAAGTTCAAAGAACTTATTCAGGCTCAAGGTGGAGAAGCAGCGGTATGTGATACCCCTGAGCTTTTCTTGAAACGAGCCCCATTCGAGTATGTTATTGCTGCAGATCGCGATGGGTACCTCAACTCTATAGATGCTCGGCAGGTGGGGGAAGGAATTAAACGTCTTGGTGGCGGAAGGGCGACAAAGGAAGATATTATAGATCTATCTATAGCTATAGAAATATGTGGAAAAATAGGAGATTTTGCAAAAAAAGGAACTTCTTTACTTAAAATATATTACTCTGAGGAAGGGAAACTAGAGCAGGCTTTACCTTTTTTTCAACAGGTAGTTTCTATATCTCAAAAGAAACCTGTGCCACAAAAACTTATAATGGAGATTGTTAACGCATGAAATCTAATTTCTTTCATTATTCATACATATCTATCGTTAAAGTGTTAGCTCTATCTTTTTGTTTGTTATTTGGATCGGTTTCCATTGCCCAAGGGCGGGAAATAACCGTTTCGTGCCCACTTGACGTAGAAATTGGAGTCCCTTTCCTTCTTTCTATTACAGTTCTGGAAGGCCCTGTTTCAGGAGAAGTTGTGTGGTGCGACCAAATTATCCCTTTCGAACTCTTGCCTTCTTCATCAGAACAGAGGAAAGATTTCCTTTTAGGGACAAATGTAAGGACGGCTTACCCTGGGAAAGCTACTTTGATTGTAAAAATAGTGGCAGAAGGGGAGCAGAAACACTTGGAGTTCCCCTTGATAATAAAGGTGAAAACCTATCCAGAAGAACATCTTACTCTCCCTAACCATATGGTAACGCCTCCAGAAGCAGCATTGCAGAGAATAGCGAAAGAACGTGTAGAAACCCGTAAAGTGCTCCTTCACATTAACAAGGAATCTCACTGGGAGTTACCTCTCTTCAAACCAGTAGATGGCGCAGTTACCAGCGTATATGGCAAGAGAAGAGTTCTTAACGGGAGGCCTTCAAGTCCTCATGCTGGCGTGGATTTTAGAGCAGCTCAAGGAACTAAAATAAAAGCCGCTCTTGGTGGTGAAGTAGTGTTGGTGGCTGATCATTATTTTAGTGGGCGTACTGTTTTTATAGACTCTGGTTCTGGTGTTATTTCTATATACGGGCATCTATCCAGGCCGTATGTAAAAAATGGAGATTTCATTAAAAAAGGGGACGTCATAGGCGAGAGTGGGCAAACAGGGCGAATAACCGGGCCTCATCTTCACTTTTCTCTATCCCTTCAAGGGCAATTAGTAGATCCAGCACCTCTCTTTTTATTAGATCAAGAACCAATTGTTTCTCGGAATCAAAAATATTTTTTAGAATAGAAGGCAGGGAGGCTTTTGTATGAACATGTGCGACTATGCCTATAATTCTATAGTAGTTTTTTGTTTCATTATCGAAGGGAATAGGCTGTTGCTTATCCATCGAGAGCAAGATCCCTACAAAGGAACTTTAACAGTGCCAGGCGGGAAGAAAGAGCGAGGGGAAAGTATATCTCAAGCGTGTATACGAGAGGTACGAGAAGAGACCGGACTTGTCCCATGTGCTTTAGAACTGGCAGGAGTTGTTCATAACTATCAAGAGGGCGAGGGGCATGAAACGTTAACATTCTATTTTACTTGCCATTCTTTTTCGGGAGAACTTCGGAGTGGAGAAGAGGGGAGAGTGGAATGGTACGATATAGATGCGAGTTTCGCTCTTAAAGATACAAACCTTCACTATTTACAAATAGCCCCCTTTGTATTTGCGAGAAAGGGAAAACCGTTTGAGGGGCAGATTGTAACTTTAAAGAATGGAGAAATTATACGGTCGACCCTAGACTACTTAAAAGATATTTAAAGAGGCGAAACATATGGCGAGGAAAAAAAATAATGAATACAAGTTAGATAACGAACCTTTATATAATAATCCTTTCCGTTCTCTTTTAGGTGAATCGGAGTTGTCTTTAGAAGAAAAGAAGCACAATGACGAAGTTGAGGAAAATTTTCTCTCTCGTCAGGATGTTTCTCTCGGGGAGATTTTAAAGGGGAAAATAGTTCTTAGAATTGAGAAAAAAGGACGTTCTGGGAAGACGGTTACGATTGTAGAAACCCGTTCAGGGACTCTTGAAGAAAAAAAAGTTTTGGCCCGTTGTTTGCGCAGAAGCCTTGGATGTGGTAGCACAGTAGAAAATGACCTCATAGTAGTTCAAGGAGATCAGCGAGACCGAATTAAAAAAATTTTGGAAGAAAAGGGGAGCAAAAATATATCCCTTTAACTGTATCGCTTCTTAAAGTCGGTTGTATTTCGTGGCTTTACCTTTTGAAAGAGCGACGGGGTATTTTATCCCATTTTTTTCTATTTTATTGTTTACAGCCTTCTCTAAGTCAATAGAAAGCTTGTCACAAATACGGAGGAGATAAATGGCTATATCAGCAACTTCTTCCTCAACGAATATCTTATCTTCTTTTTTGGCTATTTCGTAAGATTCTTCTTCTGAGAGCCACTGGAACAGTTCTACCAATTCGCCTGTTTCACCAGCTAGAGCCATCACTAAATTTTTAGGGGAGTGGAATTGCTCCCAATCTCGTTCTGCGGTGAAAAATCGCAAGCGTTTTTGTATTTTTTCTACATCCATATAGAATAACCTCCATAAAAAAACGATAAGAGAGAGGGATATACTCCCTCTCTCAACTAGACTTAACTTAACATTATAAGAATACCATAGAAGAGTGAAGGGGGAAAATGGCAACAGCATGTGAAAGACCTTTTAGAAATGTTGCATCTACTAAATTTGCAACACTTAGTGGATTAGTAGCGTACTTCGTATGTATTTTTTGTACTAAGGCTGCTAGCTGTTAGAAAAAACGATTTAGTTTTAGCATAACTTTATACCTTTATAACTCTGGATTTTGTACTAATCTCAATACTTTTTTTTAATGTTATCCATACAGGAGATATTTTTTCTGCTTGCAATATTGTATTTTGAAGATCTAATTCACTAGCGTCACTAGATTCTAAAATAGCTTCAAAATCGATCCTTTGGAGCGATAAAGGTTGAGTTCTATTTATGCCTATTGCATTCATCCTGAATCCCGAGACATTTCTCCCCATTTTCCTCAATAAATACACAATCGTTGTACTTACGCATCCTGCAAAACCCATTAGTAATAATTCGAGACCTTTATAACCTCGTCCATCACCTAAAGGGGGCAGGTAATCAAAAATAATCGGATGGTCAGGATTAGTTTTTGATACGCCATTAAATTGAACTTTTTGATTTGTTAGTTTTACATTTACTTCTGACTGGTTATTATTCACATTAATTCCCCTTCCTTTAATTGACTAAATTTTATATTGCTACAATAAGATCATTTGTAAAAAATAAAAAACAAATATGGAGGCTCTATTATGAATCTAGAAGAAAAATTAAAGATGTTACAGTTGTGTTATGTTGCTGCTCTTGCTGATTCAACCTTACGATATAGTAACGAGGGGATATTAGAGAAAATAACGGAACAGAAGCGCAATGAACAAATGGAAAATGGAGCGATGTTAGCTGGAAAATTTGGTGTCCAGGATCCTAAACGAGCATTTGTAAATGTACAAAGTTTGTTTGGTTGTGCCAGTTGGAATTGTGAAGATGTTGCAGATGGTTTTTTTGCAGTGAATATGAGTTGTACGTTGTGTTCTATGTGTAAAAAGATGGGAACAAATAGTCCGTGTCAACTCTTTTGCCTCTCCCCAATAGAGGCTATGATTAGGAGTATAAAACCTGATTCTACTTTTTCTATTCGAAAAACGTTATGGAATGATGATAAATGCATTGTCAAGGTAGGTTTATAAATAGATTAATCCTGTTTTAGATAAGAAGTGTATTTTAATATATTATTACATTACAATACATTCAAAAAATATTATTTGCTCAAGAATGGTCGATGCAAGATATTTTATGCTCGTTGAATTTAATATATGGTGTTCGCTAGATTTAGAAGGTATCAGTCAGACGAGGTGAAAGAGTCAGTCGAGCCTTTCTGTTCTGTTTTGAAAAAAGGAGGAAACAACCCTACAAATAAGAGAGGAATGTAAAAAATGAAAACCAAAAGAGAAGATTTATTTACTCGGGAATTCTTACTTCAAAACATGATGGGACCTAATTGTATCAGAATTCTTGATGAGCTTTTAACTTCAGTAGAATTACATTCGGGGATGCGTGTCTTAGATTTGGGTTGCGGCAGAGGACTAACATCAATTTTTCTAGCAGGGGTATATGATGTTGAAGTATTTGCTACAGACCTATGGATTGATGCGACAGAAAATTATGAACGGTTCAAGCTTGTTCAACTTGACCATAAAACTATTCCAATTCATGCAGATGCTCACGAATTGCCCTATGCTAAAGGTTTTTTTGATGCGATTATTAGTATAGATGCATATCACTATTTTGGTGCTAAAAGAAGCTTCTTAGACGAATATATAGTCCCCTTAACTAAAAAAGGTGGCATTATAGCAATTGCCGTTCCTGGATTGCAAAAGGATTTTTTTAATGATGTTCCTGAAGTATTGAGACCTTATTGGCAAGAAGACATGAATTTTTATTCAAGAAGTTGGTGGCATTCTTTATGGGAAGAGTCTGAGAAGGTGAAAATAGAGCAGAGCCTATCTTTGTCTTGCCATGAAAAAGCATGGGAAGATTGGTTAGAATGTGACAATCCACACGCGAAAAGAGATATAGAAATGATGAAAGCTGAAAATAACCAATATTTTGACACCATAGGGTTAATAGCAACAGTAAAATGAATAACATATCGATAATGTTGCATATAAAAAACCAAAGACAAACTTTTAATGGCTATAGTTTACACTGTGTCCAGTCCATAGCCCGTTTTCGCTTGTCATAGAGCGGGAATGATGATAAAGAAAAGCCGACTACCATATGAATTTTCACCCTCCTTTCTTCACCTTTTTAATCACAACTTAACTACACTGTGGTAAGTGTGTGTAGCAAAGTGTTTATAAGGCTTTAAGGGTGCAAATTCCAGTAATCGGCTTCTGAAAAGTCTGTAATATCAAGGCTCCATAAAAAAATGGCGGAGGCGTGTGAGAGACCTTACAAAAGCGTTGCAATTACTGCATTTGCAACACCTTAACGGACGATAGTGTAACAGTTAATGTCATAAAAAGCAAGAACAACCCCCACCGTTATTATTTTGATGAATAGCATCATAAATTGAGAATTTCATTTAAAAATAATCTTAATAAAGTTATAAGATTACATTGAATCGTTAAAAGTTGCCAACTTGTTAATATCCACGTGTTGGATTGATTATAAAACGTACAACAAATTCTTTATTGATGTTTGTCTATTTTTATAACATGTTCCACACCATTGATTGTTACCTTAAGAGTAGTGGCTGTCCTCTCCTTAATTTTTATATCGGCGTAATGAAATTGCCTATGATGGTTGGGGCAAAGAACAATAATATTTTGGGGATGATCCCAGCCTCCTTGAGATAGTTGTTCAAGATGGTGAGCTTCAGCATAAGGTTCCCCATTAGTTTTAAGGAAAGTAAAGCCACATCCTTCGATAGAACATTTAAAATCATAAAGTTCTTTTATAGCTCTTCCAACTTGCCCTCGTTCATAGCGTTTTACATTAGATATTTTATAGGGAGCTTCTTTCTTGTTACTACTTTTGTTGATGCTCTCTCTAACAATATCTCGTGCACGGGCTTTTTTTTGTTCCTTTGTAAGTCCTTTAAAAAGTCTTTCTGCTTCTTTCTCGATGGATTCTAATTTCTTCCCTTCCTTATTTAGAAGAGGATGTTCTTTGGCTTCGTTCAGAGCTTCGTTTATACATTCGTCTGAGGAAAAATTACCCGATGAAAGGGTGTTTATGAAAAAACCAATACTTTTATGTTTTCTAATGATTTCTTGAGTTGCTTTTGAATTTAGTCGACTGAATCCCTGAGGAAACCAATTAGGCTTGTATCTTACCTCTTCGCTAAAGTTTGCAACAGGAATATTAACCTCAGAAACATCTTTAAGGAAGTAGATCAACTGCCAAGTAATTCCATCGTTGTCTTTCCCCCAAAAGAATTCAGCAAGAGGCGCTTTGTCAACTTTGTAAGCTACATAGCCTGCATGTGTAAATATTTTATTACAGTAAACTAACATAGCATCTCCAGGAGTTAATTGCATCCAAATCCTTTTAAGATAAGGAGAGGATTTTATCCCCCATACTTTGATTGATGTGTCAGCAAAAATAACTTTTAGCTCTCTTAATTCTTTCTTAGATAATAAGTGCTTAAAGTTTTCAAGATAGACACTCCCACATATAGTGTCTTGGTAGTGTTTTTTTGCTGCTCCGCCTCCTGTAAAATAATAAAGGTTTTCCATTTTCAACTTCCTCCTCAATCTAGAACTCAGTGTATTTCCTGGCATTTCCACGAGCTTTTTCGATAGGATATTTCTGATGGTTTTTTAAAATCTTTTTTTGTGTTGCTTCAATTACATCAATTCCATATGTATGGCTTAAAAGTAGGAGATAAATAAACACATCTGCTATTTCATCTCGTAAACAATCTATTTTATCCTCTGAAATAGATTGGTCTTCTTTTAGCCACTGAAATAACTCAAGAAGTTCCGCTGCTTCAATACTAATAGAAACAGCAAGATTTTTGGGAGAATGAAATTGTTTCCAGTCTCTTTCATCTCGAAACGTGAGGACAGCTTTCACAAGATTATTTATTTCCTGATTCATCAAATTCCCTCCGATTTAATAAAATTACTTTTTTGCAAATAATCCCTATCCTTGTCATTATAAAAAAGACAGATAAACAAAAAACACAAAATATTTCTTTTAAAGAATAAATTTATTTTCTTTTTATAATATGCTTCTTACATTATTTTTATATCCAAGTTCAGATATGAATTGTTCTTGTAATTTCTTCATGTTCCTTAAATAAATGTAAAATTTCTTATTTGTACTATCAACAACAAAGAACCTCTTTATTTCTTTTTTTTTCTAAATGGGATTTTAGATTATCAATAGGACAAATACCACGCATAAACTCTCCTTCTTGCAATCTTCTTGGGAATTCTAAACCTGAGATATTAAGAATAATAAATTGCATATTTCCCCCCCGATTATCCCTTGCATGGAGCTCTCCACCTATAGAAGTAACAACAACTGTAGTTCTACCTATATTTGTAATCACAAAAGAAAAGCTAGGATTTCTTTCACATCCGCAACCTATAAATTCAACTAAATTAACATCTAACCTTAGCTTTTTTAATTCTTTCCAGTGCATAAAAATACACCAACCTATTGTCCAGCACAAACTAACTGTTGCAATGATGGCACCATAAAAAGCAGCTAGTTGAGTTAAAATCAAGTTTTCAAACAAGAAAATCCCTCCAAGTGCAAACTTAATACCAAAATGTTATATTATTATAATAATTTAGATGTCACTTATTTACATTATGTTGCATTCGTTAAAACCACCTAAAGCCAGTTATAGCAATAGTTTACATCACTTTTAGACATCAATCATTGTTCAATGTTGATTTTAAATGACTCATAATGTATTATGACAAGCATTGAATGCCATTCAAACACCCTTTAATATCTAGCTTGAAAGGAGCGTATCAACATTGGAATTTGTTCAGCCTATTAGAGACAAGCGCAAGATTGAGGCCATGAAAAAAGTTTTAAAGAGTGAAAGTGTGAGGGATTACGCACTCTTTGTCTTAGGAATCAATTCAGGTCTCCGTATTTCAGACCTCCTTGCTTTATCAGTTGATGATGTAACAACAGAGACAGGAAACATAAAGGAACGGATTACACTAAAAGAGAATAAGACAGGCAAGACAAAAGACTTTCCAATAGGAACATCCGCACATAAAGCCCTTAAAGAATATTTAGATACATCCAGTTTAGAAACAACATCACCTCTCTTTCTTTCAAGAAAAGGAACTAAGGCCATACGAAGAGAGCAAGCTTACCGAATCCTTAACAACGCAGCCAGAACAGTAGGTATTAAAGACAAGATAGGAACCCATACGTTAAGAAAAACATTTGCATACCATGCCTATAAGAGCGGTTACGACTTGTCTATGATACAGAAGTTATTGAATCATTCAGCACCTTCTGTAACGCTAAGATACATAGGCATTACTCAAGAAGAGATGGACGACGTTTACTTGACGTTGAACCTTTAAGATAAAGAAAGAAGAGAAGAGAATAACTTATTTACTTTAAGTCGTATTCTTTTGTATTAAGAACACCCCCGCACTTGGGGGGTTAGAGAAAAGGGACGTTACACTATATAAAGGCGCTCATAAAAATTTATGCCTAATTTTAACGACATTGTACCTCAATTTAACAATGACATGTCATCTGTTTTCCCTTCTTATTTCAATAAAATGAAATTCAATTAGATATATTGGCTATTCAAGCTGTTCTGCTCACTTTTCCCTTTATTTCGACCTGCCAGAATCGCTCACAACATGCCTAACTTTACATAGAGGTATGTTGATATATCTCATAAAACAGCCTTATTTACTACAAAGAAAAGAGACAGAGCAGTTATTCATCTGCTTACTTTATTGAATTCAGTATTTAACTACCATGAATATATTATGAGGTTTATCTAAAAAAGACTTTAATATCAACGCTAAGAGGTCTATCTACTGTTAAGCCAGTCTTTATATTCCTTGGTTGAATAATTGTCATAGAAATGATTTTGAAGGCTTAATGTCGCCTTGAATTAAATATAACAAGGTATGAATTAATATCTTTACTATTTTTGTCTTGTATTCAAGTTGGGTAGGATTAAAGAGAACCCTTGTAGCTTTAAGTTACAAAGGCTCTCTTCATTAAATTTTGGAGGGAGTTTATTTTGAAAGGTGTTTATGTTAGGAATGACATTTACTTCCATTGCTTTTGAATCATGTTGTTGGACTATGGCGTAAAGCTGTAGTCCTCTTTTATTTTATCTAAACTTACAAAGGAGTATTTTAAAATGACAGAATTAACAGGAGCAAATGCAATGGAGATTTTTAATTTTGATGATGATGTAGAGAAGCAGGTAAGAGTTATTGTAGATGATAAAGGTGAACCTTGGTTTGTAGCTAAAGATGTAGCCGAGATACTTGGTTATGCCCTTCCACGAAAAGCTGTACTAGATCATTGTATGTCTGCATTACAAATAAAATATACCGAAGCACTACTGTTAGAGAGTTCCAAAATGGAACGCACTACAGGTAGGGGTGGGCTGCGTGCTAACACTACTATAAAAATTATACCTATTGGAGATGTTTGCAGACTTATTGTTGGGTCTAAGCTACCTTCAGCACAACGTTTTGAACGTTGGGTATTTGATGAAGTCTTGCCTACTATACTTAAACATGGTGTTTACGCCACACCAGTGACACTAGAGAAAATGCTCGATGATCCTGACACTATGATATCAATGTTGAATGTTATTAAAGAAGAGCGAAAAAAGAGAGCCGAAATTGAACAGGAGAACGCCACACTAAAACCTAAAGCTCTTGTCTTTGATACACACTATGCTCAAGGGAACGTAGTTTCAGCTTGTGAGTTTGTAAGAACACTTGATGGTATAGATAAAATAAAGTTTAAACGTAGAATGGCAGAATTGGGCTATTTCTATAAGCTGCCTACACGTAGTACATATCGTGTATATTCTAAATACTTAGGCCCCGATAAGTTGTTCATGGAGAAACATTATGTACGTTATGATCAATTTACTGTTCGTATTTCTTATGTCCTAATACCTACTAGAATAATGAGACACTAGTCTATTATCATTGTCTATTAGCAGAATAGAGCAATGAGAGTAGAAAACACAGGCACTAAGGTTTACCAAGGACACTCTTACATGAGCGTTATTGCTAACGAAAAATAAAAGCCCCTGTAGCGTAATGAGGCTACAAGAGGCCATCTATGATGTTAATAAAGGTGTCATAATAGCCCTTAAGTTAAAATGATAGGGATTAATGACATCTGATTAAAAGAGTTCTACAACAACAAGATAATGAATGTCTTTAAAATGTAGTAGTGAAGGACTGTAAGTAATAACAAGTCTTGTCCTGTCTACAGGCTTATTAAGCTAGACTTAGCTATCTTAATCTTAAGAAGGGTAAAGTACGTTAATATGATGTTGATTGTCTCATCCATTTGTATATGACACTTTGTCTTTAGTCCAGTTATACAAGCAAGAGTGAGAGTCAAGCATATCTAAAGTTTTCTTCATGTCTTTTAGTGTAACTAACTAATCATGAAGATTGCTTTACTACTTCTTGAGAATTCTCTTATTAAGGAAGTTATTAATACATATTATTTAATACATCATAATCATCATTACCTTAGATACACTTAAGTACACTTAAGTATCTTAAGTAATCTTAAGTTTTCTTTTTGTTCTCTTTTGTTTACCCCTATAGGTGTCCACTAATTTAAATCCACGTCTTTTTATAGCTAAAAGAAGATACTAAAAAATTAGTGTTTATCTTTTATTTGACATGTCCATTATCACTGTTCTTTACTGGTCTTTATTTCTTTTAAGACACGTTCTTACCTTAAGGATATCTTACATGTTTGTTATTCTTTTTACTTCTTATTTTCTCAATCATCATCTTTTTGCTTTTATCATTTTTTTACCCCTTTCGTTCTCTTTAGTTTTCTTTTTGTTTATTCATAAGGTGTCCATTAATTCATAACCCAGTATTCATGAGATTTCACACGATTATGAATACAATGAAATAAAATAGCCATTTGTGCTATGGAATTTAAACAAGTTTAGTTAGCTGTGAAATATTGATTCATGGAGGATATAGTTAATAGGTGATGTCGTTTTTATTATATTTCTCTAAAAAGGGTATCAGGACACCTCTAGGGTGTTCAAAGTTGATTTGTTGGTGTAATTAATCGTCTTGAGAAAAGGGAGAGTGCTTGGGGTTATTTTGAGACGTTAAGAAAAAAATAGAAGAGGTCAGTTTATCATAATTCCGTACCTCTTCTATCTGATTACAACTACTTGTAAGATCCTACGTGGCCTGGGTGAAACGTCTTGTAGCTAATTCCTAGCAATTCCTAAGTTAGCTCTTGAAAAGACAATATGGAGTCTACCAATCCAGAAACAATCGTCTAAGTAGTTTTTATTCTTGTAATTTTCATGGTGATAAAACTCTAAGCCTTTGACTTCATTTTTAGGGAGAACGTCAATAAAAAAATCAGCTTGTTTTACTCCTGTAAGTTGAGCAAAAAATGAGAGCGTTAATTCAGTAAGTCTTGTAATAGTCATGGCTTATAGTTGCCTCCTAATTATTTTTTAGTCAGTAGGAGAAATAATTGTTATATCCTCCTTGTTCTTTAATTGCTTGTACAAGTGGCTCTAAGTTAACTTCCGGTGTAACCTTAATTGTTAGTTCTTTATAAATTATTCTGATATCGTAATCTTTGCCGTAACGATCAAGAGTAATGTCTTTACCTTGTTCATGTCCGATTACTTGCTTAATGAACCTTGGCTTTATCTGTTTTTGTTTACATAGGTTTGCAAAAGTATGCCTAAAGCTGTGAAAGACTTTTTTCCCTACTTTCTCTTCCTCTTTCTTGTCCTTGACTCCTATTTTTTCAATATACCTATTGAACCATTTGCTGATGTTGTCGCTATACTTTCCATTAGCTCCTCTTTTTTCAAGAGTAGGGAAGAGGCGTTCTTCTTTTCTTGTTCTCATGTTTTCTACATATTCAAGAAAATTAAGCTGATAAAGAACAGGAGGAAGAGGGACTAAGCGTTCAGAGGCTAAACTTTTTACGTGTTTATCATTTTTCCCATTGATGTAAAAACAGAGTATATTTTTCTCTTCTCTAATATCTGTTAAATAGAGTTGACATATTTCCTCTATACGCATTCCAGAAACAAGAGAGATGATAGGAACCCAATATCTTGCTGGATCACCTTTAGAAGCTTTTAAATAACTTTTAGGATTAAATATTTTGCCTAAGTCTTTTGGTGTGAATACTGCTCTTTGTTGAGATTGTCTTCTTTTAGGCTGTTTGAATTTCATTACTGTTGCTAAACCCTCTTTTACAGGATAGCCTCTGTCTCTAGCCCAATTAAGAAAACCTCCTATTTTTATTGACCGATTAGATAGAGTACAAGGTGATAACTTATCCTTTTCGGGAATATCCATATCACTTAGTTCTCTTAAGCTTTTATCTGCATATTTAGGATTTTTGACTCTGTTTTTAGGTATTCTTAAAAAGCGGTTTCTAGCGTCTCTCATATGTTCAGAGGATAACTCCCCAATAGGCATATCTCCTATCATTTCTATAAAATCTTTAACCATAGGCTCATTATCTTGTCTTGTTCGTTCAGTCCATTCTTTTAGTTGTAGTTTGTCTTTAACAAACTCTTCAAGAACGACAGACAACAAAGGCCCCTTATCAACTTCTTTTTCTTCTTCATGAGATAAGGAAATAGGCTGAACCATAGAAAAATTATCTTGAGTTTCAGGGAAAAATAAAGCCTTACTTTCAATTGATGAATAATCTCCTAATGTCCTTTTTTGCAAGACCTCAAGTGCCTGAATTTGGGCCTTAAGCATTTCTCGACAAAGGATAGAGAATGAATCACTATCTTCTGGTATATCAATGTTTTGCTCTTTCAATAGCTCTTGAGCATGAAATTTCATTCTCCTATGATCACTTAAAGTGAGAGCTTCCCAACTATCCTGTTTAAGAGAAGACCATACTTCACTTTGTCTTTCAATATCCCCTAGCGTGATTCCTGTCTTTCTTGTAGTGGCCCGTTCTCGCTCATCATTATCAAGATTATCTTTTAACCATTGATTGACAAGGACTCTTATTTCATCCTTGCTTAGCTCTTTCATTGCCCTATATTTCCCCCTTCGTATGTCTTTAAAGAATATCGAAAGTTCCCACGCAAGATGTTGAGCTTTCTTTTCTGCTTTTTTGAGTCGTGAAGTCTTGAGAGAGATATTAATTTCTGTCATTTTTAAATGCTCTTTGATGTCTTTGGGAACCCTCATTCTAAAGTGAAGGATTTCGCCTCTTTGGACAAGATAGAGCGGGAATGATGATAAAGAAAAGCCGACTACCATATGAATTTTCACCCTCCTTTCTTCACCTTTTTAATCACAACTTAACTACACTGTGGTAAGTGTGTGTAGCAA
>ENA-UOOE01000020-UOOE01000020.1-fermentation-metagenome-genome-assembly--contig:-NODE-20-length-186051-cov-122.558867_pt1 | contig 186051 bp, 151 predicted proteins | sample MGYA00245776_ERZ724021 | MGnify/ENA primary metagenome ERZ724021 (study PRJEB28704, sample SAMN03018321) | fermentation metagenome | biome: anthropogenic terrestrial biome; feature: soil... | reverse complement strand
TTTATTTATTTATTTATTTATTTATTTATTTATTTATTTATTTATTTATTTATTTTTATATATGAGTTTAAATCAAGTTGGTTTCAAAATCTCGACTATTCATGTTTTTGACCAAAAACAGGTATCCCATTTAGTCCTATTGATTCTGATCCTCTACTCCAAAATATTGGTTCAGAGGGATTAGAGGTAGTTTTGAAACAAGCTCATCTGGGAACTCAGGGTAAATTAACCTGCTCCGGTTTTGCTTTGTCATCGGGTCTTTTGAGCTCATCGAGCTCGATATTGATTTTTGGAGGATCTACACATATTCTTTATGATCTCTTTGAGAGTCTTGCCCTGACACTTGTGAGAATTGCATAATCTCTACCTATAGCCTCCAGCTGTATTGGAGCATGAGGTGGAACGACCGAAAAAAACCTTCCTAGTTACCTGATTACATTAACCGATTAACTGCAAATTCCGTGAACTAATTCGTTATAAGTAAAATACCGGATAGATATATACAGGAACGGTACAATACGTTTCCTGTCATTTATTACAAATTTTTATAAAGATCAACAACTAGGATTTCTTTGAATCCAGGTACTTTTCACAGGTTCAAGGATGGTATAAAAATGCTCAAAACACGCCTGAGAGATTTTCTTATCACGAAAGATAACTGGCTTTTTGCGGTTTCCGACTACTTCCGTAGTGATGGAATTCGGGCCACGCTCCGCTACGTACCCGATGAGAATGGGGAGAGGGAGTTAAACGGAATTAGATATAAAAAATACGATTTTGGTCCGGCTTTTGAGTTCATGAGGAAGCACAGGCCTGAGTGGGTGCAGGATGTTCATGTAGTTCCTGAATCCGAGGTAAAACAGGTACTTCGCCCTTCCGACACTATTCCCGAGCTTGTAAATTCCGACAGCCGCGTAAGGGCGATTGTAAAGGCACTTGATCTGGCAGGCATTCCCAGAACAAGCATGGGAGTTACGGGCTCGATGCTCGCAGGCCTCCAGAACGAGAGCTCAGATATTGACTTTGTTGTATATGGCCCTGTATGGTTTAGGGCAAGGGATGCAATAACTGCTGCAAAACAGCAGGAAGGGCCAATTGAAGAAATCGATGAAGAGATGTGGAAGAGAATCTACACCAAGAGAATTCCTGAGATTTCGTTTGATGAGTTCATGCTGCACGAATCCAGAAAAGGCAACAGAGGTATGGTCGAGGGTACTTATTTTGATCTCCTTTTTGTAAGGGAATGGGATCAGATAAAAGAGCCTCTCCTGCGAGGAAAGGATACTGTCAAAATGAAAATCGAAGCCAAAGTTACAAATGCCGACTTTGCTTTTGACAGTCCTGCATATTATAAGGTCGAACACGATGAGATTGACCATGTTCTCTCATACACCCATACTTACGCAGGACAGGCGCTTCCCGGAGAACTTATAGAAGCCCGTGGTATCATCGAAGAAGTAGGAGGTCTCAAGAGGCTTGTTGTGGGTACCTCAAGGGAGCCAAAAGGAGAATGGATAAGATCTCTTACCTGGCTTGAGCAGTGTGGATATCGCTGAAAAAGAAAAACGCAAATTAAAGGAGATTTATGCTTCAGGTATCCGGGCCTAGATAATTTGTTCGAATTATCTCTTCTATTCCCGGGTTATCTCTTTCTATTTGATATACCATATATAACCAGTAATTCAACTATTAAAAAGGCTGTTTCAATCCCTGGAGATTTCTTTTTCTCTTCTTTTTCAATGTCTGATGAAGGAACTCCCTGTTTTTCATTGTCAGACGGCTTTTCCCCATTCAATGTCTGGTTTTCTCCTGTTTTGATTGAAGAAATTTCAATCGACTTAATCTTCATTTCAGCGCTTGAAATTGCAAAGGGGGAGAAACCCGGAGTTTCTGCGGTAAAGTAAAAATAAACTGCATCTTCTCTAATGAGAGTTGTAGGTAGCGGGCTCCATTTCCCCTCACTGTAGCGGTATAGAGCTATGGTATTTTCACTGATTCCCTTTTCGGTAATCCATGTCTTTTTCACCCTGAAATTTATTTGAGCATTTTCAAAATTTTCAAGGCTTGAAAAAGCGCTATTTCCAATCCAGAGATTTACGTTTCTGTAGACAATTCCAGGAGCAGGCTCCTTAACAATAGAAGATGTGTTTTTTAGTATCTCTACTATAGCAGTTATTTTTCCGAAGTTTTTCTTCGGATTGAACTCCACAGTGACGATTTCATTATCTCCAGCTTTAAATGTAAAACATGTGTGAACTCCTTTGAAAACATGTTCATTTGCAATTTCCTTCAATTCTATATTTTTAATTGATTCTGGAGAGCTTGCACCTCCCCCACCTCCCCCACTTCCACTTCCTCCACTACTTTCACTTCCTCTGCTATTCCCACTTCCACCACTACTCCCATTTCCTCCATTACTTCCATCGCTTTCCCCACTTTCTACAGAGCTGGAGAGGTTTTCGGTCACAGTTATATATCCTATTTTTGTCCAAGTACTATCTCCATACGTACTATTAGTTGCCTTTAATGTAACATTGTAGGTTCCAGGGCTCTCATACGTATAAACAGGGTTTCTTTCATTTGAGTCAATTATTCCGTCTCCGTTAAAGTCCCAATCCCAGGAATCAGGATTGGGGGCAGATAAATCCGTAAACTGGACAATTAAGGGAGCAAGGCCCAGAAGAGGGGTTGCGGAAAAGTTTGCTTCAGTCTGCGGGTAATTAACTATTACTTCTGAGTATCCTTTCACAGAGGCAGCAGGAACAGAATAAGCGGAAACTCTGCCCGACACTGTAAAGTTTCCAGGCTCAGAATTCAAAGGCACAATCACGTTATATACAACTTTCTTTTTTTCCCCTGCTGAAAGATTGTCAACCCAGATCCATTCTAAAGTGGACTCTTTGAATGTGCTGCTTTCCTGAAAAGCAGCTCCATTGTTTTCTAACTGGCTTACCTGCCACCCACTAGGTAGATTTTCATCGAGAGCCAGGGCTTCAACATTCTGGTCTGTACTTATATGTACAACTACCGCAAAATTTTCGCCTGGATAAACCGTTTCGGCAGAGATTTCCCTGCTTGCTTCTATTGTGGCGGCTGAGGCAGGGAGGACTATTTTGGCAAACAGAAAAATAAGGATGAAAGCTGAAATAAGGCTTGAGAGCTTAATCCGGCTTTCAATCCTAAAGGCTATAAGATTCATAAGAATGGATCCTCAATTCTTTTCCAGATTCTTAATACTAATTAAACTCTCAAAACTTTAAAAAACTGTTACTTATGTAGTCGTGTATATTATTTATAACTGTCTTCTATCTTGTTGTTCTAAAAATCAAATGTAGAATTATTACAGCTGATGTCTGTGAAAATTATAAATTGGAACGGGAGTCAGGTTAGGAGCCATTCAAAATCCGGAATCGATATTTTCTAAAGCCTTATAGAAATAGATTGAAGACAAGATAGATAACTTCAAACATAACTGAAGCTAAAGCCAAATATAAATAAAACAGTTGCCTATCATTCCTTTATGAAAATAAGGAAAAGTTACCTCTGGTTTATTCTGGTGTCATGCTTGATTTTAACCGCATCTGCGGCTTTCGTATATTCTGATTAAACTTTCCCTCCTGATTTTATGGAAAGCACGGCTCAAGCAGCTCAGGCAAATGGGTCTGAGCCTTCAATTAATGGGATAGAATCCAGTTCAAGTACAGTTACCAAGGTACAAGCCTCAAATCCCCTGGAGATTCTTACAGCAGGTGCTCAGGCAATTGATTCAGGTACTGAGGTTACTATTTATAATGATAACCTTGCCCTTGTAAAGGAAAAGAGGGAACTTGATCTTAATTCAGGAGTAAACAAGGTCGAATATACAAATGTTGCTGCTCTTATTGATCCGACCTCAGTAATGTTTGAGGATACGAAAAATAAAGACACTGTCGTACTGGAGCAAAATTATGAATACGATCTCGTGAGCAGTCAGGAACTCCTTAAGAAATTTCTTGATAAGGAAATTACTGTAACCGAAACAGAAGGAGGTACATACACAGGGATTCTCATGAGTTATGATGATTACGGAGGACTGGTGCTCAAGTTAAGTGACGGGAAAGTTGTAACTCTTTCCAAAATCTCGAAAGTGGAATTTCCTGACTCTGCCGGTCTGCTTACAAAACCTACCCTTATCTGGCAGGTCTACTCGCCAGCCGGAGGCAAGCGGAATGTCCTTACTTCCTATCTTACAGACGGGATGAGCTGGAAAGCAAACTACATCGTAAAGACCAGTGCGGATGATACGAAAGCCGATATCCAGGGTTGGGTTACTGTTAATAATAAAGCAGGAACAAGCTACGAGAATGCTAAACTGAAACTGGTAGCAGGGGAAGTCCACCGTGTAGTCAAACCTGTGCATATATCTAGAGATGAAGCTGTGACAGCAACAGCAGAAGAAACGTATGAAGGGGCAAAGGACAGCTTTGCTGAGGAATCCCTTTTTGAGTATCACCTTTATACTCTTGAAAGGCCGGCTACCCTAAGGAATAATCAGGTAAAACAACTTTCCCTGCTCTCTGTTGATTCCATACCTGTAGAAAAGGAACTCGTTTTTGATGTTTCAAAAAGCAATGACGTGCAGGCCGCCCTGAGCCTGAACAATTCAAAAGCAAACGGCCTTGGAATGCCCCTTCCTGCCGGGGTTCTAAGGGTATACAAAGCCGATTCAGAAGGCCAGCTCCAGTTCCTCGGGGAAGACAGCATAGAGCACACTCCAAAGGATGAAGAGGTAAAGGTTGTTATCGGAAATGCTTTTGATGTAACAGGCACAAGAACCCAGACCAGCTACAATAAAATCAGCTTGAATATCTGGAGAGAAAGTTACGAAACCGAAATCAAAAACCACAAATCTGAGCCCCAAAAAGTAAAAATCGTAGAACACTTCTACGGTGATTGGGAAATCACAGTCACTTCTGACCCATACGAGAAAAAAGATGCCTTTATCGCTGAATGGGAAATAACCGTACCTGCAGACGGCTCAAAGAAAGTCACCTACACTGTAGAACGCAGTTATTAATCCAGAGACAGCAGCAAACTGTCAAACCGGACTCTACACTGTCCCCTCAAAGCGAGATCCACGTATCCATCTATAAATTACTCCGCTTGAGCGAACGAAGTGAGCGAAACGGCCCCGTCCTCCCGAGACGGGACTCGGGTGACGGAACTCGGGAGGCAAAAAATATTATTACCATCCCCGCAATTAACTCCTCAGATGATTATTGGTGTATTGGGGCCCGAAGGCTCGTACTCGGAAAAGGCTGCAAATATATGGATTCTGAAACACGGGCTGAATAGTACAGAAGTCCATTATTTTCCAGATATAGAGGACGCGTTTCTGGCTGTAGTACAGGGAAAATCCGATCTATCGATAATTCCAATAGAAAACTCCATTGAAGGTTCAGTAGGAGTTACTCTCGACCTTCTTCTTGAAAACGGGGTTGAGATAGTTGGAGAGATTGTTGTCAAAATCGAGCACTGCCTGCTCTCTAAAGGCGGGCCTGAGAAAATTAAGGTCATACTCTCGCATCCTCAGGGGCTTGCCCAGTGCAGATATTTTCTAAAAAAATATTTCCCTGATGCCGAACTAAGGAGCACAGGCAGTACCTCCCATGCAGCAAGGCTTGCAGGAGAATTTGAAGAGATGGCAGCAATAGCTTCTCCTGAGGCTGCCGAGTGCTACAGGTTAAAGGTTTTAGTACCAAATATTCAGGACAGGAAAGAAAACTACACCCGTTTCATTGTCTTGCGAGTCGTAGAAAAGAGTTCTGCTAAGCAGGTTTTATGTACTGAAGAAGATAAACCGAATAAAATAAAATCACAATCTGGCCCTGGGCATGAATCAGGGAATGAGTTTCGATCTCAAAAAGAAATTGAATTTCATCCTGAAACCAAAATCGGACCTGATAATTCACGCTTTTCAGCATTCAAGACCTCCATTATAGTATATCTGGAAAAAGATAGGCCAGGAGCATTGTACGAAATTCTTGGAGCTTTTGCGAAAAATAAAATTAACCTGACCAGGATCGAATCAAGACCTTCAAAAAAAGAACTTGGAGATTACTACTTCTATATCGATTTTGAAGGGCACACCAGCGACGCACTGATAATAGAAACTTTAAACGAAATAAAAGGTAAAATCGATACTCTAAAAGTGCTGGGTTCTTATCCCGCTTTTAAAAAACAGTAATTATCACTCTTTAAAAAGATGTAGTTATCCATCTTTCAGAGATCTTAATCGTCCTTCCTTAAAACAAGTTAAAGATCAGAGGTGAAATCCTGCAACTTTAGTATAAGGCAGTGGCGAAGCCTCTGAGGATCCAAACCTGCGAATATAAAGAAAAAAATCGACAAAAATCGGATAGATTTACTAATCTAAAAAATACACATTCTAGAACGTGTACTTTTATATACTATCTTTCTATAGTATCTTCCAAGAAGATCTTCTTATAGTATATTTGTATGTTTTGTACAGAATCCTTACTTATGATTATTTATGATCACAGCCGTTTTTCGAGGCTACAAAAGGGAGCGGGATGGCTCTGAGTATTGAAAAAATAGTAAATAAACACGAATCGGCCCTGAAAAAATATAGGGGACTCTATGTTTTTGCAGACTTCTTTGCAATTTATCTTGTCCTTTATTCCCTTTTCGTGCTATCCAACATGCGAGATTTATTCTTAATGTTTAGCACCTTTGAACCCTATACCGGTGCAAAATACAACATTCTGGGCTTCGGGGTTGTTTTTGAGACTCTGGGGCTCATTTTTCTGGCTTTTGCCCTCTCTATTATCCTTACAGCTATCAGGCACTACAGGGCTGAAAAGAAAGATGCGATTGCCCTTATAGAAGAGACGCACCCCGTACTCAGGGAGAGATTGAGGACTGCCTATGATAACCGCAATACGGACAATATTATTGTTCGGGATCTTATAGGCGGGGTCATAATCGATTCAAAATCCGTACAGTCCTCGTCCTTTCTTAACAGGAGAAAACTTGCAAAAGACCTGTTTGTAATAGTGTTTGCAGTTTCCATTCTTGCATACGTTGCCGGAACCGGATACCAGACAACTCTCAGCCCAACTGACCTTAACGGAGTGATCGACAAGCTTCCATTTTCTGATTCGCATTCTGACCTTTATCCTGTAGAGGAAAACGGCGGAACCTCGAATAATACCAGTCAGGAGAACATCTTCGGGGAACCTGCTGTTATTGTAGTGGAAGGCAAAGAAGTTGATCTGAAGATTCCTCCGGGCTCAGGGCAGGGCTTTACAAACCAGGAAACAGCGGAACAGATGAACAATTCATTCATCCAGTCAGGCCTGGTAAATCCTGAAGCGACTGCTTCCCAGGCTTATTATGAGAATTTGCCGGAAGGATACAGGAACGTTATCCAAAATTATTTTGAAGGACTTGCAGAAGAATAATTGAAATATTTGTCTAAAGCCGGATTTACCTGCACTCAGTTTAATCGAAGATTGTCTGAAAGCAGTTTTTAAAAACAGACCGTGTGATGGAGATACACTGTTGCAGGAGCAGGTAAAGTCCAGAAAAATAGGGCTTTTAAACCTCTAAAACAGAAACTTAAAGGGTGAAGTGGATATGAACGAGATTAATACTGGCTCAGGGCAGGCAACTACGACCTACCAGAACGCAGGCAGAATTTTCAAAAACTTTTTTGAAGAGATTGGAAACGTTGTGGTGGGCCAGAATAAAGTAGTAGAGCAAATTATGATTGCAATACTCTGTGAAGGGCATGCCCTTGTTGAGAGCAATCCAGGGCTTGGAAAAACGCTTATGATTTCCACAGTGTCACAGGCAATGAACCTGAAATTCAGCAGGATACAGTGTACTCCTGACCTAATGCCTTCTGACATTACAGGTACAAACGTTATCGAAGAGAAGGACAACAAAAAAGAATTCAGGTTTCAGCCAGGCCCGGTCTTTGCAAATGTCATCCTTGCGGATGAGATTAACAGAGCATCCCCTAAGACCCAGTCAGCCCTGCTGGAAGCTATGCAAGAAAAACAGGTAACTGTTGGAAATGATACTTTCCTGCTGGATCGTCCTTTCTTTATTCTTGCCACCCAGAACCCCATAGAAATGGAAGGCACATATCCCCTGCCTGAAGCCCAGCTCGATCGTTTTCTCTTAAAAGTACTCGTAGATTATCCTACTCATGAAGAAGAAATGGAAATAATAAATCGGTATACGAAATCCGAAGTTCCCAATATTTCCAGGGGTTTTGATAAATCCACACTTCTCGATTTGCAGAAACTCACAAGACAGGTTCCGATCTCCGAAGAGCTCAAGCAGCGCGTTCTTTCTATTGTGGGCATGACAAGGAAGGACAAAGAGCATATCGAGTACGGAGCTTCCCCGCGAGCATCTATAGGCCTCATCCTTGCCGCAAAAGCTAAAGCCCTTGTAGAAGGCAGGAATTTCGTAAGCAAAGAAGATATTGATTATATGGCATATCCGGTTCTCAGGCACAGGCTTATCCTGACTTTCGAGGCCGAAAGAAGCGGGATGACCCCCGATCAGGCTATTGAGGAGATTATCCGGAAGCTCAAGTAAAAAATTCTGCCTTGAATTACCAGGCAAGGAAAGAAATTGTAGAAAAAGTTAAAATAACCCTGAAGGGTTTCCCGAGCCCTGAATAAACCGGGCTTTTTATTGACGATCCTGAATGACTCGCACAAAACAAAATATCGAAACGGATTTTTTCAGGCAGCTTGACCGCTTTACCTTCTCTGTCCGAAAAAGAGTCTCGACCGTTTATGCCGGAAACCGGCCCTCTACCCGAAGCGGTCACGGCATCGATACCATAGGGTTCAGGGAATATGATCTTAACGACAGCCTGAAAGATATAGACTGGAAAGCCTATGCGAGAACTGAAAAGCTCTATGTGCGTCAGTTTGAGGAAGAGAAAACCCTTACGACCCATATCCTTCTGGACGCCAGCAAAAGTATGGATTACCCTGAAAAAGGGACTTCGAAGTTCGAATATGCTGCCATGCTTGCGGCAGGTTATGCCTACATGGTAACAAAATATAATGATAGGTTTGCAATCTCAACATTTACACAGGAAATCGATATAAACAAACCCAGTCGCGGGCGAAAAAACCTTTTGCGTGCAATCGACAGGCTGACAGAGCTCGAACTTTCAGGAGGAACTTCCATCGGGGAAGCTGTCCTAAAATACAGCCGGGAAATCAAGTCCAGATCTCTTGTAATCCTTATCTCGGACTTTCTTCAGGAACCCGAAGCAATAGAAACCGCAGTTTCCAGGCTATCTGACCATGATCTGATTCTGATCCAGGTACTCGATCCCACGGAAAAAGTGCTTCCCGTCCAAGGTAACAGTAAACTTGTAGACCTTGAAACCGGAGAGGAGATCAGGACTTATGTTAGTGAAAAGTTCAAAGAGCGGTACCTTGAAAAGCTTGACGATCACAGCGCAAGGATCAAAAAAGCCTGCATGAAGACCGGAGCCGAATTCTATAGTTTTACAACCGATACTCCTATCTTTGACGCTTTCTACTATACCATCAGGAGAAGGAGACGCTAAAAATGCCTTTTGAAAATCCCCTTGCTCTTGCCGCTCTCCTGAGTGTCGTCCCGCTTATCATTATTTATATGCTCCGTCCCAAGCCGGCGGTACTTTCAATTCCCTCACTCATGTTTGTCCTTAAACTCGAGAGGGAAAGAAAACGGGTTTATGCCTCACTCACCAAAATTATTCGGGATCCGCTTTTCCTTATCCAGCTCCTTATGCTGATCCTGCTTTCCATTGCGGCAGCAGGCTATTACTACAATTCGGAAGAGCCCCTGAGCGGAGAGCATACCGTAATAATCCTCGATACTTCTGCAAGCATGCAGACTGATTCCCGCTTTGAGGATGCGGTTAAGATTGCTGACGGCTATGTAAGCAAGAAAAACAGTATAATTCTGGCCTCTGATACTCCTCTGCTCGCTCTTGAAAGAGAAGATGCCTCGGCTGCACATGATATTTTCAAGAAGGTTAAGTCAGGGGCAGGCACTGCCGACCTGTCTGCAGCAATTACCACAGGCATGCGGTATCTTTCCACGGAAGGAGGAAGGATTATCGTTGTTTCGGATTTCACCAACTATAAAGGCGATGACCCGGTTGCTTCCAAGAACCTGGCTGAATCCTACGGGATTGAGGTGAATTTCATAAAAGTAGGAAAGCCTGCCGATAATATCGGAATCATCAATGGCTGGATCGAAGCCACGGACGGAGAATACGGCTATACTGGGGTAATCAAGAATTACATGGATCATAATGAGAGTGTTAAAATCGAAACTGGCAGAGGAACTTCAGGAAACGCCTCAAAGTCCTTCTCCCTTGAGATCCCTGCAGGCGGGACAAACCAGTTCACGCTAGGAAACCTGGGGCCAGGCATTACAACAGTCCGGCTCGATGTTGAAGATGGCCTGCCTGTTGACAATAAAGCCTATATCTCCATTCCTGAGACCTCAAGCCAGCGTATACTCTATGTTACTGATAACGGAAAACTGCCTTCGAAAACCGCACTTTCCCTGCTTCCGAACAGTAACCTGACAGTTTCAAAATCCGTGCCTGCCGAGCTTGACAATTATACTCTTGTCGTGCTTGCACAGAAAGAGACACCAATCGGCAATAGTTCGGTCGAAAGAATCGAAAGTTATGTCCGGAACGGAGGAAACGCGGTCTTTATTGCAAGCGGAGCCCTTGTTCCCGAGAAAACCGAAGTCGACCTTCTCAAGATCCTGCCTGTGAAACCCTTGAGGCTTGAAGAGGACGAAAACGGAATTGGAGTTGAGGAAGTCCTGAAAAGCAGTATAACGAAGGACATAAGGAGCGAGGAAATCTCGGTCCGTAAATACCTTAATGCAACCGAAAGGACCGATTCGACGACCCTTGTAAAGCTTAAGAATGGAGTTCCTGTACTGAGTTACTGGCAGACAGGCAAGGGAACGGTTTTCTATATGGGGCTGAGTGATGAACTAGGAGAAAATTCCTGGAACAATTTCCACAACCTTCCAGAGTATCCTGTCTTCTGGATTAAACTTGTTCAATGGCTCGGAGGGACAGGAGATATTTCCGAATATAATCTGAATACCGGCACATTGAACTCTCTTTCGAAGACCGAGGAAATCCGTACACCCTCTAAGACTTTCACTTCAAACCGCATTCTCTTTGACGAGGCTGGAATCTACGAACTTTCAGGGAAGAAAATTGCAGTGAATCTATACAATGACAGAGAATCTAACACTACAGTTGATGCTTCGGAATTGACCGAGCGGGCTGTTGCGGAAGATGGGCCCAAACTTGTGAAGGAAGATTCCTACACTGCCAAAAATGACATTACTCATTATCTTATAGGAATTATGTTCCTGCTCATACTGCTTGAAATTCTTATTGTGCGCCAGCGGGGTGAACTATGAATTTATCTCTTGAACATCCCGAAATGCTCTTCCTGATAGTCCCTGTGTTTATTGCGGGATTCTATCTCTTGCGGAAGACAAAAACGAAACTTGTAGAATGGAGAATGCTTGTCGCTATTCTGCTTGTGCTTGCCCTGACTTCTCCATATACTACGGTTACACAGACAATTAACGAAAAAGATCCCTCTCTTGTGCTGGTTCAGGACCAGACCTCAAGTATGAGTCTCTTTCCTGAAGGAGCAGGTACTGAACTGTATAAGGCCCTGGTAGCCAATAACCCTACAACTTTAGTCAAGCTAACCGGAGATAAAACCTCACTTGGAGATACCGTTACGCAGTATGCGGGCAGCGGGAACCAGATCGTGCTTGTCAGCGACGGAAACAGTAATGCAGGCAAGGATCTCACAGAAGCTTTGGAGTTTGCAAAAGAAACCGACACGCCTGTTTATCTTGTCCAGCCCGAACTTCAGGTGAATGACCTAAGTGTCGAAATGCTCGGAGATAAAACGGTTGTTGTGGATAACCAGAACGAGTTCAATATAGTTGTCCGCCAGGCTTCAAATCAGAGTGTCAGCTATCTCCTGGAGGTGTATGTGGACGGAGAGCTTTCCCAGAGCAGGGATTTTACTCTGGAGGGCAGGAATAACATTGATGATCCCATTAAGATTAATCAGGCTTTTAACAACACCCTCGGCGCCCATGAACTCAGGGTAAAGATCACTCCGCATGGAGAGGATCAAAATGCGGTTAACAATGAATTTTCCAAGTCCGTATATGTCATTCCAAAACCGAAGCTGACACTTATTACAAGTGAGCCCGATTCTCCTCTCGGCAGGATTCTGGACAGCCTTTACAATGTCTCAGCAGTTAGCACTTACCCCGGAGCAGCGGCTCTTGAGGGTAGCAAAGCTCTGGTGCTTGACAACCGGCTCATGAATTCCTTTTCCGAAGCCCAGATGAAAGAAATCAAAAACTATGTCAGCAACGGAGGTGGACTGGTCGTCGTGGGAGGAGAAAAGGCTTACAATTATGGAGGATACCTTAACTCTTCGCTTGAAGAAATCCTGCCTGTGCTTTCAAAGCCTTCTGAATATAAGGGAGGAAGAAACCTAGTCCTGATCCTTGATGTCTCTCCTAGTACTGCAGCCCACAAATCTCAGGGAGATATACTGGCAAATGCTGTCTATATTATCCAGAATGAAAATCTCAGAGATGCAAATGCCGAAATTATCGCCTTCGGAAGTAAAGGATATGATGTTTCAGGAGGGTTTATGTTTCTCGGCCTTGGCCAGAATCGGGAAGCTCTGAAAGATAAGATTTCGCAACTGGTTCCCGATGAGAAGAGCAAGACTTCCTTAGACGCAGGACTTAACACGTCAAAAGACATGCTTACCGGAAAGGACGGCGAACTTGATGCTATTGTTATTTCAGACGGAGCAATCAAGGATTCCTACGGTCCAAGCCTTCAGGCTGCAAAAGAACTTAAGAAACTCGGTGTGAATCTGTATTTTATCCACATTCGCTCGGTAGCTCCTTCCCAAACGAATGAAACCAGACAGTATTATGCTGAAAACTTGATGAAGGAACTTGGGCTTGAAGATAACTATTTCCATATTAATATGGGCGAAAGGGCAAACATAGGTTTTGAACCTACAAAAAAGCCTTCTGAAGAGGACGAAGAAGAGGAAGCTGAACTTGACACTTACCCTCTGATTGAGTATTCTCCTGACCACTTTATTACGAAAAATGTGAATCTCACAAATGCCAGTATTACGGGATATAATGAAGTAACTCCAAAGGCCGGGGCTGAGCGCCTGGTTATTACGTCTACTGGAAAGCCTGTGCTTACTACTTGGCGTTTCGGGCTTGGAAGAGTTGCGGCTTTTACAACGGACGATGGGGAAGGAGAAGGTTCTCGCTGGGCAACTGCCCTTTATAATGGCTCAAGTGCAAGACTTATTTCAGGCACTATAAACTGGGCAATAGCAAACCCGAGAGCTGAAGAAGGAGCTGTTGTGGATAGCCCGGACACTTGGCTTGGGACTCCTTCCAACCTGACTCTTACGATGTATGACGAGGGAATTCCGCAGCTAAAGCTGGATGGTAGCTCCCTCGACCTTGCTTTAACCGGAAGGAGTACCTACGAGACAAGTGTAAATCCCGAAACCACCGGAATCCATGATATCTCAGGTTACCCGCTTGCGGTAAATTACCAGCTTGAGTCTCGAGATGTTGGGCTCAATGAAGATATAGAGTCTCTTATCGTCGCAACCGGAGGGAAAATTTACAATGAAAAGGAGGCAAGAGCCCTTCTCCTGAAAGATGCGCGGCAGAACTCAGAGAGACAGGCTGAGGAGCAGGTAAGCCTGAAAATGTATGTGCTCATTACTGCGCTTGTGCTCTATCTGGGAGAAATTCTTGCCAGGCGCATAAGGGAAATGAGAAAGCTCAAGAATGCGCAGGTTGAGATCGAAGCTAGAACATAAGAGAAGTCAAGAGCCCATCAAGGAGACCCTTCTTCTCTTGTCTCATAAACGGAACTATGGACTCACAATCCTTCTAGAGTTCTCAAAAATGATCCGTTTTTGGGGAGTTAATGGGGCTATTTACTAGGTTAAATATGAATTCTACATTCCGCAGTATTTTTTTTGAAAATGATATTTTATCAGATAGCGCTTTCGAAAAAAATCTAAGTAATCTGAGTTCTTAATGTCATTTGGGGAAAATTGAATAGATAATTTTTGGTCTCTAATACACCATACAGTTGCTTTTACCTTCTGCATAAAAGCCAAATAAATCCACGCTAGATTAAGAATCGATAGCACGAAAAATTATGAATATACTAAAATTTACTGCAGAAAGTAGGAGCAGTATTTTAAATTATGATTTCTGCATATTATAAGAGAAAGGGTCAAAACAGTAGAAGTTTCATACTTTATTGTACCAGCTCTTTTGGTGTCCATTGTTGAGCCGATCCCGAAACTCAAAATTTGATTTTTGAATCTTTTATTTGGGACAGTCAATCGAATATCTGATCATGAAAAACAGTCCTGAAACTCTTAATGATTTGGAATAAAATGGGTTTTGGGATAAATTTGTTAATAAATCTATTTTTCACCTCTCCACATGCATATTATTAACCAATATTATTAGGTTTCCTGGCTATTATAGTTCTTACTGCGTGCTGGTGGGGGATATTACTTGATTTACAATCAAATATATACTCATTAGAATAAAGCAGTTCCCAGTCTTTATAATAGCTTTGAAGTTCCTGACTCTCATAAAGGTATTCATTTTTACCCCAGTCAGGGGCAGTCTTAACATCCGGATGTTCGACAAATGTGCACATTACATTAATGCCACCAGTTTTTGTATTAATTTTTATGTTCCCAAACTGGCGTTTCCTATTTTCTGGTCTAATGTATTGCAAAGTTCCAATCGAATAAACAACGTCAAATATCTTAGGTAGAACAATATCGTTTATATCTGCTTCCATAGTTTCAATAGTTGTGTCTTTTTCTCTGGCTAATTTAACCGCCTTTTCTAAACCTGCCGGTGCAATTTCAACAGCTAAAACATTGAAACCTTGTAGAGCAAAGAAAACACTGTCCCTGCCTTCTCCTGCACCTAAATCAATCAGTTTTTTATTGGTTATTTGGCCATCTGGAATAAACTCTAAAACCTTGTCCACCAACTCATTAGGTTTTTCACCCCAATAGTAATCAGGTTTCAAATAAATTTCTTGCAATTTCTCTTTGTCCATTATTCATCTCTCCATCTTTTTTGAATATTATAGCTTGCTGCAAGACTCAGTTCCAAAATCTAGTGATAAAAGTAAGCATAACATCAGTATATAGATTTGCAAATTTATAATTGTGTAATAATGTTACGGCATAACAATGGTAAATAAGTCTTACTCTTAATAACTTTTTGGAACTCCTTCTCTTTTAAACCTTTTGATGGTTTTAATAATGATATGAATATATCACAAGAAGAGTTTTTCATAGAAGAACTCCCCCAGATTGTCCTATTTGCAGCACTCCTATGGCCATGACGGCTATAATCTATACACTAAACAATGTCTTGAAGAAATCAAGATTGGTCGATACAAACACTCAAATTGTGGTAATACTAATGGCCTTTATACTTCCAAGATCAAAAAGTACTATTTTTATATTATTCAATGAAAAGTAAGAAAAAGTTCAAGACTGATAAATGAATTGAGAGTAAGATTAAACTTACTAAAATGAAAAAACTAAGTATGCTCAATAGATCACAAAGTCATTCCTGAAATTGTTCAGATTATTTACTCCATTTAAATATAACATCTATTTTGGAAAATAGTTCATTTTTAGAGAGTAGCAGAAAGTGTCGATTTTAGGTGAAAAATTCAATAAAGCATTTGAAAAATTTTCCTTGGAGTATTCCTTTGAAATATTATAAATATGTTAGAAGAGTCAGGGTTATCTGCCCAAAAAAGCCGGCGAAAACCGGAACTATAAGATTATCATCGATTTTATTGACTGCAGTTTCCGTAAGGGTTGCAAGAAAAGCCATAACTAGGGAAACAATCGGGTTTCCTAGAATTACCATCCCGATGAGGAAATCAATAATAAATTCTGAAGCTGAGCCTTCAATCGATTTATCATTTTTAAAGAGCTTTTGAAAAACTCTCCTTTTTCCATAGAATTTTCCAATAAGTGCTGCAGCCAGATCTCCGAAGGTAGCCATAAGGATTGCGGCATAAGCAATTTCTCGGCTGAACAGGGCTATTACTGAAATTGCTCCTAGTGCAAAGAATACGTGGCCTCCGAAACGGTCAGCTTCAGCTTTTCTGTATATGATATAGAAAAAAGGTATTCGAATTCCGTGCTCAACCCGGAAGTAGTCAAGAATGAGAACAGTTACAAGAAACAGCATGAGCACCCAGAGCACGGCTTCTTTTCCGTAATATTCATAGATGAGCACGATAAGGATTGAAACCAGGTGCACACTTTTTCTCAGGATTTCCAGGACAAATTCTCTGGACGGCATGGCAAAAAGACTTGTCAGGATCTAATATAAAGTTATATCTATTTCTGGGTGTGCTTATTTTTATGTAGCCTAATGCTCAAAATACTGTTAGGAGGTTAATAGAAATGCAAACTGTATAAAATCTGAAAAACAATCTGTAAAAAATGAGTGAGTAAATGGGCCTGAAAAGAGAAAATGAATTAATAAATGTCCTCTAAAACAAGGAAAACCGGACAGACCGGAGGACTAGAAAAAGCGGAAATAAGGAAAAACTGGAAAAAACGCAGGAAACAAAGAAAAGGCCTGGAAAACAGCAGAAAGAGAAATATTCAGGCCCGGATTTTGAAATTTTGAGACCTGATTTCACGAGCCTTCACTCGCAGCATCATAACCAGAATTGATTACGGTATCCTGTATGCTTGAGTTTTTATCTATAGCGACTTCGGGCCAGATCTTAACTCCAGAATGTATTGTTGAATTACTTCCAATCAGTACTTTATGCCCGATAACGGTTCCATTTTCAAGGAAGCAGTGTTCTCCGATAACCGTTTCATCGGCCACTACCCCTCCTGAGATATTGGAATCTTTCCCTATGGACACATTATCAAAAAGATATGATGAAAGAATTTTTGCATTATCCTCTATAGTGCAGTTTGAGCCTATCACGCTGTAAGGCCCAATAAGAACGTTATCGCCTATAGTTGTGTTTTCCCCTATCACTATTGGCCCTACAAGGGAAGAATTCGAACCTATGCACACATTGTTTCCTATGGATAGGGGGCCTTTTATTCTTGCGTTCTTGGTTGTGAAATTTCCTTCTATTGTTGTTCCTGGAAGGGCATCGAGCATCCAGCGCTGTGCCTGCCTGTAAGCCGCCGAACTTCCCACATCAGTCCATTTTCCCCGCACAAGTACACCATTGATTTTTTTGTCGGCTGCAAGCATGAAGGGGAAAAGATCTTTTGCAAAGTCGTATTTTCTACCTTCAGGAATCCATTCAAATATCGAGGGGCTACAAATATAAATGCCTGTGCTTGCAAGGTTGCTGAATATCTGGCCTGCTTTTGGTTTTTCCAGGAATCGATGGATCCGGTTATTAATATCCATGTCTGCAATTCCGAATTCTCTCGGGTCATCAATCGAAAGAAGCCCAATGGTTACTGGGGCATTGTTTGCTTCATGGAAACGGTACATCTCTCTCAGGTCAAGGTTAAGGACATGATCTCCCCCAAGAACGATAAATGACTCGCCTTTCAGGTACTTTTCAGCATTTTTAACGCCTCCTGCAGTTCCGAGCTTTTCTTTCTCATACACATAATCGATGTGCACCCCAAACATATGCCCATCTCCGAGTTGCTCTTCTATTCGCTCTCCCATATACCCCAGGGTCATGACTATTTCATTGAACCCTTCCCTTGAAAGATGCTCTATCAGATGTCGGACTGACGGCTTATTGAGAATCGGTATGCTCGGTTTAGGATGCTTGAAAGTTAGCGGCCTGAGCCTTGTCCCTGCCCCTCCGCACATAATACATGCTTTCATATTTTCCCCAGATGTTCTTATATGAATATATCATTAACGATTTTATTATTGTTATCTTAAAGGTTATTGACAATGATTACTCCAAAGAACGATGCTCTCTCAAAAGAATATCTTCTTTGCTTTCCACTTTGATTTCCCTTGTGCCTTCATACTCCGAGACAGTACCTGTTATACTAATAAAATCTCCTTTCTGAATTGAATTATTGAGAGCTTCAGCGCCCGCGGTTTTTGGAATAAAAACACTCAGGACTTCGGAGTTGCAGTCTACCTGTAAAAGCAAGTGTTCGCCGGTGTACGTAAACCGTTTACTCAAAACTTCGGCTTCAAGAAATACCTTCTCCCCTTCACCAGATTCCCGGGTGTATGGATTGGCTTTTTCTCCTGTCTCCTTTCCCGAATCTGTAAGTTCCGATCCAAAGCAAAGATAAGCGGTCATAAGAGAAGTTAATGTCATAAATAGCAGCAGTACCATGACTTTTTCTTCTTTTTCCATACATTATCTCCTGCTTTTAAAGGGTCTGGAATCAGTTTATAATTGAAACGAGTTTTATTTCAAGGATCAAAATTTTACCTGCAAGTTCATGGTTAAAGTCTAGAGTGGCAGAAGTTTCAGTGGAATTGAGCACTTTAACTTCACTCCCGGCGGGTGTTATGATTTTCGTTCCTGGCTCAGGAGGAGTCTGGAGTTCAAGCCTTGCAAGGGGAATTTCCTGGACAAGATAATTCTTATATTCTCCATAGGCGTCTTCAGGCGGGATTATAAGGGTTTTTTCTTCTCCCTCTTTCATTCCAAGCACACCCGTGTCGATGCCTTTTATTACCTGGCGTGTGTCCGCTCTGAAAAATAAAGGTCTGTATTCCTTTTCTTCTTCATACATCCCTTCTTCGAGGGCTTTTTCCTTCAAGGTGGTATCAAAGACTGTTCCGTCTTCAAATTTTCCAGTATAATCAATAAGAAGGTAATCTCCTTTTTTCACAATGCGAGAATTTTCCATTATCCCTTTCTCCTGTGCATTTTCCTTTTAGTATCCATATTGTCTAAAAGTCTCTCTGGATACTGAAAGGATACACATTTTGCAGAAAATACTATAATTCTCAATTTGAGTTTCAGAAACTTAAATTTATTCTATTGAGATGATTTTTATATCAAAAACAAGGGTCTTTCCTGCAAGCTCGTGGTTAAAATCAATCATTGCGTGTGTTTTATTTACATCAGTTATAGTAACCAATCCATAATTTGTAGGGAGCTTTTGCCCTGCTTCAGGAGGTTCGGTTAGATTCAATTCTTCAATTGGAACAGCCAGGATTTTTGATTTATCGTATTCTCCGTAAGCTTCTTCAGGAGGAATCGTGATAATTTTTTCTTCTCCTACTTTCATCCCGATTATACCTTTATCAAAGCCCTTTATCATCTGACCTGCTCCGGCCACAAATGTCAGAGGAGTGTAAGTCCTTCCGTCAACGTATATGCCCGCTTGCTTTGCAACGTCTTCTCTGGAGGTGTCAAAAACAGTGCCGTTTTCAAGCTTCCCGGTATAGTCGACTTGGACTGTATCTCCAGATTTTACTGCTTTGTTGTCTCCTTCTTTGCTACTATTATCCGCGCATCCGCTGCCTAAAATTGTGCTCACAAGGAGCAGTATCGCTATGAAGAAAACTGCTCCTTTTCTGGTCTTCATCCCTTTCGTTCCTCCACAGAAACGACTTTGACTAAAAATACCAGGGTCTTTCCTGCAAGCTTATGATTGAAGTCTACAACAAAGTTATTTTCACTTACCTCTGTGATAGAACCCATCAGACCGTTATCCGTGGCCAGCTGCATTCCAACTTCTGGAGTAAAATCTACAGCATCGATCGGGATCTCTCTTGCGAATTCCTCCCTGTATTCTCCATACGCTTCTTCAGGCGGGATTGTAAGAGTCTTTTCCTCCCCAACTTGCATTCCGACAACGCCATCATCAAAGCCTTTTATCATCTGGCCTGCGCCTACGGTAAATGTAAGGGGTTCATAATTTCTCATTTGATTGTATGTCCCTGCCTCGATAGCAACTTCCTTTAAGGAAGTATCGAAAATTGTGTCATCTTCAAGTTTTCCTACATAATTAACTGAGATTGTATCCCCATTCTCAATTTTTTTGCTGGTGTCTTTTGCTATATCCTCAGCCATAAGAATCAATAAAATAAACGAGAACATGTTAGATAAACGTGATGATAAAATAAAAAGTCAAAAGATCGATTGAATGGGAAATTTAATCTCAAAAATTAGAGGAATTCTTGAAATCTTCTTTTCTAAGTTTTAATTTGAGATTAAATTTTAATTTGAGATTCGGTTTCTTTCAATTCTTTTTGATATTCCAGATATGAGTAAATAGCCGTGACCCCTACAATAAAAAGGGCAGGCCCCAGAATGAATATAAACTCAAATCCAGGGAAAAAGATTCCAGCCACAGCAACTATTCCTGCAATCCTGAATAGCTTTCCTCCAAGTCGATTAGTTTTTTTCCAGGTCTTATCACTACTGAGGGTCCAGGGAGTCTTTATGCCGAGAAACCAGTTTCTCTCAGAATTTTGCATAAGGATTCCTATGTAGTAAAATAGAATCCCTATGCCTACAGGAAGCACGGCATTCGGATTGATTCGGATTCCTGTGTTCCAGAGTAGTATCTGGAGATGGGCGGCAAGTAAGAAGAAAATTAAAAAAATTACATATCCTTCATGATGCTTTCCGAATTTTACTAGATTCATCCTCGTCAGGTCGGTTCTGGGAATTGCTAGATAAAATACTGCAAGTCCGGTAATTAGTAAAGGCATGGAAAAAAGTCCCCAGAATCTCGACATATAGCCGTTGACTTCTCCCCGGGAATTCCAGTGGGTTGCCATAGCTTCAGGCACAAGCGGGTAAAAATAGATTGAAATTATAAAAGAAAGGAGGATCAATCCTGTGATTATGGCTGTGGTTTTACGCATATAAACTGTTAACATATTTCAATTATTTAAACAATATGGAGACTTGAAGTAAGCCTTTTGAAAAATGGCTTGAGCGAAAACGGCTCACATTTGAATTTGAGACACATATCCTCTAACTCTATCCGGCGTGATCACAAGCTTTTTCAAAAAAGGCTTGATCAAGAAACTCCAGCAACAAAGTGGACGGCGTGATCAACTGGTGCAAAGATTGCAGGTCAACATTTTATCTTTATCCGGAATGTGGTGAAAATATTCAGGCATTAATACATATCTATTTTTGACATTATGTGACATAAAAGGCCTAATTTTTGGCTAACTTTTTCCTTTATTCTCTACTAACAAAGGCTTAAAATATGCTTCCTGTATATAACAGTCTAATTAAAATTATTATGTTGTTGATAGTTATGGCAACAAGTCAAGAAAGACAGAGGGCAAATCTTGCCAGAATGAAAAGAGTAATGGAAGAAATTGAAAATACGACAGATGATTATAATCTTATTAATGAATTACATGAACTTTTAAGAAAACCATATTCTCTGTCCCTGAAATGGCATATGATTGTATTTAAAAGTGAAATTGATAGAAGCTTGTGGTATTTGGAAGATATAAGAAATGAAGAAATTGAAATTGAGAAAATGAAGCGAAGGAGAGGAAAAGAGCCAAAAGAAGAATTAAATAAGGTTAGCGGCAAATTTTCCGAGATAGTGAGTGCATTTAAACTTGATCATCAAATGGTATATGATGAAAAAGCAAATCAGTATAAATTGTCAAAGTCTGGGGTTTCCAGAACCACTAGAGAAAACATTTTTGCAATTCCAAAATCTATGATTGGAGATGGTAAACTCCAGTGGAGTGAGGCGGTTAAACAAAAATGGGGAGAAGACAATATTGGGCAAAGAGAATCACTGGAAAGAGGTTTCTGTAATTGAAAAGTAATAAGAGTTATCCTAATAACAGTGACGACCCAATCTTTTAGCTTTCAGGCATGAAGTTTCTTTTCTCTGAGTGTCAGCCCAACAGGTGGAGGATGAAAGTCATCAGCTTTCTCAAGCTACTTTAAAAATATATCGAAGTGCAGATTTTTCAGATTTCTTTAAATGTGTAATTTTGGTCTATAAACTAAACATTATCCAAAAAGTGTATTAATATCTAAGTACAGGGCTCTAGGGCGCATACTTGGCCAATGGATGGGGAACATTCATGAAAAGTAAGATCGCTGAAACATTAAGACTAAAATTTGAGCCTGTGGCTATTCTCTGGAGCGATTGTCTTCCAGAAGGCTCTCTGCAGTTCAAGGGAGTTGGAACCGGATGTATTATGAGCATGTTCGCCAAGGCAGCAGCTAAAGGAAAGACTTCTGCCTTCAGTAAGACTACCTTTGGCTGCTTTGGTGGTGGCATAGGCCTTGGCTTCGGAAAGCAATATGAGAACTTTCCTTTGGGAGTAGAGGCCTTTAAATACTTCCTTTCAACAGGGCTCGAATCTTCGGGAAAAGAGGATATGGTGGAGGGGGCGAAGAGGCTACGCAATAAGGAAATGGCCGAGTATTTTCTGAAGGGAGAAGGCTATAAGAAGAGCCCAAATATGGTAGGTAAATATTTGGAGAATCTACCGACGATAGATGTCCATCAAAGTACGTTGTCTTCAAGCCATTAAGGGATTTAGCTGAGGGTGAAGAGCCTGTGGTAATATCCTTTGTGGCCAATCCCGACCAGCTCTCTGCCCTGATTACTCTAGTTAATTATGACAAAGAGAAGAACGATAACGTTATAGTGCCTTGGGGGGCTGGCTGCACCCAGATAGGCATCTTAGCCTTCATGGAAGCAAAGTCCGAGACTCCCAGGGCTATCCTTGGATTGACTGATCTTGAACCCAGGATGGCAGTCAGAGGCCTTCTTGGCAAGGATATCCTAACCTTGACGGTGCCATACAGGATGTTCCTGGAAATGGAGGTAAACGTAGAGGGTAGCTTCCTTGAGAGGAGTCTATGGAAGAGAATGGTGGGTGACTGAGAAGTAATGCCAGTGAAAAGATGGCAGAGCACCACGTCACAAGCAGGGGCACACAAGGCACTGCCGCATGAGATCAAAACCAGATCTGACTAATTCCAACCTAAGTTAATAAGAATGCTCTTTATTACAGTTGTAGTGAGAGCTGGCTGTAATATTGAACAGCCCTAGGCTTAGATCTTGTAATAACTCACTAGCTTGTTGATATTCATCTTTTCCTCTTCAGCCATAGATAGAGCGTGGGTAGTGAAAGTTTTTGTAGTGGAGCCTGTCATGACCAGAGTTTCTGGTGTTACGGGTTGTCCAGTTTCCACGTTCGTTACGCTAAAGCCTTTGGTATAAACTATCTTATTGCCACTGACTATAGACACGTCATATCCTGTGGGTTGGTTACGTTAAGCTCTTCTTGGATAGCCTTATCCAGGGAACTGAAACCGGTTGCATTAGAGGCATAGGATACATTAGAGGCAAACTATAGATGGTGATATCAGGGCAGCCATTATCACTGCACATAAATCTTAAACTTCAATGTTTGTTTTTCTAAACTTATACTTTGAATAATCAATCAAGTCCATGATCATGAAAACAATCCTAGGAACTGTTAACGATAAGATAAAATGGTTTTTTAGAAAGGTAAAACGGCTTTTTAGATGAGCTTTAATCTAAGATGTCAAGACTTAAGCTACGAGGTGCAAAATCAAGTTAGTAGTTACGTGTAATGAATAATTCATATAAAGTAGTTACGTGTAATGAATAATTCATATAAATATCTAGTAAAGTTCAAGGAAAATAAATATAATATTAAAAATGATCCAATATTTAATGACTTGTTACTAGTACCGCATATATTTCCAATTTCCATTGAGACAAACAGCATGCTATCCAATAGGACAACCAGGCTTGTGTCCAATATAAACATATCCCATTTACACAAACCTCTTCCCCATGAATACACAAATTGCTGGTTCCTTACTTACAGTACCAGTGCCCATTGATACATATCGCTGTCCCATGAATACACACAGGTTTTGGTCCCTTACAAGGTGTCTCTAAACATTTCCAGTGTCCATTGATACATATCGCTTTATCATGATGAGGACACTTAGGTGCCGGTCCCTTACAAGGTATTGCACTTGTCGCTGCGGCTGTCAATGATACTAAAAACAAAACAGCCAACAAAATGGCCATTGCTTTTTTAAGTTTATTCAATGTTTGAGTTTCCAAGTATAAACCCCCATCTTCTTTTTTAAATATATTTTATTGTGTTATTGAGAATCAACAGTAGTATATAAATATAATTTTTTCAATGAATAAAAGTACAGTAGAAATATAAATAAGAAACTAATAATAATTAAAGCCTGAAGTTATTAAATCAAGTTTTCACATATTTTCTTAGAATTATATCTTCTTTAGCTGGTTTCAGCTTTTTCAAAAAATTCTGTAGCGCAAAGATATTGGGACACGAAATTAAAAAGATACTTATGAACTAGTGCTCTTGAATAAAAAGTGCTAAAGTGAAGAGATTAATCCATAGATTACACATAATCAATTAGATCTAAGATATATACAGATAAGGAGAGGTTTTAAAGGACTTAATAAGGCCCTAAAAGTTTAGAGAGGGAATTATGGGATACTCCCTCTAGCCAGCTTGTTCCTAAGATTCTATCTTCGGGAAGGCTCTGAAACTAGTATGCAAGTATTTGATCCTTCCATCTTTACCTGGTACGAACCCGAAATACATGGGTTCGGGATTCTCAGGAATAGTGAGAGTGAATTGATCCTTTCCCACCTTCTCTAAAGCAACCTCACGCTCCTTGCCCTTAAGTATAAGCTTGTTATCTTTTGTTATGACACTGGTGATATTCTCAGTCTGAGGGTTCTGGTTCTGTTCCAATGAGTAGTTGCCTACATACCTTACCATCTCAGACTCGTTCATTTCCATAGGCTTTTGTTGAACCTCCGGCTTTAGTAGAGGTAGCATAAGCTCAAAAGCTTTCTTAGTGGAGTTAGGCATATCTCTACCTTCACCATTGTCCAGGATGATCACGGCGAACTTGTGCTCAGGTACCATCTTAAAAACGCAAGAAAAACTTTTATGGTTTCCTCCGTGCTCCACTACGTCAACGCCTCGGTATTTATGCAACATTAATCCATATCCATAGCTTCCATTAGGATATACACTATAAAGCGGAGTATGAGGAGTAGACATTTCTTTTATCACCTGAGATGAGAGAACCTGCTTGCCATCCAGGGTACCATTGTTCATCAGGACCGTAGCAAATTTACTCATATCATAGACATTGGAGAAGAGAAAAATCCAGCAGGCCATAAGGGAACATCTTCCTCAAAGGGTCTATAGACCTCTACCTTTGCCGATGTATTGCCTGTGTGTCCCATTGACATTGGATGGGTCACAGCAGTTTCCAGATAGAACGTAGAGTTATTCATGCCCACAGGCTTAAAGACTTTCTCATCCACAGCATCAGGATAAGGCTTTTCTCCCACAATCTGAGCCAGGTAGCCAGCCAGGGAAAAACCTGTGTTTGAATAAGAGAAGACCTCTCCGGGATCAGTGAAGAAACTCGAGTCGTTCAATGTCCTTATATACTCTTCCAGACCGGATTCTACATCGAAGCGTTCCTTCTCGTAATCTCCAGATTCTTCTTTGAGGCCAGCTGTATGGCTGAGAAGCTGGCTGGCTGTAACATTGGACAGTCTCGGGCTTAGATCTTTTATGTAATAGCCCACGGGCTTGTTGATATCCACCTTCCCCTCTTCAGCCATAGATATAAGTGTATAGGCAGTGAATTGTTTTGTAGTGGAGCCTATCATGAACAGAGTCTCTGGTGTTACGGGTTGTCCTGTCTCCACGTTGGCCACGCCAAAACCTTTTGCATAAACAATCTTATCGCCGCTAACTATGGCAACGGCACATCCTGGCGTGTTGGTTACGTTAAGCTCCTCTTGGATTGTCTCATCCAGGAAACTGAAATCGGTTACATTAGAGGCATTGGTTACATTATTAGAAGCAGCAACTGCAGATGGTGCTATCAGGGCGACCATTAGCGCAATACATAGAAGCTCTATCGCTCTCATACAAATCTCCCCATTTGCGTTTATCTTGGACGATAACATAAGCTCAGAGCATATTGTATGTAAATATTATAATAGCAAATTTTATAATTAATCTATTTATAATTTATAATCATACTTTGATCCTGGGGGGAGTCAATTTAGCCGAAGCGTATTTTTTGCAAAGAAGATAGTTCATTTTTTATTACTATTCATACTCCTGGCTATAGCTTGGCAGCCTGCAATGGGAGCAAGCGCTGACAATGAAAGTTTAGTCCTGAATACCAAAACTCCTATAATGACCTTTGAGGGCGGCAAGCTCTACAAAACTGGATCTCTGAACGTAGTCGAGCTTCACGGTAGCTATAGGGAAATGGGAAGACAGTATGGGGCGCTACAAAAGAAGGAGCTGAACGAAATTTACGGTAATATAAGCGCCGATTTCGACAAAAATCCCGAGTTTACATATGATGTCATGCTGCAGGATGCAAGATCTAACTTCAGGTTTTATCCGCATAGATACAAGGAGATCATATACGGAATGGCTGAGACCTCAGGTCTAGGGCTTGATAAGCAGCTGATAGTCAATGATTTAGAAACCTACGTAAACTTACAGGAAGGGCAGTGCTCAGGAGTCGCTGCCTGGGGTAACTATACTTCAGGTGGCCCTCTGGTCTTCGGTCGAAACTACGATATGGGGCCAAAATTCGCTAATTACGCAACTGTAGCCGTCTACAACCCCGATGACGGAAGTGTCCCAGTAGCAAGCATAACCTACACGGGAGTTATCTATGTGACCTCAGGCATGAATAAAGAAGGGATGTTCCTGGAGCTTAACAACGGCCAGATCTCCGAGAATATGCAGCGTGATAATAGAGTATTCTCTCCAGTTTCTTTATTCTCATTCCTGGAGAGTTCGGCTGATCTCGATCAGATTGACGCACAATTCCATACATCCTATCCTGATAATGCGTACATAGTGAACGTAGCTAACGAAACAGGGGCCTATTCCTACGAATGGGCAACCTCTGATGTCGTGCGCAGGGCACCCGATAAGGATGGCCTGCTGGTAGCCACAAATCACTTCGTCGATCCTTTCTGGGGATTAGCGTCTATTGCATTAGACGATCAGGACCCCGCATTTACAGCACATAGGCGTGCAAATCTGCTTGCCTTGGGTGAGAAATATAAAGGAAAGTTTAATCCCGAAGTCATGATGGAGACTATGAGCATACCCCTGGAGAAAGGTGGAGCATTTAGAGCTCCCAACGTCACAAGTTATCAAATAGTCGCCGTGCCCAAAGAGCTGAAGGTTTGGGTCAGAGTACCAGAGGTACAGGAATGGACTGAGGTAGATCTGAAGCCGCTATTTAACTAAAAATGAGCATTTTCTTGAGTGATCGAGTGAATACGAGGTATCAATATGCTGATCCCAAGAGCATTATGGCTATTGAGCATTAAGCCACCTAAAAGGCAGAGCCTTACAAGCATCTGCTTTTTCTCCTTAGCCCTGGTATGCCTTCTAATGTTTCCCGCGATGACGCCTTTGGCAGAAGCTGGAACTAATGATGATGCAACTGAATTCTCAGCCAGCCTCACTGGCTATGAGAAAGCTGACAGATTCTTACCTGACAATGCAACTGCATCCATGTTCAACGTCAGCATCACTCCCAATTGGATAAAGGGCACTAATTCCTTCTGGTACACAAAGAATGACCATGAAGGCAAGAAGTTCATGCTTGTAGATACTGTGAATCTAACTAAGGATAAGGCCTTCAACCATGAGCTGCTTGCTAAAGCTCTCTCTAACGCGTCCAATACCACGGTTAATTCCTCAGATCTTCCCTTTGATAAGATCTCATTCCTACCTGGCATGAAAAGCATACGCTTTTCTGCATTCGACAAATCCTGGCAATGTGATCTCAATAGCTACCTTGTCATCAATGCTTCTCCCTGGGCTGAGGAATCCGAAGGAGAGTTGCTTTCGCCTGATGGAAAGCTTGCCGTTTTTATTCAGGATCACAATTTATGGATTAGAGAGCTTGAAACAAACGAGACTTATCCTCTAACTGCAGATGGCACTAAGGACTATGGCTATGTGGATTCAGATTTCTTCAATGCTACTGTTACCGGTGAGCGCCTGGGGATAAAGCCTGAGCCGCCTGCTCCTACAACATGGTCCCCGGATTCAAGGAAAATAGCCACATTCAAAATGGATGAAAGGAATGTCAAATCTATCTCGCTGCTGCAATACGTGCCTGAAAATAGTTCCAGGCCAAAAGTTTGGACATACAAGTACCCCATGCCAGGGGACGAATATATACCAATGTACGAACCCATGTTGTTGGATGTAGTTTCGCGGAAGGTCATTCCTGTTCAACATAGTGCTTATCCGGAGACCAAGGAGCTAACATATTCTTATTATTGGAACACAGCAGGTGATACTCTCTACTCTGTTTACGATGAGAGGGATGAGAAGAAGCTTCACCTTTTTAGAATAGATCCTTCAACCGGTCAAGCAAAAGAGATCCTTAATGAGAGCTCACCTACTTATATTGAGTGGCAACAACCAAATTTCAAGTCCCTAGATAATGGCGATTTCATCTGGTTCTCTGAGCGCAGTGGCTATGGGCATCTCTATCTCTATGATAAGAATGGAAGCCTGAAGAATCCCATTACAGCAGGGAACTGGACTGTAAGAAATCTCTTATATGTGGATGAAAACCGGTCACTGGTATATTTCACTGCTGGAGGTAGGGAGACAGGTAGAGACCCTTATTATCAACATTTGTACAGGGTTAACTTAAACGGGAACAACCTGGAACTCCTCACCCCTGAGGATGCAGATCATCAAATAAGTATGGAACCGGATGGAAGTACCTTTGTTGATACTTATTCCCGAGTGGATCTTCCGCCAGTTACTGTTCTTAGATCAAATGATGGAAAGACACTCCTCACTCTGGAAGAGGGAGATATCGACAACCTGCTCTCAATGGGCTGGAAGTTTCCTGAAAGATTCAGTGTAAAGTCATTAGATGGTCAGTACGATATCTATGGCATAATCATCCGACCAACTACTTTCAATGCATCTATGAAATATCCGGTAATAGAGTACGTGTACCCTGGTCCGCAGGCTGCAATAACACCAAAGACATTTCCCTATGAAGATGCAGAGACCTGGAAGGCTGTATGGTTAAACCAGGCTCTTTCTGAAATGGGGTTCGTTGTGGTAATTATGGACGCTCCTGGAACTCCTGGTCGTTCCAAAGCCTTTCACGATGTTTCTTATGGGCACCTGGGCATTGCTGGAGGGCTGGCTGACCATGTCAATGGCCTACAACAGCTTGCCAAAGATAGGCCTTACATAGATCTGGATAAGGTTGGAATTTATGGACATTCCGGAGGTGGCTTCATGACAGCTCAGGCACTCCTTACTTATCCCAATTTCTATAAGGTGGGTGTAGCATCATCAGGTAACTACGACAGCCGATATTACTCGGAAATTTGGGGGGAAAAATACGAGGGCATGCCTCAGGTAAGCAATTACACTGAGCAGATCACTGAGTTGAAGGCATCGAATCTGACAGGGCATCTCTTACTGGCGACAGGAGATATGGATGATAATGTCCACCCCTCCCAGACTATGCAGCTAGTTGACGCGTTGATAAAGGCAAATAAGAAATTCGACATGCTAATTGTGCCAAATGCAAACCACTATTACTTCTCAGATAACGAATACGTATTGTATAGGGTTTTCAATTATTTCGTGGAAAACCTGAAAGGCACACCTTAATTTTTATTTGATTTAAATCAGAAAGACTCATAAGAACATCATATCTTCATTAGTTGTCCAAAAAGAAAGGGGGTCAATATGCAAATCTTACTTGCTAGACTGGGAGATCCAAAACCATCACCTATTAAGCCATCTAAAAATAGGCCGTCTAAAAGGCAGAGCCTCACAAGCATCTGCTTTTTTTCCTTAGCCCTGGTATCTCTTCTACTGTTGTCTGCAATGATGCCTTTGGCAGAAGCTGAAACTATTGATAATGCGACTAAAAATGAGACTGGTTTCTCAACCAATGTGGCTGAATTCTCAGCCAACTTCACTGGCTATGAAAACGCAGATAAATTCTTGCCTGATAATGCAACTGCATCGATGTTCAATGTCAGCATTACTCCTAATTGGATAAACGGCACTAACTCCTTCTGGTACACAAAGAATGACCGTGAAGGCAAGAAGTTCATGCTCGCAGATACTGTAAATCTAACTAAGGATGAAGCCTTCAATCATGAGCTGCTTGCTAAGGCTCTCTCTAATGCATCCAATACCACGGTCAACTCCTCAGATCTTCCCTTCGATAAGATCTCATTCCTGCCTGGCATGAAAAGCATACGTTTTTCTGCTTTCAATAAATCCTGGCAATGTGACCTCCAGAGTTACCGTGTCAGTAATGCTTCGCCCTGGGCTGAGGAATCGGAGGGGGAGTTGCTTTCACCTGATGGAAAGCTTGCCGTTTTTATTCAGGATCACAATTTATGGATCAGGGAGACGGAAACTGGCGAGACTTATCCTCTAACTGCAGATGGCATTAAAAACTATGCCTATGGTGAGTACTCCGATAACTACAATGAAAAATTGTCTCAGGAGCGTCTGGGGATAAAATCCAAGCCTCTTGCAGAATGGTCTCCCGATTCAAGAAAAATAGCCACATTCAAAATGGATGAAAGGAATGTCGAACCTATCTCGCTGCTGCAATACGTGCCCGAGAATAGCTCCAGGCCAAAGGTTTGGACATATAAGTATCCCATGCCAGGGGACGAATATATACCAATGTATGAGCCCATAGTGCTGGATGTTGTTTCGAGGAAGGTCATTCCTGTTCAACATAGTGCTTTCCCTGAGACATTGGATTTAGAGTACCCTTACAAATGGGATAAAGCAGGTGATACTCTCTACTCAATTTACGATGAGAGGGATGAGAAGAAGCTTCACCTTCTGAGAATAGACCCTTCAACCGGTCAAACAAAAGAAATCCTTAACGAGAGCGCACCTACTTATATTGAGTGGCAACAACCAAATTTCAAGGTACTAGATAACGGCGACTTCATCTGGTTCTCTGAACGTAGTGGCTATGGTCATCTCTACCTCTATGATAAGAACGGCAGCCTGAAAAATCCCATTACAGCAGGGAACTGGACTGTAAGAAATCTCTTCTATGTGGATGAAAACCGGTCACTGGTATATTTCACTGCTGGAGGTAGGGAAACAGGTAGAGATCCATATTATCAACACTTATACCGGGTTAACTTAAACGGGAGCAACCTGGAACTTCTCACCCCTGAGGATGCGGATCATCATGTGAGTATGTCGCTGGATGGAAGTACCTTTGTCGATACTTATTCCCGAGTGGATCTTCCGCCAGTTACCGTGCTAAGATCAAATGATGGACGGACACTACTCACTCTGGAAGAGGGAGATATCGACGACCTGCTCTCAATGGGCTGGAAGTTTCCTGAAAGATTTAGCGTAAAATCATTAGATGGTCAGTACGATATTTATGGCATAATCATCCGACCAACTACTTTCAATGCATCTATGAAATATCCGGTAATAGAGTTCGTATACCCAGGCCCGCAGACTACAATAACACCCAAATCATTCCCCTATATTGCTGGAGGCTGGAACCCAATTTGGCTGAACCAGGCTCTCTCTGAAATAGGATTCATTGTGGTAATTATGGACGCCCCTGGAACTCCTGGTCGTTCCAAAGCCTTCCACGATGTTTCTTATGGCCACCTTGGCATTGCTGGAGGGTTAGCCGACCATATGAATGGCTTACAACAGCTTGCCAAAGATCGGCCTTACATGGATCTGGATAGGGTTGGAATGTATGGGCATTCAGGAGGAGGCTTCATGACAGCTCAGGCACTCCTTACTTACCCGAAGTTCTATAAGGTGGGTGTAGCATCGTCAGGCAACTACGATAGTCGATATTATGTGGCATCTTGGGGAGAGAAATACGAGGGTATGCCCCAGGTAAGCAATTACACGGAGCAGATCACTGAATTGAAGGCTGAGGATCTGACAGGGCATCTCCTACTTGTGACAGGAGATATGGATGATAATGTCCACCCCTCCCAGACTATGCAGCTCGTTGATGCATTCATAAAAGCAAATAAGAAATTTGACATGCTAATTGTGCCCAACGCAAACCATGATGACTTCCCGGAGAATGAATATTTATTGCACAGGGTTTTCGATTACTTCGTGGAAAACCTGAAGGGCACAACTTAATTTTTTAGTGGTATCTAGGTTTAAAAGAGGTGTTGAAAAGTTATCTATTTTCTATTTTATTTATAAAATTTCGCACAACCTCAAGATACTCACCTTTTTTTTCAAGGTGATGTTCATGAGAGGCGCCCTCAAAGATAACAATCTCAGAGCCCGGGAGCATGCTATGGTAGTATGTAGTTGAAGACGGGGTAGCTTCATCATAGCGTCCGCAGGTGAAAAGGGTAGGAACAGATATTTCTTTCAGCAAATCTACTCGCTCATAATTTTTGAGACATCCTGTAAGTGTAAACTCACTTGGACCCCACATTTGTTCATAGACTTCGTGCCCTAATTTTTCCAAAGTTCTATTTAGGCAGTCCGGCCAGGGATCCAGGCGGCAGACGTGGATCTTATAATAAATCATCATAGCATCTTGATATTCCTTGGAGTCGAAACATCCAGATATCTCACTCTCGTTAATTGTTTTTTGGAGAGCATCCGAAAGCTCCAAAAGATAGAGTTTCTGATCTGAGGCGAAGCGCGAGGAACTGAGGCAAGGACCTGAGAGAATTAGGCTCATTACACCCTTAGGTTTTTTAACTAACATAAAATCGACAGCTAACATAGTTCCCCATGATTGGCCAAGCAGATGCATTTTATCAAGACCCAAATAGCTCCTAACCTGTTCAAGCTCACTTACAAAGCGCTCCACTGTCCAAAGGAATTTATCGCTGGGCTTATCGGAATTGCCACACCCGAGTTGATCATAGAAAATCACTGGTCGTTCGTCACTCAAAGCTTCAAGGGGTTCAAGATAGTCATGAGGTGCGCCAGGGCCACCATGCAATACCAGAAGAGGGATTTTTTTCCTATTTGCCCCGACAATTTTATACCATATTTTCCCGCCAGTTACTGGGATATAACCCTCGACACCTTTGGCACTACCCTCTCCTTCATAATTCATAATTCTTCACTGGATATTATATTAACAATATTATATAAATAGTGTCTGGATTTATCAAGTTACTCGAGACGCTTATAGCTACAACAACAGCACCTACGAATTTGTGGTTGTTATATGGTTATTTTTACTAGAAGTTGCTTTGCTGCCATCATTATGCTATGATATTGCTTGCTGGGTCATATTTTCAAAATATATGAATTTGGCATTAAAATAAATAGTAGAGCGCTAGTGGCTCACTCTAAGGAAACATTAACTTACGCCGTCCTATTGCTTCCTTTACTGTTGAAGCTTTACTGTTGAAACTTAAATGAACTTTTTTTTGGTTTCTGGCAGGCCGATCCTTTTGTAGGGTTAATAGTAGTGGTATTTTAAGTAAAGACATGAGTGGTGGGAAGAGGCGAACAAAGATGAAGAGGAGGAGTAGATAAATGAGTACAAAAAGATACCTTTCTATGCATAGCACTTTGAGATTGTAACTTCCTTTGGCCGTAATGACTGATGGTTAAAGATGCTTTGCTGTTCTACATCATGTAAAAATCCAGGAAAATATGGCTGATTACACAAATATGTGCAGTTAAACAGATCTTTGAGAAAAGAAGCTTGAAAAATTGTAATATTAATTAAAACCATTTAAATATTTTAAAAAAATTTTAAGTGGACCGGTCGGGAATTGAACCCGAGGCCTCTACCATGCCAAGGTAGCGATCTTCCCCTGATCTACCGGCCCATATTGGGCTTTGCTTTATCAGCATCCCTCATACACTCGATATACTATATAAAGCTATCGCCCTCCGACCCGGCAACTTATAAATAAAATTTTAAAGTTTGGAAACTCACTATCTTCAAGCAAAAGCTATAAGTAGTAAATTGAGTATTAGAAGTGTTGTCGGATTGAGATGCTTTCCCGAGAAAGCCTTTCAACTTCGAAAATCTTAAATACCTGACACTTGGGCCCGTAGCTTAGCTTGGTGGAGCGCACGGCTGATAACCGTGAGGTCCTGCGTTCGAATCGCAGCGGGCCCACCATAATTAAAAATCCTTTCTTAGGAAAATTTTCAGGTTTTTGTAACCACATTTGTTCTTCATTTCGGGCCCGTAGCTTAGCTTGGTGGAGCGCACGGCTGATAACCGTGAGGTCCTGCGTTCGAATCGCAGCGGGCCCACCAAGTATTTATTTAATTTTATCATATCGAATTTTTGTTATGTTGAATTCTTATTATTTCGAGCCTTTTTGAGATTTCTTGAGTCTTTTTTCATGTTTCTCATCTTTTTATTATAAACATTTTTATGAAAACTCTGAAAAAAGAAATTTAAATAAAAATGACAATTTTCGAAGCTACTTTGTATAATTGGAAATTTTTTGATAATTATTCTTTAAACAAACATTTTTTGTTACGTTTTCTGTAGCAAAAGAATCATCAGGGAAAAGTTTGAGTGGGGAAATCCCCACAAAGAATTTCAGGAAATGCTTTTCAGCCTTTCGATATTTCCGATCACAATTCTGCTTTCGGCTATGATCTTTTCTTCTATCTTGCTGACAATGCAATCCATTGGGACTGTAAGCTTGTATAGCTTGACAGGTCTGCCTTTACCTTTTGATTTCTTTTCTTCCCGGATATCAATCCAGTTATTTTCACGGAGATATCGCATTGCGACACTGACTTCAGGCTGTCTCAAGCCTGATATAATCTCAATACTCTGGGATGAAATTTCCCTTCCTTTTGAAAGGCATGCAAGCGTAAGAGCAATTGGCCTACTGACATTAATTCTTCTAAATAATTCAATCATTTCGTATTCATTTGATCCCATAGTCATCGGGATTTCTTCTTTTGTGTCAGAAATATCCATAACTGGACCAATTTCATCTACCATTTAATCACCCAAAGAGCCATTATAGAGTCCATTAATATAAATATTTACTTATGTTTTCTTTTTAATATTTATTAGTTTATATCCATGTTTTATATCTTTTTAATGTCTCTCCATGCTGAAGACTTTGAAAAAACGCTGTTCATTTTCTTCTAAACCTATTAATAGATTCTATATTTTTAAAAACATTTTCTCTTTTTAATAAAATTAAAAAATCTCTAATATTTCTTTCAACTAAAATTCTCTTTTAAACTCAGAATTCGTTTATTAATTCTGCCTTTCTTTTAGGATTCAAAATCTATTTTTAATTTCGTCTTTTTTAAACTCAAGTTTTGCTTAAAATTCAAATTTTGAATTTTAACTATGTTCTACATAATAACAAGGAGTTGCTTAATTAGGCGTTTGGGCCTTAGATATAACATTTAAAAAAGAAATATTCTATTTAAGGAAGGCTTTGAGATAAGCTTCACTAAATCTATCATTCCAGTTCTTCAAAGTTATAAGGTTGTAAAAATAATTTTCAGGGCATCCTTATATTAGAAATTCATAAAGTTTACGAGCTACCCTCTTTAGCTCTCTTGAGATGTTTCTCCTTTGTATCTTTTGCATTATTTTATATTTTTAAAGGATCCGCGGTTGAGTTAACAACTCAATAGCAATAGATTTAAAACAGTATGAATTACAGGATTAATTAAACAGCCTATCATGCTTGATTTTAACCCTCAAGCGAGTAAATCTTAATCTTGCAACCGAAAGATTTCTGGTTCTTTGTTATTTTCGAAATACAGATTCGAATGGAAATAGATATTAGAGGGATTGAGAAAAGATAACACAATTATAGGAAAGTGTTAGGAATATTTTGAAATTCCCTCAAATATTTTATTTAACATAGAAGAAGTCGAATCCGGGTTATAAAACCCAGACTGTAGAATAAGAATTTTAAGTCTTAGAATTTTAAATCTTCTAAGAATTTGCAGATAGCGCTTGTGATGTCTCTGCTTTTAAATTGATTTTCAGGAAAGATTCTTGAGGCGTTCTATATTCTGGAGCACAGCTTTACTTTCAGCCATAACGTTTTCTTCTATTGCATTGATGATTGTTTCCATCTGGACCGTTAGTTTATACATTTTAACCGGTCGTCCTTTGCCTTGATTTTTCTTTTCTTCCCGCATGTCTATCCAGTCATTTTCGCGAAGATAGCGCATTGCAATGCTAACTTCTGGCTGTCTCAAACCTGACACCATTTCGATACATTGGGAAGAAATTTCCTCTCCTTTTGAGAGGCATGCAAGGGTGAGAGCAACTGGCCTGTTAATATTAAGCCTCCTTAAAAGCTCCACCATCTCGTATTCAACTTCTCCCATTTTAAATTCATTGTCCTCTGATGTAAACTCATTATCTGCCACAACTATCATCTACCATTTATATCGAAAGAGCAGTTTGTGATCGCTTCCGATATCATTTTTCATCCAGTATTTTTCAGATCAATAGAAACATATTATTTCAGATATGTTATTTTTTTCTTATCTTTTATCGGCTCTATTAAATATATTTCTATTTATATGAGTTTCGGATATGTGGGAGTATCTCACAAAATCTGTTTTTCTCAGTTAATTTAAATAATAATACTTTCTCCATATATATAATTATATGCCTATAAAAACTTCCCGACAACATAACATATTTATTTTTTATACTCTGAGAAATCAGAATTAGAATAATGAAAGACAAGCTGTATTACTGGGTCTCCGCAGGCCTCATCTATGTATATATAGAATAAACTCATTATAGAATAAACCCATTTTTCCATTGTAGTTTTCCTTTGCTTAGGAAATATAATTCTAATATATAGAGAAAATTGACAGTTAAAATCCTTTTTATATTGAAGGTCAAAGTTCTCTTTTTCTCTTAATAATTATCCTAATTTTGCATATATTGTTAACCATTCTCTCCTTTTTGGGTCATTATACCTTGCAATTCTGACAATCCTTAAATACAAATCCCTCAAAGATTTAGTATAATGAACGCTGCCCAGGACAAAACCGCTGTATTTATCTGCCATTGCAGTGGGAATATTTCCGAACGTATTGACATTAATTACCTTAAGAAAACCCTCAAGGCAGAAGGGATTCCGGTCTTTGATTATGAGTATCTTTGCTCGAGAGAGGGACAGACCCTGATCAAAAATAAGATTTCTGAAGGGAACCTCGACAGGATAGTAATAGGATCGTGTACTCCTTCTAAACATGGTACTCTCTTTAAAAAGTGTATTCAGGATGTAGGCTTGAACCGGGCAATGCTCGAAATCGCAAACCTAAGGGAACAATGTGCTTGGGTACATCCGGATAAAATCGGAGCGACTGAGAAAGCTCTCTCACTTCTTCGAGGAAAACTCAGGCGTCTTGAAAATCCTGAGCCGCTTGAGGATATAAAAGTAAATATTGTTCCACAGGCTCTTGTCATTGGCGGAGGAATTGCAGGGATTACTGCGGCAGTGAACCTTGCTGATAATGGAATTTCCACCTACCTTGTTGAGAAAGATTCTAGTATAGGTGGAAACATGGCAAAAATAGGTAAGGTTTTTTCTCCTGACAAGCTTGCCGAAGAGTGTGCAATGTGTTCGCTAAGTCCACTGATGAATGAGGTAGCAACTAACCCGAAAATAACCCTTTTAACCTGGACTGAGGTGGAACGCTTAAGTGGAAGTGCTGGCAACTTCACAGTCAGGCTTAGGAAAAAACCGAGATATGTACATGACAACTGTACAGGCTGTGGCCGATGCAGCCGTGTCTGTCCTGTCCTGGTTGAAAACGAGTTCAACTGTGGGTGCGTGGACAAAAAGGCAATTTCACTGCGTTTTTCTCAATCTGTTCCAAAAATCTACTGCATAGATCCAGATCACTGTCTGCAGTTCAAGGGCGAAACCTGCGGGAAATGTGCAGAAGCCTGTAAATCTGGAGCAATTGATTTTTCACAGAAGGAAGAGATTATTGAGCTCAATGTAGGTGCAGTTATTGTTGCTACCGGATTTGAGGAATATGATGTATCCCAGAAACCCCAGTACGGCTATGGGATTTTCAAAAATGTTATGACCCAGATGGAACTTGCCAGAATGCTCGGGATCAATGGCCCTACAAAAGGGGCACTGCTCAAGCCTTCGGATTTCAGCCTGGATCCTGAAGCTGTCAATTCAATAACAGATACTTGCTCTAGTAAAAGTCCCTCTGAAAATTCTTCTGAGAATGGTTCGGGAACCCCTAAAAAGATAGTTATGATCCAGTGTGTGGGCTCAAGGGATGAAAAAGAAGGCGGAAACCGCTATTGTTCAAGGTACTGCTGCATGGCAGCCTTAAAGCACTCGAACCTTATAATGAAAAAATATCCAGGTACGGAAATCACGATCTGTTATGTTGATTTGCGGGCGCTTGGCTTTTACGAGAACTACTATCGGGCAGTCCAGGATATGGGAGTCAGATTTGTAAGGGGAAGGCCTGCTGAAATTGTAGAGAAATCGGATAAAAGCCTTGTTGTCAGACTCGAAGATACCCTTAATCAGAAAATAACAGAGCTGCCTGCTGATCTTGTCGTGCTTTCTGCGGCAATGGTCCCTTCAAAGGGAACCCGAAAAATAGCCAGTATATTGAATATCAGCCAGGATGAAAGCGGCTTTATTAAAGAAAGGCATTCGAAATTGAGGCCTGTAGACAGTTCACTGGATGGAATATTTGTCTGCGGCACTGCCCAGAGCCCTAAGGATGTCACAGACACTATTTCACAGGCAGGGCTTGCAGCTATAAGGGGAAGGGCCTTTATTTCGGACAGCCCAAAAGCCCTGGTAAACGAAATCCCGACAATCAATCAGCTACTCTGTACTCAGTGCAAGGAATGTCTCAGTTGTCCTTTCGAGGCTTTTTCCTTAAATGAGAATGGAAAGGTTATCGTAGATCCGCTTGTCTGTACTGGATGCGGATATTGCACTGAAGTCTGTCCGAACGGAGCTATCCAGATTGCAGGTTTTACAAAAACCCAGCTAAACGCCGAAGTTGAGGGGGTAGTCAAAGAAGGGGACCTGCTGGGCTTTGTAAATAGCGGGATCGCATCCTTAACCTGCGATAATATAGGAAACAGCGCACTGACCTATCCTTCAAATGTCAAGTTAATCAAGGTGCCCACAAACCTGGTGGTAGATAAAGACCTGTTACTTCACGCCTTCAAACGTGGGGCATCAGCTGTCCTTTTCATAGAAGATCCTCCAGACAGCCCGAAAGCCGAGATTATATATCCTCTAACTGTCAGCCATTTCGAGAAATTGAAAAAAGAACTTGGAGATTCAGGAAACCGGCTCTATTTCAAAAAAGCCTATGTTCCAAATACAAGAGGGCTTGCAGGCACTTTTACCAGCCTTGCCCGGGAAGGAGAGATGACCAAATGATTCCATACGTAAATGAATACGATACTCCGGAATGTAAAACCCTTGCAGAAACAGCAAAGAAAAGCATCCGGACACCTGCCTCTCTGGGGCTTGATCGCTGCATCCAGTGTGGAGCCTGCACGGCTTCCTGTCCTGCAGCCCGATTTACTGATTACAGCCCGCGCCAGATTGTGAAAAAGGTGCTGGAAAATGACCGCAGTGTACTTGAATCCGAAATGATCTGGTCCTGCTTCTACTGTTATTCCTGTAACCTACGCTGTCCCAGAAATAATAGCCCTGTAACAATTGTGCAGGTGCTCAGGCAGATGGCTATAAATGAAGGCATAGGGGTTGAGAAGCTTGCCTACTTCCTTGAGATAGGAGAGTATCTTGCAGAAAACGGAGCCAGTAAGGTACCGGGTGCTGGGGTTAAGAATATGGAAAGAGACCTCGGGGAACGTTGGATCAGGTTCAAGAAAAATCTCGAGTCAACCCGTGTTGAACTGGGGCTGAGTTCCAGGGACATTAGGAATACCCATGGGGAAGTTCAGGCCATTCTTGAAGCTACAGGCTATTTTGAAAGGGAAAAATGGCTCAAGGCAAAAATACAAGAAAAACTTTTGCATCAGCTCCTGGAGAACCAGTGTATCAAGAGAGAAAATAGAAGCGGAGACTTTGGTTTTGAAAGCGATAGGAGATATCCCGGACAGCCAGCTTTTATTATTTAAAAGCTGCATGGTCGGGCAGGAGTACCCAGGGGTGGAAACCTCCACTTGTTATGTATTTGACAGGCTTGGAATAGATTACTGTATAAATGATGAGCAGTCCTGCTGCACAGGAATAGGTCATTATACTGACATCTTTGAAGGATTGACAACAGCAGCCATTGGAGCCCGGAACTTCGCAGTCGCAAAAAGATGTGGTTATCCTAATATAACCTGCCTCTGTTCAACCTGCTATGCTGTAAATAAGGAAGCTTGTGAAGTCCTTAATACCAACACCGAAGTCCGAGAAAAAGTCAACTCCATATTCCGGGAACAGGGCCTTGAAAATCTTGTTTACGAAAAAGACGATATGAATCCGAGAACAAACTTCTACCATGCAATAGAAATTCTCTTAAGTAAGGTCGACAAGATCAAGGAACAGAAAAAATTTGATTTCTCACGGGTTAAAACTGCATCCCATCATGCCTGTCACTACTATAAAGTTAAGTATCTCGATGTTCTTGGAAACCCTGAAAACCCCCAGTTGATAGACAACATAGCAGCAGCCTGTGGAGCCGAGCCTGTGCGCTGGTACGAAGACCGGACTCTTACCTGTGGAATGGGCTTTTCCCAGCTCCATCTTAATAAAAGTACTTCACTTCAGGTGACAAAGACTAAACTTGACAGCCTTCAAAAAGCGGGTATTGAGCTTATGCTCCATATGTGCCCAAATTGCCAGATCCAGTACGACCGCTACCAGCCGGTTATCGAAAAAGAGTTTGGCGTAAAATATGATATGGTGCACATGAATATTGCCCAGTTTGTAGCTCTTTCAATGGGCGCTCACCCTTACAAGGTGTGTGGCTTCCAGACCCACTCCGTGCCTCTTGAAGGATTTCTGGAAAAGTACGGCATAATATAAATTCGGTTTATCTATTTTTAACCATATTTTTAGGTTTAAGCCTGTAGTATTTTTATTTTAATTTTTTATTTGATTCACATCACTTCTGAATACTCAGATCGATTTCTCCCAGCCCTGTCCCATATCAACGAGAGGTCTCAGCTCAATGATCTCGAAGGTAACCGTTGCATACATCATCTGCGCAGCCCCCTCCCCGGCCATTTTTGCAATATGGCTTTTAATCGTATCAAGCATTTCCCCCGACGTTGCAGATTCCTTCATCTTCATATAAACCCTGATCCCTTTCCATTCCGTATCTTGCTCCATTATCATGTATATCGCGTAAGGGTTTTCCTGAAGGTTTGAGAACGTACGGTTCTTACCAGTTGCAACTACAACGGTCTTTTCATCGATCATATTGGGTGAGCCGAAAATAGCTGAATCTACCTTTCCGTCTTTGCTCGCTGTGCTGAGAACCCCAATTCTCAGTTGCTTGTTAAAATAGTCCATCAATTTTGACGTCATATTAAATCCCCCATCACAAACTTATTTCTTGCCCTTCTCCTGAAAAATTGAATGAGCAAGTCGCTTTATCCAGAAGTATTCCAAGAAAAGAGCTTTATTAGATATGCAAGCTGCGATAAATATGAGTCATAAGTATGCTTAAAACTTCGCCTGATGTGTGAGGCCTGGAGTTGTAAATAAAAAGGAGTAAATTAACGTAACTGTATCTCCCTGAAGCAAAAAAGATGTTTAGAGTTTAGTTGAAACCCCTGAGTTTTCCAGTGTCTCTGATGCAGTATCTCAAGCTCTATCTGATTTCTTTGGGAAATACGATTACATGAAAGCCAAGGAATCAAAGGAACATGAAGACTGAATCCGCGATTTGCTTGATGCTCTTATGAGCAAAAAAGAAGGTCAGGAATGACTTCAATCTGCATTTATATGGAAAAAGAGCCGGAAAGTAAAGAGGATAAGTCCCGATAGGTAATTATTGATTAACCAATTAGTACCTTCAAGGAAAAGAAACCTCTGCATAACTACTGAAGTGAACTCTTACCGCATTCTGGAGTGGGAAAATTATTCAGTTATTTATGCATACATTGATTATTTATTAGGAGTTTCATCAAATTGTAAAGAACACTTTGTTTGTTATTTATTTTTATCCCTAACAAAATGTCTATATATCTTAATCTCTCTGTTTCTAATAGATACATTTAGAATGCAGCTTTTCTTTTGAACCCAATTTGCAATGAACTCTTTTTGTCTATCATTGAATCTTATTTTATCAAGTTCATTTCCTATTTCCATATAATCGCCATCTTCAGACCATATCAAAAAAATATTAGTTAGAGGACTCGGATCTATTGTTTCGATAAGCTCTTTTACATTCGGTTTTTTCGAACTGAGATTCAGTTCCAAAAAAGTGGCAAGTAGGCAAAACTCTCCAAAGATGGCTGCAGAATCTGAGTAATTAAATCTAATACTCAACTCATTTTTCTCGCAACTAAGATTATGATACTCATTTCGCGAAAAATAAGGCGCCCAGTTTGTATACATTTCTGTCCCAGATAAATATGTTTCTTTTAGATCAAGAGGCAGAGAGCACTCTAAATAAAATTCTCCAATTCTCTTTAATGTATCTGATATTGTCTCTATATTTTGCTCCGCATATGAATAAAAAACTTGGTTCCCTGGATGACTGATATACTCAAAAGTATTGCTTAACAATCTTTGTCCAATGCCAGAAGTACGAGTGCTTGGAAGCATAGAACTAGAATAATCAAATAATATTCCTTTCAAACCATACAGTTTAAGGATAAGTTCTATTTTGTTATCAAATATTACATTGTAAGATTGTATACATAAGTGTATATTCTCTTCAAAAACAGACTTATTATGTGCATAGCATTCTTTTATTATATCAACTGATAGATTATCCCAATAAAGTTGCTCTTTTTTATCAAAATCTTTGCCCATAATTAGATTTTCATTCAGTCCAAAACCTATCTCTGCGGCTAGTGTTGCTTCATGCTCGTTTTGACTATTAATATAGTATAATATCAAATTCTTTAATGTTTCAACAACCTTGGTTCGGTTTTCTCTAACAGAATATTTTAAGTCTAAAATTGGTTTAATCGGATCCCCTAAATGCAAAATCCCTGTTTCAAATTCTCCTGGTTCTATTATTTTTTCAAAGGTATTTTTCCCAAGATAAAAAGAGAATTCAAAGCACTCTTTTGTAATTTCCTTAACTAAGTTTGGATTTGGAGTCATAAATTCCAAGCTTCTTGCCGCAAAGGAGAGTAAATTTTTACGCTCCATATTCGTTGATTCCTTTGCTACGCTCAATATAGTATAAAGTATTTTATCTGTAGCACTTTCTGAGTATTCTCCCCTCATCTGAAATGCTAATTGAATTACCACATCCCATTCTCTTCTTTTTATTTTTGGAATCAGCTCATTGGTTAATTCTTTTGTTTCCTCATAATTTCTACAAAACCAGTCTGCTGTAAAATATTCCAAAAAAGTCCTGTGTGTGAATTTATATAACTCTTGATTCTTCGTGGCACCAATGGCAGTAAGTATCCATGCGCGCCCCCTTGAGAAATTTACAAAATCTGTTGCCACAGCTTTGGCTTCATCTTTATCTTCATAAGTAGAAGGATAAAGATACTCAGTTGATTTCTTTATTAATTCCTCCTCACTTACACCTTCTTTTGAAGATTGGTTTGTATATATCCAATGAGCAAGATGAGAAATTAGAGATTCGATTTTTGAGTCTTGTATCGTAATTCCAGGATTAATTCCTCTATGTTTATCCCATTTTTTGAACAGCATTTCAGCGCATTTTTGATATATTTTAGGTCTATTTTCTGGAATGTAATTTTCTTGCCTATATATATTGCACATTAAAGACAACATCAAGGAATTAGAACGAAGATCAGAGACTTTTTCGCTTTCTATCATGAAGCGCCTTGCTTTCTCACTTCTTTCATTTGGCCTTAATTCGAAATCTAGATTAAACCATTTTTCTACATATTCTTTTATTTGAGCTTGATTAAAAGAAGTCATTTCATAGATCTCAAACATATCTTCTCTTAAAGTGGCTTGTTCATAACCTATTCTACGTGAAGTGACTATTATTGGAGTCGAAGGATAAAGAGTACAGAATGATTCTATTTCGTTTACCATTTTTTCTCTATATCTTGTATCTATAAGCTCATCAAGTCCATCAAATATTAATAAAATATATCCATTTAATAGCAGATATTCAAAAGTACCCTTTGGCGGTTCTATTTGAAAGTCATTACTGAACTCTTCATTGATGAAATCGATAATGGAAATATTATTTTTCGTTTTTTCGGCATGATAATCTCTAATCACCACTACAAAAGGAACTATTTCTCTTCCTGCAAAAAGTCTTTCTGAATATCTAGCAGAAAGTTCATAGCATATTTTTTTGGTGAAGGTGGTTTTTCCATTTCCTGGATCACCCAATAATACAATACGATGCACTTTTAAAAGAAAATTAAAAAACTCTAAGGGATTATTATTTTCATTATCTCTACTTCTTTTTATGAAATTTGGGCAGACATAGATTTTTTCGATGGGTTTTCTTACACCACCTTCAAAATTTGATATTTTTATGTATTCGTTTCTGTTTTTCAAGACACTGCGATATTTCTCAAAAAAGTCCTGAATTTCGTTAAAATTTAATTTCTCTCTCGAAAGGAATTCTATATTTTTTTTGATTCCGGTTAATTCATCCAAAATTACTTTTGAATGGTAACTTGATGTAGCTGCAAGAGCTATAATCTCACCATTAGAAATTTGCTTGTCGAGTACTTCTTGACATCCTTTAATCAATATATTAAAAAGTAATGAAGAAAGACACGAAATTCTCTTCTCTTTAATATCAAAGTATTGTGATAACAAAAGTGTGAATTCTTTTTCGATATCTTTGATATTTTCGTTAGTGGAATTGTGAAATATATTTGCTGCATATATTTGGCGTATTATACCTTCAATTGCCGGGCACTTAAAAAATATACATATCGATTCAAAATTTATTTTTAAATTTTCGTCTAAATTACTTATTTCCCTATTTATGGATTTGAGATCTTCTTCTATTAATGGATCAAAGTAAGATTTACCAAAAATTATTTTTTCTATTTCTGTCTTTTCAAAGAGTGACTTTTCAATCTTTCTGCACAGACTTTGAGTACCAAAACCAATTACAGAAGACACCGACTTGCCAAATATTGTTTGAGTGATCGGCCCCATAACATTCATCCACGTCGTCCATAAATAGATAGAAGTTTATTCTTACTTTTAAGACTTATACAGTTAAAGTATTTAATTTGCACTTTTTCTCTCGCGCATACCGAGGGATAATCTCGAGAAACTACTGGAGGCTGCTAGGCTTGCACCATCGGCTGCAAACAGGCAGAACTGAAAGTTTATTTGCATTTGCTCTAAAAACGCTATCATGAAAGAGATTGATTCTCAAAAAATACTGCGGGATGTAGCATATCTTAATTAAGTACACTTATTTCTTGCATTATAGAAAACTGACACTGTTTGCTTATATGTTAATTGCATTTTTTTCTAAGCAGGTAAACAAGCAAATTCTAAGGACTCTTGTAACAAAGATTATCTATGCAAAGTAGAGTTAAATGGAAAAAAATATCTAAACAATATTATATATTTATATAGTTGAAGTAGAAGAACACTTTAACATTAATGAATCATTGACATTAAACATATTACCTTTCTAGAGAAGAAACTGAAGAAGAATACGAAAAAAACTGAAAAACAAGCGAAGGCTATAAGAGTACAATTTTATATTGGCAATTTTCAATAACGGTGTGTGCCTTTATGAAAGCCTTAATATCAAAGAACTTCATAATCCTGAGTTTCGGTTTGTAACTTTCCTTGCTGACCAGTTAGATGGAGAACTTAAACTGAAAAAAGTAAATGGAATAGAGTTTATTATTAGGTTTAATGTAGAAAAAAATAATCACGCGTTGACATCAGCGCCACATTTAATTAAATAAAGAGTAGTTTATTTTGCTTTATAGAAACCCTGTATAAATCAGCTTCAAGAGGCTGAAAAGATTTTTGTACAATTTATATTTGTAATATTAGGATTTTGTTCTTTAATATGTCAAGATATATTACAGTTATTTCTTTATAGTGAATCCAGGAATCTGAGTTTCTTAGACTTCATTATTACTTGATTATCAAACAGGAGACTTACTTTTGGGAACAATTAGCGAAAAAATTTTCTCGCGGGCAGCGGGAAAAGAGGCAAAGGCAAATGATTTTGTCCTGGCAGATATTGATTATGCAATGGCGCATGACGGGACCTCGATACTTACAGTTAACGCTTTTAAGGAAATGGAAATGAAAAAGGTCTGGGACCCCTCAAGGATTGTAATCCCCTTCGACCACATCGCGCCTGCAAACAATGAAACTTCAGCTACCCTGCAAAAAGAAATCCGGGAATGGGTGAAGGAGCAGGGCATTCCGAATTTCTATGAGCTTGGTGAAGGAATCTGCCATCAGGTGCTTCCCGAAAATGGATTCGCTCTGCCTGGAAAGCTGGTTGTGGGAGCTGATTCACATTCCTGCACTTATGGGGCTTTCGGGGCTTTTGCAACAGGCGTGGGAGCCACCGATATGGCTGAAATTTTCGCCACAGGTAAGCTCTGGTTTAAGGTGCCAGAGAGTCTAAGGTTCACGGTTGAAGGAAGGCTTGGAAAAGGAGTTTATGCAAAAGATTTGACCCTTTACCTTATCGGGAAGACCGGAATTGACGGGGCCACCTATAAGGCTGTAGAATTTCACGGGCAGGCTATCTCCGAATTGTCAGTTTCCGGCAGAATGACGCTCTGCAACATGGCAATTGAAATGGGAGCAAAAACTGGAATTGTTCCGCCGGACGAGAAAACTTTCGATTTCCTGAAAAATAGGGCGGCTGCTCCCTATGAACCGGTTTATGCCGACCAGGATGCAGTCTATGTAAAAGAACCTGTTTACTCAGCTGAAGATATCGAGCCTCAGGTAGCCTGTCCGCACCAGGTTGACAACGTAAAGCCTGTGGGAGAGGTTGAAGGTACCCACGTAGACCAGGTTTTCATAGGGACGTGCACAAATGGGAGACTTGAAGACCTTGAGGTCACAGCAGCAATCCTTAAAGGAAAAAAGGTCGCAGTCAGGACTATTGTTATTCCTGCATCCCGCACGACTCTCCTTTCAGCAATTGAGAACGGAACAATGGAAACTCTGCTTAAAGCAGGCGTTACGCTTGCAACCCCTGGCTGCGGCCCCTGTCTTGGTGCTCACCAGGGAGTGCTCGGGGAAGGGGAAGTCTGTATTTCAACCGCGAACCGAAATTTCAAAGGCAGGATGGGAAAAGACGGTTTTATTTACCTGGCATCTCCTGCAACAGCAGCAGCTTCGGCACTGTCAGGAGAAATTACTGATCCAAGGACAGTTTGAATCTGAAAAATAAAGGACAGACATTTATATCTGAACCCCTAAAAATTTGAACAGAATAGTTTGAACAGAACATTTTCAATAGAACAGTCTGGAACCTGACCTATGCACTTCAGGATTTCAAACAGTTCAATTTTTTAAACTGTTCAATTTAATAAATTATTTTATTCATTTTGGGCTTTCTTTTTATCTCTTTTTGGTTCAGAATTCTAAAATTGTTAATTATATCCAGCGGAGATTTATACCATGAATCGCATATATTTTAACAGGAGGGACAACTATTACTGAAGAACTTAGTCACGAGAACCTTTCACATTTGATTGAGCACTGGATAGAGCATAACGAAAGCCACATACAGAGTCTCAGGGAATGGGCCCAGAAAGCCAAAAAAGATGGTTTTCTCGGAGCTTCTGAGGATATCTTGGAAGCTGCCAATAAAATCGAGGAAGCAAATAAAAACCTTAACCATGCAAAAGAAGAGCTTTTCCATCAGTGAAAATGCGTAAGAGCAAAATCTTAAGAGCTGATTTTAATCTCTCTGTGACGGGCTTTCTCCGTCACCATTCTTTTATTTACTTTCTCACTTGTGAGTCTAGACTTTCAGACCTCTGCTCAGGCCAGGAGTTTCTTAATATCTTTTAAATCCATAATAAGCTCTTAAATCCTAATAAGCTCTTCAACGCTTGATTCTCCAATATACCTCATGAAACTTTTTTCTTCCTCAAGGCACAAATCTTCACTTTTAAGTAACTCTTGACTCAATTTATCCCCAAAAATAATAGGTACAGTTTTTTCACTTTTCTTGGCATTTCTTTTTCTCAACATTTGACAGAGATTTTTTGATGAAAAGTGAGATATTCAGAATTTTATCTGCATGGTCCCCCATTGATTACCTCCCATACAAATACATATAAATCTCAAATAGATACTAATATTTCTTAATTTATTATCATCTCTTTAAAAATTAAAAGAGATAACGCAGTGAAGATTTCATCCGGGTATTATTAAAAACGTCTACAAATTTAAGAACGATTTTTCAAATTAGAAGCTACTTCTAAACTTGAAACTATTCTGAGGAATGTCAAAATTTCAGAAAATCGATTTTAAACAAAAATAGAAAGAGGAGATTTCAATAAAATTTCTCAATTTCGTGCTTTACTTCTTCAGGAGAAAACTTTTGCCTTACAAGGGGTTTTTCCTGAATTGCCGGAATTCTCTCCTCAAATACATCTCTCTCATACTTATAAAAAATACCATTTGGGATTTTATCTCCCCATTCCAGAGATTTCTCAAAGGCTTTTATATGGTCGTAAGGGTCATAATCGTCCCCAAGCTTGTAAACCCTGTCCCTGTACCATTTGAATGTGTTTATCTTATTGAAGGTCACACAAGGTTGAAGAATATCAAGAAGGGCAAAACCTCTGTGTGTTATGGCAGCTTTCATAAGTTCTTTAAGGTGCTCCTGATCGCCTGCAAAACCTCTAGCTACGAAGCTACAGTTCTGGGAAATCGCCATGGCAAGTGGGTTCATTGATTCCTGAAGGACGCCATAAGGCTGAATTGTTGTGTAGGTTCCCTCTGCTGTAGTAGGAGAGGCCTGCCCTTTGGTCAGTCCGTAAACTTGGTTATTGTGCACGAACATGGAAATATTCGGGTTCCTGCGGATTGCATGAAGAAAATGATTTCCTCCTTCCCCGTAGCAATCACCATCTCCTGCAACTGCAATTACGTGAAGGGAATGGTTGGCAAGTTTTGCAGCCGTAGCCACAGGCAGGGTTCTACCATGCAGCCCATTAAACGTATGGCATTTTATATAATGGGGTAGTTTTCCAGCTTGCCCTATTCCCGAAACCACAAGAACTTCCCAGGGTTCAATCCCAAGTTCGACAAGTGCCTGTTTGATGGCCGAAAGAATCTGAAAATTTCCGCATCCAGGGCACCAGGCCGGAATCTGGCCTTTATACTCTTCAGATGTAGGCATTCAACTCCTCCTTCAGGTTTTCAATTGTAAAAGGTCTCCCATCATATTTGCTTATCTGGTGGGAGAATCCAAATCCAGTTTCTGCCTTTAGAAGTTTTGCAAACTGCCCAGTGGCATTGTTTTCTATGCAAATTGTAAGATCTGCGTTCTCAAGAAGCCCAATATAATCGAACATTTCCAGTTCGGGAAGAGGGTAAATCTGGCTGAAATGTAGCATTGCGACTTTCTTGTCCTTAGAAATTGTATCAACCACCTCTTTTATCACACCATAAGTAGATCCATGCCCTACAAGCACTATCTTTGGAGAGGAGTCACCATATAAAAGCGGAGCTTCGATTTCTTTCTTTATAAGCGGCAGTTTGTTCAGCAGCCTTTTGTGAACCATTTTGATGCGGGTTTCGGAATCTTCTACAATATGCCCATCTTCGTCATGCTCATCACTATCCGCTACTACAAGGTGTTTTCCGGCTTCCCCCGGGACTGCAAGAAGAGAAATTCCTGTACTGGAATATTTGTAACGTTTATAGTCCGTAACGCCTTTAAGATCCTCTTCCCTCAGTCGGTAATCGTTATAAATTAGGTTCTCCAAACCGAAGTTTTCAAAAGTCCATTCGGATTCTGCGAGGTATTGGTCGGACTGAATGAACACAGGGATCTGGTATTTTTCTGCAAGTTCGAAAGCCCTGTTAGTCAGGTAAAAAGCCTGCTTTGGAGTTCCTGGCTCGAAAATAACTCTCGGAAACTCTCCGTGGCCTGCGTGAAGAATAAAAAGCAAGTCTCCTTGTTCAGTGCGTGTGGGAAAGCCCGTAGCTGGTCCAGGGCGCTGCATTTCCGCAATCACAACAGGAGTTTCGGTCATTCCTGTAAGGGAAAGTCCTTCGACCATAAGGGCGAATCCTCCTCCGGACGTTCCGGTCATAGCCCTTACCCCTGCAAAAGAAGCTCCTATCGCCATATTAATAGCTGCAATTTCGTCTTCAGCCTGCTCAACAACGAGATTATACTCTTCCGCCCTGGAAGCCAAATACTCCATAATTCCTGTTGAAGGCGACATAGGATATGCAGAATAAAACTTACAGCCAGACATAATTGCTCCTACTCCGATTGCCTGCAGCCCGGTTATGAGTATGCGCCTTTTCTCCTCAGGCTCACGGATTCCAAAAGCTTCGCATCTGGGACAATTCGTAAGAGCGTATTTATAGCCTGCTTCTGCGCAGGCTATATTGTTCTGGACTATTTCTTCCCCTTTTCTCAGGAAAGTTTCTCTCAAAATCTCTTTTAAGGCTTCAAGCCCGAGATCAAGCAACCCAAGCGCTGCCCCGGTTGCTACAGTATTTGCCATAACGCTGTTCTTCCCGACATCCAGCGCTATCTTTCGGAAGGGAATATCTATGAACTCCGGTTCTTCTAATTTCTGTTTGGCAATTTCAGAGTCATAGAGAATAAATCCTCCGTCTTTCACATTCTTTCTGGCAATTTTAATGGTGTTCAGGTCAAGAGCCAGAAGAATATCTACCATCTCTCTGGATGCCGAGATTTTCTGGTCGGAAAACCGTATCTGATAATAATTATGTCCCCCCCGTATCCTCGACATGTAGTCCTGGTGCGTAAATACATGATATCCTATTCGAGAGAAAACCTTTGCAAGAGCTCCTCCTATGGTCTGCAGTCCCTGTCCGGCCTCTCCTCCTATTCGAAGTGTATACTCCAGAAACTTAACCCCCATATTTTTCTTTATCTTCTATTTATCTTCAGTTTCTCTGGCTCGCTCAGTTTACCAACGTTTTTACCCCATGAATCCCGATTGGTGAATTTCAGTTATGGCTAATTTACAGGTCTTAATTGGTACTGTGCGAGGGTTTTTTATTAGCTGATGAAATGCATTAAAATTCAAGCCTCGAGCCTGTTTTAAACAGTAACAGCAAAATAGAATTTTATTGGATAGTTTTTTCCTTGTCCTTTTGCTACTGGCCCTATCTAGCTTTCTTCTATTGAGTTCCCCGAGAAAATATTATTATTTAACCTTAAATAACCTTGCTTCTTTTCCTTATTTGTGTGAAATTGGCAAAAAGAAATAAACAATAAAAATGGAATTGAGCTCATCTCGAAATCTACCTTGTTTGTATATATAAGGATTTTAAAACTAGTTTCATGATCGAAGGATCGATTAATTATTCAAAATCAGAGATATAAGGATGTAGTTCTAAGTTTTGGGATGAGCTCTTAATAAGCAAATCGGTGATTGAGATTTAAAATAGATAGAGAACCTTCCCAAAAAGAATACAGCCTACCAGGGCAATTCCAAGTATCAATATATCTGCCTGCAGCACGCTATATAATATTAAAAAGCAAAGCAATAAGGTAACTGCGCATGCCAGAATATCCACAGGATTGCTCATGCATGCCTCCATATTAAGTTTACAAATTCACATTATGATAAGGGTTTCTAATTTATCAAAAATTAAATAATAATAAATCAATATAATTTTTCAAATCTTCTTTCTCAGTAAAAAGATAAGAAATCCAAGTCTTCGACTAAGAAAAAGATCAAATTTCCGGCAAAAAGAGAAAATAGAAATGTGTTCCTCAAAAGCCATTCTGTGTCAGAAAAGGGGATTTCTCGCCTAATGTAAAATCTAACCCATATAAAATTTAACTTTTGTTTCAAATCAAGCCTTTTTAAAAAGGCTTGAGCGAAACCCCCCTAGCGACGTTTGAGTTTTAGCCTTACCCCCAAACCCTATCGGCGTGATCAACCGGCGCAACGGTTGCGTTAGAACTTCCCACGGCCTAGCTGGGCATGAGCGCGGGCAAGGTGCCCCGCAGCCTGGGCTCCTATAAGGTTAACTTCTCCTGCAAGCACGGCAGAAGCTACGATTTCTGCAAATTTCTTGGAGTTTACTCCGGGAACGTCACCTGAGCCTGCAACACCAAGAATATTCAGGCAATCTCTCTGGGTTCCAAGGCTAGTGCCTCCTCCAACAGTTCCTACAGGCAGGGCAGGCAGGGTAACAGAGCAGTGAATTTCTTCGTATTTCGTAAGCTCCATGCTCGTAATTGCAGTGCTTCCTTCTACAACATGAGCTGCATCCTGCCCACAGGCCAGGTAGATAGCAGCAATAATGTTTGCAGCATGGGCATTAAAGCCAAGTGATCCTGCTCTTGCTGAACCCAAAAGGTTTTTGCTGTAGTTCACCTCAAACATGGATTCTGGTGTACATTTCAAGGTCTCTTTGACAATTTCTTTTGGAATGGTAACCTCGGCTACAACGGTTTTTCCTCTTCCGAGAATTGTGCTTATGGAAGCGGGTTTTTTGTCGGTACACATATTTCCTGAAAGGGTAACCGGATGTGCACCGAATTCATCTTCTATAAGGTGCATCACTGCATCAGTAGCTATAGTCACCATGTTCATGCCCATGGCGTCTTTTGTGTCGTACGAGAACCTGAGGTATACGTATGTGCCAGTTACGAAGGGTTTTACGGAAAGCAGTTTTCCAAAACGTGTCGTCTTTTCAGCAACGGCTTTCATCTGCTCGAAAATCTCAGGACATTTTACCCACTCATAAAATTCTTTAACCCTGCTAAGACTCTCAAGCTTAAAGACAGGTGCTCTGGTCATCTCGTCCTCAAAGACTCTTACATTTGCTCCACCTGATTTCGTGATCACCGAACAGCCGCGATTTACACCGGCAACAAGAGCCCCTTCAGTTGTAGCAAGAGGAATGTAGTATTCGGAATTTGCGTATTCGCCATTTACCTTCAGAAGTCCGGCAACTCCGAGAGGGATCTGAACTGCGCCTATCATGTTTTCAATATTTTTTTTCGATGCGGCCTCAACATCAAGGGAAAAATTCTGAATGTGCTCAAACTCGAGTTTTTCAAACTCCTGTATTGCAAGCCGTCTGAGTTTTACTGAAGTTACAGGGTCTGCAAACTCCTCAATCTTGCGAAGAGCCACATCTCCATCTAGAACCTTTTGTAAGAGAATTTTCTCCTCCTCACTTAATTCATAATCTTGTAAAAACATGAAATCACCTGCTGAAGTTATTTTCTTTCCATTTCTTTAAAATTAATTGACTGAAGGGATGCGATATGTGCAAAAACGCTCTATCTATTGATTCGCGTTTTTGTATCTTTATTCTAGCTATATCCACATTGACATATAATCCATTCCTCAATGTGACGTATTCTATAACTCTCAAGCTGTGTAAAAAAACCTTCACTATACATAAAAAGATCTGTCGGCTTCCTTTAACATTCAAGGAATACTTGTAATCTTACAAACCTTAATATTTATATAAAAATTCTCAGACTCGGCTGCAGATCCGTTAAAAGGGGATGTGGTAAGTAAGGCTCAGAAATCAATAAGAATTTTTAAAGTGACTAAAATTGGATGAAATATAGATTAAATGTTCTATAGGCCTGTTTCATATCTATATTTACTGATTGCAGGATCAATCGGGTCCGGGTAGAATTAGGTCGAAGAAAACATTACTTCAGAAAGGGCTTCAGTAAAACACATCCAACTACTTGAAAAATTTGTTTCTTAAATTTCTTATTTAATTCTAAATGTTCTTAAGGCTCAGAAATTAATGATTAACTGATTTTCTTCGGTGTATCTCAGAAAAAGCTCGGCCACTTCTTTTGAGCAGATAAATTCAATTCCAGGTATCAATTCTTCTTTCTTAAGTCCGATCATGTCCGAGGCAAGCTGGCAGCACCGAAATTCAACTCCCATGTCGATGCATTCCTGAACAGTGGCATCGTATTTGGGTGATCCTCTTGTTTTATCTTTCTTTGCAAGCAACACACCCATAGGACCCCACAGAATTACCTGCACATCGAGCCCCTTACTCCTGTAATACTTTGCAAACTTGAGAGTTTCCTGCGGACTGGTGCTTTCATACACCATGTTTTTGAGCAGCAATAATACTTTTTCGACTTTTGTCATAAAAACTCCAGGTATGAATAATACATTTCTGAAACAGATTACCTAGATGTATATAAAGTTTCACATTGAAAAAGGAAGTCTATATTTTTTCACTTTCTTTATATAATTATGTTCTTCTTTGTGAGCACAGCAAAGTTCAGATACTTTAATCTCGTTAATTCGCTCTATTGCAAGGTAAAGTAATATAGCCACTTCACTACTCTGAATCTAGCCTGAGATTTTTGCAACAAATATTTTTTAAATGTGGGGACTAATTCTAAATGCCCGTTTTTCGAGACTCCGGCTTTATAAAAATACTTAATTTAAGCTAAGCAATTTATAAATTGTCTTCTAATGTTCTCCATATTTGATGTCTAGTTTCCATATTTGATGTCTATTTTGTATCTTTGAAAATAGCACTCCAGTAATAATGAGATAAAAAATATAAATAAAATTATATAAATAGGTTTTACAGTTGGCGTTTGCAGGACTAAGAATTGGAATTTGAACTAAAGTCGGAATTTGAATTTATGGAATCTGACCTTCGGATATCCTGCTTTCAGGAGCTGATCCTGCCTTCAACTGTTAGTAAAAAGCTGGAAAAATAAGCATTATTCGATACCAGATAATTTTAAAAAGGTAAGCTTTTGCTTACCTTACAATTACAACAACCGCGCCTCTGACTTCAAGAACATCGACCTCTCTGCCTGCGGAGATAACTTCTTTCTTTATCTCTACGGCCTCGGATTCGAGCTCGATAGGTTTGCCGTCTACATTAACGGTTATTTTTCCTGAAGCGGCCTGAGCTTCAATTGCAGCAGGGTCTTCGGCCTTGAGAGCTTTCACGATAGCGCCTGCGTCTTTTCTGAACCTGGGACCTAGGATACCCATATTGGGTTTAACTTCTACTGGCACATATTCAAAGGAAGGAGCTCCTTCCATTAACTCAACTTCGGAGTTCGTAGCGCCTGCAATATCTCCTATATCGATATTTGCATTGTATATCTCAAGCTTTTTCAGGGGGGCATTAAGTGCCATTCCCAGTTCGGACTTGTATCTGCGGACCTCACCTGTGATCTCCTTAATCAGTTCCCCTGCGGCTTCGGCTTCTTCATTTATGAAGCTTTCCTCTACTTCCGGCCAGGCCTGTGTATGGACACTCTCATCACTAAATCTTGAGTATAGTTCTTCCGCAAAGAAGGGTATAAAGGGTGCAAGCAGAAGCGAGAGAGTTTTAATTGTACTGTAAAGCACATACTGGGCTGCTTTCCTGCCTTCGGGCTCATCACCATAAAGCCTGCTTTTTACTAGTTCCAGATAGTTGTCAGCAAGGACTTCCCAGGCAAAACCTCTTATGGCTTTGAAGGTAGAATCAAACTGGTACTCATCAAACTCCTTTGTTGCAGTGTCTACAAGTCTGTTAAGTTTACTCAGTAGCCACCTGTCAATTATTTGGAGAGATTCCACAGGGAAATTCTCGGCGTCTTTTTGTCCGAAGCCCTTCAGGTGAGACATTGAAAATCTATAGATACTCCACATCTTCTGAAGGAAGCGAGAAGCTGAGACCACGTCTTTCCAGCGGAACATTACATCCGAACCTGTGGACCCGCCAACTGCACCCCATTGCCTAAAAGCATCGGCACTGTATTGTGTGGTTACTTCTTCAGGAGAAATAACATTTCCAAGGGATTTGCTCATTTTATGTCCATCAGGCCCGAGTACCATACCATTAATTACTATAGAGTCCCAGGGTTTCTTTCCTTCAAGGGCTAGACTCCGCAGGATTGTGTAAAAAGCCCAGGTTCTAATAATATCGTGACCCTGTGGGCGGATCTGCGCAGGCAGGCGGAGGTCGTGCTCGCTTTCCCAGCCCGTGACATGTAATGCCGTGATCGAAGAGTCCATCCAAGTGTCAAGCACATCGGTTTCGGGTTCAAATTCAGTTGAGCCGCAGGCGCAGGCTTTCTTCGGAGTTGCTTCATTTGGGTCAATTGGAAGCCAGCTCTCTTCTGCAATCATTACTTCCCCACACTTCTTGCAGTACCAGATCGGAATTGGGGTTGCAAAGATCCTCTGTCTGGAAATGCACCAGTCCCATTCCATAGTGCCTGTCCAGTTCTGGAGTCTGACTTTCATGTATTCAGGATACCATTTAATCTCATCTGCAGCTCTTAGGATGCCATCGTTGTCAATTTTTACGAACCATTGGGGCTCCGAAAGGATTTCGATAGGAGTATCACAGCGCCAGCAAAGCCCTACATTCTGTTCCAGAGGCTTCTGGTCATAGAGGAAACCTGCGGCTTTCAGGTCAGCAATGACAGCTTCTCTGCACTCGGCAATGTTCAGGCCTTCATACTTGCCTGCTGCTTTTGTCATCTTTCCCTGTTTGTCAATGGCTTTTATAAGAGGGAGTCCGTATTTTGCCCACCAGCGTACGTCCTGCTTATCCCCGAAAGTACAGATCATAACAGCGCCTGTACCGAATTCAGGCTCAACATCTTCATCGGCAATCAGAGTAACTTTCTGGCCAAAGAGCGGAACTGTAATGTCCTGGCCTATGTACTGGCTGTAACGTTTGTCTTCAGGGTTTACCGCAACTGCAACACAGGCTGCCATAAGTTCCGGTCTGGTGGTTGCAATGTCTACCTTGTCGAAGTGAACAAAGTTAAGTTTTGTTTGCCTTGTTTCATACTCGACTTCTGCAAAAGCAATGGCAGTTTCGCAGCGGGGACACCAGTTGACAGGATGTTCTTCGTGATAGATGTATCCATTATTGTACATCCTGACAAAAGATTTCTGCGTTTTTACAAAGTATGAAGGTTCCATGGTAACGAATTCGTTGCTCCAATCAACGGAAAAACCCAAACGCAGCATTGTTTTTCGCATCTTGTCGATATTTCCTGCAGTAAGTTCCCTGCACATCCTGCGGAACTCGGCTCGAGGAACCTGATTTTTCGTTATCCCGTGAATTTCTTCAACCTTGACTTCAGTTGGCAAGCCGTGACAGTCCCAGCCCTGAGGGAACATTACATTGTATCCACGCATACGTTTGTATCGGGCAACAAAGTCAATATAGCACCAGTTAAGTGCGTTTCCTATATGGAAATTACCTGTAGGATAAGGAGGAGGGGTGTCGATAATATATTGGGGGCGGGTATCTTCCCCCCAGTTAAAATGGTACATGGAGAGGTTCCACTTCTCCATCCACTTTTCCTCAACCTCACTTGCATTATATTCTTTTGGAATTTCTGATTCTGTCATAAAGACACTCCATGATTGGGAAATAGTGTAAGAACTCTTGGGGTTTAGAGTGCTTGCGATTATTTAAATATATCTGGTTTTGTATGAAGTGAACATTTCTTCTTTTTCAACGCCCTATCCAGTATTTGACAGATATATACATTTGACTTCTATTGATTTCATTTTTATCCGAAAAACAATTTTCACAAAATAAAACACTTACAATCAGTTATAATCTTACTATTGGCAGCATAGACTAACTTGTCAGCATATAGTAACACTATTAGAACGGAAAGCTGTCAGAAGGCTATAGTTCTCAAGAAAACTGTGTAATATTTTAGAATAGCCCAAAATAGAAATTAACTGAAAAGAAAGCAGAAATAGATGCAAGTTAAAAAGTATAAAACAAAGTTCGGATTAGATTCTGCTCGGATTCAGCTTAGAAAAAGCTAACTTTCTTCTTTTTCTATCCAATTTTCTTCTTCCTGTGATCTGTACCAGTTATGCGTATTTCCATGCTTCGCGGATGTGCATTGCATTCATTCCCAGGCTCTGGGGTGGGTAAATATCATTTTCGGGCGTGTCGCCGATTGAGAGTACTTCCCAGGGTTCAAGCCCAAGTTGATCAAGAGCCAGCTTGAAAAGTCGGGTGTCAGGTTTTTTGATCCTATGGTCGGAAGATAGAATTACGAAGTTAAATTGATCGTAAAGGTTCAGGAAGCGAAGTTCTTGTTCGGTAAAAACTCTCTGGGCATTGGAAACGATACACTTCGGAACATTTCGATATTTCTCAAGCAGGCGCAAACTCTGGGGATAGGCTTCAAGCTTTCTTAAGGATGCAGTCCTGAAGGTTCTGGCAGTTTCAACTCCAAGCCACTTGGGATCGATTTCCCGGAAAGCATTTTCGGCACAGATCTCTGTAAAGATTTCTTCAATGCGGATATCCGGATGCTGATGACCTGAACTTCCAAGTCTTTGTATTACTTTCCGTCTGTATTCTTCCTTGAGCCGATCAGGTTCGACTCTCACACCCTGATAAAGCAGCCACCTGCTCAGCCTTTTGTTCGTTTCCCGACTTTTTTCATCAGTCCTGATGTCAATAAGGGTTTTATAACAGTCAAAAATTAGACCTTTTATCTTTCCGTTTTGGAGCATAGGGACTCTCCTTCAGTTTTTCGGAATTTTTAGAGTTCTAGATTTCTATAATTATGACATCTATAATTCTGGCGTCTATAATTCTAGCTTCTATAATCTTGTCTTCAATTAATCACTTGATAATAGCTATCATATATATATTTTACGTAAATATCTATATATTTAGTGAATAGCAATGTATAGTTTTTAATTCTATAGGTAATTAATTTTGTACAAGGACTGTGCAGAGGAAATATCTGGACCTAGATTACGGTTAGGTGAAAAAACTGATTTTCTATGGAAATCCATATTGCCCTATCTTCCTCTATCTAAACCATATACAGGAAGCCCAATAAAGGTAGATTGTGAGGAATATAAAAGAAAAGTACAATAGAGGAATTCTTTAGTTAGATAGATTCGTGTAAGAAGATATTTTCAAGATATAAAATCAAAGAAATATCAAATCTTGGGTGTAATATTAGCAGCAATAATGAGTTAGATGAAGTTTTGTAATCGTCTCATAAATTCCTTATTTTTTTAAATTCCTTACGCTTCCTAAAATACCTAATAGTTTAAACAAAATAAAATAAACAAACCAGGTCATCAAAACGACACACGCGAGTTTTAAAATCAACGTAATATCCATAAAAATCAACCTATAAAATCATTATATTTTTATATATTGCCCGAGGATTTTCTTCCAGTTTTATATTATATTCTATAAATATGAAAAATCTTTGCGATATTATTTGTAATATCACCATTAACAAAAAACAAGATTCATTTTGTAGAATGTTTTCAAATAAAATAGATAGTTCTTTTATTTAAAGTTTTATTTAACAACATGAAGTTGGGTTTTTATATACAGAACTCATCTCAAAACTCACAATGCTTTTTGAATCTTTTATTTTAGTGGCAAATCGAGCCCCTGATCATGAAAGCAATCCTGAATAATTCTGACAATTGAGAAAAATGGGTTTTGGGATGAGCTCTTTCATAAAAATATAAAACATAATGTTAAATCCCCGTTTAAATTCAAAAGATAGGGAGTCTTCATAATAAAGGAAAATAGATTAAATAAAGAGTTTGGAAATTTACTGCCTCACTGAAAAGAGTTTGATATTTTTCATTCCAGTTACTCCTTCAGACCGAACTGTTTCCATGCCTCTTCAATATGCATGGTGCGCATTCCAAGTTTTTTTGCAGGCACTAGATCATTTTCGTTAGAATCTCCTATTGACATAACGCACTTGGGTTCGAGTTCAAGGTCCATCTTTTTGAGCGCAGTCATAAAAATCCTGAGGTCAGGTTTCTTGTACCCTACATCTGATGAGAAGATAACAAAATCAAAATAATCATGGAGCCCGAGGAACCTGAGTTCCAGTTCGGAAAAAACTCTTTGACCATTAGAAATTATGCACTTCGGGATATTTATACAGTGTTCAATTAATTTTATGCTCTGAGGGAAAGCTTGGAGTTTTCGTATAGAAGCTGCCCTAAAAACCCTTGAAGTCTCTACTCCAAGACTTTCTTCGTCAATTTTCCAGACCGAATTCTCCCTGCAAATCTCTGCAAAGATTTCCTCTACCTTTATCTCGGGATATATTTCCTTTGAATTCTCCATTTTCTGCCTGACCTTAAACATATACGTTTCCCACAGTTTTTCAGGCTTTATCTTTACTCCCTCATAAGCGAGCCACGCGCTCAGCACTTGATATGTCTCCAAGCTATGTTCTTCGGTACGAATATCAATTAGGGTCTCGTAGCAGTCAAAGATAACCCCTTTTATATGGCAGCTCTCAAATGCCTCCTCTCCTTTTTCTGGAGAATGACTCAAAAATGTAACCTTAGCTTCACCTTTTTCAAGCTTGTAATCGTTAGAGATGATCTTTCCTCCCACACCCTTAACTAAACAGTTACCTAATTGCTTTTTATTTTACTTAACTATCTTTCATTTACTTAATTAACTTTTTTCAGTTAATTGGCTTCTTCCTTTACTTAATTGCCCTTTATCCTTATCTAATTGCCTCTTATTTTTCAGTCAATTGGCCTTTATTTTTTATTCTGTCGGTTTTTATCTTTTGTTAATTGCTTCTAAGCATTCACGTGCTTCTTTAATCAAATAATTTCTATAGTCTCCCCGATGAAGTCTGGCCGAACGGAGAAGTCCTATACTCATAAAAAAAGGCAAAATCTCGGTAATATAGTTAAAATCCTTTTCATCACTACTGTATTCCCAGAGAAAATTTCCTATATAAGGTTCGGCTTTCCATCCTCCCCCTCTGTGCAGTTCAAACTCATTTTTAATTTCTGCGGTAAGAATCCCGAGATCTCTTACTGGATGCGCGTGAAACCAGGAACTTTCAAAGTCAAGTGCATAAGGCTGACCTTTACAAAAGATATAATTGGAAGGAGTAACGTCCCTGTGAACCATGCAGCCGTACTCCCTGTTTAGAAGGGGACTGTACCACCATTGTCCAAGCAGTCTATTGAAAGTCTCTCTGATATTACTATCCAGTTTCAGATGGTCCAGCACTTCATGATAATTTCCGAACTCTTTTTCCTTATTGTAGGAAGATTTTGTATGCTCATGCAGATGTCTAAGCATATGTGCAACTGCGGCAAGTTTTTCATAAAGTTTTTCTTCATGACTGAAGTACCACGCCAGAGATTTTCCAGGTATATGTTCGGTTACAAGGGCGCAATTGAACTTCTTATTGATTGCAAGTGGCTTTGCAACATTTATTACAGAAGCAGCCTTTTTAAGATTCAGATATTCGTTCACCATGCCTTTGTAAGGGTTATAATCTTTCAACTGGCCGGTAGGCTCAGCAAAAAACTTTGCCATAACGCTAAAGTGTTCACCCTTGAAATGATACCTGCAGACCGTATGGGATGACTTGTACTTAAAAACATCAACAGAGCAATTTTTATTCTTGAGCCGATGCCCGACAACTTCTTCGACAAGCCAATCCCTGAAAGGGTCTCCAAGGCTTAAAGTATTAACATGGAGTGATGCCACCTCAAATTACCCCCACTTTTCCAGAACTCCCACAGTTGTATGTTTTTCCGCAATATAATCCCATCTCAAGTTAATTTTTGTAATTGAGTAGTCGCCAGTTTTAAGGTTTGATTATCCAATACTTACAACAGTATACTATAGTTTGGATATTTTATATTGTTATTGGTGTTTAACTGCAAGGAGCTTATTCTTCTTTCTCAAGTTTGGACCCTCCGATGGCAGCTGTGTTATTGTCTTCTATTTCTTCCCAGTATCCCTGTAAGGCGAGTCCCTGAGTTTGATTCTTACAATCCACTTTGCTTACATCTGCGAAATGTGGAATATAATCTTAATTTTTTGATAAGCTTAATATTTATATATAATTAATATTTATCTCTCTTCTAATATTATATTCGCTAAATACTACTGTCGCAGCGATACAATTTGGAGCAATTTCACCGACGTATAAATTAGCGACATATAATATGAGGATAATTTTACCAATAGTATTCTACAGATAAATTTGACTTGTTAATTGGTAAGATTATATTTAAGCAGTGTATCTGCTAATGGAAATGAGTTGAAAAACTAACAACTTTAGATTCTACCATATAAATAAAAACTTGGGGTGTAAACAAATGGGGAAACAAATGATTGATAGAATTAAAAAGACACTGACTATTTTATCGGTAGTTCTTTTTGTAGTGTCAATAACAGCTGCTGCAGTAAGTGCAAATGACGGTTACAACCGTGGTGACTATGGTCATCACGGTGGTTACGATCATCATGGCGGCTATGATCATCATGGCGGCTATGATCATCACCACGGCGGCTACCATCATGGCGGCTACGATCATCACCACGGCGGCTACCATCATGGCGGCTACGATCATCACCGCGGTGGCTACGGTGGTCATCACGGCGGTTATAGGTAATTAATAATCCTGAAGAAGATAGTAGTTACTGCAGTATGACAATATTAATCTCAATATTAAAAACTAAATACTATGGTTATGAGGCTCTGTTATAGCTAATTATTTAATTTTTCATAAGCTAAGAAAAAGATTAACACAAAATACACGGAAAGCACGGAGACTTTCCGTGCGCTTTTTTCCTTTCTGCAGTACTTTCGAAGAGTACACGGCTCATACACACATTTGAAATTAATTCGGAGGGCATATACTTGACTGTTCTTTTCTTTAATATGGATTCAAAATTGAAATTTTGACATATTTTGGAATGAATGCACTAGAATAATTATTAATAATACAAAATTTTGAGAAGCAATTTTGAGTTTTGGGATTAACCCTTAATAAATAAGCAGGTGAATAAAGCCATCATTAAATAGAGCCTGAAAGGATTTCAGGCCTTATAATATCCAATTTCTTCTTTTGTAAGGTAACACGCAGGGTCATCTGCCCAGACATTCCCGTATACGGCTTCGGCCCGTACCCTGAAATTACCATTGCAAACATCAAGCCATTTGCATTGCGCACAGCGGTCTGCGTGGGCTTTTATCAGGGGTTTCCGGTTTTTAAGCCCGGCCATGAGTTCATTACTTAGGTCAGTCCAGATTTCACTGAATGGGCGTTCCCGCACATTTCCAAAAGAATAGTGTCTCCAGAATTGGTCGGCATGTACCGCTCCGTCCCAGGATACGCAGCCTATACCTATCCCTGAGGAATTGCCTTGGTTCATGGAGAGAAGTTCAAATACTTCGGCAGCTCTCTCCGGATTTTTTTTAAGGAGCTTCATGTACAGGTAAGGCCCGTCACAGTGGTTGTCAACAGTCAGGACTTCGGCAGGAAAACCTTTTTCGTGGAGTATTCTTGTCCTCTCGAGTATTAAGTCTACAGCTTGCCTGGATTCTTCAAGGGAAAGATCTTCGCTTACCATTTCTGAACCCCTACCTGCGTAAACCAGATGATAAAAGCATATTCTGGGAATTTTTTCTTCTTCAAGCAGATCAAAGATTGCAGGAATATCCCTGACATTTTGCTTGTTAATGGTAAAACGCAAGCCCACCTTTATGCCTTCTTCCTGGCAATTGTGAAGCCCCTTAATAGCTGCGTCAAATGCTCCTTTCATGCCCCTGAACTTGTCATTTGTTTCCCTTATTCCATCCAGGGAGACTCCTACGTAAGAGAGTCCTACGTCCTTCAGCTTCTTTGCCAAGTCCCGGTCTATGAGTGTCCCGTTTGTGGAAATTACAGCCCTCATTCCCTTCTCATGGGCATAGGCTGCAAGCTCAGGCAGGTCTTTTCTCATCGTTGGTTCCCCTCCGGAGAAGAGAATCACCGGGCTCCCGAAACTTGCAAGGTCATCGATAAGAGCTTTGCCCTCTTCAGTAGAAAGCTCGTTTTCAAATTCTATATCCTTTGCCTGAGCATAACAGTGGACACATTTCAGGTTGCAGCGACGGGTCATATTCCAGACCACAACTGGCTTTTTATCTTTTGAAAATTGGAGTAGATGAGAGGGAAGCCTCTTTGATTCCCTTCCATAGCGAAGGGCATCAGAGGGTTCCACTGTTCCGCAGTAAAGTTTTGAAATACCTATCATGTCTATCAAAATCTCAAAGCTGGTTCTTTATAGCCTTTAGCAGGGCTTCAAAAGTGAACTCGTCGGGAATTACGTTTGCATTAATTCCATATTTCTTCAGTGTGTTTCCTGTAGGCGTTCCTATAGCTCCTACCACGGCCATGTTGAGAGACTCTTTTATAGTTTCTTCTGATCCCATCTCTTTCGCATGTTTCATAAAGCCTTTTACCATCATCGAGCTTGTAAAAGCAAAAGCATCCACTTCCCCTGCAAGTGTGCGCTCGATCAGTTCTTTCTGATCTGTTCCTTCAGGGATGCTGAGCGTGTAAACGTGAGTCTCATTGACAATAGCCCCGCATTTTTCAAGTCCTTCTATTAAAACTTTAGCTCCAAAAGCGCTCCTGGCAAGCTCTACAGTTTTTCCTTTTACTTCAGGGCAGAGAGCTTCTACAATTCCTTCGGAACTGTAATCTCCTGGCAGGAAAGAATTGTCAATTCCTATTTTTAGGAGTTCCTTTTCCGTATTAGGTCCTATTGCTATTATCCTAGTTTTTTTAAGTGATTTAATAAAATTTTTCTTTTCAGTTTCCGAGAGCTTGTCAAGGGTAAAGGTTATTCCATTTGCACTGGTAAAGATCACGTAGTCAGACATTCCGGCAAGAACTCTCTGCAAGAAAGGTTCAAACCCCTCATCTTTCATTCCTTCAAGCCGGATCATGGGGGCATATAATGGTTCAAAACCGTAGTCTTGCGCAAGTACTTCTGATTTCTCCCTGTAGCTTTCTGGCCTCATGATTGCAATGACAGGCCTTCTTTCTTCTGCCATATTTCCCTCTCCTGTTATATCCTATTCTTTCCGTGCTGGGTTAAAAAGCCGCTCCTGTCCGCTGTTCCCCTAGGATTTCTTGCAGGCGTACTACATCGCCTACAACTGTAATGGCTGGAGCCTTTACTTTTCTTTCCTCTGCCAGACTGGCAATATTTTCAAGGGTTCCCACAGTTACTCTCTGGTCAGGCCTCGTTCCTCTCTCAATAATTGCAACAGGTGTCTGAGGGTCCTTCCCATGTTTAATTAACTCTTCTGCGTTCCGGCCGAGCATTTTCACGCCCATAAGGATTACAATTGTTCCTCCGAACTTTGCCAGGGTTTCCCAATCAAGTCCACTCTCTTCTTTTGTAGGATCTTCGTGCCCGGTTATGAAAGTGACCATCGAGGTACTTTCCCTGTGGGTTACCGGAATTCCTGCATAAGCAGGCACTGCAATCGCAGAAGTGATCCCTGGCACGACTTCAAACTCAATGCCTTCAGCTACAAGCACCTCGGCTTCTTCTCCGCCTCTCCCGAAGACGTAGGGATCGCCTCCTTTAAGCCTGACTACTATCTTTCCTTCTTTTGCTTTCTGCACAAGCACTTCATTAATCTCAGTCTGGGTCATAGTGTGGTTGCCGGCATATTTTCCAACATCGATTTTTTCCGCACTTGCCGGCATTGAGTCCAGAATAGCTTTTCCAGGAAGCTGGTCATAGATAATTACTTCAGCACTGTCAATTAGACGGCGGGCTTTCAGGGTAAGAAGCTCTGGATCTCCAGGACCTGAGCCTACAAGGTAAACTTTTCCGTAATTTCCTGACATATTAATGACGGTTCCTTTTTTCCTTTATATTTCCCGATAGATGATTTTTATCTCTCAGCATGCTTTCTTCATATCTTTTTGGATAGTTATATCCTGGCTGGGGGAAGTCCGATTGATGATTATCACTTTTAAAGAAGAAAGCATGTCTTCTTAAAGGGAAGGTTGATAGAAATGTAAATCTGTAGGGTTTAAAGGGCTTTTATAATAAATAATATCCCATCTTAACACATCATTATCTATGAACTTTTTATATATTGGATCTTATTTATTTTTCTATATTAGATCCTTTTTCTGAACCGCAACTGTTGGGCTTCAACCGTTGCGCCGGTTGATCACGCCAGATGGGGTTTGGGGACAAGTTCCTCAAACTCAAACAGTGCCCCGTTTTCGATCAAACCTTTTTTGAAAAGGTTTGCGCTTAAGCTTTTTTTGAAAAGGCTTGCAGGCAAGCAGTTTTTTTGAAACGGTTTGTGATGCAGTTAAGATGATGGCAATCAATAAATACCTCTTAAGTAATTACTGAGTTCGATATGCTGCGCATAATTTTTCTTGGCACTGGAGGCTCTCTGCCTACTCGCAACAGAAACCCGTCCGCAGTAATGGTTAATCGGGAAGGAGAGCTCATTCTGTTCGACTGTGGAGAAGGCACCCAGCAACAGATGATGCGGGCAAAGACGGGAATGATGAGCCTGTCCTCTATTTTTATCAGTCATTTCCATGCGGACCATTTCCTAGGAATCCCTGGCCTAATCCAGACAATGTCTTTCATGGGAAGGAAAGAGCCTCTTCTGATTTACGGCCCTGAGGGGACAATGGAATTTACTGAGCTTTTTAAAGCTCTTGGCTACTTCAACCTTAAATACGAAGTCCGAGGCATCCAGTTAAAACCAGGAGATATTGTAGAAAGAGAAGAATATGTGATCCGAGCTTTAAAAACCGAACATAGTATTTCAAGCCTCGGATATGCCCTTATAGAAAATCCCCGTCCAGGGCGTTTCAATCGAGAAAGAGCAATCGAACTGGGTATTCCTCCTGGCCCTCTTTTCGCAAAATTACAAAAAGGAAACACGGTAGAAGTTAATGGAAAGCTTGTAAAACCGGAATATGTAATGGGAGCCTTAAGGCCAGGAAGGACTGTTGTATACAGCGGGGATACAAGACCCTGTGAGTCCGTTCTTGAGGCCAGCCGGGGTGCAGATGTGCTGATCCATGACGGCAGTTTTGCGGATGAAATGGCAGATTGGGCGGAAGAGTCAAAACATTCGACAGCAGGGGAAGTCGCAGCCCTAGCAAAGGAGGCTGGGGTCAGGAAGTTGATCCTTACCCATATCAGTTCCCGGTATACTGATGACGCCGACCCTCTTCTGACTGATTCGAAAAAAGTGTTTGAAAATGTAATTATAGCCGAAGACCTGATGGAGATTGAAATCCCTTATAGGTCGAAATAAGACTTAAATCTTTTTTATTCAAAAAATTATAGTTATAACGAAAGTATGGATTATTCTGTGCAGAATCAGAATAATTCAGACGAGAGTCCAATCCAGTTTTTTGTTTTCAGCATCGTAAAGTGTGACATGCATGGTTTTGTCTTCTACTTCATAGATAGGCTTGATTCCTAAATAAAGAGTGTCTCCATAACTAATATTGAGATTATTATTTACTCTTCCAAAATATACTCTGCCTTTTGTGCTGTTTTCTTCTACTGTTATACCTTTCCACATCAGGTTCTGGATCACACTTATAACTTTACACTCAAATCGGTCGACTTCACGTATCTCATTCATGGGGATCCCTTTTAATTCTTATTTCTTATCTGGTTAAGAGTTTATTAAACTCATTTCTGTTAGAAAATAACGATTTTTATACATAAAATTATTCCTGTTCTTTCAGGCAAAAAGATATGTAAAAACACTATACTCAAAAAGATTTATATTTTAAACAAAAAATTATTTCCAAAAATTATCTCAAAAAGTGTGGTACTTTTTTAGAAATAAGTACCTTAAATTCCATACTTTAACAGTATTTACCTTTCCTCTAGCTTAAATATAAAGTTCAGAAGGACCCTGGAGGGCATCTTTCCTGCCAAGTTTTGCAAGCGCGTTTTCAAAATCCTTACTTGCTACTATTTCCCGATCTTCTATTATTGCTTTGTGAAGAGCGGTTTTTAAAACTTTTTCCACAAGGTCTCTGCCTGAAAGTCCATTTGCTTTCTTTGCAAGTGCTCGGAAGTCACAGCCCTCTACCTGCAAGGGGAAGGTTTTTACATTTGATTCAAAAATCTTGACGACTTCTTCTTCTCCGGGAAGAACGAATTCAATCTCTTCTTCGAACCTGCTTCTTATAGCTGAATCCAGGGAATAAATCCTGTTTGTGGAGCAAATGGTACATACCCCCTCGCGTTCCACAATGCCATCCATTTCGGTTAGAAGAGCGTTTACAATTTCGCTTACGTCTCCCCTCAATTCCTGGTATTTTCGATCTAGGGCTATTGCATCAAGTTCGTCAATAAAAATTATACAAGGAGCCATCTCTTCTGCTCTGTCATAGAGCTGGTGGATCTGGCGAGCTCCGTCTCCCACATATTCTCCTATCAGCTGTGTAGCCTTGACAGGTATGATGGGAACATCAGTTTTGTTTGCAAGAGCTTTTGCAAGCATAGTTTTTCCGGTACCTGAAGGACCGAAAAAGAGGATATTTCTTGGCGCCCATTTCCCAAAGCGTTCGGGCTCTTCAAGAAAGCGTTCGATCAGCCTGCATTTTTGCTTTGCAAGTTCCTGCCCGATTACGTCTTCAAATTTAACGCTACTCTTTATTTCTGCCGAGGAAGGAAGCCCGTTTTCTTCTTCAGTTACAATAATTGAAGTTGAACTTCCTATCATGGATTCTGCAGGTTCCACATCTATGATGCGGTAGGCAAAATCTGGGAACATCCGTCGGTCAAAGAGATAGTCTCCCTTGCGGGCAACATATCCATTCCACTGTTCCCGGGCATAAAATTCGAAAACATCCCTATTTTCAATAACAGGATATTCGTCCATCATGCCGCTTAACGGATAACCTTCCGGCTTCAGGATCAGAAGCTCGGAGGTAGATTTCCCAAACTCGGTGTTATTTTCATGATTCTTTTTCGCGTTCACTCTTTGTGAGACTGGTCGCACTTTGTTATCAACTCGAATACTTTTCTATACCTCTATAGTAATCCGAAGAGCTAATAAAACTAACCCCCTAAACTAGGCAAAATATTCGACTGCGAAAGGCTCATCTTCTTCTTGGAGCTGAGACACTGGCTTCTAGAAATCTTGCTTTTAAGCTTCTCCCGGAGGAACCATTTACAAGGTTTCTTTTCAGGGACTCAGACAATCAGGTATCATTATATATTCATATCTTCAATGTAACTATGTATATGTCTTGTGGGACATTGTATAAGTGTAAAATATTTATATGAGTATTCAAATAAGTCATTTGTTATTTGAAATATATTTGAATCAAAAGTTCTGTAAAATAATGGGTTTTCTAAAGATTCATTATAGAGCTTTGAGATTATAGCATTATAGCCCTTTATAGTGCACAAGAAGGGGTACGATCTAAAAGAGAAAACTAATATATTAGATAAATAATATAAAACTCATAATTATTGAATCAAAAGTTATTTTCAAACATGTTTGAAAATCTACCAATAACTTTGAGTAAATTATATGATTAGTATGTATACGTATTGATTCTTAGAATTGTACAGTGATATTACATCAGTAATACAGCAAACTAACGACTTTAAAAATTTCAGTACCTAAATAAGGTAATTTCAGAGTATGATTTTTATGTTTACTATGGAGAATACTGAAGGTTTCGACCAAAAAACTCTTGATAAGATGAACGCTGAAGTCAAAAAAACTATGAGCAAGCACGATCCAAAATCAAAAAACTATAAAAAATTATTTGAACAAATTGAGGACCAGGTCTTCGACAAATACTGTTCCGAGGTGTTCAGGCCCTCTCTCAAACTTTGATAATTTACCGTTATGAATTTACTGCTAAGTAAATCCTGTGAAGGTGAATTTTCTTTTTTTATTCTATTCTATTTGATATGAAAGTGCTTCAAGTACTTTCATTTATTTGTACCTGTACTCAAAGAATATCATGTGCGTTTTTACTAATCCTTATAGAACTTTCAATAATTTTTATATTCATCAATCTTTGTATTATTTATCATTGTGTCTATTAGATTAATTTCTATTACCTGTATTCTGTTACCTGAGTTTCCCCTGCCTGTATCTTTCTATATACTCTAATTCTCTTGTTCTTTTTCGGTTTAATTAGTACCAATAACTTTTTTATATTCCTGTCTCTTATCTCCAATTATGTCTCTTTGCAGCAAAACTAGAATTTTGAGCCTTTTCCTTCTGATTATGCTTTTGTTCGCCCCCATAGCAGGGGCGGTCTCAAATGCAGGCAATATCAAAAAAGCCGACCTCTATAAAGCGCCTGAGAACTCTACTACAAATAACAATCTCTTTGCAGAACTGAGTACAAAAGCCGAGCTTTATAACACGAATTTTGATAAAGTTCCTGGAGTTCTGCAGAGACTTGTAGCCAGTGAGGAAATTGCCGGGAAAATCAAACTTGAGAACGGCGAGATGCTTTATGTGACTTTACTAATGGGAGGAGGAAAAATAAGGGATTTCTACAGTTATACCACTCCTAACGATCCGAACTCAAAGTTTGGGCCTTCCATTACAGTGGAAACCGATGAAAAAACCGTAAAAAAAGTGCTTGATTCGGAAGAGCCCTTAAAAGAAGCAGTGAAAAGCATGAATGATGACTCTCTAAAGGTAGAAACTGAAGGAATTTTCCGAAATATGATGCTCTCAACTTTAAAGGCATTCTATAAATAAAACAACCTTTTTTGATCTCAAAAAAATAATTAATTTGAATTCTCCTTCCCTTTTCGGGAAAAGAATTCTATTTTTTTAAAACTACTAATTTGTTTTCAGAAAAATCCTAATTCTTGAATTGTTTTCAGAGTTCCTGATTTTTTTCTTTCTGAACCCTGATTTTGGATCAATGTTTGACAATCTCTCCGGGATATGTATATCTTCCTTTTTCCATTATCACGCCAATGTTTATACTTGTATTGATGCCGGTATGCACGTCATCTCCCATAATGACTCCGAGTTTTCTCCTACCCGAGTCAAGAATCCTGCTTTTTATCATGACTTTTATGTTTTTCCCATCATGGCGGAGATTTGCAACCTTTGTACCAGCTCCGAAGTTGCAGCGGCATCCAATAATGCTGTCTCCAACATAGCTTAGATGTCCCACATGAGTATCTTCCATGATAATCGTATTTTTTATTTCAACGGCATTTCCTATCCTGACGTGGTTCCCGATTGCGGTGGAAGGGCGGATAAAACAGTTAGGCCCTATATCGCAGTTCTCTCCTATTATCACTGGGCCTTCGATATAAGAGCCGCTTCTGATAAGAGTGCCTTTTCCGATTACAACCTCCCCTTTTATGGTTGCATTCGGTTCCACGGTACCCTCACAACTTCCCTTAAGGTCTTTCAGGAGGTATTCATTTGCTTTAAGGAGGTCCCAGGGATACCCTATATCTATCCATCTGCCTTCCAGGGGACTGTAGCCTACGACTGCTCCACTATCGATCAGCATCTGGATAGAATCCGTAATCTCAAATTCATTTCTCACTGAGGCCTGGGTTCTGTCAATAAAATCAAAAATGGATTGCCTGAAGAGATATATTCCGGCGTTGGCAAGGTTAGTTGGAGGATTTTTAGGCTTTTCTATTATCCTGACAACTCTATTATTCTCAGTTTCAAGCACTCCGAAATCCGACGGGTTTTCTACCTCTTTTACGCAGATAACCGCTTCTTCTGTCCTTGAAACCAGGGCTTTTAAGTCCTCCTGTCCTATGAGCATGTCCCCATTGAGTACAAGAAAAGACCCATCAACATAGCCTTTTGCACAGCCTATTGCATTTGCAGTCCCTAGCTGCTCTTTTTGCTGTACATACTCTATGCTTACTCCCCATTTGCCTCCGTCCCCAAAGTACTCCTTTATCTGCTCTTCGAGATAACCGGTAATGAAGACAAAGCCTTCAATGCCTGCTTCTATAGCTGAATTAAGTATATGCTCGAGGATGGGCTTATTTGCAACCTGGAGCATGACTTTAGGACAGCCGGAAGTCAGAGGTTCCATCCTTGTGCCTTTGCCTGCCACAAGGACAACCGCTTTCATTTAAGGGCCTCCTTTACTATCTTTTCAACCATCTCGAATATCTCATCAACATTTTCCCTGGCTTCAGCCGTGATTCTAACTTTTGCTTCCGTTCCCGAGGGGCGGACAAGTACCCAGCCGTTGTCCATTTCTGCGCGAATGCCGTCAATATCAAGTACTTTTCCCAGAGGCTCGAGTTTATCCTTCACTTTTTCCATAAACTCTACCTTTTTCTCGTTTGCACAGGGTAGAGCTCCTCTTTTTGTGGCATACTTGGGAAGCTCTTCTCGAAGTTCGCTTAATTTCTTTTCCTTGACAATCTCAACAAGTCTTGCGGCTGCATAAATTCCATCCGGGCAGTAGGAAATCTTCGGGAAAATCCAGCTTCCGGAGGGTTCGCCTCCATAGATAGCACTGCATTGTTTTATGCCCTCTGCGACGTAAACATCTCCTACTCTTGTCCTTACAATCTCCGAACCCTGAAGGGAATCGTCAACCATCATCGAAGTGTCCACAGGCACGACAACCGTTCCTTTCTTACCACTGCACTCATATAGCCCGAAAATTGCAAGCAGTTCGTCGCCTGATACAAAATTGCCTTTCTCGTCCACAGCCATCATCCTATCCGCATCACCGTCATGCGCTATTCCGAGATCGGCTCCAAAATCCACAACAGCTTTTTTGAGCAAGGAAAGGTTTTCATCGGTTGGCTCCGGATTTCTTGCAGGGAAATGCCCGTCAGGTTGAGCATTCAGGGTTATTACCTCACAGCCCAGTTCCTGAAGAAGATAAGGGCTAATTGTCCCTCCTGCTCCACAGCCGCAGTCCAGTACTATTCTCAGGCTAGAGCTTCCGACGAGCTTTTTGATCATGTTCATATGAGCCTGGATAGCATTTCCGTCTTCTTCGAATTTGCCTATCTGGTTCCAGGGAACCCTGGAAAAATCCGCATTTTCAATCGCTTTTTCAATTTCGTCCTGTTGAGCTGAGTCAAAGGCCATGCCGTCAGGATTCCAGAGTTTGATCCCTACATACTCAGAAGGGTTGTGGGAAGCTGTAACCATTACACCGCACTCGTATTCTCTGGCTGCATAAGCCAGGGTTGGAGTACTGACAAGACCTATCTCTGTAACACTACAGCCTGCTGCAGTTAGTCCTGCAATCAGGGCATGCTCGATCATAGGGGCCGAAACTCTTGGGTCCCTTCCTATAACTGCAGTCTTTTTCCGGCTTCCCAATACAAGCCCCACATTAAGTGCAAGTTCGGGCGTGATTTCTTTGTTTGCTATCCCTCTTATTCCTGAAGATCCGAAGAGTTTCATATTTCCCATTCCGAAGTTTCATGAAGTGTATTTTCTTGATTCTATGATTTTTTATTTTCAGTCTTTCCGTTATTCCACGGTGACACTTTTTGCAAGATTGCGCGGCTTGTCAATCGAGCATCCCCTTGCAAGAGCAGTATAATAAGCAAGCAACTGGAGGATTACAACACTGAGCAGCGGAGAAAGCAGTTCGCTACTCTGAGGAATCGTTAGGACAACATCCGCATATTTTCCGATCTCGGTATCTTTGTTATCGGCCACTGCAATAACCGTAGCGTCCCTGGCTTTTACTTCCTTTATGTTGCTTAGCACCTTATCGTAAGTCTGCCCTCTTGTTGCAATTGTAACTACAGGCGTTCCTTTTTCAAGGAGAGCAATCGGCCCATGTTTAAGCTCACCTGCGGCAAAACCCTCAGCATGCAAGTATGAAATCTCTTTTAACTTGAGAGCTCCCTCAAGGGCAATCGGATAGTTAAGGTGCCTGCCGAGGAAGAAGTAGCTCTTTGCTTGAGCAAAATTCTCTGCACATTCCTTGACTACTTCTTTCTGGCTAAGGATCTGCTGAATCTGACCTGGTATTTTTCTTAGATCCGTAATAAACCCTTTAACATAATTAGGACTTAGCTTGCCTCTTGAAAGGGCGAACTTTACGGCAAGCAAATATAGAAGTGTAAGCTGGGTACTGAATGTCTTGGTCGCTGCGACTCCTATTTCAGGCCCCGCTCTGGTATAGAGCACACTGTTAGTTTCTCTCGTAATGGTGCTTCCTACAACGTTTGTAATTGCAAGTGTAGGGCAGTGGTAGGACATTACTTCCCTGACGGCCGCAAGGGTGTCTGCAGTTTCTCCTGATTGGGTAATTGCAATGGCAAGAGTCCCATCACTTATAACCGGGCTTCTGTACCTGTATTCCGAGCAGATATCTATATCGCAGTGAATTCCTGCAAGCTGCTCAAAAAGGTATTTTCCAAGCAATCCTGCGTGCCAGGAGGTTCCGCATGCCAGAATCTGGACTCTTGAGAGCCTCTTTATCTCATCCTCGGTCATATTAAGTTCTTTAAGTGATATCGTTCCTTCAAGCTCCGAAAACTTACCTGCGAGTGTATTATGAATAGCACTAACCTGCTCGTGGATCTCCTTAAGCATGAAGTGTTCGTAACCGGCTTTTTCAGCAGCTTCAAAGTCCCATTCAATCTTTTCTATCTTCTTTTCTCGGATCTTTCCTTCCCTATCAAAGATCTCTACACTGGTAGGAGTCAGAACTGCGGTTTCAAAGTCATTTACGAAAACGACATCCCTTGTATAATTCAAAAAAGCTGTTACATCCGATGCAGCAAAATTTTCTCTATTGCCAAGTCCTATAACAAGTGGGCTGTCTTTCCGGGCAAGCACGAGTTTTCCCTGTTCATCAGCACAGAGAACTGCAAGGGCATAAGAACCTTCAATCTCTTTTAGCGCTTCCCGGAGCCCTGTAAGAAGTTCGCATTTTGCTTCTGTTCCCTCAGGCTTCCCGTATATGTGTTTATGCAGGAGGTGTGCTATCACTTCAGTATCGGTTTCAGATTTAAATTCATATCCTTCTGCAGTCAATTGCTCTTTCAATGCCATGTAGTTCTCTATGATTCCATTATGCACAACCGAAATCTTACATGGATTTCCAGAGTTATGGGGGTGAGCATTTATTGTGCTGGGTCGCCCGTGAGTTGCCCAGCGGGTGTGCCCTATTCCAATGTTGCCACTTATTTTTTCTGGAATTATGGCTTCAAGGTTTATAATTTTCCCTACTGATTTATATGTGTCAATTCCACTGCCCAGAACCGAAATTCCAGCAGAATCATATCCACGGTACTCGAGTTTTTTGAGTGATTCTATGATGACAGATGCAGCAGAATTTTCTCCTGCATATCCTACGATTCCACACATTTTTTTCCACCTTTTTGGGATTAAAGAACCACTGAATGACGGGATAGATCTCTGTATATGGTGTTTCCAGATTCAACCTGGCAGTCAACAGCGATTGTTACTCCGGCTTTCAAAAGTACGCGGTTCCCAATCCGGTTATCGTCTCCAAAGATGGTGCCGAGTTTTGGAGCCCGATGAATAGTTCCGTTCATAATGATCGACAAGCCTTCTTTTTCTTCAACAAAGAAACCTGAGCCAATTGTATTGTTGCTTCCAATTATGGAATTTGAGATCTGCCCGTGTGAGTATATCCTGCAGTCATTCATTATTATACTATTCTGAATTTCGGTAAATGATCTGATTGATACATTGTCTCCTATTGTTGTGGAGGGCAGAATAACTACATTGGGGCCTATATCACAATTCTCCCCTATGACAACAGGGCCTACAATATAAGTTCCTGAGCGAATCCTAGTATTCTTTCCTATTGCTACTTTCCCGCTTATTACAGCCCCCTCTTCCAGTCCTCCTTCAAGCCTTAGGTTCCTGGCGGAATTTAAGACTATGGCATTTGCTTTTAATAGATCCCAGGCATGGACCGCATCAAGCCATTTTGATTCGGTAGGAACGGAAGTAATGATTTTCCCTTCGTCAATCATAAGCTGGAGGGTATCGGTTATTGCATATTCCCCATTTTCGGATATAGGAGTCTTTTCGATAGTTTCAAAGACTTGCGGAGTAAAAACATAAATTCCGGTATTTACGATACGGCTTAGGTCTCCAGGCCTTTTTTCTATAATCTTTGTAACTCTCTTCTTTTCTTCTAGAACCACGCCGTAGCCTGCGGTCTCTTCCATCCGAACGGTCAGAAGGCTTGCATCTCCCTCATAATTGTTCAAAAGATCTGCAATAGTTTTCGGTTCCACAAGGTTATCTCCATTAAGCACGAGAAATTCCGAGTCCTCGGGGCCGATCCACTTTTTTGCTTGTTCAATTGCGTGTGCAGTACCTAACTGAGCTTTCTGTTCAACGTACTTTATTTTTACTCCGAAATTCAGTCCGTCTTCAAAATAGTCCATTATGCGTTCTTTTTTATATCCAACAATTAATATTATCTCAGTTATCCCATTTTTTTCAAGCGAATCTATTACATGCTCTAGAATAGGCCTATTGGCTATAGGAAGCATGACTTTTGAACGAGTCAGAGTAAGAGGCCTGCAGCGCAGCCCTTCTCCTGCTGCAAGGATGATAGCTTTCATAAATTTAAAGAACCTTTTTTAGAATTTATACATTACCTTCAGAAGTTTTGGATGAAATATGTTGCATAAATATATCTCAGATGTCTTGCTGTATAAGGGATAACTAACGATAAAAAAGTAATCCTCTATAATTAAAAAATAAGTTCTCCATATTGATGAACAACTCCAGTATCTAAACTGTAAAATGTGGTGAAATTTTATCCTCTATCCCTGCTTTTATAGGAAATTTCTCTCTTCTTAACTACTCAAAAATTATTTATTTTATAACTCAGATATACATTTCCTACCTTTATATCTTATGCCTCCTAACTCTTGGAATTCCGGGCAATTTTTTAAGAATTCTTCCTACTAGAATTTTGATTAACTATTGTATATTTATTATACATTTTGGGCAACTTATGAAAAATATTAATACAACTCTTACGATTTTTCTGAACAATTTATGCTTCTTCATAAAAGTATAAAGCAAGAAACTTTGGATATCATTGAAACGCCTAAAACTAAAATTTAAAAAATTATTGTACTTATGAGTAGCTGTACTTCGAGAATAATTGCGCTTCAAGAATAGTTATATTTTGGTAGCAGTTATACTTTAGAACATTACTTCAATATTTAATATTGCCAGTCTATGTTTATGGATTGTCTGGATATTGGTGATCTCTGGATGTTTTCTTACTTCCTATCTTTTACTCTGCGATGATTTCAACTTTTCTGCAAGAACCTTTTTCGGCTAGCCCTTAAAATCTGTGTTTATATATCCAATTTCTATATAGATAGGTAAACACTGAACTAAAATCTCAGATTTTTAATATTTTAAAATCCTTACTTTTTTCAGAGAAGCCGAATGGGCTCCTTGTAATGAAGCGCAAACCTCTGTATAAATAAGTTTAAGTATAGTATGAACATATAACCTTTAAAAAAATTTGGATTATATCATGAAGTAACTTCTAAATTGAACTCAGCAAGAAGCAGGTATTTATTGCATTGGAATACAAAAACACTATCAATATAGTAATTATATCAATATAGTAATTATTACCTAGCATAAGAGTGTCCTCAGGAACCAGTTCCTCGGGTTTCGCAGTCTTAAGACGAGCTTTTCCGTATACTGGTTACTGTCTTGAGGAAATACTTTCACTCCGCTTTCCTTAACTTTATATGCTGTGGCGTTGTATATCAAAACGCCTCTCTATACAATAAATCTAACCAAGAGGCTTGAGGTAGGACAGAATGAAGCAAACAGCCGAATCTATTCGAGATCGATTTTTAAAGCTTGGAATCGATGTGCCTGTAGAGGACATCGAAAGCAGACTTGACGAACTTATTACAAAATTTAAAGTTCCTTCAAACGAGGCCCAGCGTAGCGTAACCAACTACTTTTTAAAGAAATATTCAATTCCTAAGAATGAATTTTACGTCAGGCAGGCTGAACCACAACTTACCAAGATTGTGGACATCTCGGAAAACGGACAGTGGGCAAACCTTAAGGCAAAGGTTGTCCAGCTCTGGGAAAATACTCATGAGTCCATCTCTCAGGTAGGACTGTTAGGGGACGAAACAGGAATTATAAAGTTTACCGAATGGAAAAATGCCGAACTGCCTGAACTTGAACAGGGAGAGAGTTACCTTTTCAGGAGTGTTGTTGTAGGAGAGTACAATGGCAGATTCCAGGTTCAGCTCAACAAGAACAGTTCAGTAGAAAAACTGGACGAGGTCATTGGGGTTGGAGGGGGAGATTTCGTGCCCGCTGCAAGAGAATCCGAGCTCAGAAATATCTCCGACCTTGTTGGAGGCCAGTGGGCTACAGTCAAAGGAAAAGTGGTTCAGCTCTGGGAAAACTCTCACGAATCGATTGAGCAGGCAGGGCTTCTAGGGGATCAAACAGGTGTCATAAAATTCACTAACTGGGCCAGTTCCGAACTTCAAGATATGGAAGAAGGCAAAAGCTACATTTTGAAAAATGTAGTTGTCAATGAGTGGGGCGGTAAAACCCAAATCCAGCTTAACCGGTCAAGTTCTATAGAAGAACTTGATGAAGATATTGAAGTTGGATCAGCAACTTCCACATACTTGGGAGCAATGGTAGATATCCAGACCGGTTCAGGCCTCATAAAACGCTGCCCTGAGTGTAAAAGGGCTCTTGTTAAGGGCGCTTGCCCAGAACACGGGAAAGTGAAAGGGGAATATGATCTGAGAATAAAAGCAGTTTTGGATTCCGGAACTTCCACTCAGGATGCCCTGATTAACAGAGAACTTACTGAAAAGCTTGCAGGTCTTTCTCTAGATACTGCAATTGCAATGGCCGCAGATGCCCTTGATCCCGGCGTTGTGATGGATAAATTGAAAACTGAACTGGTAGGTAGATACTATACCGTAACCGGGCATAAACTTGATCGCTATATCCTTGTAGATTCAATTACTCCCAGGACTTCTCTGGATAGAGAAATGATTGATGAAATGCTTGTTGAACTGGAGGTGCAGTAAATGCCAGGCTTTTTCAGAGAAGCTGCTCGCAGGATTTTTGCTCAGGAACTAAAGGATTCGAATCTGACCTCAAGGGATGAAAGCGATCAGTACGCTCCGCAGTATCTGTTGACTCCCACAGGGGCTAAAGTAAATCGCATCTTCCTTGTTGGCACACTTATCGAAAAGGAAGATATCGGCACTGATTCAGAATACTGGAGAGGAAGGGTCTCAGACCCAACAGGTTCCTTCCTAGTTTATGCTGGACAGTACCAGCCTGAAGCTGCTCAGTTCCTCGCTGAGTGCGAGTTGCCAGCTTTTGTAGCAGTTGTTGGTAAAACAAGCACCTATACCACAGATGATGGAAATGTACTGACTTCCATCCGGCCAGAATCCATCCAGCAGGTTGATGAACTTACACGGAATCTCTGGGTGCTTGATACTGCAAAGCAGACTCTTGAGAGAATAAGGGCAGTTGAGGCAGAGATAGACCAAAACTCAAAACTTGCAAAAGAACACTACTTGACTGATACTGGTCACTACCGTTCAATAGTCAAAAAGGCTCTTGAGTCCCTCAAATAAATGGAATGAAACCAAAAAGAATAAAAAAATCATCAACAAAGATATCATCAAAATCGAGGGTAATGCCCCTTAATTCTTTATTATTTAAAAAGTTAAATTTTATTCTCTTAATTTTTTTCATTTTTCATTTTTTCATTTTATTTCTCACTGTTTTTATTTCTCACTGATATCTCTTTTCAGGGATCTTACTTCTTTTTTATATTTTCCTAACAGCTTTTTGATTTAATTTATCTCGTAGACATATTTCTATAAATATTTTTATTGTCAACGGTCTCAGAGCTAGAAGAGGCAAAATATACATAGATAAACGAGACATGGTATAAAATGAGTAACTTGTGTTTGGATAAAACTTAGTAGTAAATAATTAAACTAATACTTGAGATGATCCTGTGAAAACCTATCTTCTGGTCTGGTTCAGCAGTGAAGGAGCCCGTCCATCAGAAATAAACCAACGGTTGATGTCTCTAGGGTTCGAACCCATGCAGGGCAGCTACGATTTTGTATACAACTGGAATAGCAATGTCAGTGTCGAGAAAATTCTCGAATTTGGGGATAAAGTATATCTGAGCCTTCAGGGCACAGGTGTAGTGTTCAAACTGGAAACCCTGTAAATCGAGCTTGCAAAAATTGAACTTCCCTAACCCTGCTTAGCAAGGCGCGTGCCGGATTTCAAGCAGAAAATAAGCACTGCTTGAGATTATTCTACAGATAGTCCAGATTATGATTTCCTTCGAGCCATTCCTGCCAGTTCAAAGACGTTTAAGCCTTTTTATCAGTCTGGTCTTCTTCATGTTTGTGTTTCTTCAGGGAATCTCGGAACTTTATGTAATCGCAGGTATTTCCCTCAAGAGTAATTATTCTGCCATTAATACTTTCTTTTTCGATTATGAGTTCTACAACACTTGGATTTGACATTCTGGGTTTGGTGGGAGAGCCAGGGCAAACAAGCACGACATCCTTTTTCTCTATCAAAGGTCGGTGCAGGTGACCGAAGATCAGAATATCTACCTCCATTTCTTTTGCGAGGTAACCCTGAGCAGTTGTATCGGTAACCGAAAGCCCTCCTTCGTGTATAACCCCGATTTTTACGCCTTCAACTTCGAATTTCAGTCTTTCGGGAAGGAGCTTTTTGAGTTCGGAAGTGTCATCATTTCCAAAAACGGCCTTTAATTTGCCACTGGCATTGAAGGCGTTATATGCTTCTACAGTACTGAAATCCCCCGCATGAACTATGAGGTCGCACTCATCAAGGAGCGTTTGAAGTTGCTGGGGAATTTCTCCGGTTTTCAGATGAGTATCGGAAAGCACAATCAGCTTCATGAGTAGTCTCCTTATTGTATAAGACATGCCGTTTAAAGATAAATCTATGATGCAAGAAGCCTTTTAATAAAAAGTTTTATAAAAAACGATATGGCGGCATAATCAACCGGCCCAATGTTTTTGATACAGTTATCCAGTAGATGGCAATGCTTAAAAAATTAAAAGTTTTGATCCAAACCCCAAAGTTGGAATTGATTCAAAGCTAGCATGAATTATTCGACGGTCAGGTCTACGAGTTCATACTCAAGATTTTCGGTCTCTAGTCTGTTAAGCAGGGAAGGAACCTGTTCGTCTACTGAGACAACAAGGGAAGATAGACCATGGTATGCAGCCTCAATAACGGATTCATTGGTTCCAAACATAACATTCGGGGTTATGCCGGTCTTACGCAAGGCGATAAGTGCTTCTACACCGATAGCTGCAATATAGGGTTTTGAGCTTGTCAGGGATCTCAAGCGTTCAATATCTACTTTTCTTGATCCTCCACGCTCAATCCTGGGAACCTTGCATATAGTAATTGTAGCATTTTCCAGGTCGATCAGGCCTCTCAGGCTTGTAACGCCTACATCTTCCCCTGCAGTTGCGTCGGAAATTGCGGTGCCTGATGCGCCTGTTTTTTCTGTGCTGCTCACATACAGGAGTCCTTTTTCCATTTTTAGGTATACCTGCTGGCCTTCCTTTACATCCTCTTTTGTAATGGCTGTCCAGGTTGAAACATGGCTGATTATATCCTCCATGACAAAGCGGGCGTACTGCTTCATTTCGGTGGCATTTTCAAGAACCCATTCAACACCTTCTTTTGTAATCCTATACCGAACACGGCCCTCAGTAACTATCAGCCCGTCGTTTACAAGTTCTTTAATATATTCGGAAACTGCCTGGGGGGTTATTCCAATCTTTTCGGCAATTTCTTTTTGTCTTACATTCGGCTGGTGGGCTGCAATTTCGATAAGAACCTGAAATTTGGTTACTCCGCTTTTAGTCTGGAGGATTTTGATCATCAATCGTAGTTCTCCTCTACATCTTCAATTAATTTTAACCTCTGTCCCATTACAGAAAGTCTTTCAGATCTGCGAGCCACAGCACAAATATAAAATGGGTTTTTGTTAAGCGTCCGTGTGAGGTTGCTCATAGAGGTGTTGCCTTCTTCTACCAGCCTTTCCAGTTCTTCCATTGCGTCTTTGACCTCCTCATATGGCTTGAAGGTCAGCATGATGATATCGCTTAAGTCCTCAAAAGAACACTGGAAATTAACCTGAACCTTGGAATAGGAACTGTGGTATTCTTTGGAAGGTTTTTGCCCTGCCTCAGGAACTCTCCACTGGCTCTCTAGGAGTCCGGCTTTTTTCAGGATATGAAGGCTTTTTGATGAGTCCGTACCCATGAATTCGTCTATTTCTGCTCTGGTCATCCATTTGTTTGAAAGTGCGTCAAATATCTTTTTGTGAGTTCTTGACCCAAAAGTCCTGAGTAATGGTACTAAATAGGAAGGATCGTTAATTATTCGAGTTCTTTTACCCATATACTCCTCTCCTTCTCGTCTTACGTTATAAGCTTTCAAATATAATAACTATTCGTAATTTTGATTACTCGCTGTAATCAATATCAAGCCCTTCAGGCTCTTCCCAATTAAAAATCGGGGCATTCCGCTTCAATTCGCGGCGTTTTTCATGAAGTGCATGGGCTACAATAGGGAGAGCAATAGTAGCATCCACGAAGACCTGCACTTTTTTTGCCTGAGCTGCAATTTTTCCCCAGGAAACAGCTTCGTCAAAAGTACAGCCTGAAAGCCCTCCCCAGTGAGGAGCATCAGCAGTGTACTGAATTGCATAATCATGCCCTCCGATCTGCATTCCAAGAATAGAAGCTATTACTTCGGTCTGCTGGATAAAATTTTTCGGGACTCCACCTCCAATGTAAACGACTCCGGTTTTCCCTGATTTTTCCACAATCTGCGTGACCTCGTCAACGTCTTTTATCTGGTCAATCTCAAGTTTCAATCCTCTTCTTCTTGCAATAGTAAGTCCGATCCCTATTGAACTATCCGAAAGTGCAGGAACGAAGATAGGGACATTTTGCCTGTATGCACTTACGACTATAGAATCCTCGGCCGCTCCACGCTTTACCAGTTCCTTGCCAAGCAGGCGCATGAACTCCCTTGAGGAACAGGAAATTTCCCCGATATCGGCTGCAAAATCCGCAATCAGGTTATCTGTGGTCCTAAATTCCTCTTCTACTGCAAAAACGTCGTAAATCCTGTCAACGCCATGTTCAAAGAGATTTTCATCGTCAGCCAGATGAGAACCCACATAGTGTTTCTTGCCGAGCGCTTCGTGTGAATCGTGGAAAAGATTAGCTCCTGTGCTTACAAGGCAGTCTATCATCCTCTCCCGAATCATATAGGAAATAACCCTGCGCATGCCCGCAGGAACCATAGCCCCGGACAAGCCCATAAGCACAGTCATATTCTTTTCTTTAAGCATGTTATGCCAGGCTTGGACGGATTCGGCCAGCTTTCTTCCCTGGAAGCCTGTTTTGAGCATTCCATCCATTAATTCGCTTACAGACCTATCCTTTACATCTATCGGAACTGTTGGGTTATCTGTGAATACATTAAGATGCATACCATTCTCCTAATAAGCAGATAATGATAGTTTTGCGTGACTCCTAATACCTGAAGACATTTGCGACAGGCGGTAAGATATGCAAATAGCGCTAGGTAATTATATATTTTTTATTAAATATCAATATATGCGGACACTTCCCCTGACGATATCATACAGAGATAAAATTTCTTTAAGAAGATAGATTTGCCAGATTTAAATAAAGATCAAAGAATATGAAATTGACAGTATGATAAGCAGTTTTTATTTCATGTTTGTAAACAATCGAAATTGTTTCATGCATACTGTTAATGTTCATATAGTAAAGACTGCTACAGATATCACGGTCATCCAGTCTCCGTTTTCATTTACGGAAGATGAACTGGGAAAACTGAGTGTCCTGAGAGGGGCTTCGTTTGTCCAGGTGCTATACATACTTCTTGCAAGTTTCTCTGAATGTTCCCCTACTTCTTGAGCGGTTTCTCCATAGGCATGATACTCTGATATATAACCGTGCTTGTTTATGTTTTGTGGGAGTGCACAACCTACCGACGCGCTGAGTGTCCTTCTTGGCTCATTGGAAGAGATCCTGGACATTACGCAAAATACTATTTCTCCAGGACTTAACTCTCCGAGACCTTCTTCTTTGGATACAATCTCACAGTTAGGAGGCAAGATAGAACTTACAGTTACAAGATTAAATTTTTCAATACCTGCATCTCGGAGTGCAACTTCAAATGATTCTAGATGTTCGGAGTGTGTACCAACTCCACTTGTAAAGAATACTTTCCTAGGAATTAATTTCGTAATCATTTTTGCAGCCTTGTGTAATCAATTTAAGCTTAATTCAGATAGCAATTATCATTTTTAAGCATTGCCCTTCAATTCGGCTGAAAAAAAGGCTCAGTTCTTATTTATTTAACTAATAATGAATATAAGAAAATTATATCCATTATTTTATTTCAAGTGTTTTCTTGCCAGAAAATTGCTCTTTGTACTATATTAAAAGTTTTTTGCACTATTATTACATTAGATATTTTTCCACAAGACTCCGAGTTTTCTTTATTTCAATCTTCACTATATTTTATCTTGAGTATTCCACAAATCTTTTTTATATTAACTTGGATGTGTCTTCCTAAATTTCCTATACTTCTCACTTACAGGTTCTTTCATAAGCTTTATATTATGCAGGATAGTTACATCGTGTATTACTTCCTGTAATTTTCTTGTTTATTTCTCTTACAGCTAGAGAATGGCCAGGTCTTTTTAAAGAGTCGGGAAAATATGGGCTTATTTGCCGGTTGCTCTGAAATTCGAGGCTTTTTCCTGGCCTGAGTCCTGAAGAATAAATCAACAACAATAAAACGTGATGTCGGTACAGATGGAAGAAAAACTCAACCTTAAAATCCTGGAACTACTTGAAGGCAGGCGGCTCTCAATAAGCGGGCTTTCCAGAGAACTGAAAGCCATAGGTATAGATGAACACCGCCTGGTTCTAACAGGCTATCTCAGGGCTCTAAGGGATCTTGAAATTCTGGATGAAATCGAAATCCCCCCTTCAAAAATTTATACCCTGCCCGAAAAAACTTCAGAGCCTCTGTCCGATAAAAACAAGGAATTCAGGTCTCCTGAACTTTCTGATCCAGAAGAGCTCTATTCTATTCTCAGGGCACAGCTTCTTAAAATCAATCTGGATTTCAGGATTCCTGTGGGTGTATATGTAGTTTCCAGATTGTTTGAAAGGCCTTGTTTCCGCAGGGAGTTGAAGCTCATAGGAATTACTCAAAAACACCTTGAGCAGTACCTGGAAAAACCCGGCATAGTTTGTGAGGTGCAGGATACACATTTGAAAAAAGCTAGGGCCGATATTACAAAGATTGAGATTCCTCCTGATGACCCTGCGTATGAAATGCGGGAAAATAGGGAAGAGGTAACCAGACTTGCAAATGAAGTGTTTGCAGGACTGATAAAACACAGGCTTGACCTCGAGGGCCTGGTAGCAAAGAGTAAGCAAACTACCCTGCTTCCCTAAGAATTTTCATTTAATTAATTTGAGATTTCTCTATTTAAACTTACTTCCTTTAGATTCATTTCTTTAAGCCGTTTATCCAAGTTAACTTCTTTAAATTTTTTGCTTTAAATTTGCTTACCTTAATAGTTCTAACCGTTTGCTGATGGTTGGCTGGTGTTTATGATATGAAAGTTGCCTGTATCCAGATGGATGTGTTACATTGCAGAAAGCAGAAGAACCTTGAAAAAGCCCTCTATATGGCTCTCGAAGCCGTAAGAAACGGAGCCGAACTTATTGTTTTTCCCGAAGTTTTTTCAACGGGTTTTTGCTACGAGCACTTTGACCATGCAGCAGAAACCTTTCCCTCCCCTATCCTTGAAAATCTGGCCTGTTTTTCCGAAGCCAATGATTGCATCATCCTAGGTTCTGTAATAGAAAAAGTTGCCTCTGAAGAGATTTCTGTCAGTAGGAAACCTGCGGATTCTAATTATTCTGCTCTTTCGGACTCGAGTAAATCCATCCTCTACTATAATCTCGGCTTTTGCTTTGAATCTGGGGCTCTTGCAGGCAGTTACCGAAAAACTCACCCCTTTAAGGCTGAGAACCAGTACTTTTCCAGGGGTAGCTCAATCGAACCCATAACTCTAAAAAAGCAGAACCTGAAAATCGGTTTTGAGATTTGTTATGAGCTCCGTTTTCCCGAAGTTGCAAGAAAACTTTCCCTTGCCGGCTCTGACTTGCTTGTAACTACAGCTGCTTTCCCCAATCCAAGGTCTGAACACTGGAAGATCCTGGCAAGGGCAAGAGCAATCGAAAATCAGATCCCGCATATTGCCTGTAACCGCACGGGTTCGGCTCCTGACCTCACCTACTTTGGGAACTCAATGATAATCGACGCCTGGGGCGAAGTAAAAGCCGATGCAGGTAACAAAGAGTGTGTAATTGTTTACGACCTTGACCTGTCCGAAAAAGACCAGATTCGAAAGGCTATTCCTGTTTTTGAAGATAGGAGAACTGAACTTTACTAATTTTTGTAATTTATCTATTTACTGTAAGCATGGAAATTGTTGAAAGCGTAGAAAAAAGAGCATTCGGGGGTTACATTCCGGTTCCCCCGATATAATATTGGCCGATCAATTACATGACGCACTGGCCTTTTGAGTAATTTATTCTTCCTTCTTAGACTGCTCTATGTAGATTGCAGGCCTCAGCGGTTCGGCAAACCTTGACTTCTTTTCAGGGTCATAGGCAGGAGAGTCAGCACTGTGGACTTCAACCGGGCAGCCGATTTCTTTTTCTAGGAAGGAAACTGCCTCTTTAAGGAGAGTCTGTTCATCAATGCCAGGGCCTGTAAAGATTTCGTACCTGTCTGCGCCCCCGCTTTTGAACTCCGGCACGAGCTTCTGTACGAACTTAGGGATTTCCTTGCCAAAGCGCTTGAGGTCAGGGTTCGCCATCAGTGTTTTAATAAGGGTGCCTACTTCGAGTGAACCTTCAAGCTGTATCTCGCAGGCGCACTTAATGGCTTCGGCTTTCCAAGCAGGGGCCGTATAGAGATGAACCTTCTGCGGGGTCATCTTTGTTACCCTTATAATCTCCTCAACATCTTCCAGGGTTCCCTTTATCATCTCTTCGGCAAGCTCCGCGCCGTCATCTATCAGGTCTTCATTATAGAGCGGGTATTGCGCAAGGGATATTGGATCCTCATGTCCCATTGCATCCCATATTTCCTCACAGAGATGCGGGGTAAAAGGAGCCATAAGCCTGACCCAGTTGTCCAGCACATAGTAGAGCATGGTCTCTCCTCCCCTTCTCTGGTACCACTTGACATCATTTTGCAGCAGGAAGAATGAATTCTGGATTGCTTCCCTTGTCTGGATAGAGTAAAGGGCTGCATTTGTCTCCCGAATGTAGTTCTGTATTCTCGAGAGTATCCAGCGGTCTATCTGCTTTAGCTCAGTGCTCAGGTTTGCACGTTTTCCACTCTCGATAACATCCTTTGCAAAAGAATAGAACCTGTCCACCTGCCTTCTGGCCGATTCTATCCCTGTCCTCTGCCAATCGGCATCCTGCGTCTGCTCGGCTGTGGAAAGGATATACATCCTTGTTATATCCGCACCATATTTGCTGACTGCACTTTCCATTGTAAGGATGGGACCTTTGGACTTACTCATTTTTTGCCCCTCAAGGGAGACAAAGCCGTTTACTGCAAGAGCTTTTGGCCACTTTTCCTCTTCAAAAAGGGCTACATGGTGGAAGAGGAAAAAGAGCAGGTGGTTCGGGACGAGGTCTTTGCCTGAAGAGCGCAGGTCAACCGGATACCAGTAATTGAAATGCCTGCGGATTTCCTCAAGAAGCTCCGGACTAACTCCGGTATCCTCACTGGTTGCTGCCAGATCGCCCTTCCCGAGCAGAACATAGTCGAAGAATGAAAGGGTAAGATTTTCGAGCTTCAGTTTGCCATTTTCGATGAACTTCGCAATGATATAATAGCTCATGTAAATTGTCGAATCCCCAAGGGACTCAATAAGCCATTCCTTATCAAAGGGAAGGTGGGTTCCAAGGCCTTTCCTGCGGGCACAGGCTTTATCCTTAAGCCAGTCAACCTTGTTTTCAAACTCGACCCTGTATTCCTCGGGAATAATCCGCATCTGGCTGAGGCATTTATAGACCTTTGCTTTCCATTCAGGGTTTGAATAATTAAGGAACCACTGGCCTTTGACCATATTTACAACGCAAGGTGTGCCGCAGCGGCAAACTACAGGTTCGCTGAATTCATAAAAGGTCTCTCCTGCATTTGAGCTGATGAAGTCCCTGGTAAGGATATCCTTGATTTTGGAGACAGCTTGTCCTTCGTATTTTCCTGTAAGCTCCTTAAGGACCCCCCCGTGGAATTCCCTTCTGTATACTATCTTTGTGGCTTCCTCGGCTTTCGGGTCTTTCTGGCTTGTAATCCCCATGCTTTCTACGATTTCCTTTGCGGGGAACTCTCCAAATTCAGGCACCTTGATAAGGGAAATCAATTTGATTTTCCTGAGGTCTTCGGTTATCCCATACTCACTCAGGTCAACATCGTAAAGGTCGCGAAGGGCAAGGTAGTCAAAAGGTGCGTGGGCAGGCACACTCATTACTATTCCACTTCCATTTTCGGGCCTGACAAACGATGCAGGAAGGGAAATAACTTCGTCACCTGTAACCGGATTTGTGAGTTTTATTCCTATTATGGATTTTGCAGGTACGTCTTCAACATACTCGACTGTCCGGTCTGTAAAAGTAAGTTTTCGGAAAGCTTCTTTGCTGACAACCCAGAACTCCTCGCTTTCGCCCTGGGTGACCTTTGCTTTTACATAAGTTACGTCAGGGTTGACCCAGAGGTTAGTCACTCCGTATGTCGTTTCCGGCCTGAGGGTTGCACAGGGTAAGACCAGGTCTTTATACCGGAACTTGATCAGCGTATATTCGACAATGGTAGCTTCTTCCCCATGCAGGATGTCGTGATCCTCTACAGGGTTATTGTCGTTAGGACACCATTTTACCGGATGGGAGCCTTTTACGATCAGGCCCTTTTCTTCAAGCCGGGTATACTGCCACTCTATGAACTTTTTATACGTCGGGTCAGTCGTAGTAAATTTTCGTCTCCAGTCAATGGAGTACCCGATATTGCGCATGGCTTTTTCGGACTCAAGTTTGAAATAATCAACAATTTTTTCAGGGGTATCGAGCGTTGGCAGGATATCTCCGGGAATCCCGTGAAGTCGTTCATAAACGTCCATGGTCTGAGGGTCCCGATTTGCAATTAGTTCCGCAAGCCCCACAATGGGTGTGCCTGTTACATGAAAGCCCATAGGATAAAGCACGTTGTACCCGAGCATCCGTTTGTGCCTTGCAACAACATCCCCTATGGTAAAAGTCCGGGTATGTCCTGCATGCAGGTTTCCATTCAGGTATGGGTAGGGGATGGTTATGAAATATTTTTCTCGCTTATCGGGCTCGGCCTGGAAAATTCGGCTCTCATCCCATTTTTTCTGCCATTTCTTTTCGATCTCGTGAGGCTTATAATCCTGCTCCATTTGTGTTCACGCCCATCGATTTTTAGATTTTATTTCGCTTTTCCAAAGATAGCTTCCCGAATGGCTTCTATACTGGCATCTACAACAATAGGCTCTTCGCAGATGTCAATTACAGTCTGCGGGTCTTTAAGCAGGTGCCCTGTAGTGATACAGACAACGGTTTCATCTCTGCTTATAACACCCATATCAACAAGTTTTCTAAGCCCTGCAACCGAGGCTGCACTTGCAGGTTCGACACCTATGCCTTCAAGCCTTGCAAGGTCTTTCTGGGCTGCAAGGATTTCTTCGTCAGTAACCGATTCTGCAGTCCCGCCGGATTCCCTGATTGCAGCCAGGGCCTTTTTCGCATTAACAGGGTTTCCGATCCGGATTGCTGTTGCGACGGTTTCGGGGTTTTCCTCAGGAGTGATTTCCGGCGCCTCGTTCTTTATGGCTCTTACAATGGGGCAGGAGCCTGCAGCCTGGATTCCGGTCATTTTCGGAAGCGAATCAGTTATGCCGAGCTTCTTAAACTCCCTGAAGCCCTTCCATATAGCTGTAATATTTCCTGCATTTCCTACTGGCAGGACAACTCTGTCAGGTACCCTGAAGCCGAGCTGGTCTGCAATCTCAAAACCGATAGTCTTCTGGCCTTCAAGCCTGTAGGGGTTGATCGAGTTTAAGAGATAAATTTTCTCCTGGGAACAGAGGGTACGCACAAGCTCAAGTGCGTCGTCAAAATTTCCTCGAATGCTAAGAACCTTTGCCCCGTGCATAAGGGCCTGAGCTACCTTTCCAAGAGCTACTTTTCCTGCAGGCAAAAGTACAATTACAGGAATCCCGGCTTTTGCACCATAGATTGCAAGGGCTGCCGAGGTATTTCCCGTAGATGCGCATGCCACGGTATTCATACCAAGCTCAAGCGCCTTTGTAACTCCTACAGTCATTCCCCTATCCTTAAAAGAGCCTGTAGGATTCATGCCTTCGTGCTTTACGTAGAGCTCTTTAATCCCTATTTTCTCAGCCAGACGGTCGCATTTATAGAGGGGAGTTCCGCCTTCCCTAATCGTAACAGGTTCTCTTTCTATAGGAAGAAGTTTTGCATACTTCCATACCGATGGGCATTCGGTCTTCAGTTTTTCCATGTCAAGTTTAATTGAGGAATAGTCATAGATTACATCAAGCAGCCCGTCACATTTGCTGCATGTATAGATTACTTCATCTTTGGAATACTCTGCACCGCATTCGATACATTTGAGATGATACATTAAATTGCTCCTGTTTCTGATAACTTTAAATTTTTGGGTTCCAGGTTTTACTCATACCTGACTAGTGTTAGATAGCCCGAGTTTAGGCAGGATAATCTGGATTTTGAATTAGTATCATATTAGAGTTTAATAATATTTTGTATCCTTAATACACTACTTACTTTTAAATTATGCTGTTTCGAGCACTATTTGCTCTTATAAGCAAATATCTTTAAAAATCGAAAATCAAACTTAAAGTGGGTTATGGGTTTGATAATAAGAAAATGTATGTTTAAGCTCACTTTTTCTCTATTGTTCCTTCTGCATATAGCCTGTATAAGTCAAAGCAAAACTAATATTAACGGTATAAAATTAACACTAGCAAAGAACTAAAAGGCAGGCTAAGACACATTTATAATTTCCCGGAGAAATTAAATCCTTTTCTTTAGTCAAACTGATATTCTTTTACTTCTTTACTGAGGAAATAACCAAGAATTGTCCTTATCAGTACAACTGTGCCCAGTACTGTGAGATCCTGTATAGTCGGGTTTCTCAGGGTTCCAAGGATAGCAACTACGATATAAAACTCAAGTCCAAAGAGTATTCTATTGGTAAGTTCCTTTCTTATTGTTTCAAGGTTCTGGGTTTTTTTTAATACCTCAGAAAGTAAAATCTGAATTGTTGCCCTTAATCCTCCATAAATAATAATAGTTGTACCTATTGCTTCGAAAATCCATTCGAAATAGAGCAGGAAATTGTCAAACAATCCAGATAACAACCTTTTATCACTCTCCAGGAAGTACATATGGAATTAACTACTGGAATTAGCTTACTGGAATTAACTTACTGGAATTAACTTGCTGGAATTAACTTGCTGGAATTAGCTTACTGGAGTTCGCTTAAACTGTTAGTTGACTTTCAGTCAAAGTGATACTCTTTAACTTCTTTACTCAGAAAATAGCCAAGAACTGTCCTGATCACTACAATAGCTCCAACAAGTAGCAGATCATTTACTGTAGGGTTTCTTACCGTTACGATTATATCGCCAACTATTAAAAGTTCTAGAGTGAAGAGTATTTTATTTGTAAACTCTTTCCTTATTTGTTCATATCTGTAAGGTCTTTTGAAGGCTTCCAAAAGTAAGATTTTAATTGCAGCCTTTAATCCTGCGTATACTACAAGAAGTGCACTCACAAGCTCGAAGAATCTAACAAAAATCTCCAGAATCGAATTAGTGAGTTCAAGTACCATTCTTACCCTTCCAAAAATACTCTACTTCAAAATAGACCTCGATCTCAAAACTTAGGTTTTAATGCATCATGGAAAAATTTTTAGAATTTCGTCCACCAATTTTTATTTTGCCAATTATATATTCTTTGTTTAATATATATTTTATCCCGAAGACATCTAGCCCAAAAAAGTTTTATTTCAGTCAAGCACCAGTTGCTTGCATGGGTACACCATTGAAAGGAACAGCAGCGCAATTTTGATTTCTCGATCTATTCACAACCTAAATAATCTTATTTTGGCATTAAGTTTCAAAAGTAGATAATAGACTCATAGATAATAGACTCCAGAAAACGCAGGAAATCTTCAGGTTAAAATAAAAAGAAGGTGTTAGTTATACACCCACGATTAAACATTTTGTATTACGGGCAATTAGGAACTTAAGAACTCTCGCTTCCTGTCTTGCTATTTGTTTCGTTGAGAGCTTCACGCATGATACCTGCAAGTTCTGTGGCATCTCCTGTAGCCCAGCAATGTACGTAGAATAGCCGTGGCTGCTCGGTTATCATGTGGCTGTGAAGAGCTGTAACTTCAATGCCATTAGCTGCCAGTGTGCGTACCACAGGCTCAACTTCATTTTCTTCCAATACAAATTCGCCGATAACTGCCGCGCTACCCTTGCCAAGAGGCTGGAAGTTTATCATTGTTGATATATCCATAATCGGAGACAACACATAGCCGTTCATCTGCACTTTATCGGTTCTGGGTATATCGTAGTTATAATCTCCTCCCTCAGCCGAACCTTTGTCTCCAATAATCCGATCAAGTTCTGTGGTATTGATTTCCTTACTTTGGAACTTCTTACTATCGCTGGCAGACGAACCCCCATTGACATAATCGGTAATATTGCGTATCTTTTTAGCCATGTCTACAGGATCGCCATTTCCGTATATGTGTATCCACATTATATGCGGTGACGTTCGTAGTAGGTGATTATGTATTGCAGTCACCTGCAATCCTGACTGAAGAACCATATCGGATACGTTTTTTACTTCCTCTTCCGTAACCCCTATTTCACCGACCATCATTGCCTGATCTCCAGCTCTCATAAAATCAAAGTCGTGAGAGCGTTCAGAGGCCTGATTCAGTTTTATGCCGTCAAGTGTTACATTTAAAGTCATCGGTATTGTAAACTTTATGGCACCGTCCGGGCTGACCTTACCCTTTTCACCCATGGCCTTTTCCACAGGCTTCCAATATTCAGAGGCATTTGCCTTCTCACTATTAGAAGTTTTTGTGGTCGCTGCTCCGATTATCGTCAAACACACTAATAGAACGATAAACAAACTGGCAAATTTAATAGTCTTTCCACGCACAATATGCACCCCCTTAACACTACTGGAGTAGTTAAGCATAATATGGTGAATAATAAATATATAATTTGAGCTGAATAATATTTGTACATGTTTTACTACATATGTAAATAATTTGAACGCAAAAACGAAACCTTAAAGTCTTAATTGTCAGCTTACAGTAATACTATTCTCATTATTCTCTAATTTTTTCTAAAATATTAAGTATTCTCTAAACTCAGTCTATCAGGACGCATAAAAATACCTGGATAGAAAGAGAAAACTTGATAGTTTCGAGTAAGGAAAACAAAGCTACTGTATCATAGCTTACTAAACTAACTTCGTGGCGCTATAAATTGTGTCTTCCTAACTGTATAATAATGTTTGAACATCAACTTAATTGCGAGAAAAAGATGGAAAATCTAACTAAAAATTCAATAAAAATTTCTGTTCCGGCGATATAGCACCGGAGCAAAAAAGATCAAAGTATAAGTTTACTTTCTCTCAGGATTTCCCGGCTTCAGTTCCGGAATTTCTCCGTGCGCTATACCGTATGTTTTGACAGCTTTCGGCGCTCCTAACAGGAGTTTCCTAATCCTATTATATACACTCGGGTATTTCTGGGCGTCAAGTTCTCCGAGAAGGTCTGCCAGGATCTTTACCAGCGGTATATGATACTTTGACTCCATCTGATCTATGTTTGCAAAGGCATTGAGCATATTGACTGTGCTATACTCGTTCACAGGAGCCAATTTTCTCAGTATCTCTGCAAAGAGAGCCCTGCCTTCTTCGGTCTGAAGTGACTTTTTCCGGTTGCGGGCAAAGCTTCCATAAAGGGCACGCTGGTCATTTGTCTGCTCAATCCTGAAAGCATCTGACCTTTCCATTTCCCTGACAAGTTCCACTGCGTCGATGCTGCTGTTACTTCCTATTACAGAGAGGAAAGCTTCCCAAGCAACGAGATTTTTCTTTGACTCAGCTTCAAAGGCTCTCAAGACTTCTATTTTATCGGGCGCAGAGCTGTTAAGGTATGCTGCAAATGCGCTCAGCCGATCCGTTGCACAGGTTGCAGTCTCAAATTGCTGTTTTATCATTACATGGATGTCAGGAGTATCAAGGGCTGCAAGGATGCCAAGACAGACATTTTTAGCCTGCCTGTTCTTGATTATTCTTGCTGTCTCTTCAGGAGTCGAATCCCTGGGAGTAGAGGCACTTTCAAAGAAACGGTAGGCGGAGATAACCGAGTTTTTATACTTCCAGGCAACGGCTTTCAGGAGTTTCTGTCTTACTTCATAAAGAGCTTGGTACCTGTGAGCAAATTCTTCATCCTCCACAGACTCAAAAATGGTTAGGAATTGACCACCTGCCTTTTCGAGAAGCTGCCGGTCATTGAGAAGCCTGTAGTACAGTTCGATAAAGTCTTCAGAGGGTTTTGATTCGGGATTTTTAAGGAGCCTTAGCTTTTCCCTGTCAACAAGGGTATAGAAAGCTGTAAACCTGCCTATGGTATCACTGTCTTTCCTTACCTGAATCAGGAGCTCGTCATGGCTTGCTTTGTATACAAGTTTCCCGTAGAAAGAATAGCCTCTATTAAGCGATAGGAAGGCTGGCATGTCCACATTTTCGATTACAATCTCTGAGTTTTCCCCGCTAATCCTTTCCAGGATTTCTACAAGGTCATTTCCGTTTTCGTCAACAAGGGCTGCCTTGAATGGGAACTCCCAGGGTTTTCCGCCGTCTGGGTATTTTTGCTTGAGGAAAAATGTGAATTTCCTGGCAGCTCTGTCGTATTCGGCTGAAACCTCTACTACAGGGTACTTTGTCTGTTTCAGCCATGTTTCAGCCATTTCCTTTAAAGGCTGTCCGCATTCTTCTTCCATAGCTTCAATCCAGTCCTGGGTAGTTGCGTTGGAATGTTTGAATCTTTTGAAGTATCTATCCAGACCCTTGACAAAGGTGTCCTTTCCTATCAGGGACTCGACCATGCGCACGTATTCGGGGGCTTTTACGTAGGTGACTGCGGTAATCAGGTCATTTGGGTCATTGAAGCCGTCAGGAATGATCGGCATGGAAGCTGCTCCTGAATCCAGGGCAAAAGTTCCCGAAGCCGGAGCAAGCAGCTCAAGCACTCTGCCGAGCCTACTATAGTCCTCCCCAAAGAGAAAGGCATGATGCTGTTCTTCCACATGCACGGTTACGGCTTCATTCAGCCAGATCTCAAACGGGCTTTTTCCGGTGACTTCTGATCCATTTTGGTTGTGATGGTACTCGTGTACCTTGACCCGGATCATATATTCGTAAGCCGGGTCCGTCATCTGCGGGAAAGGCATTATGCGGTTTGTGGTTATCGTGGTATTCCCGACGTTTTCCATTCCTCCGAAGTCCGAGTTCTGCATGCCGATTTCCCTGTAGACGGTGCCTGTATACCTGTATCCGGGATTGATAGTTTTGTTAAGCTCGGCAAGCCTGTCCCTTACCTTTTGAAGGTCTTCCTGTGTGGATTCGGGCTTTGCCTCAAGTTTCGTCTTCTCTCGCATGCGGACAAGCTCCCAGAGCTCCTTCCTGACAGATAGCTTCTCCTCATTAAACTGTTCGGGCCCTGTAAAAAGGTAAACCCACATAACCGCATCGTGCAGGATATCAAGTGCTTTTTCGGCTGCTGCTGCATCTGAGTTTGGCGGCACGAGCAGTTCCAGCATAAAAGTGCCTCCATCAGGATACTCAAACTCCCTTTTGAAGGTCGCATAAGTTCCAGCCCCAAGGAAAAAGAGATAGGTCGCCATCGGCGTGATAGAGTTGTCATATACGATTTTGTCCCGCCCAGGTTTTACGGTGTGCCTCTCAACCACGACATCCCCGTTTGTAATAAGGTTCGTGTACTGCGAATCCGCAATTATTGTAGTTCTGTAAGTGCATTTTGCGGCCATATCGTCAATGCACGGCACAATTCGCTGGAACCCCCACTGCTGGCACTGTGTGATCTGCTGAGGGGGAGCTCCCGCCGGCGTTTCGTCATAGTACAGCCCTTCAAGGATATTTTTAGTAGGCCTGCAAACCGTATCCGTAATAACCGCAACCTCGGTATGTGGCGGAATTTCTTCTCTAAAATTAATTTCAAGAATCGCATCATCCTTCCGGTATCTGTAAGAAACCTCATACTGTATGCAGCTCACAGCCCGAATCTCAAGATCCCTGCAGTTTAACTCAAGCTTTTCAATAGGGGCATCCTTTGTTCTTACCCTGAGTACGGACTTCACATTAGTCCTGTCATCATAAACATCAAACACCAAATCCATATGCAAAACGTCAACAGTAAGTTCCCCGAAATCTTCAGGATAATATTTGTAAAGCCTATTCTTCATAAAAGAGTCACCGAATAAAATTATAAGAGTTATATTATGGGATAGAGAAGGAAGGGATGAGATTTAAAGGTGTAGTTTTGAAGAGGATGATTTTTCTATTTTGTATAATAATTCTAGAGTATTTTTCACTACTTATTTAACCTCTTATATCTCTTTGTATCTTAATATTTATGTCAATTTTTAGAATTTCATCAAACTGAAAATTAATCGGTATACGATATAAAATATTTTTTTAAATTTTTCGAAAAATTATTATATGTGTCACATAATACCTTTGAAAATAATGCTATTGAGAGACATTCAATTTTGGATGATTTTCAATCAATTTATTTACAGTTACTTATTAAGTTTTTCATAACTTCGAATTAAAGTTGTCACACCCCGTGGTTTGCAGCTGGGTATTCAACTATAATAAAAACGCTGGATCTTCAGAAGTTATCCGCTTAAAATGAGAAATCAATAACAGTAAAAAGAAATCTATCTGAAAACATGATAATTTTTCGAAAAGTTGACTGTTTATTATTTCTCTATCTGTGAGAACTTTACTAAATATCATTCTTTAAAAGTTGAGAAGGTGGAGAGATGACTAGATTATGCGTTTTAAAAATTGTATTATGTTGTTTATTGATAATTATGATTGGGTGTACATCTGCTTCGTCATCTGAATCTTTAGCCGAGTCTAAGCATCCTTATGCAAATAATTCTACATATACATGGACTAATATAAGTGAACCTGGTGCTACTGAAATACGACTTCATTTTTCAGATCTAGATATTGGTAATTACGATAAATTAATTATTTTAGATAAGTATGAAAATGATCTTGTAACTTATTCTGACATCACAAAAGCAGACTTCTGGACAGAATGGTATGCAGGGGATACGTTAGGAGTTAGGCTCATCACAAGCGACCAAGGGACAGGATATGGGTTCAAAATTGACAAATTAGATAGTAGGTCAGATATGTGTATATCTAATAACTCTTTAGCCGAGTCATATCATCCTTATGCAAACAACTTTGAGTATAAATGGCCTGATATAAGCAAGCCTGGTGCCACTCAGATACGAATCCACTTCGAAAATCTTGATCTTGCTGATTCCGATATACTAGTTATTTATGATAAGTATGACAATAAACTTGTGACCTATGATTACTGGCAGTCAAGTAAAGATTTCTGGACGGAATGGTATACAGGAGATACGTTAAAAGTTAAACTTATAACAGATAACTCAGGGACCGCTTATGGATTCAAAATTGACAAATTAGAAAGCAGATCAGATGTGTGTATATCTAATGACTCTCTAGCCGAATCATATCATCCTTATGCAAACAACTTTGAGTATAAATGGCCTGATATAAGCAAGCCTGGTGCCACTCAGATACGAATCCACTTCGAAAATCTTGATCTTGCTGATTCCGATATACTAGTTATTTATGATAAGTATGACAATAAACTTGTGACCTATGATTACTGGCAGTCAAGTAAAGATTTCTGGACGGAATGGTATACAGGAGATATGTTAAAAGTCAAACTTGTAACAGGTAACTCAGGGACTGCTTATGGATTCAAAATTGATAAAGGTGAAATTAAAAATGATAGAAATGTAACAACTGCTTTTTCTGAATCTAAAGAAGTTAATAATAAAATATCTAGAAGTAAACCTGAAAAAAGTGAAGATTCTGAGTCTTCAGGTGAAGATTCTGAAGAATCTCAAAATCCCACGGTTAATTCTGAATATATCCATAATCAATTCGTCAAAATTGCAGTTACTCTGAATATCTTAAAAGATGATGATGATCAGTCATGGATGTATAAAAATATACAATGGATTTTTAGCGGAGTGGGAGTTTCCTTTATTGGAGCTATATGTGGGCTTGTAAAAAAATCTAAGGATAAAAAACTAGAAGACAAAAAATCAGAAGACGACAAACCAGAAGATAAAAAATCATAAAGCAACCAAAGTGTTGAACAATCAAAGTTGTGCTGGTTTACCCCGCAGCTTGCTGCGGGGTATTCTACTGAAATAAAATCTACTCTTATAAACCATCCCGATGCCTGATAAGTTACAACCTTGAAAATATCACGTATTTTTAAACTTCTGACTTCAGGTAAAGATCCAGGATTTTTCTGAAAAATTGTCTAAAGTATGATGAATCTCAAAACCTTTACCTGAAATATCAGTATCATCCTAGGCATTACTTAATCCTGCTTCGTAAGCTATATATACTATCCCCAATAAATAAGGATACTGTATAAAAGTCTCTAATTCGGAGCGTGTTTTTTCAGATAATGTTGCACCAGAGGATCAATGTAGAACTGAACCTTCAGATGCATCCATTGAAGTTTTCAGCTTTTTGTCTCATTTTTAGAACTCCATAAGAGTCTAGACTATGCGCTCTGGTGGGGAACTCTATTTCGTTTTTGAACTAGTTGAAACCTGCCGACAAAAAGGCCTGATCTGATTAAAAACACAAAAATAATAAACGAATTAAAGAAAATTTACACAAAGTAAAAACGAGCTAATAAAGAGCACCCTTAGTACCTTTATTTGCGAGGTTTGAAACAAAATGTCAGAAGAATCCGATGATCCAGACAGTAGTGATAGTAGCAGTCGTCAGAAAATGTTCACAGTAACCGGAATGGTGCTGTGTGCTATACAGTTTACGTTCTTCGTAGGTATGATTCTAAAATTCATCGAGGCGGAGTTTCTCGGTGGTTTTACATTCATGCTGCTTGCTTACTCTTCAGCGTTCATTTACAGGAACATGGAGAACTCCGGGAAAATTCCCAATGTAGCCGAGAACTGATGACTGTGTGGCTTTGCTTTAAAAACCATACATTCTACAAAAACTATCTGTTCTGAATTTTTCTTTTTCCGATTCCTTTTCTTTTTTTCTTTTTTCTTCTCTATTTTCTCATATCTCCCTATGTTATTTTTCCAGTTTTTATTTATTTTTCCCTATATTGCCTTATATATCCATTTTCCCTTTATTTTTCTATTTTACTTTATTTTTCCCTCATTATCTCTTCTCCCTAAAACTTTTTATTTTTATGTTTTTTGTTTTTATGCTATTTTATTTTTTAAATTTTCACTTTAAATTGATTCTAGCTTTGGAAAGAGATTATGATAATCTTTTAGTGACTTCTTCTGCTCATAGGAGGTAAAAGTTATTAATTTGTGAAAGCATAGGGTGCAGATAAGCTTCGGACTTGGAAAAAAGGAATTTATTGGATTCTTTGGTCCAGGAAAGAAATGCCTGAGTCATAAAACAGAAAAAGAAATATAGGATTATTTTTTAGTACCAGTAATAATTTTCTATGGGATAAACATGGATTTAACCTTGCAGATTGATACCGATTACTCGCTTCAGGAAGCAAGCGAGATTATTCGCTCGGCTCTGGAACACGAAAAACACCTTGCAAAATACAAAATAGACCGTTACGCCATGATCTGCGATGAGTTTGAAGATCGTTATGACCTGATCTCTACCGAGTTCATACAAAAATTTGAAGCTGGAGAACTTATCGGGGAAGATAACTATTTTGAGTGGTATGCTGCAAAACGAGGGCTTGACCACTGGAAAAGAAAGCTGGCCCTCCTCAAAGGTATCAAATTTTAACTTCTCTATAAACTGATTAATAATATTCTCAAAGCTAATTTACAAATATCCCTCAAAGCTAATTTACAAATTTCTTAATAGCTAATTGACACCTGATTGAAAACTTCTCTAAATCCTTGCTACTCTTAATCCTAGTAACTCCTGTTATTGTTTTATACTGTTTTTCAGGTATTTTCAGGTCTGATCTAGTGCTTGCATCTTTTGGGCCTGTTCTAAGTAATAATAAAGCTCAGAAGTGTCTAAAATTAATGAAAATGTATTTATAACTGCGGTGTCATTGGTCATATTGTATCTTTTTAGGTGGTTGGATGGGCACAAATATCGGATTAATGGAACTCGTCTTTCGGTCTGAGAAACGCAGGAACCTCTTGATTTTTCTCAAAGATGGGCCCAGATCCATACATGAAATCCAGAAATACCTATGTGTTGATTCCGTCTCTATTCTTCCTCACATTAAAAAGCTTAAGGACAGAAAATTGGTCATACAGAGGGATCACACTTATGAGCTATCCATTATAGGAAAGGCAATTGTGAATAAAATGCCACCTCTTCTGAATACTCTGGAAGTGCTTGAAGATAATTTCGATTACTGGTCACGACGGAGCTTCGAAGGGATTCCCCCGGTTTTACGGAGTCGAATATGGGAGTTGAAAAACTGTAAACTTATCCGTCCGGACTTGAGTCATATGTTTGAACTTGACCCTGAATTCGTGGAAAACCTTCTCCTTTCAAGGCAGGTTTTCGGCTTCAGTTCATATTTCCATCCTTCATTTATCTCTCTCTATCTGGAAATTGCAAAAAAAGAGGCCCAGATTTCTTTAATGCTTACCGAGCCCGTACTAAAAAGGTTTAAAGCCGATTATAGCGAAGACTTTCGAACTCTTATAGGGTTTGAACATGTAAACCTCTCTCTTTTCCCGAAAAACCCGAGGCTTGCAGGCTTTACAGTTACAGATAGGTTCTTCCTGCTCACCATCCTTCCACAAATAAAATTTTTTGAGCGTGAAAGTCTATTCAGTTCCGAACCTCAGGCTCTCAAATGGGGTACCGACCTTTTTTCGCATTTGCAAAAGGAAGCAATTCAAGTTTCAGGTAATACTAACTTAATTATTAGCTGAGATTCATCAGGATTTTTAAACGCAGAAATAGTGAGGATCTGACATTTAGGCTCTGTTAAAAAAGTTCTAAAAGCTTAAAATATATCCTTTCAGATAACGAGTGTACCTAATTACTTTCTTTAAATAACTATTTAATGGAATAAGGGGCTAATGTTTGAGGGGATTGGTATGATCTTCACACTTAATATCGAAACAAATTTCTCTCCTCAGGAAGTAACTGAGGCTATTCGCTCGGCTCTTGAGCATGAAAAGCATGTTGCCAGGTATAAGATCAAGCGTTACTCTGCAATCTGCAGGGATTTCGAAACGAAATTCGGTTTCAGTTCTGCTGAACTCCAGGCAAAGATTGAAGCTCCAAGTAGAAGTAAAGAAAGCAATTTTTTCGATTGGTATGCGGCAAAAAAAGGGCTTGAACACTGGAATAAAAGACTTGAAATCCTTTCAGGCATTTCTTTTTGAATTGAGTCATTAAAGGTTCAGTTATTTATCCGATGATTTGTCGGGACAATTTTGACTTCCGAGGTTTTACCTTTTGAATTTTTGTTTGAATATTCCATTTTTCTATAAAATTTACTTAATCTTTTTTGTACTTTGATCCAGATATCTGCTTTCGGTGTCCTGTTTAAACCAGAACTGGCAAATTATTTATGTATATGTATAATCATTAACAGGATTAATCATTCTCCATGATAGGAGTAATTATGCTTAATAGCTAATTCGCTATCTTATCCATTATGATATGAAAATCAATCTTCTTCCATCTAGCGATTTTGGGTATTAAGCCTTTGGTTGTAAAATATGCTGAGGTGTTTTATCTGGTCAAAAATATTCTAAAAAGTATGGTAGGAGAAGCTCTTATTGGCTCTGGCCCTGAAATTGCACACATAGATCTGGTTATCGGACCAAGAGGAGGGCCAGTCGAAGCAGCATTTATAAACTCACTCGCAATGCCCAGGCAGGGACATACCCCACTTCTTGCAGTCTTGGAGCCAAATGTCCAGCCCAAACCTGTGACCCTACTCGTAAACAAAGTAACGATAAAAAATGTCTCCCAAGCTGCCCTTATGTTTGGGCCGGCTCAGGCTGCAGTCGCAAAGGCGGTCATGGATTCTGTGGCTGATGGAGTGCTTCCTGAAGAACAGGCTGATGACATTTTTATTATTGTTTCTGTATTTATTGAATGGGATGCAAAAGACAAGGATAAAGTTTACGAATTTAACTATGAAGCGACAAAGCTTGCAATAGCAAGGGCAATGGAAGGCAAACCGACTGTCGAAGAAGCGCTTTCTAAAAAAGACTCAGCAAAACATCCATTTGCCTGAATTGTGGCTCAATGTAATTCAAATTTCAAAAGCAATTTACTTCAGGTTGAAGCCTGACTTACTAAATTGCTGACAGGCTGAATCTCAGGGGTATCTTATATACTCCAAAGAGAGATTCTGCCTCAGTATTTTCTGAATAATCTCTTCATTTTTCGAATAGAGATGCTGCAGACACTTCTCTAACCTTTCATACTGCTCTACTTAAAAAACAGATTGTAACGCTGTATTCGAGCTTAAATCCCATTATGTGCCCTCTTATAAGCTGGAAAAATCTGTAAGGAATAGAGACTGGTTTTTTGTGGAAAACAAAGCCTGAAAAACTAATAATCTGAGCATAGGATTCTAAAATGCTGATGTATTCTATTAACTACACAAAGAAGCTTCAAGAAATTTTTCAATTAAAAAAGGCAATAGTAATGTTATTTCTTACAAAGTTCGTGCTAATAATGAATTGAAAAATACCTGGAGCAGTTTTACCCCTTGCTTTTTCTGTCGTAGGGTAATTTCAGTCATTATTTTTTTCCTTTCTGGAATAATTTCATGTCTCAAAGAATATCTTTCTTCTTAAATTAATTTCTATTTTTTGTTTTTAATTTATTGATTTTTCGCTCTTTCTCTAAAGTATGAAGTTGCCAGAGACATGATATTTAATAATTTATAATAGGTAGCTCCTTCTTCCTAGATCTATGGTATTGAAGGTTATACTCGCTATATTGTATTACCAGAATCTCTAATCTCCCTCATATGTCTGTATTTTGTAATTAATTCAGGAACAGGTTCTGGAGCTTGTGACTTTATAGAGTTGTCGAGGTCTTATGCCTATAATGGAATTGAGTGTATCGTAGATGTCAGGGCATTACATATACTTCAGTTAACTGTTTCTGATAGATATCTTGGTTGCTTTTTCTTTTATTTCTTTGCTGAGAAAGTTCCCGCGGGAACTAAAATTTCTGAGTTAGGATTATTTTTGCAGGTTCTGTTCTTTCCAGGCTTTTTCCGGCCTCTCTGATGATCGGAAAGGAGATAGAAGACTGAAATACTGTGTAAAAAATAAATGTGCGGGCAGATAAATATTTATAATAAGTATAAGTAGTTTATATTGAGGTAAAAATAAGACTTTACTGTGGGGGAATTACATATATGAAAATTAGAGTAGTTAGTTCCAGAGAGGAAATATTCACTCTCAATCCTAATGAACGTGTTGTTCATCTGGCCTTCAGGCCTTCGAACAAGGACATTTTTGCACTGGTTGAAACCTGCCCGAAAATTGAGGTAATTCAGCTGCCTAAATCTTACAGGCGCACGGTTTCGAAATCTATAGAAATGTTCCTTGAAATGCAGAGGATTCAGCTTATTGAAGGCGATGTATGGGGCCACAGAAAGGATATCAATGAATATTACAGCATTCCTTCCTCAGTCATTGAGAAAATAAGGGAACTGAAATCTGAGGGCACGCCTGCTGAGAGAATCGAAGAAAAGGTCTCAAGGGAAAGCAAACTCAATCCTGAAATGGTTGCTTATATCCTGACAAAGGAAGCTTCTGCCTGAATACGTATAAGGCCGGAATTTCTGCTATATTCTTGGGTGCAGGTAAGGTCATAAATTAGTATAAAATATTTGAGGTTGTCGCCATTATTCCGATTCCAGCCTAAATATTAAACTTAAGGAACCTGAGATGTCTCCCTATTGTAGGCGGTAGCGTAAGCTTTATAGAGCGGGGAGACTTCTTATGTTTTTTGCTTATAAGTTATTTTGCACTGTTCTTTTGCACTGTTCTGCATATATTAAGTAATTTTTAATTTTACTCCTTATAAGTAATTTTTAATTTACTCCTTATTTTCTGTTCAATTCCCTATCTTAAGCATCTTATGAAAAAAGTTTCGACTCGATATTAAGCAAAAAGTCGAAACAGTAGTAACTTATATACCTTTGATGGCTCTAATCTCTTTAGCAACATAAATTCGAGAGGAGACTGAAGGGTTGCAATTAGAACTTCTAGAGCTGATTTTTCTTTCCGACAAGCGAAAACAGTTATTGCTCTTTCTGAAAGATGGGCCGAAAAGCATGGATGAGATCAAGGAAGCCCTTGATGTAACATCTACTGCCATCCTACCTCAGATCAAAAAGTTAAAAGAAAAATCTCTGGTTGTTCAGGAAGACAAAAATTATAGCCTCTCGCTTATAGGAAAAGTCCTTGTTGAAAAAATGCAGCCTCTTGTTAGTATAATTGACGTTTTCGAGGACAACTTTGATTACTGGGTTGAAAGAGATTTCCAAGGAATTCCCCCTTCTCTCCGAAAGCGGCTTGGAGAGCTCAGAAAATGTAAATTAATTCAGCCCGATCTGGACAGGATGTTCGAGCTTGATCCAGAGATAGTTGAAAACCTCTCAAAGTCGAGTTGTATTCATGAATGTCTGGCCTATTTTGATCCCTCTCTTATTTCTATATGTCAGGAACTTGCCAAAGGTGGAGTTAAGCTCTCATTTCTTATGTCTGAACCTGTTTTTCAGTACTACTCTAAGGATTACCTCGAAGACTTTCGGGAGATGCTGGCCTTAGAAAATATGAAGTTTTTCCTTTATTCAGGAGAGCTAAGGATCGCTAATCTTACCGTAACCGATAAATTTGTCATGGTTGCTCTTTTCCCGAAAAATCAAAAGCACTTTGACAGAGAAAACCTGATAAGTTATGAACCCTCATCTCTTAATTTCGGAAATGAACTTTTTGACGAGTTGATTAGGGACTCTACAAGGATTACCCAAATATCACAGGAATAAAATGCATGTAAATTGGCTCTGTAGAAATCCTCTGAGATAAAGAATTCTCATTAATTTGAACTAAATAGCTTGACCTGTTTTTATTTCCTTATTTTCAGCCTATTGTAACTAATTTAAATAGGGTTTTCTACAGAGCCCGTAGGTATTAAGTTCTTATTGTGCTCAAAACTACGGTTAACTTGGTGCTCCCTGTGGTTGTGGTGCTTTGCTGCTTCTGTGCTTTAGCTTTTCGGCAATGTCGATACCAAGCCTTTTGCATTCTTGCACATCCTTATCTGTGGGCTTGTGCAGTATCCGGAGTACAGGATCTATAACAGTCATTCCCATCTGTCTCATTTTTTCGGCTATTAGTATAGGAGCTTCTCCGCTCCATCCGTAAGACCCGAAAGCAGCTCCTAATTTTCCTTTCGGGTTTGTGGAAGCAAGAGTCTCATCCATAAATTTTTCCATAGGCTGTAGCATTCTATAATAAAAAGTCGAGGAGCCAACTGCAATCGCATCGGCCTCATTAAGGTCCTCGATTTTTACATCATAAAAACTAACAGCTTTTGCATCCACATGTTTTGATTCAATTCCACTAGCTATTGCTTCGGCCATAGCTTTTGTATTCCCCGAGGTACTGAGATAAACTACTATCGCTTTCAATCTTATCCCCCTCACTGTAAGATCTTATATTAACTCCAGTAGTGGACAAAAAGTGATCAAAGTGGCTGTATATTTCCCAAAAGCTGGAATATAAGGCGAGACCAAGAGCTTCTCACTTTTCAATCCTGTATTAATTATAAAAATTATTTTAAATAAGGATTTCGTCGACCATGGTAAGGTTGACTCCAGCTATAAAAAGTCATCCAAGATCTGCTACAATACGGATGGGAGCTATATAGTTAACTACCTGGAGAGCTACACTCTCAAGAAAATTGCGTACATTCTGAGGAATTCTGTCTGTAGTATGAGAAGCAAAGTTAAGGCTGCCTATAATTTCTCCTCTGTGCTTCATAGGAATAACGGCTACTGCAGTAATTTCTTCCTTCCTGATTAAATCTGCCATTTTTTCTGCAAAAAAATCCATCCTGTAGACAGGCTTCTCAATCCAGATCTGCTGAGCTTCAGGGGAATCTGCCCTGTATATAGAAACATTTTTCACAAATTCAGGAGAAAGTCCCCGGTATGCAACCAGATTAATCTGGTCCATGAGATCGTCTTTCAAGTATATACCTGCAGCATCTATCTCTTCTATCTTCAGGCAGGCATCAAGGATATCATTAAGCATAGTCTGAAGGTTCCAGGTAGTGCTCAGGGATACCCCAAGTTCCCTTTGGATATCGAGCATTTTCTCAGCCTCTTTTCTCTCTGTGACATCGATAACTATTCCCTGAAGATGAGTAACTTCGCCTTTTCTATCTCGCTGGATAAACGTTCGTTCTTCAACCCAGCGTATACTCCCGTCTCCTGTAAATATTCTATACTCCATATCAAAAGAATCATATCCTTCTCTTACTGAACGTGCCAGACTTTCGATTACAGCCTGGATATCCTCTCTGTGGATTATGTTTCCATAAAGTATGTTTCCTGAAAGGAGGTCATCCACTGAGTACCCGAACTGCGTCACGTTTTCAGAAACAAAATCTACAGGCCAGTTTTCTATATTTCTCCATAGAAAAGCTACTGCCGGACTTTTGCTAATTATATTTTCCAGCATTTTCTGCATTTTTAATGATTTCCTCAGAGCCCTTTCAACTTTCTTCCTACGGGTTATATCCAGTACTATTCCCTGAAAGCAGGACACTTTCCCATCCCTTTCTCTCTGGATAAAGGTTCTCTCGTTTACCCATAGTATATCTCCTGCTTTTGTATAAATCCTGTATTCCGAATTGAAACTTACCTCTCCTTTCTGGATACTCCTATCAAGCCCTTCTTCTACTCGATTCAGGTCTTCAGGGTGTATGATTTTACCGTACTGAACTTTTTGTGATAGAAAATCATCAACCGTATATCCAAACTGTATTACATTATCCGAGACAAAAATCGCAGGCCAGTGCTTATCGTTCTTCCATAGAAAGATTACTGCAGGGCTATTATTAACTGCTGTAGTCAACAATTTCTGCATCTCAAGAGTTTTTTCCAGTTCTTCTTCACCTTTCTTCCTCCTGGTGATATCGAGCACTACTCCCTGAAAATGTGTTGCTTCTCCGTCTGCATTTCTCTGGATAAAAATCCTTTCATTTATCCATCGAATATCTCCTGCTTTTGTAATAATCCTATACTCCAGGCTGAACGCGGAAACCCCACTTTTTATTTTTTTCTCAAATTCCTTTTCAACCTCTTCGAGATCATCGGAGTATATTAGATCTTTATACATTACCCTGCCAGAAATGAAGTCTTCTTTCGTGTATCCAAATTTCGCCACGTTTTCGGAGACGAACTCAACAGGCCATTTATCTTCGTTCTTCCAAAGAAAGAGCACTACGTGACTATTATTGATCATTGTTCTTAGAGTCTCTTCTTTTTCCAGGGCTGCGTGGAGAGCCTCTCCTCTTATGTTGTTTCTACTGCCTGCGGTCTGGAAGTTCACATTTAAAGCTCCCTTATCCTCCGAACCCTCATCCATTTCTACAATCACCTTCACATGGCATTTTAATATCCCTTTTATGTACTCCTGTGTTCTTCTTTTTCATCTATATTTTATTTATATAATTATATTTCTATCAAATTAATTTCTTTGATCATATATCTTATTTTCATATTTTAATCTCTATAAAAATAGCTGACTATAAATCAATATCTTTACTTCTTGGTTTCCGATACCATATGTCAATTCTGTCCGAGCATTCAAATCAAATTATACTATTATTTGGAAATTGAGAAGGATCCGTACTCTTAAATCTGACAAATGAGGGTAAAATTAGGTAATTAAGCAAACAGATTTATATGAAATACAATAAAAAGATAGTAATATCTAAATCAGCAAAAAAGCACTCAAATGAAATAAATTGAATAATGTGAACGGGTATATTCCTGTTATGGTTAATTCTTGTAGTATGTTCGCTTGTTAGGGTGTGATCTTGTAGTAGATGTGTCCAGAGCAGGCCCGTTCACTATGCAATATTATTCAAAAATCTGATTAGTTATATAAATATTTGGATACTATTATATTAACTTGCCTTTTTGTACAAATCGTGAAAGCTTTTATGTTTCACGAGTGGGTTATTATTCAATTCTTATATGATTCTCCGAAATCAGATTTCCCTTTTTGCTAAACTTTTTATTTATATTTTTTATACCAGATTTTATGTTATATTAACTTGCCTTTTTGTACAACTCATGAAATTTTTATGTTTCAAAAAAAGATTATCATCCAATTTTGATACTTATTATCTCAAAACAAGTTGCTCTTTCTGTTAAATTCTTTATTCATATTTTATACCATATTTCTATTCTAGCCGTATTGCAATTATCTTATTAACTTTTTTTCAGCCAGCCTTCCTATACTCATTCTCTGAGATTTTCAGTACTTTCTCCTTCCCTTTTTACAACTTTTTCTTCCCCAACCTGTTTATACTATGAAGTTTTTTCCTATCTATACATTATAATTAGTTCTTACCATGAAATGTTAAGGAGATTTGTAATGAGAAGCTCTATTATAAAAGAAGGACCGGAACGTGCTGCCAACCGTTCACTTCTGAAGGCGACCGGAGTCACAGATTCCGAGATGAGGAAGCCATTCATCGCAGTCGTTAATTCCTGGAACGATATAATTCCTGGCCATATCCATTTGAATAAACTTGCAGAGTCTGTGAAAGCCGGAATCAGGAACGCCGGGGGAGTTCCTTTCGAATTCCATACTATAGGGGTCTGCGATGGAATCGCAATGGGACATGAGGGTATGAAATATTCCCTTCCCAGCAGAGAGGTCATTGAGGACACAATAGAGCTTATGGTTAAAGCCCATCAGTTTGATGGAATTGTCCTTATCCCTTCCTGTGACAAGATCGTGCCAGGTCACCTTATGGCAGCAGGCAGGTTAGATATCCCTGCAATTGTTGTAACCGGAGGGCCTATGCTTCCGGGATATGTGGATGACAAATATACGGACCTTATCTCGGTTTTCGAAGGGGTGGGTGCTTATAGTGCAGGCAAACTCTCGGAGCTTGATCTTAAAAGGCTTGAAAATCTTTCCTGCGCAGGAGCCGGATCTTGTGCAGGGATGTTTACAGCAAACACTATGGCCTGCATGACCGAAGCCCTTGGCCTGAGCCTTCCAGGCTGTGCAACTGCCCACGCAGTGGATGCAAAAAAGGCTCGCATTGCCAAGGAATCCGGCGAACGCATAGTTGAGATGATCCGAGAAAACCTGACTCCGAGAAAGATTGTCAGTCTCAAATCCTTTGAAAATGCCATAATGGTAGATATGGCAATCGGGGGTAGTACAAACACAACTCTGCATCTTCCTGCCCTTGCCCACGAATTCGGGCTGAATCTCCCCCTTGAGAAATTTGACGAATTGAGCAGGACAACACCCCATCTGATTTCCCTGCGCCCTAGCGGCCCTAATTTCATGCTGCATTTTGATAGGGCAGGCGGAGTTCAGGCAATCATGCAGAGGCTGTCCTCCAAACTTCATTTGGATCAGCTTACAGTGAACGGCAAAACTATTGGGGAAAATCTTAAAGAATTTGATATTGTTAACCCGAAGCTCAATAAAGAGATTATTGCAACTCTCGAAGAGCCTATCCATGCCGAAGGCGGAATTGCAGTCCTTAAAGGTAACCTTGCCCCTGATGGCTCGGTTGTGAAACAGGCAGCCGTTGATCCAAAAATGCGTGTTTATACAGGCCCTGCAAAAGTTTATGACTGTGAAGAGGATGCTATGGAAAGTATCCTTGCAGGCAATGTGAAACCTGGAGATATTGTAGTTATCCGCTATGAGGGCCCGAAAGGCGGCCCTGGTATGAGGGAAATGCTTGCAGCTACAGCCGCAATCGGAGGTATGGGTCTTCTAGAATCGGTTGCTCTGATAACTGACGGGCGCTTTTCCGGAGGCACCCGCGGGCCGTGTATAGGGCACGTTTCTCCCGAAGCCAGTGAAGGAGGGCCAATTGCCCTGGTAAAAGATGGGGATATGATAGAAATTAATATTCCTGAAAGAGCTCTAAATCTTAAGATCTCAGAAGAAGAGCTTAAGAAGCGGAAGGCAGTTTTCGTTCCTCCAAAAAAGGAAGTTACAGGTTACCTTGCCAGGTACCAGCGTGCCGTCCACTCTGCAAATACAGGCGGAATAGTAGACTGAGTCGTCAGTGTTTGCTTAAAAGCTTTGTTTTTGGAAGGTCTCTCATCCTTCCTATTTTTTACTTTTCTCCGGCCTTAAATCTGCTGTTCTTGAAGTTCTCGAAATTCTTTAAATTCTTTATTTCTAAAACTACTTGAAAGTCTGAAGAATTTGTGAAGATGTTTTTGAATCTATTAAAGGGAGGTCTGAATTTTGGAAATAAGAGGTTTATGTGCGATTTGTGGGCTTCCGGCTAAACTCTATACCTGCCCTGTATGCGGAAAAACTGTGTGTATCCAGTGTATGGATCCTAAAAAGCAAATTTGCATAAGGTGTGCCGGTGGCAGGACAGGCATTGCATTTAGCTCTGAAGATACACGGATATCTAAATGAAAAAAGGTTAAATGGATATCTGAGCCCTTCAGCCCTGTATTTGCCCTCTTGGTTAGTAAATTATACAAGCAGGTTTACAGGATGCCGGGAAGCAGACTCGATATCAAGGTCAGCTACAGCTTCAGAAATCATTATATCACTCATAGCGGCCATAGGAAATACATATGGAGCATAATCGATAGGCCCATAGAGGATAAAATCTCCAGCTGCGGCCTGCTGCAAGCAGGTTGAACCTATATCACAGATTTTATAGAGGACGGGATCTTTTTCTTTCTTCTGATTTAGCCAGTTCCAGGCTGAAGGTGCGTTGTGGATTCCCGAGCCTGTGGGATGTCCCCATTTTGCTTTTGCGGTAATTGTCATCCTGAGGGCTACGCCTGCTCCATTCCCCATAGGGGTAATACTCGGATCTATAAGCTTGTTAACTATTCCACATCTATCTGCAATTGAAAGTAATCCATTTTCCATAAGGCCTGCCCCATTTTCCAGTAGTTTCATCCTGCCCTGCAGGGACGAGTCCGTTGCATTGAAACCAAGGATAATCGAGCTATCAATATCGGAGAGAGCAAGAGCTTCAATTTCCGAAGCATTTATGCTCATGTTTATGGAATTATAGATTGCTTTGTCTGCAAGCCCGACCTCGCTGACATATTCTGCAGCGCGGGAACGCACGTTTCCTTCTGGGGAGTCTATAAGAAAGGGAGCTTCTGAAACTTCTGTCACAAAGTCAATGTAACGGGTAATGCTTTCAGGGGTAGTACCGAAAATATGAATTATATGCGGGTTTCCTGTTTCTTCCGCACTTGTTTCCTGCAGATTTATTAGTCTTTCGGCAGCAGTCCTATCAAATAGGCCTCTTGCAGCATCTTTTACGATTTCATGCTTGTCATAAAATATAGTTCCTGCAAGCACGGTCGGGAGTTCTCCTGGCTGTCCGCCTATCTTCACTCCTGCAATGTTAACTATTTCCTGTTCTTTCTGAAATTTAAACATTTTTACACCATTAAAGTCTACAGGCTAATATTTTGTTTCAAAACATGGTAATATATGCTCGACGCAAGTCTCTTTACTGGAAATTAGAAATCCTTTGTCGGGCAGACAACTCCTGCAGCCGCGTCCATGATAAATTCTTCGGAAATTATTATATCACCTGAAAGAGAATCAGTGAAAGTAGGCTGTTTTTTCTTCTGTGAAATGGCTACAAGAGGTTGATCCGGGTAAACTTCCCCTCGGCCCTTATATCTTCTCACAATTTCTGTTATCTTTTCAGGATCAGTCAGCCCTATCCTGTCAAGAATCACTATCTGCTGCTGGAAGCGTTTGACTGCTGCCTTGGATACATTTTCTATAAAAGGGATGGCTCCTTCAGAGCCAATAATTCTGCCCTTTTCGTCAATCCCATTTTCATGGATTGCAATTAGGGAATGGCCTGCTAGGTGTCCCCTCGATTCTATCCCGCAGATAAGAACATATCTGATATTGCAATTTGAGATGACGTTTACTATTATTTTTTCGACTCCCAAATTTTCGGTTTTTGAACTTCCCCAGAGTGCCGCCTCAGGCGAGGGATTTATCTGGCTCGCAAGAGTTATTACTGCAATCCGGGACCTCGGATCTCCTACAGTATAGTCGCCTTTTACTATCGGCCATCCCTCTGCAACAGTTTTCAAGGAATCACCTTTTGTCTTTCTTTATTCAGGTGAGACAGCGCACTTGCAAGCATTATTGCTTTAGTAAAATGTCCACCTACCCTTGATGTATCTACAAAAACATAATCATCCATTAGCACCGGAGCTCCAAGCCCGTCACCCCCGCCCAGGAAAGCAATTGTCCTAAAGATTAGGTTTCCGGAGATTCCATCAGGGGCAACGATGAAGTTCGATTCTTTTATGGCGTCTTCAATAAGAATTGTATAATGCTTGGCATTGATCCCGAGTTCAACAGCCCGATTTGTCACGAATTCTCCGTCTGCAAGAGTTCTGTCCACACGTTTGTTCCTTCCTACATCTCCAATCCTGCCTCCCGACAGCACACCGACCTTAGGCTCTATCCCAAATCTCCTTATGTGTTCGGCACCGAGCGTTATCATTCTTAGTTTGTCTGCAATGGTGTTTCCCTCGTCGATTCCTACAGGGGCGAGAAAGAAAGGTGTTCCATCAACCGTGAGGAGCAGGGCAAGTCGGCAGATTCTTCTCTTTCCTAGAGCCTCTTTGAGATGGGCAAGGGCTCCCGATGCCTTTGCAGTGCCCCTGATTGCTGCATCGACTTTTCTTGAGATCATAAGTTCCGCAAGAGTTTTTTCGGGTTCATCCGTGTCAATTACTTCAAGTTCCGTGCCGACCTTGTCAATTTCGTTCTTAATTCCTACCAGGACGACCTGTGCATATCCCAGTTCCTGGGCTTTCCAGGCACTCTCGAGCATTTTGGGGGTCGGATCCCTTATTCCCATAGCTACTCTGGCCCTGTTCGCCCTGGCCCTCACTTCGATAGCCTCAAGGAGGGCATGCATGCTATTCTTTTTCATATTCATCCTGACTGTTGTGTAAGATTTTAAGTAGTTCAAAGAAGTACAAACACGATCATTAATTAATTTTGTCCCCCGAGTTCCGCCACCCGAGTTCCTTCCCCCGAGTTCCGTCTCGGGAGCACGAAGCCCTTTTCGCTTCGCTCAAGAGGGCTGAATTATGAGCAAAAAAAGCTATATCTTTAATTTGCTCAAGAATGTAGTTGGATTGAGTTTTTGTACCCGGGATCGATTATAAACATGTTAGTGAGCTAATATTACAGAAGATATTTGCAGCCGGGAAGAAAGGAGATACGAGTACAGTTTTTTGCCCGAGTTTGTTCTGGCTATTGGAAGTATCTTTTTTATGAGAGCAAAAAGACTTTAATACATCTCGAAGTGTAAATTTAATGTTGTTTTTAAAATCGGTAGCAGAGGATCTCAGGAATAAAGACTATTACATAGTGAAAAGGTTAAAATGTATAGAGTTAAGAATGAGTTCTTTTTTTATTGGTATGGTTTAAGATGACGTTGGCAATTGAATGGGCTGAGAAATACCGCCCCCAGACCCTGAAGGAGATCGTAGGGAACAAAAAGGCGGTACAGGATTTGCGAGCCTGGGCTGAGAAGTGGCTTTCAGGCATTCCCGAGAGAAGGGCAGTAATCCTTCATGGGTCTGCAGGTGTAGGGAAGACTTCCACTGCTCACGCTCTTGCCCGCGATCTGGGCTGGGAAGTAATCGAACTCAATGCAAGCGACCAGAGAACTGCAGGTGTTATCGAAAAGGTTGCGGGATCAGCAGCTTCAATGAATACCCTCTTTGGAGGAAAGCGCCTGATTATTCTGGACGAAGCGGACAATCTTCACGGGACTGCAGACAGGGGCGGAATGCGGGCTATTGCAGGAATTATTAAGAGCACGCTTCAACCCATCGTGCTGATTGCAAACGATATTTATGGCTTGACTCCTACTATCCGGAACCTCTGTCTGGAAATTAAGTTCGGATCTGTGCAGAGCCGCTCTATGATTCCTGCTTTAAAGAAGGTCTGCGAGAGCGAGGGAGTTGTATGCAGCCTGGATGCAGTCCAGCAAATCGCTGAAGGGGCGGGAGGCGATCTAAGAAGTGCAATTAACGACCTTCAGGCTGCAGCTACCGGAAGAGAAGTGCTGGGTGTTGAAGATCTCAGTACTTCAGGCAGGGATGTCAAGGAAAACATCTTCAAGGCAATGCAGAGAATTTTCAAGAGCACGGACTGTAAAAAGGCCCTTGAAGCTGCTCGCGGACTTGACGAAAGTCCTGAAGACCTTGTACACTGGATCGATGAAAACCTGCCTATCCAGTATGCCTCTAAAGATGGAGATATTGAGGATATAAGGACCGGCTTTGGTTATCTCTCAAGGGCTGATCTCTACCTTGGACGCGTAAAGAAACGCCAGAACTATGGGATGTGGAGATACGCCAGCATGTTGATGGTCTGCGGAGCTGCAATTTCAAAGACAAGGCCCTATCCTGGATTTATTAAGTACCAGCCACCGTCTCTTTGGAAGAAGATGGGGCAGATACGTTCTAAGCGCGACCTCAGGGATAATATAGCTTCTAAAGTTGGAGAACACAGCTTCGAGTCCATGCGATATTCAAGAAATAACCTGCTGGAGCTTTACTCTAGCATGTTAAAGGATGAAGAGTCTGCAATTGAAATTACTGCAGGTCTGGGTCTTGAAATCGAGGAATTGATATACCTCTCGGGAAGCACAAAAGCCAGCAAAAAACTACAGAAAATTTACGATAGGGCACAGGAATTCCTCCTTGAAGGGAAAGAAGAATCCGATGGAACGGAATTTTTCAGGGCTCCCGATTCCTCAGGCGATAGTAAGGAGCTTCCTTCTGGCTTCGTGGTTACGACTCGTGAGGAAAAAGCTGGAAAATCTTCTGGGAAATCTTCTGAAAAGTCTGCAGTTCCAGATTCTCGGACCTCTCAGGGCGGGCAGAAGACCCTTAGCTTTGGCTTTGATATTTTGCCTGAGATTTCCCCAGAAATTACAGATTCGGGAGATAATAATACTTCTTTGGAAAAGATTATTTCTGATACCCTTAAACCTTATACCTTTAAACCTGATGACCTTGCATCTGATAACCTTACACCTGTTACCCTAAAACCTGATAGTTTTACTTCCGATACCCTTATACGGGAGCAGTATAGAGCAGGGACTGACGGAGTCGGATTCATACCTGATAGTCTCATGTCCAGTTCTCATAAAAACGATAATCTTAAGATTAAGGATTCTTTTTTCCTGCCTGAATCCTTTGAGAAGAGAGCTTTCTCTGGCTCTGAACCGATAGAAAGCAGCATCTCTCCTGAATTTTCAAAATCCATGAAATCTGTAAACCTTGAGCCTGCTATCAAAAAAGTTTCTGATACGTCTGAAAATTCTGAGGTAAAGGTTAGCGAAACTCCTAAAAAAGACGAGTCGAAAACACAAAAAACGCTTTTCGACTTCTAATATCTAACCTTTTGTTTTATTTTTTTGGTTTATTTTCAATTTTTATCCTAATTTTTCTCCTTGTTCAAAGATGAATTAATTTTTCTTTCCGGCACGTTGTATCAATAAGGACATTTTTCAGAATTTATGAAACTGATAAGAAGGTATGAAACTGATAAGAAGGAAGCTGAGTGCAAAGTTAGAAAAGGTTGAGATAATTTCATTAAAATGGCACAATCTTAGATAAGTTCAGGCAGATTAAGTAGACCTATAACTAATTATTTAATTATAAAAATTTTCAAACTTCAAGAACAGGTAAAAACAGCAAAAAACAGTTTGTGAGCGGGTTGGAGAGTTTGGGGAATAGTTGGGGGAAATAGTTGGGGGATATTGTTTTGGGGTTATACTATGGAAAAGAGACCCGCTCACTCGAAATGAATATCTGTTCATCTTATAAATAGCTTTTCATTTCTATATGTTCGAATTTATAATTTCAGATTTATTTCCCTATCTGGAATTTTTCCTTTTTGATATAATATCGTAAATGCAAAATCGATAACTGCTGGGTTAAGTTATACCTATATAAGCATTTCCATTTTTTACAAGTATAGGATGAGCGGGTTGGGGAGTATGAATTGGGGTGTTGGGGGGTTGGGGTTATCTTACAAAATAGAGACCCGCTCACAAACTAAGTCATGCTAATCTAATATAAATATATTTTGCTTGGCGTCTTTATATTCCCCGAATTTCCCCGTGTCAGCATATATATAGAAAGAGTAATCATTTTGAAATCAAATATTCTTATATATTATCTCTTATTTTTATCTGTAAAAAACATTTGATTTTGATAAATTGAATGTTATTTCTTGGTTGAAACGTGGTCACTCTATATAAATAGATGTCGATCAAAGTCTCTCCCATTATTTGTAATAGATATATCACTTGGTATAATAAGAGTTTATCATTTATTGTAAAGCAGTTTCATTTACTATTGACAGCAATCTCATTAGTATAGTAAGAGATTTATTTGGTGAGTAAGAGTCTAATTTAACACATTAATTGGTTTTCAGGTCATCCCTGAAGTTCTCTTCTAACAAAAGAGTTATATATAACTTATGACATTTTGGTCTTGCACTTAGAGCGATTCTGTAAATGTAAGCAAAATGGGCTCGTGGTCTAGTCGGTTATGACATCGCCTTTACACGGCGGGGATCCTGAGTTCGAATCTCAGCGGGCCCATTCTCTTTATTTTCCTTGTTTTCTGATTCTAAGTGTTTATTGAGCTTCTTTTCTAATGTTTCAATTCTTGATTCAAGATCAGATTTCACTTCTGGTTGTGTAACTTTAAGTTCAGCATTGAATTGTTCATCCAAAGAGATTACATATAATGGTTTACCATTGTACTCTGTTTTGAATATGTGCGCAGTTTCTCCGGCAAGGTCAATTTCTGATTGAGGGAGCCTTACTAATGGGTATGTGATTTCTGGCTTTACCCTATGCCTCAGGACTTTGGATTTTCCCAATAATTTCATTCTTCTACCTCTATAATATCAAATAAAAGGTTACTAAATATTTATGTAACTTTCCCTTTTCTGATATGTGATTAGAGTTGAAGAAAACTGTATGTACGCGATTATTGTTGTAATTGCCAGCGGCTATAAAATTCTAACACTGCTTGATATATCTCATCTACAGTATTAAAACTAAATCTCGATGGCTGCTTATATTTAAATATCATTTCACTGGCTAGCTTCAAGTCAGCTAACTCCGCTTCTCCAATAACCACTTGCTCCGGTACTGTCGATCCTCGATGTAAAGTATGATTTTCTTTTGTTCTATTAATAAAGTAGAGTTCTTCGGGAGAGTCTGCACCTATTAACATATCATGGTGTAGGAAATGCTCTAGTAGTAAATCGTCCTTTATGTACTCAAAATCGATTTTTTCTTCTATTCTCAAGCGCATTGCGTCTAACATGTATCTTATAAAGTCTTTTTCATTTATTTCCTCGGGTATTCTCTCAGGTATCTCTTCAATACCTGATAATTTTGTTTTGGAAATTAGGTGAGGAATTTCTTTTGGGAACCCTGGAAACTCTTCTTCAAACAATTTTAGGAGCACATCTTCAGCAAAAAACCTGTATATTTCCCATGGATGTGCCTTAATGGTGTTTTTAAATCCTTCTTCCGACATTTTAAACTCTGAGTGACATTTTATATGCGCAAAGTAACATAATTCCAAAAGTTCATCAATACGTTGATGTCTGTAAGATCCAATTGTAGTAATGTAAATTTTCCAAGTACCTCTATCAAGTTCTCTGCCCTCAGTTTCAATACTTGTATTGAAAAAAGAAGCCGATAGCAGCAATTTTAGGTAAAAGGTTAACCATTCTGGGCTGTTTTCAAAATGTTCGTGTTCCTTGAGCACTATTTTTATAGATTTTTCATAGTCGTTTAAACGAATTTCGGGAAACTGCTGTTTTATATTTCTTAGATTTTTTAGTTTTTTGATATCCCAATAGTTCCGCAGACCCTTCTTCTCAGGTGAAATTAATTCTATACAATCTAGTTTCTGCAGATCATGGAGGTGCCTATTGATATTTCCCTGATCCATAATGTTATATCTCTTCAACAAAAACTCTCGAATAGCTGGCTCTCCAACAAGTTTCTCATTTTTCAGAATAAACTTCAATATGCTGGATTTTACTTCGCCTACATTCAGCCTGTCTCCTTGTTTCTTTGGCATATCGTGTATATCAACTGGTATGTATATATACATATGCTTAAAAGCGACGGATAAAAATGATTCTACTGAGAGTGGAAATTAGCTAAACTAATGTTTTGAAGCATTTTCTTTTTATATAAGAACCTTATACTAATGTATTAAATGTATCCAATTTAAAAGGAGTTCAAAAACATGGAAAATAGTTTTCCGAATCTCATTGGAGATAAACTCCCAGTCATTGCATATGTTGACCCTGCAACGTTTTCTAAAATCGAGGCATTGCGTGGGGATATTTCCAGAAGTAGATTCGTAGGAAAAATTCTTAAAAAAAGTATTGAGCAGTAAAAATGAAAATTGAAAGACCGTGTCTACTGTGTGGACAAAAAAGCAGTTCGATAAACATGAACTATTGGACGACAATTCTGGCTTACTGTACAATCTCCAAAAAATTAGATGAGGTTATTAACAAAATAGTAAACACAGGCTGTGTTTGATTAAAGAGTCAATGTTAGAAGTCTAGACCCTTCTAACACCAACGAATTCTTTAATTCATCTCCATTTTAAATCGAGAAAGCACACTAATGCGACTTAGTGCTATATACTATCTACACATCGATAGTATTTAACACTTATTGTTGTACTTTAGTGTCTTCCATATTCGGTTTTACCTTGAAGAAAGCAACATGAATTACAGAACTCACTCTTTTTTTTGAGCGCGCCTGATTACAGGTGTAAAAATGACTAATACAGAATCTAATCAAAACGCACAGCAAGGAACCACAACCGAAGAAATGCTAATAGCTGCAAGGAACTACACAGCAGCAGGCTTGATAATTCACCCTCTCATAAAACCAAAACAAGGCGAAAGAGGCACAGGCAAAGCACCTTTTGAGGAGGACTGGCAGAACAGAGCAGAGCCTAGGAGCCAAGAAGACTTATTTAAGTTTTGGGGAAGGAAGAGCGCAATCCCTTATAATATAGGTCTTCAGTGTGGTGAGCGATCCGGTATAACTGTTTTAGACATTGACGACTACAACCCTATAATATTAAACGAGTTGTTAGAGGGCATAAATAAAGAAACCCTTACAATGTCACGCAGGACACCAGAGAGAGGACACCTTTATTTTAAGTATACTGGAGAACTGCAAGCAGTTAAAAAGCATTTCATAGGCTTTGAGGTTCTTAATAATGGCTCTAATGCTGTCTTACCTCCAAGTGTTCATTATTCTGGCTCTGTCTATCAGATGAATAGAGAGATAAACAGTATAAATGATTTTCCGGAAATGCCAGAGGAGCTTATAAGCAGACTAAAGGAGCTTTTCAGCACTTCTGATAAACTAGAGTCTGTCTTTAACAAGTGCCGAAAGTGTATAAGAGAGAAGTTTATAGAGCTCAAAAAGGCTAGGGACACAGAATTTTATCACACCTCCACGGGGCGAGATTTTACCCTTGCTTTAATGATTGAGTTATACGCAAACGGAGCAGAAGAGGAAGAGCTCTTATTAGCCTGTAAAATCATCTTTAGAGACAAATACACACGCAAGCAGAGCGAGAAAGAATTAAACTATGTTCTGAACTATGCAAAGGATGGCGGGAAGCCCTGGACGTGTGAGACGATCCGGAGCAAGTGCAACATAATAACAATAGGAAGCGGAGGAAAAAGCCTTTGTGATGCCTGCCGACCTGCCGGAGATAAGGACAAGAAAACCGCAACAATGGAACGAAGTGTTAAGTATTTCCATCTATTGAGAAAGGGAGAACAGCAGGACGTAGCTTCCAAAGAGTTTTTAAAAAAGTATCCTTGTGTACACGTTACAGGCTACGGATTAGCGACCTACAGAGAAGGGATTTATGTCCCAATGACTCCGGAGGAAACAAAACAGAAGCTATTAAGCCTTATAAAAGAATGGGGATACGCACCAACAGCAAGCGAATTAAAAAACATTCTTGAAATGATAGAGATTAAGGCACACAGGCCGGAGACTCTTTTTATTAATGCGGATAATCCGGAACTTGTAGCACTTGATAATGGAATTCTTAACCTACTTACAGGTGAATTAACAGAGTACACCCCTGATATAGTGATATTCAATAAGCTACCTGTCACATATGACCCGCATGCAACGCATAAACCAATTTTTGATAAGTTCATAGGGGAAGTATTCGAAGGAAACGAAGCAGGGAAAAAGGCATATCAAGAATTTGGAGGGTACTGCCTTTACAGAGCCTTTCCTATACATGCTTTCTGTGTATTCATAGGGACTGGGGGAAACGGCAAATCACAGCTTATAGCAATCCTCGTAGGGATGCTAGGAGGAAACGAGAACATAACATCCTACTCAATGCAGGACTTCTTTTCCCCTAAGGAGCCTTCTATAATTGCAGCACACCATAACAAAATGGCTAACCTATCAAGCGAAACAGACCAGGACGCTATAAAGTCAACAAAGACAGGAAAGGCACTGACTGGGGGGGATGCAGTGACGGCCAGAAAGCTATACTGTAACCCCTTTACTTTTGTTAGTCACAGTAAGGCCCTATTCTCTGCAAATTCAGCGCCAGAAATAGAAGACAACACAGGCGCGCTTGTAGATAGAATGATACCAATTTTATTAAAAAAGAAATTTAGAGGAACCGAAGGCGAAGTCTTACAAATAGGGGAAAAAATAGCACAGTCTGAGGAGATGCCAGCCGTTTTAAACTGGTTTATAGAGGGATTTAAGCGCCTAATGGAGCAAAAGAAGTTTACAAGAGCACAGTGTGCGGAGCTAGACGCGGCAAATTACGCACGTCTAAGCATGCCTTTCGAATACTTCGTGGAGGAATATTGCTATGAGTCTGAGGGATTTGATACTGAATATACCACAGTCGCAGACGTAACAGAGGCGCTTTTCAGATATCGGGCAATGTATCCACAGAGCGCGGATTTCGGGACAGCCACGAAGTTTAAAAAGAAGATAGAAAGCGCATTTAAGGAGCAGGGACTGCGGAAAGTAAGATACCAGCAGAAAAAAGTAAACGGCAGAAATACAAAAGTTTACATGAACCTCATAATTGATGTGAACACACTTAACGAGGATTACGAGGCAGTAATGAAGAGAAGAGACGAGGAGGAAAAAACCTCCGCCCCCCTGCCAGACTTCACCGCGCAAGTAGAGAAAACGGAGCAGCAGAAGGTAACAGATGCAGCCTTTGACATGTTGGCGCGCGCACTTATGAATTATGCAAAGTCAGATAAATATAATGGAATTGTCGAAGACCTGGCGGAATTCGTTGATAGCTTCAATCAGAAACAGCCGGTGTTTATGCAGAGAGTCGGAAGCAATGGCGTTTTCACAACAGCCGAAAGATTAAAAATAAGGGGATTCAGATAAATAATCTCACTTTTTTTTTCTATGAAAAAAACTCAACAGTCCAATTTTCATTTATAATGTTACACAGTGAGGAACGAAGGCTTAATATTCCTCCGATTTTTTTATAAACATTTTATCCATGTAAATTTTTCATAGGCATAAGGCGTTTTCCCTACGGTATCCAATCATTTTTCGTGGCGGTTTCGATAACAAGAGTGCAAAAGGTATCCAAACCAATGGAGTTTTTAGACAGTTTGGATACCGATATTTTCGGCATCAGTTGACCGTGAATTCTTAGACGGTATCCATAATTACGGAAAAAAGAAAAAGATTATAATTATTATTTAGAAAGTTAAACCTCTAATTTTTTGCTATAAATTCCATAACCTGATTATTTATAGAAAAAAATATTACTATCTAACTGTCTAAAAAGTATAGAAAGTTTACCTGCCATTTTTTGGATACCTTGGATACTTTGAATCGGGAGATACTGTTTAGATACTGGATACCTATTGGATACCTTGGATACTTTGGATACCATTGTAAACTATATCAGAAAGTGAGAAGAGGTGAAGGGCTCCAGGTTATTAGCCTAACTTCTTAAACATTTTAGATTTTAGTATAGGGAGCGCCAGAAACCACAACTTTTTGGACACCTTTCCTATCCATTTAATCCATTTCTGCATATAGAAACCATATCAATAGACACAATTATATTTTTATACAAAAGACAATGAAATTATCAGTATATGACAAAAAAATGTTTAATTAACGATGATCTTATTCAGAAATGTTATGATAATTTGCTATTAGGGATGAGTCAGACAGCCTGCGCAAAAAGTATAGGAGTTGCAAACTCTACATGGTTCCTATGGCAGAAGCTCGCACTTGAGAAAAAATCTCCCTATGCTAAGTGGTGGGCTGAATGCCAGAGAGCGGAAGCAGATCTTCAGGCAAATTGTCTTCGATCTGTAAAGCTTGCTATGGATCATGGAGATTCTAAAGCAGCAATGTTCCTGCTACAAACAAAATTTGCATCTGAAGGATTCGGGAAGTCCTCACAGGTCAATGTCAACGCTAAAACAGAAAGTCAGAACCTAAACCTTAGCGTCAATGCAGATGTGACGAATGACGAGCGCAGGGCTGCTATTATTCGAATTTTGGAAAAGCTTGAGCCAAAGTCTAACACCTTTGAAAATAATATGCTTGAATAATTCACCAGGATTAAAGATCAAGATGTCTCTAAAGCCAACTCTAAACGAATATGAAGAACTTGCAAAGGAAATTAACTTCCTTTGCTCAAGGCTTACAACACTATCCTGCAAAATAGGACAAAAAATAGGTGTTTCTAAGGAGCCTTATAAGCTTGCTAGTGATGCATCTAAGAAACTTGATATGTGTAAATCAATGATGGAAGACCTCATGTTTAATCATTACCCCGGATTACCCAGGGAAGCAACAAAGATCTTTTACCACGAACCAAAAGACCCCCAGGACTAAACCTATCAGGTCTTTTATTTCCTTTTTTATTGTAGAAAGTCCAGCAAGACTATAAGATATCCTCTGTGCTTTCAAAGCCCTGAAAGTGAATTTCACCCAGGATAATCTCTTCATGTTGTTTTTATATGTAACTAGTTTTTGTCAAGTAAGCTAATTTGTCAATGCTGAGATGGAGCAACAAGCAAGGCAGGCTTAAACATGGCTCACTATCTCTCTAAAGGTTCCACAGGCCGGAGTATTGAAGATCTCTTTAATGTTAGTCCTAAGATTTTAATTTGCCTAATCGAGGAGGACTATAGGAAAGTGAAGATAAATCCCACACAGAAAATGAGTGTGAAGACTTTAATATGTTTAAAAGAGAAACTGGTAGTGAACCCTCATTACTATTTTATGTATGCTCAGATTTCAAAGAGGCCAGAGGATAGGCCGCTTGTAACTGAAAGGTTATTGAGCACGTAAACAGTAAGCTCATCTGGATTTACGAGAGTTCAAAAAAGGTGCGTCCGTGTTCGTTTTTAACTGTACAACTTCTTAAATTACTAAAATCTGCTGTAAAAATTCTGGTCACATTTCGCAGCCGCATTATTTTGACAAAAACCACCTTTGGTTTGCGGTTTTGATTAAAATTGATAGTCTCTGACATTACCAAAGTTAAATCTAAATATTTTTTAAATTATCCACAGGTGAAGTTAAGTTTAAAACTTTAATTAAACAAAGAAACTTTACTTAATTATTCTTCTTAATAATCTTTTGTTCACAACAATAAACAATAATAGTAAACATAATAGTAATATCATTAGCGCACATACAATAACTAATACATGTTATTAATCAATAACAAGATAATTAATAATATAATATTAATAAACAATATCAATAAACATTATACTTAATTAATAATTAATGTTAGTATTAACAGATATAATATAATAACTAATGTTATTGTTATTACTAATACTATATATTCTATACATATATGTATGCTAATATAACTACTATATATACTCTTACTGTAGTACATACGTGCTGTACTAAGCACATAAATATGCATGTATATAACCAATATCAATAGATCATATCTAATTCTAAAGGCTTCTAAGGGCATATTTAGATTAGTCTAATATAAATCTACCTAAGTGCTCCTATTAACTCAATACATAGCCTCTCTGTAAGCCTCATCCTGCAATATGGGCTATACTGAATATCTCGAAATACTCCTCAGGAAATCCAAAGACTCACAGCACAGGTTGAAGGACTTCAATTACTCTTGGAGGAAAAGGATGATAGAATTCAAGACCTAAGCAAACAGGTAGACTCGATTAATATACAACTCGAAACAAAGGATGACCAGATAAGCCAGCTAAATGAAATCACACAGAAGCAGCCAGTATACATTCAGAGCTTGATCTAGGAGAACAGCAGGTTGAACATTAAGCTGCTTCTAGAGACGACGGAAAATAAGAGACCATGGTGGAAGATCTGGTGATGTTTGAAAGGCCTTTAAGATCTCTAATATATGGTATTATCAAATTGAAAAATAATTCAAGTGATTTCCACTCACAAAATCTTATTAAAGAAAGCTATTAATATTATTTTTCATGATGAATAGTTACGTTTAAAACTTACTTCCGTGATAAAAGTAACAAAGTCGGAGTTTTTATGAACAGGAATATTAAATCTAGTGTTTTTTTTGAAGAAAATATTTCTAATATAAATAAACTTAAATCATGTGCTTTCTTCTGGGAACAAATATGTGTATACCCATCTTTTATTGAAGATTTCTCAATGATATCTCCGGAGTCTCAGATATATAGTGACTTAAAATATTTAATAGAGGAAAAGGTAATTAAATTTGCAGTTGAAAGCAAAAATGAGTTAAAGAGTACATTATTTGATAGCACTTGTTGCCGTATGGATGAGGAGCTGAGAGAATACATGTATAAACATTCAAGTGAATTTATTGTTAAAACAACAGCTCCACCAAATTTATCTGAAATTATAAAAGATGCTTCTTTGAGAGAGTATGAAGACGATAACTTGAAGAAAATTTTGGATGATTCTTTTTATAATTTAATCCGAAATTATATCCTAGATAATCTAGATCCTAGTTTAGAAGCAGGTCTCAATAATTCAAATAAGGATATTCAAAACATCGCATTGAAAACTATAAAAGAAGTTGTAGATCTTGAATATTTACAGTGCCAAGAAAGAGGAGAAAAAACGATATATGGGAAATACGATTTTGAGGGGAAAAACGAAGGCCTTATTTTAAAAAATTCAGTAAGCTCTTCAATTTTTACTAATGAGTATCTTTATTCATATTATAATTATAAACTTAATAACTTCAGAAGCCATGATGCTAATTTGTATATTGAAGGACTTAATGCCACTATTCCTCTTATGGATAAAGAAAAAATTGATCATTTTGGTATGGAAGATATTTTAGAAATAAGGAAAATGAAAGAATGGAAAAAAGCAATGAATAGATTAGGCGAAATCTGCTCGACGGCAAAAAGTCAGCCAAATACAGAAGAATTTGTAAAAGAAATAAAGGACGAAGTTGTGTCTGAAGTTTTTTATGTAATTGGTGAAAACAGAAAAAGTAAACCGAACTTGGTTAAAGATTGCACAAAATCTCTATTTTGGACAGGCATATCTTTCATTCCGGTAGTAGGAGCGGCCTATTCGGCCATTGGAAGTTTAGGAGATGCTGTAGTATCTTATATACGCAACGAACGAAAGCAAAAAGCTCTTCCAGTATTTATATATAATATCCGAAATATAAATAAATAATCCTTCTGTAAAAATATGTAAAAATATTATTTTTATCAATATATCGTGGATTAGTAACTCGGTGACATTTTGTCTTATAGTCTTTTTGGATAGAGTCCGCCATTCTGCTAGAATTAATGTAGAATAGACTAATACACCGTTTTATGGTAATCAAAAGATGTCCATTAATTGGTACACTTTTTTACAATATGGAATAAAGAGATTAAGATTTACGTAGCATTGTTCTCTGCTTATTTTATTTCCACTTGGATGTCCAGAATCATTGCGAAAATAACGTATAGTATTCATTATTCCATCAAGGTTGCTATCAAGATTTTCTCTTATTTGAGGGGTTAGAATTGTCTTATTCTGGCTAATTACTCGATCCAGTGACTTTTTGAATTCTGTAAATTTTCTCAGGATATTCCTTTGCTGAAATGCATTTTTAAAATCAGCACTGTAATTTCCTCTCTCAATTTTATCAAGTAAATTCAAAAAAGTATGTTCTGATGCGACTCCAAGCATAACTGCTGATGATAAGTAACAACCGCTATAAAACGATTGCATTGCTTCCGTGAGATAATCTAAAGTTACAATGTCAATATTTGGAACTTGCTGTTTGATAACAGCTTCATAGCTTGAAACATCATGGTAAAAATATACCGTAGGATTTTCAAGAATTCTTTTAGCATGCGCTGAAACTCTAAAATTTGGAAAATTTGGATTCATATCATTTTTACCAAGTGTTATGATTCCTTGTCTGAATAGATCCCAGAAAACCTCGAGAAATATATCACAGTCAGCACTTGACATTGGTTTATCATATACATCAGGAATAAAACCAAATTTCTTTTTTGACAAGAAATTTCCAACACTGCGTTCCAATCCTTCATATTGTCTTATATCACCTGGTACTCTACCAGCCAATATATCAATTGCAGTATTCCTTATTTCTTCATATGAATAAATTGGATTTTCTGAACTGTCCATAGATAATAGAATGCTAAAAATAATATTAAAACTTTAGTTAATCATGTTTTTACACAAGAAAGACGATGGCACACAGGGCAGCACACCGCCCGAGGATGTATAAAGTACCCTGAAAATGATGTTCTTGTATCACATAGAAGACATGAGAAAGCAGACAGACTTAATGAGTGACCAATTAGGCAAGAAGGATGACCAGATGAGCTAGCTAAATAAAATCACACAGAAGCGGCAGTACACATTCGGAGCCTTATTCAGGAAAACAGCAAGTTAAATACTAAGCTATTATCCGAAGGGGCAGAAAGTAAAAAACCATGGGGGAAAATTTGGCAATAAGTATTGATCTTTAAGGCAAACTTAAAGCTGTCAGTTTTTTGCCATCCTACACTAGTGTCATGGCAATTTAATTATTGGGCGTTAATACCTAAATAATACATCACACGTAGTTCTCTTAATTATAAGAACTTCGAACTAAATTTTCTAGACACTAGTTTTGGTTTTTGAATTCTTCAATTGCGTTTTCTGTTATTGTTATAATTTTCTCACGTTCAGATTCAAATTTTTCACTTTCAGATTCTTTAAGCTCATATTCCTGTATCATCTTTAATATTCTCTCGAATTTAGCTACCGCCCAAAATATATTGTGATATTTTCTCTGTATATAGATTAAATACTCCATCTGTTGGTGGAGTCTACTAAAATCTACAAAGTTGTATGTCAAAGACTCAACTGCTAATTTATAAATAGAGTTCGAGACAGCTTGTGTCATTAAATCTAAATACTCCCAAGCATTATTGTCTTCTTTATACTCTACTTCGTTATACTTTGAGTACTTATAATCAAAAAAAGAGTCCTCAATTTCAACAAGAGAATGTATAAAGATTCTGTTTAATGAAAATTCATCTCGGAAATGAATCGACGTTATCCCGAAGTTTTCAAAACAGTTAATTATCATAGTAAAGGGTTTTAACGTATCATCAGATGGTGAGTTTAGTACGTGCTCGAGAATAGGGTCAGTGAGTTCTTTTAACAACTCTGGTATTCTGTAATATGCTTTTCCGGAATCTTTAAATTTACTAAATTTAAATAATTTTGTAGTTCTGTATCCATCATCTATATCTTTAAGATAAAGGCCTTTTATGTCTTTTCTTTCTTCATCACCAATTATTAATGTCTTTTCTCCGTAAATCATGTCATCAGGGTACACTGTATAATTAGAGTCCCCCATGTCCTTAAAGTCCGCAGAATCTACAAAATTAGAATAACTACTTTGTAATCCCCTTGCCAAATATCCACTATACTCTTTCTTTAAAAAAGTTTGTTGTTTATCTGGATCTCTGTCCCAATCAAACATATAGCCAAATTGCAACAGACTTATTGAGTATAGAGATTTAATTATATCTTTCATTAAGGGGAAAGTTTGCTCTTTTTTTACAGCTTCTAGCCCAATGTCTCTTATCATCTCACAAATACGCCTTGATTCAGTATCGTCTCGAAGAATTCTTTCAACGTGTTCTAGTGATTTAAGGCATTGCCGTGTTACATCTAACAGATTAGTTTTAATTGATTCTCTGGCAATCATAGATATATAAGCGTAAATGTCACTAATTTCACGTTTTTCTCGATTTTTTAATGCTTCCAATGCGTTCTTTGTTGTTTCATATGTATGATAATTTAATTTAATGTATTCGTAATATTCAACAAGCTGATTTTGTGTATTTCCAGATAGTTTCTGAGAATTATTATCAATTTTGGATGCTAAATTTTCTAAACATTTCACTATTTGTTTAGTTAAGGGTTCAAATTCTCCTCCTTTTTTCGCAGATTCTTCACCAATAATTTTTAGATTTTCCAGTATGTGAGCAATACTATGTATGAGGTTGTGATAAATTGCTGCTTCTCCAATATAATTAAAAGTATCAATAACGACTTTAAACGCAGATTTTGAACCCGCATTAATTGCAGCGATTCCGATATCTTTTAAAATATACGAGAATTCAGACGTTGAACGTTCTAAACTTTCTACATGTTTTACTGATTTATCTATTTCTAGCTCGTAACGATTTTTGAAAGTATCTGATCCGATCTTATTAATTTCCAGTGCAAAAAATGTTGATAAGTTTTGAAACTCTTCATCGTTCACTTTCACAATCGATTTAAAAGCCTCTTTTAGATAATACTCCGATAAAAAAGTAGTATATAATAAATTGGTTTGCGTGATTTCTTCTTCAGAATTTTGTATATTGAGAACATTGAATAATGGGATCAAAGCTTTTGTCCTCGGTTTCCCGAGAGAATTGATACGCGACGAATGTGACATTTCTATGGGATAAGTACATAATTTTCCAATGCTACAGTATTGTGCCAGTATCATGTAAATGAATTCGCTATCCTTAGTTTTCAAAGCTAACTTCCAAATCTCATGAATACGCTGAAATACATGCTCTGAAATTCTTTTTTCCTCAAGTGGGTTTTGCCTAAGAACATTAAAAAGGCAGTTTGATACCGTTCCAAGTCCATCTCTTGCTGTAGTATAGTCGTATCGCTCAATTGAAGCTCGTATAATATCAATTATTGGCAGAACAGGGTCTTTTTTTTCTTTTATTTTTATAGTAATTCTATTAATTTTAGGTTCTTCTTTGGAAATTTTGCTAGCACGTTTATCTATTTCTTCTGAAGAACCAGATAAACTTTTGATACCAATCTTTTTAGATAGAGCATCAATTACTGAACTCGGTTTCATCATTTTAAATACATAAAGGATGTAATAGGATAATGAAAAATATGCGATAATTGAAAGTGCGTAAGCTTTGGTAAAGTGTAATTTTAAGGTTGAATAATTTATATAATGAGTATTCAGCGTTATTAGGTAAACTGGATAAAATATCGATAAACCGTATACTATTATAAATCCCCACAATACTGGGTCTTTTTTAAACACATCGACAACTCTTGCTGAGTATTTGGATGCAGAGAACTCTATTACAACAAAGCTTAAACTTATAACTATAGCAAGAATAGTGGCATTGCTTTGAGCCAATGTACCTAATATGGATACCACGTTATCTGAATCTAGATCATTAAAAGAGTTAGCATATATTCTGCCTAATATGGATAATAATACATTTTGTGACTCTATGTTTATATTAAAAAACAGAACATAAATTAGACAAGATAAAATCAAACTAACTATAATAAATGAAAGCCACGGCTTTATTGTTAGTTGAATGTAAGAAATTTTCTTTCTAATACCTTGTATCATCACACGATTACTTAAAATGTCAAAAATATATAAACATTATTTTTTGAGTATGCTTTTCGATTTGTACTTTTTTATTCTGTCTTTGACGTTTCTACTCTCATTTTTCTGACTCTCTTCAAATTATATATTTGTGAACTCAGTTATTCTGCACCAACACTACCACACCGCCTGCACCACATACAGGTAGGGAAAATTTTTTAACTTCTTAACTTTCTCCATTTTTTATTTATAAATTTTATCCGGCATTTACAGGCGCACAAATGCATGTATACTGTATCGGGTTCAGTCTAAGTATTTTTACTGGAGTCACCGTCGTTTGTTTAAACGATAATTTATTTAATTGGGTTTTGGGATGAGCTCATCCATATATTTATTGAGGTTTTGATCTGGAAGTAAAGGAACAAATTTTCAAAAGCAATTCCATAAAAGTATGATTTTTTACTCAAGAATAGATCAGTATAGGCGGTCTATGGGTTCAGGAGATATAGTAAACACCATGCTCAATTATGGCTATTCTCTGCTTGAAGCTGAGTTTTTGAGGGCTATTAACACTGTAGATCTGGACGCTCATGTAGGGTTTTTGCATGAAATGACACCCAGCAAGAACAGATTGGCTTATGACCTTCAGGAACCTTTCAGGTTCCTTGTGGATCTGGCAGTCATCAACCTGGTTGAAAGTGGAGCTATGGAAAGTAAGGACTTTATCAGGACTGAGAATTACAATCTCAGACTAAAACCTACAGGAGCCAGGAAGATTGTTAATGAGTTTTCCAATAAACTGAATAAAAAGGTAAGTTATCAGGGAAAAAAAAGTACATGGAGTTATGTTATCTTTTTAAAGATACAAGAATTAGCCCATTAGCTCGCAAGCAAAAAGGAAAAACTGGATTTTGTTAAGCCTGAATATGAAATTGAGAGAATTGATTCATATGACGTAAGGCAAAAAATCCTCAATATTTCTTATGTTGATTGGAAGAAATTAGGGTTTTCCAAAAGTACTTTACACTACATGAAGCAGAATGCAAAGTCAGATAAGCCGTTTACTCTTAATTCACATGTTCTGGAAAGAGTGAATAAGTGGGATGCATTGGTTTCAAGTCAAAAATAAAATATTTATAGTTTTTTACTGTTAAATGTAAAAATGTGTATGTTTTTACTGTAAGATGTAGAAATGTAAATTTTATAATAAAATTGTAAAACGGTATTAAGAGGAATTATAAAATGGTTGTAAAATTAAATTTAAATTTTACACATTTTAGTAAAATTCAGCGATATAGTTTTTAGTAAGTTTATCAAAAGAATTGATTTAACTTCTCAGTTTATTTATTCTTTTTCATCTGTGTATAAATAACAAATATTAATTTACTTTAGAACATCTGCCTAGAATACGAAGCTGGTCTATAAATGGTAAATGATAAAGCAGATAATTCTAAAAATTTAGATGATGAAGTTCGACAAAAAATAATTAATCCACTTGAAAATGAATTAAAAGGTTTTAATACAGATTTGACTGAAAAAGACAAAATTTTGACGGGTTTAGATGAAACAATCCAATTAAAACTTGGTAGATGTCAGGATATTGTCAAAAAAAACACAGGAACTGTGTTTAAGTACTTAAAAATTTTTGGCACAATTTTTGTAATAAGTGGTGTAGCATCTATTGGAATCTGGGTCTCCTTAGGGGTTGACAAGTCCGTTGATTGGATTATAAGTAATCAATCTTTTTCAACCGCGAGTAAAGTTATATACCTATTCGGATTTGTCGTATTGTTCGTTATTGTTAGTGCTATATCTGTGATTTTATTTTACCATTTTGTAATTAGAGAGCAATATAAAAAATCTTTATCTGAAATTGAAATGAATTCAATTGACCCTGAAAAAAAAGGCGTTAAAAAGGTATTTGAGGATTTCAAAGTTTCAGCTAAAGGTGCAGAAGGATTTTTTAAAAGTAAGATATCTCTTGTTGAAAGCGTAAATGCTGAGATAAAAACAGAAAGAGAATGGTATCTTGAATGTAATAAAATTCTGATGATAATTACTTTTTTTGGCTTACAAAAAGATTTGAAAAATACAATCGAGGATATAAAAAACAACCCTCCTGATAATTCAAATTATAAAACTGTAATTGATCATGTTTGTGAAAAAGCTCCGTTTAATTCAACCTTGATGAATCTTTTAGTATCATATTATGATGGAAAAAACAAAGAGGTTGAAAGTTATTGGAGTGAAGTTAAAAAAGATCAAAAGTTATTTGACAAGATAGCAAATATAATATGGAATTTAAATATTTTTAATCTTTATAATGGCATTGAAAAACTGGACAAAAATGCTTTGAGTATAGACGAACTAAAACATATATTATCAAAATCACAACAGTTTGAGAAGTCTTTGATAACGAACAACGTTTTGTTATATACGCGGATATATACACATCTTTTAAATTATCGTGAAAAAGTTGCCAAAGAAAAGACTAATGGAAATATCAATTTGAAAAAACAATTAACAAAGAAGGAAATTATTGATAATATAAATTTCAGTAATGATTTTGTATCTAATTTTATTGATATCTTTTCCAAAGAGCTATGTGAATCTTTAGATAAAGAGCTACGTGAATCTTTAGATATAGATTCTACAGATGGTTATGTAGATGCATTAATAGCAATTATATTGAGCCAAGATATTAATTTTAGAGAAACAGTATGTAAGAATGCCTCCGAAAACGATGAGGCTATATATGTTTTGATGGCTTATCATGATTTACGTGAACAGAAAGGGAAAAAGAATGAATACTTTTCACTGTCAGATATATTCCACAAAGATTATACTCCAAACAAAATGAGAGAAAAAATTAATACAGATCACTTTAGTAAAATAAAGTTCAAGCATTTTTCGACTGCGTTATCTGAAGGAAGATGGATTGAATCAACTCAAATGATACTTCTGAGTATGATTGATAATGTTGAAACGCAGTTAATTAAAAGTGAAAAAAACGAAATTGTCATAAAGATTTTTGCAAAATATTTTACAAAAATAAATATAAATACTTTGGATAGAGCTGTTGATGCTGGACTTTTTACTATATATTTAATCCTTGTTCCACCGACTGGAGGATCTTTTTTAAGAGGAGTGATAGATAAACTTTCAATCCAGAAAAATAAACATATTAATAAAAAACAAAATGAAAAGGATAATGGAACTAGGAGTTTTAATTACAACGAAACAAGAAAGTCAGAAGAACGTTACGGTGTTTCCCTTTTTTTTGATTCGAATAAACCCGAACCACAAGTGCCGATGTATGATTTTGACAATTATTCTAATGCTACTAGAATTGGTATAGTTCATAATAAAATATCGTTTACAACTTTTGTTGATCGCTTCAATAAAGATGTTGAAAAGGTACTGAGGAGAGAAATTAAAGAAAATCCTTCTCAAAAATGGGAAAAGATTACCTTTATACTATTAAGAATTAGCCCTTCAAAATACAGTTTTGGATTAATGAATGACAAGACAAATATCGAGGGTGTGAACTCTTTTGGTAATTTAGATTTAGTAGAAAAAATCGCAACACTAGCTTCCCCTTACCTTACAGAAACGCAGAAAACCGCCGTTGCTACGTTTGAAAACGATATAAAACTAGAAAATATTTTTGAAGAACTGACACTGTCAAATTTCATGTCATTTAACACACAAAAGATTTATGAAAAAAAATACGGTAAGCTTCTAGAAAGTCCAGTTTTAATAGGGTCTATTAAAGAATGCTTAAAAACATATAACATTGAATCCTTTAGGGAGTTAAGTAATATTCTTTTCTACCAACCAAAGATACAAAACGAACTTAAAAAATCTTTAGCTGTAATTATAGCTAAAGAAAATATTAGGCTAGAAAATCCACCTCTTAATGAAGAGATGCAAGAACAATTTGCATCTGAATTTTTAACCTCAATAAAATCACTATATGATATGTGGAATCATGAAATATTAAGACTGTAATTCATTCACCTTTTTTAACAAACCATACCCAAAGTACATTCAATACTGATGATAATTTGGTTTTAACCAAAGACCAAATAATTTTTTCATGCTAATTTTCAAACCTACACGAATTAAAAAATAGAAGTTATTTTGATTAAGGCGACTTTCTAAAAAAATGGATGCGCATTACTTTTGCACTAGCGTACAAAAAATTTGAGTTACCTATATCCCAAAAAGTTAGTGCGATAGGTGCGATTCGAACGCACGAACTCCTACGAGACCAGGCTCTGAATCTATCGCCTTTGGCCTGGCTGGGCAACTCTCGCATATTGAAAGATAGTTTTTTTTGTATTGTCTATTCTTTATTTAACTGGTGTATTATTACTAAACTTCGTTTCTTTTTTCTTGGATCTTTTAATAACATTTAGTCCTGTATGTTGGACTCTGAACCTGGCGCCTTTGACCTGGTGGACAATTCAGATCAGATGGATAAAAATTATACAGGAAATTTCCCAATAAGTCTACTGTATTGGTCTGTTGCTTGCTGTACTTTGTTTAAATAATGTGCACTTCCCACAGTAGCAGATGCTCTACCTTGAATAAAATCAGCTACGCTTTCTGTTATTCCTTCTTTAATCATGGTGTTTAAGTGCCATTTTCTAATTGTTTTTGCAGTCACACGTCCACTTCTTATTTCTTTCATGACGCTACAGTATGATTTGAGACTGCATAGTTTCTTTAATTCAGGAACATATGAAGAAGGGAAAAATACATGAAAAGTCTTTTTTGTACCACTGGATAAATAAGAAGTTGGATAGTGGGCAACTTCACCTTCAATGATTATGTTGCGCTCATCGAAGTTTTCAAGCATTTGATGAATATGGGTTAAGCGGTTTCCTGAATAAACCAATAAACTATATATAGGTTTCATTTGCTGAGGGCATTCTGCATATCCTTTCTTAATTTCTTCATCATTTACATAAATTTCAATAACACCTGATTTTTTGATTTTTACAAAACGTCTCCATTTCTCAAGATTATAACCACATATTTCATCAATCTCTTTATCTTCAAAGTAATTAAATAAGTTACGCAGTCCTCTTTCTTCTTTATCCTTCAATGAAATATCTCTGAATTCTATAGGTTTGCTTACATTTTTACTTTCAAAAAACCTAGATAAAGCACTAAAATAGCTTTTCTTTGTAGATTCCGATATATTTTTATAGCGGAGCCATTTTTCAAAAGAAATTTTATGTTCAATCCATATTTCATTGAGTAGGAAGCTTTTACAACTGCTTTCTTTTAAAGAGCTTGATGGAGAATAATTATTAATTTGGTTGCAATTTGGCAGGCTTATATTGTTGGAAATTAAAGGAATTATAAATCTTTTTTTGTTAAAAGGAGCCTTTACACGGCGGGGATCCTGAGTTCGAATCTCAGCGGGCCCACTCATTTTAACATCCTTGTTTTCTGATTCTAAGAACGTATTGACCTTATTTTCCTAATGCTTCAAGTATTTCTTCAAGGTCAGATTTTATCTCTGGTTGTACAACGCTAATTTTTCCATCAAACTCTTCATCAAGGGAAATTACATACAAAGGCTTATCATTGTATTCTGTTTTGAAATATGAGCAGTTTATTCAACATGATCCAATCTGGATTGAGGCAACCGTATTAAATTATATGATATTTTTGTTTTTGCTTGCAATTTTGTGAGTTTTGATTTCCCTAAAAATTTTATTTTATCTCCACCATGTCAAAAAACAGCTGTTAACTTTTATACAACTTTTTATTCTTCTTTTATCTAGGTTAAACGATGGAAAATTACTCAAAATAATATACGCTTTAAATCATATCAACGTTTTAAAATTATTTATTTCAGAAATTTCAAGACTTTATTGGATTAGTACTAAATGACAAGCAAGTAGATTATTTTTGCTTCTAAACTTTTTCTCTTGAGTTGCCGCACATGTGCCTGTTGCTAAACTTCTTCTTTGGCTCAAGAGTATGTCTCCCTCAAAATCTCATAAAACCTTTTAAAATATCGTGGTCCTAGTGATTTCACGTAAAAAGATTTCAGCATTGAGAAATCTGCAATACTCTCATTTTCTATATTTACACGCATGGAGAATTATATGCTTTTTTTGGGAAAGAGCAGATAGAATTGATATATCAGGGGTCCATCACTATAAAGAAAACGAATATTACACCAAACAAACCTTTTCATTCCAATATTTCCAGTAATTTCTATATATGCTTCATTAAATGTCATAAATAATTTATTTTCATAAGCTTCTTAGATTCTGAACAGTTTAGTCCTATATATTTACTTTTGCTCATCTTTTTGGTTTTTTTTATACGCTTTAGAGGCATATTCTTCTTTAACTCTAACTTCTGTTTCAAAAAAACTTAATTGAGAGCTATTTCCTATTTTTTCTGTGGGAATTTCCCTTTTTCTCTAGCTGCAAGCGGAATTTGCACATCAAATTCTTTTTTCTTTATAACTTGATATTATATATAGCACTGATATTGTTATATAGAAAGGAAAACGATAAAGACTTAGAATCTTTGTTACCTACAAAAAGATATGCTTTAATATTTTTAGAGCGTAATTTCTTGCAAAGATTATTTTGAAATCTATAGTGGGGGAGGAGTCAGTATTAAGAGAAGGAGCAGAACTGATATTGCAGTAGATATTTTAAGAGTAGCAATGAACGGGGCGAAGAAAACTCATATTGTATATGAAGTTAATTTGAATTTCAACATTGCCCAGAAATACCTTGAAATGTTGAAAGAAAAAGAGCTTATCAGACATGAAAATGGACTTTTCATCACTACTGACAAAGGAAAAGTCTTTCAGGAAATGGCTAAGGAACTCAAACTCTAAACGATTCTCATCTCTTTTTAATTTTTATTTACTTTTTCCATCTTTCTCTTTTTTCCAGTTTCACTACGTTTTAAATCGAATTTTCCGCTTCCATTCTTTTTTGAGTTATTCCATTACAATCTCAGCTGGGAATCCGGCGAAGAAAATCGCTATGGATAAGCCAGTAATAGTGTTTCTAAATTAGAATACGCCCCCATATATATAAACGTAGTTTGGAAACATATACTATGGCGATAAAAGCATTTTTTTTGAAGTTCATACTTAAGAAGTCGCCTCAGGTATCAAATACTCAAGCACCTGTTGACGGGTCAGCGGTCATTTAAAGAGCCTGATGTTGAGGGTCAGATGAGACTGATTAAAGAGTATAACGTAGCTTTCAGTTTTTCCTCAGATAAAGGAGAGGGAGATGAAGATTCTCCTGAAAAGATAAAAGTCTGTAATATCCCTGTTATAATGATTCCCATTTTGTATGAGGTACTTTCATCCATCGCGAAGATGGTAATCGAGAGTCACTATAGGACTTATATGGACGAAGATTTAAATCTGGCAGATCCCCTAAATGAAAGTTGCATGGCTTATTAATTAGATAACTGAAGGCTACGAGGATAGATTCTATATGGAACATAACCTGGCAAATCTTCCAAAACTATTCAAGGAGGCTCTAATCCGTATAAACTTAAAAACTTGCTGGAGAGGCAAAGATGGCAGGCAAATGAGGCTGATCAACCTGAATGCCGCTGATTTTATTTTTGCAAGAATTTCCTGACACTTTTAATGATTGAAACATTTTTACTGATTGGGATAGGGGGTATTATTTGACTGATAGGGATAAAACAACGATAAAATTAAAAGTTGCAGAAGCCGATCAACGGGACGTTGGAAAAGGAATTGTCCGAATAGATGAAAGCTTCAGGGAAAAGATGGGACTCAAACCCTTCGATGTTGTGGAAATCAAAGGAGGAAAATCGACTTCAGCCCTGATAGGACGTCCATATCCTAGCGATTCGGGACTTGACATTATACGTATGGATGGGCTTATCCGCATCAATGCAAAAATCGGTCTAGGAGAATATGTGGATATTCGCAAAGCCGACTGGAAAGAAGCAAAAAGCGTGACTTTTGCGCCTGTGGTCAAGGGCATGCAGATCTACGCTCCCAGTGAAACCCTTAAAGCCGTATTCATGAACCGCACGGTTTCAAAGGGAGACTTTATTTCAACCACAAGCTTAAGAAAATCTAGGGAAAGGGAGACTTTCGGTAAGGGAGTTATGTTTGAGGATTTCTTCCAAGATTTTTTCGGCCAGGGCTTTGGTCCATCTTTTGGGCTTGGGGAAATAAAACTTCAGGTAGTTTCTACTTCTCCGTCGGGAATAGTAAAGATTACAGACTTAACACAGGTTGAGCTTTTGCCTGAAGCGACCGAAGTAACTCCTGAGCAGAATATTCCTACTGTTATGTATGAAGACCTAGGTGGGCTAAAAGAAGCCATCGGGAAAGTTCGGGAAATGATAGAGTTGCCTTTGAAGCACCCTGAGCTTTTTGACAGGCTTGGAATCGATGCTCCAAAAGGAGTACTGCTCCACGGCCCTCCAGGTACGGGTAAGACAATGCTTGCAAAAGCAGTTGCCAACGAGTCCGATGCTTACTTCATTTCTATCAATGGCCCGGAAATTATGTCCAAATATTACGGGGAGTCTGAAAGGGCAATAAGGGAAATTTTCGAGGATGCAGAAAAGAATGCTCCTGCAATTATTTTCCTGGATGAAATCGATTCCATCGCCCCTAAGCGGGCTGAAGTAACCGGGGAAGTCGAAAGGAGAGTAGTTGCTCAACTTCTCTCCCTTATGGACGGGCTTAAGGCTCGTAAGAATGTAATTGTTATAGGGTCAACTAACCGTCCTGAAGCCCTGGACGTAGCACTCCGCCGCCCTGGCAGGTTTGATCGAGAAATTGAACTCAGAGTCCCGGATACGGATGGAAGGTTAGAAATTTTTCAGATCCATACCAGGGGAATGCCTCTTGCTGAAGACGTGAATCTTATGGATTTTGCTCAAATAACATACGGGTTCGTAGGAGCTGATATTGCTGCCCTGTGCAGGGAAGCGGCTATGAGCGCTCTAAGGCGGGTTTTGCCGAAAATCAATCTCAATGAACCTGAAATTCCGGCTGAAATTCTGGATTCCCTCCAAGTAATAAGAGAAGATTTTGAGAATGCTCTTAAAGATGTCCAGCCATCGGCAATAAGGGAAATCTTGATTGAGGTTCCTACTGTCAGTTGGGACGACGTAGGAGGCTTAGAAGAAGTAAAAAGTCTCCTCAAAGAGGCAGTAGAATGGCCTCTTAAAAATCCGGAATCTTACAGAGATATAGGAGTTGAAGCTCCTAAAGGTGTTCTTCTATATGGTCCTCCCGGTACGGGAAAGACTCTTCTTGCAAAGGCAATAGCCCACGAATCAGATGCTAATTTTATCACAGCCAAGGGAAGTGATCTGCTTTCCAAATGGTATGGGGAATCCGAGAAAAGGATTGCTGAGGTATTTACACGGGCAAGGCAAGTTGCTCCTTCAATCATTTTTCTGGACGAACTTGATTCGCTTGCGCCCATTCGCGTTGCTTCTACAGGTGAGCCTCAGGTTACGGCAAGAATTCTCAATCAGCTTCTCTCCGAGATGGATGGGCTTGAAGAACTCAGGGCTGTAGTAGTAATTGGCGCAACAAATCGTCCTGATGTCATTGATCCTGCTCTTATCCGACCAGGTCGTTTTGATGAACTGATTCTTGTTCCGATCCCTGACGAGGGAGCTCGCAGGGAGATCTTCAAGGTTCATACCGAAAAAATGGCGCTTGCAGAGGATGTTGATCTCGAAAAGCTCGTTTCAATGACCGATCAGTATACTGGTGCAGATATTGCAGCCGTATGCAAAAAGGCAGGAAGGCTTGCTCTGCGTGAGGATCTTCACGCAAAAAATGTCATGCAGAAGCACTTCCTTAGAGCAATAGCAGAAACTGGGCCTTCGGTTACTTCGGATACGATGAAGTATTACGAGGCTATAAGAGGCGAGCTCAGGACAAGGAAATCTAAGGAGATAGAGAATCCTTCTTACTTTGAGTAAAAATGTTAAAAAAAAGTTTTACCTTATTTTTATTTTTTCCTTTTTTCCTTTTTTACTAACTTATTTTTCTCACAGTCTAATTATTTTTAACATTATGTTTTTATTAATCGATCTTTAAAGTCGACAATTTTTTAAATTTCTCTCTTTTTATTCACTTATATCTTAGAGTTTTCCGAAAATGATGGTCGGGATTTAATATCCATTTATATTTAAACTTTACAAATTATGTTAACCAATGATATTAAATATCATAATTACTATCGGTAATATATATGCAGCTTCCAACACCCGAAGATCTTAAAAAAAGAAGAAATGAACTCGGGCTTACCCAGAGCGATCTGGCTAAAAGGGCCGGTGTAAGCCAGCCCCTTATAGCTCGTATAGAATCAGGAGATGTAGATCCCAGGCTTTCAACTGTCAGGAAAATCTTTGATGCTTTTGAGGAAGTTGAAAAGGAACAGCAGATTATTATAATAGATCTGATGCATTCCCCTGTAATCCATGTTTCTCCGGACGATTCCGTGGAAGCAGCAGTAAATCTGATGCAGACTCACGGTTTCTCACAGGTTCCTGTGCTTGACGGGGGAATTCCGGTTGGAAGCGTTTCAGAGGACATGATAGTGAAATTGATGGCCGAAAGTAAGAAAAAATCAATTTCCCAGTTGAGAGTTTCCGAAATAATGGGGGAGTCCTTCCCGGCAGTATCTCCAGGCATTTCTATCTCAGTTGTTTCACATATACTAGAAGGAAATCCTGCTGTGCTAGTAATGGAAAAGGGATCAGTTATCGGCGTCGTGACAAAACATGACGTAATGACACTTCTCCAGGGTTAATAATTGAAATCTGTTCTCCTTATAGGGCGGTATTCGGGATCAGAGCTTGGAAAGCACATCAATTATATACTAGGATTCAATTAAACCTGATCTCTAATTTGGATTTAATGCTTAACTCCTCCAAACTATATTAATTTAATAAATCCGTTGAAATCCCCTAATCTAAAAATTTCCAATATAAAATATAAGATACACTGCATGCCTTTCGGGCACACCGTATCAAAATGATATTACTCTGAATTATTTAAGATCTGCAGATATTTAATACTGCATAATAACACAACCCCATTAAACAAATAAAAAACAAAAATCAATTAAATCTTTGAAAATGTGGAGCATAATACATATGGATCTGGAAGATACTCTTCTCATGATGCCTGGTCCCGTACCTGTTGCACCCAGAGTCCTTAGAGCTATGTCGAAACCGATGATCAACCACCGGAGTCCGGAATTTGCTGGTATTTACACCGATTGCAGGGAAATTCTCTCCAATGTTTTCCAGACAAAGAATGATATTTTCTTGCTGAGTGGTTCTGGAACGGCAGGAATGGAAGCTGCTGTCGGGTCTCTGGCTGGAAGCGAGGACAAAGTCATAGCCATAGAAAACGGAAAGTTTGGAGAGCGCTTTAAAGATATTGCAGCTCTATATTCGGAAGTAGTTCCTGTTGTGTTTGATTGGGGTCTTCCGATTGACCTTGAAGTTGTCAAGGAAAAACTCGAGGAAGGGGCAAAAGCCATCACTCTCGTCCACAACGAGACCTCTGCAGGTATTCTTAACCCGGCTGCAGAAATTGGTAAACTTGCCAAAAAGCATGATGCTCTCTTTATTATGGACGGCGTGACCTCCCTTGGAGGAGACGATGTAAAGGTCGATGAATGGGGAATTGACATTGCAGTTGTAGGTTCACAGAAGTGCCTTGCAGCTCCTCCTGGACTTTCAATCGTTTCCGTAAGTGAAAAGGCTTTTGAGGCTATGAAAGGAGTAACAAAAAAGCCTTACTATAACGACCTTCTGGCATATAAGAAGAGTGGAGATAAACCCAGACCCGAAACGCCTTATACGCCTGCGATTCCTCTGTTCTACGCCCTTCAGGAAGCTTTGCACATTGTAAAAGAGGAAGGAATGGAGGCAAGGATTAAGAGGCACAGGACTCTTTCCGAAGCCGTAAGAGCAGCAGTTGCCGAGCTGAATATCGAGATGTTCCCGCAGCTTAACGAGTACAGCCATTATTCCAATACGGTCTCTGCTATGAAAGCTCCAGCAGGCATTGATGGCGAGGACATAAAGAGCGATATGAAGAAGCGGGGTGTAATCATTGCAGGCGGACAGGAACGTCTTAAAGGCAAAATTTTCAGAATAGGTAGCATGGGAAATGTCACTGCAAGGGATGTGCTTTCAACCATCCAGCAGCTGGAAATCGTACTGAATAAGCGTGGTTACATTGACAGCCTGGGAGCAGGTACAGAAGCTGCAGCCAGGGTTATTGACAGGGCCTGAACAGGATAAAAACTATAGATATACATTCTGTATATCTACCAGCCTTTTTCAGGAAAACCCGGAAAAAAGATTTTAATCTTGAAATTCCGATCGGATTCACATGCCCACAATAGGAATTGCAGATACCACATTCGCACGCTATAATATGGGGCGTGCGGCAATTGACGAGATACAGAAAAATGTATCTGTAAAAATTAAAAGAGTAACCGTGCCCGGGATAAAGGACCTTCCGGTTGCAGCCAAGAAACTTATTGAAGAAGAAGGATGCGATATCGTTATGGCCCTAGGTATGCCCGGAGCTAAAGAACAGGATAAGATATGTGCTCATGAAGCTTCTCAGGGTCTTATTTTGGCCCAGCTCATGACTAATACCCATATTATCGAGGTCTTTGTCCATGAAAATGAAGGAAAGGATGAGAAAGAACTTGCTTTCCTTATGGACAGAAGAACCCGAGAGCACGCTTTAAACGTAATAAAGCTGCTCTTCAAACCTGAAAAGTTAATTCGAGAAGCCGGCACCGGTCAAAGGCAAGGCTTTGAAGATGCAGGCCCATTAAGAACGTGAAGCAATTTATGTAAAAACAAAGACTGGAGACCTTATCAGATGACTATCAGCCTAGGATTTGTTGTAGCTGAATTTAACAGGGATCTGACCTATCAGATGGAACTGCTTGGAAGGGAACACGCGGAGTTCCTGGGGGCAACAGTGAAAGAGACCATTCTTGTCCCAGGGGTTTTTGACATGCCCCTTGCGATCAAGAAGCTTTGCCAGAGGGACGATATCGATGCCGTAGTTACTATAGGATCTGTAATCGAAGGCGAGACTGACCATGACCAGGTGGTTATGCAGCATGCTGCAAGGAAGATCATGGATCTTTCTCTTGAGTTTAATAAGCCTGTAACTCTCGGTATTCCTGGCCCAGGCATGACCCGTATGGCGGCTCATGAACGTGTGGACTATGCAAAGCGTGCCGTTGAAGCTGCAGTAAAGCTGGTGCGGCGGTTATGAATTTATGATCTCTATAAACTAGCAAATGTAATAAACCAGGACCATCCCTATGTCATCCGCAAGGCTCAAGCGTGTAGAAGAATCTGCAACGATAAGGATCTCCAATATTGCGACCAGAATGATTAAAGAGGGTACAGACGTAATCAATTTCAGCCTTGGTGAACCTGATTTCAATACCCCTAAAAATATCTGCGATGCTGCGGCAAAGGCTATGTATGAGGGAAAAACCCACTACGCCCCCTCTGGAGGTATCCCTGAATTAAGGGCAGCCATTGCCGAAAAATTCAGGACGGAAAACAACCTCGATGTAACTGAGACAGGTGTGCTTGTTACCCCCGGAGCAAAACAGGGAATTTTTGAGATAATGATGAGCGTTCTTAATGATGGGGATCAGGCTCTTCTGTTTAATCCTTCATGGGTAACTTATGACGCATGCATACGTTTTGCAGGGGCGGAAACGGTCTGGGTTCCGACAGTCCCTGAAAAAGGTTTCATTCCGGACAATTTTGAGGAATATATAACTGATAAAACCAAGCTCATAGTTGTAAATAGTCCAGGAAACCCAACAGGTGGAGTCTTCGGGAAAAAAACTTTGCAATGTATTGCCGACCTTGCAATTGACCATGACCTCGTAGTAGTCTCAGATGAGATCTATGAGAAAATTATCTATGACAGGGAGCATATCAGCATTGGCAGCTTTGATGGAATGCAGGAAAGAACTGTCACAGTAAACGGTTTTTCCAAGGCATATGCCATGACAGGTTGGAGACTCGGCTACCTCACTGCACCTCCTGAAATTCTCAAACTTCTACTTAAAATTCAGTCTCATTCGGTAAGCAGTGCGACTACGTTTGTTCAGTACGGTGGGCTCGAAGCTCTTCAGGGTCCTCAGGACAGCGTTAAAGCAATGGTTGATCGTTTCAAGGTAAGGCGCGACGTCCTTATAGACGGTCTGAACAAAATGGGACTTGAATGTAAAAAGCCAGATGGAGCTTTTTATGCTTTTGCTAATGTCAGCGAGTATGGAAATGGGACTCAGGTGGCAGAACGGCTCCTGAAAGAAGCTCAGGTAGCAGTTACGCCTGGAATCGCCTTTGGTTCGTCAGGCGAGGATTTCATCAGGATCTCCTATGCAACATCAATTGACAGAATCAGGGAAGCTCTTGAAAGACTTGAAAAAGTATTTTTATAAATCAGATTCTGTGAGTTATCTCCTGAAAAAGGTATGAGTAACGAATAACAGGTATTAATCGAATCGAGGGACGGTGTGGGCAGGTTTACCCATACCGTTTAAGTACCTCTTTTATGATTGCACCTGTACTGCAAAGTGGGCATTCTTTTGAAAGCGGAATCCTGACCACATTTGCAGGATGCCCTCTTTTTGCAAGTTCTTTTTCCAGAAGCTCGGCGTCAAAGCGCTGGTCGTAACCTAGAGCAATTATATCCGGCCTGATCTGCTTCAGGGGTTCAAACATATCTTTTTCGCTGCCAAGAAGCGCTTTATCTACTATCCCGAGTGCATTTACCATCTCCAGCCTCTGCTCCTCTGGCACAACTGGTTTTGGTTTGTGAGTTACATTTGAGTCTCTGGCAACAATAACGAAAAGCTCATCTCCTAGAGCTCGGGCCTGGGCCAGAAAATAAATATGTCCGGGATGGAGAATGTCAAAAGTCCCGGTAGCAAGTATACGTGTCAACAGATCACCTGGCCTCGGGTATATCCTGTAAGCATAAGAAACTTACTGAGATTAACCCTGCCTTCAATCTGAAGAGCCCCTGGATATTCAAACTGTGTACCACAAATACTATTATTATCTATTCATAATGAGACTATATAATAAAAAAATGAAAGAATTTTTTCAATTATCATAAGTAATATATGGTCCGCAAATGTGAATATTATTTATTGAACTTAGGTTATAAACCTAAAAATTTGAAGATAAATCTTATTCAGGTACAGCTTTTCAAGTCTTCTGAGAGGGCTGTTACCTTTGGCATTATCATAAGTAATATATAATTCTTACAAATATTACCATCTAGATAATCTGTAAAAAGAGGAAAACCCCAATGATAAAAAAATCGATTCATGAGATTAATAAGAAAATTGAAGATGGAAGCGTCAATGTAGTGACGGCGGAGGAAATGGTCACAATTGTTGAGGAACTTGGCGCTGAAGGGGCTGCAAAAGAAGTGGATGTGGTTACGACAGGCACATTCGGAGCTATGTGCTCATCCGGCTTAATGCTTAACCTGGGGCATTCCGAGCCTCCTATTAAAATTCAGAAAATCTGGTTCAACAATGTAGAAGCATACAGCGGACTGGCAGCTGTAGATGCTTACCTGGGGGCTGCCCAGATCTCAGATACAAGGGGAATCCAGTATGGTGGGGCTCATGTTATTGAGGATCTCCTCCGGGGGAAAGAGATCGATGTTCATGCGACTTCATACGGGACGGATTGTTATCCAAGGAAAGTGCTTGATACGATAATTACCCTTGAAGACCTCAATGAAGCCGTTCTTCTTAACCCAAGAAACGCCTACCAGAAATACGCAGCAGCAACCAACAGTTCCAAAAGGATTCTGAATACCTATATGGGTGAGCTTCTGCCCAATTTCGGAAATGTAACCTATTCAGGGGCAGGGGTTCTATCTCCTCTATCAAATGACCCTAATTATGAAACCATAGGCATGGGAACAAGAATTTTCATGGGAGGCGCTCAGGGCTATGTTATAGGGAACGGAACTCAACATTCTCCTTCTTCTGGTTTTGGAACTCTGATGCTCAAAGGTAACTTGAAGGAGATGAATCCTGATTACTTGAGAGCTGCTTCTTTTACCGGATACGGAGCTACTCTTTACATGGGAATTGGAATCCCCATCCCTATTCTTAACGAAAAACTTGCTGCTGCAACTGCAGTCCGGGATGAGGATATTGTAACCACTATTCAGGATTATGCTGTGGGAAGCCGGGACAAGCCAGTTATCAGAAATGTGAATTATGCCGAACTCAGATCAGGCTCGGTGCAGATTGACGGAAAAGACGTGCCCACGTCCTCTCTTTCCAGTTTCAAGAACGCGAGAAAGATCGCAAATGAATTAAAGGAATGGGTTAAGCGCGGGAAATTCTTTGTCAGCATGCCAGTGGAAAGACTGTCTGTTGAAGGGGCTGCCAAACCCATGAAAGAGACGCAGGTTGTACCTCTTGTAAAAGATGTAATGTCCAGTTTTATTGTGACCATCAAAAGAGATCAAACTGTCCAGGACGCTGCAAAGAAAATCTGGGAGAACTCTTTTAACCATCTGGCTGTGACCTCCGACACTGATGAACTAGTAGGGATCCTAACTGCCTGGGATATCTCAAAGGCCGTTGCAGAGAATTGTTTTGATTCGGTAGAGAGCGTTATGACGAAAAAGGTGCTGACCTGCGCTCCTAACGAGCCTGTGGACCTTGCAGCTAGAAGGCTGGATCGTTATGGAGTATCTGCGATGCCGGTTATCGATGCTCAGAGGCGGGTTATCGGAATAATAACAAGTGACAACATCAGCAAACTTCTTGCAAGGAGGTACTGAGCGTGAAAATCAAGATCACTATTCCTACCGAGAGAATCCACAACCCTATCATTTCCGAGTCCATAGTCGAAACTGGAATCCTGATTAATATAATGGTTGCAAATATCGACTCAACCTATGGGGAACTAATAGCGGATGTGAATGATCTCAAGTTCGATAAAATCAAACATGCCCTGGAATCTAGAGGAGCTATAGTTTCTATACTGGACAGACCTATTCACAGAGATGAGGAAGAATGTATCGAATGCGGAGCCTGTATTTCAGTCTGCCCTATGAATGTGTATTCTTTTGACAACGCCTGGAATGTCCTAGTAGATGAAAAGAAATGTATTCAGTGCGGCGTGTGCATTAAGATGTGCCCGCATGGGGCCTTGAAACTGGGAGAATGAATAGAGAAAGAAGATTAAGAGCAATAAAGTTAATCTTAACCTTATATTTATTAAATTTCTTTTTATTTTTTCAAGGAAAGAAAAAGATCTGTTTAATATGGAGACAAATTAAAAACTAATTTAAGTAGTTCTAATTATCTTTTCAAAGTTTTCTATTCTTATTTTGGCTTATACTAGTTTTTTACTGATCCGATTCCAAGATCAAGTGATCTTTAGGTTTTTATTAGGTGTAGTTACTCACTTGATCTTGGAATGGACTCCTTTCAGTTCGACAGTCTAGATTCTCTTTACAATGCTCTGTAATATATGTAATACCTTTTCTCGTTGTCATACAGAGTTACTATATTTGCGTTCTCTGAATTCGACTAATTATTTACTGTGTTCCCCGATTCTTGTCCGTTATTTACTGCGCTTCCAGAGTTCTGTCCATTATTTACTGTGTTTCCTGAATTCTGTCCATTGTTTATTGTATTTCCAGAGTTTTGTCCTTTGTTAATTGTATTCCCAGAAAACAGTTTATTTAATTATAATCAGAAAATGTACAAATTCATCGTCAGCCTGGCTTCTAAGCCTGTTTCGCGTATAACAACTTGTAAAATGACATCTACTTATAAAGCAGATTTTTTCGCCTCTATCCTTAGAAGTTTGCAATCTAAAGACATGAATCAAGGTTTCATTCTGAATACCGATTTCTATTTCGAAACTCCCTTTATTTATACATTGAAACAAATAATTACAATGTATCTAGAAAACCGGATAGGCATTAAAGGAGAGTATTGCCAGAACTGGGCATCAGCCCTTTCTCAAGCAACTTCTCAAATATTTCTGCGTTCATCTCCTTTCTCTGTTTTTCTTTGTGGGGACAAAGTAATCCGAAATTTTATATTTCAAACGAATGAGAATATCACAAAAGGAACTTGTACAGTCTTTAAAATAGGGGTAAATTATGAAGATCCTTGTACTCTACTCAGGCGAACTTGGGAAAAAAGTCATCCAGAACCTGATCAATCCGGGAAATTTCTGCGTGTCCTGTGGAGAACTTTGCAATCACTGCAGGCAGGCCAGGAAGTCATATGCAAACCTGATCGTAGGAATTCATGAATTTCCTCAAGACCTGCCCACATTTATAGAACAGCCCGAACAGTACATGCCTCAAAAATTTCCGGAATGCGATCTAATACTTGCTATTGGCATTCATCCCGACCTTCTTATAGCCCTCCCAGATGTTGTAACGAAAACGAAGGCAAAAGCCGTGATAGCGCCTGCTGAAGACTCAAAGAAAACTCCTGCAGGTGTCCTTGAACAGCTTAGAAAAGAGCTTGAAGCTATTGGAGTTGAGTTTGAGGGGCCAAAGCCATTCTGTGCCCTTGAAAAAACCGGAAAGCCAATTATAGACGCGTTCGTTGACCTTGGTTTCGGGAAGCCTGTGCTCAGAATAGAAATGAGCCCTGATGGAAAGATGTTTATCGGAGCAGGCGTCCTCAGAGATGCCCCTTGCGGTTCCACTTGGTTTGTGGCAAAAAAGCTCGGCTGGACTGACACTCCTGAATATAAAGAGACCATCTCAGGTGCTCATCATTCTTATCCCTGTACCGCTAGCATGGACAAAGACCCTCAACTTGGGGACACCATCCTTCACAAGGCCGGATACATTATCAGGGAAGCAGTTGAAGATGGAATGGAATGTGCAAAAAAGGAGAAAGCCCGATTGTCTGCAGTATGCGTGGAGGAAATCTCAAGTTCTAGTCTCTAAAGGTAAGTTTTCGTTTCCAAAAAGTTTTCAAGAAATATATTCTAAATAAAAACCGGAATTTTTTATCTGGTTCCAACAAGAAAATAAGTGTTATCTATCATGTTTCGATAGATTTAAGCCTGAATTCGATGATTTACAAATCTCAGTAAGCAAGCCTCTTGAAGAAAGCTGTTACAATCTGAGCCAAGTTTCATCTATTAATGAATTGAACTGTTTCCTTAATATTCAACTAAAAGCATTAAGGGATTATGGGGTTAAATCCCTGAAGTTAATACTTCTTATTCCCTTTAATGCGTTTAGTTACAATAAGTGCACCTACTGGAGAAGTGCTTGAAAGTACTTTTAGCAGGTGGAACATTTCAGTTTCAATGTAATGGGGGCGCAATCGGTTTTTCCATCCTTACCTTTTACACAGTATGTGAAAGTGTCAGTGCAAGAACATTTTTGAGAACAACATTTGGCTGGTGCTTTGTAGCAGATTTTGCCATTACTCTTCACAGTCACTTTGCCACCCAGTTTGGTAGTAAAAGTTCCTGTCTTTGTAACTTTAAGGTTGCATCCTTTGTCATTGCTCAGCACGTTAAAGCAATAAACAGTATTTGGACATTTTTTAAGTTTAATAGAATACGTATCTTTTACTGCATCTGTTTTTGTTTTACAATTGCTGTTACAGGCGGCTGCTCCTGTCATTGACAGGACAAAAAATACTAACGTGAAAACACATATTGTTTTGAACATAATTTTTCGCATTATTTATCCTCCGTATTTTTATCTTATTCAGTTTTTATTTTATCTTGCCAGTTCCCATTTAATCCTAGAGTACTCGCAATCGAAACGAACTGGGAAATATTAACATATAAACATACTTTTTTTTCTAATCTTATATAAAAATCAAAAAACGAATTTAAAACTTGATAAAGCTTTATCTTAAAACTTGAAACGTCATAACACTGTTAATCACTATAACTGTATTAGATATCTGCTAGATTAAAAATATAAGACACTTGACGAGTTTATGCCCTATGATGTCTTATGATAGATGTCTATGTGAAAGAATATCAATTCATAAAAATTCTTTTCTGTAATAATTAAATATTAAGATCTTTTACTCTTCTAGAAGGACGGATTTGTCATATTTTAGGAAAAGAAAGTCCTTTCTTTGTACATACAACGTTTAACTTTTATCTTCGGGATTTTTCAAGTTCCAAGATCCCACACTTTTTTGCCTTCACAAAATAGTACATACAGGATTACATTTTCGTTAATCTGCTCACCCGCTTGAACGAAAAATCAATAGAATAAACCTTTAACTGCTTAAAACATAATTTGATTATAATGCCTATTGTGCTTGATTTCATCCTTCAAATGCAATAGGTCTTAAGTCTATTTTCATCAGGTCAACCTGACAAGAGTAGGGAGTATATGAATGTTTATATTCGGATCTGCCTATAGCTTGAAACTCGTGTATTTAGGGCATATCTATTAATTATATGAAGTACGTGCAATAATTATAAAATAGAAAATCTTGTTTTCAATCTCAGTTTAAGAGGTGAACTATGAAGCCAAAGATTGATTCTACGAGTTTTGGTTCGATTACTGTAGGTGGAGAGGTCTTTAAATATGACATCCTTATTCGACTCACTGGGCAAGTCGAAAAAAGAGAGAAAGGGCTGTCAAAGGAACTGTATGGAACTTCTCATAAAATCTCGCTTGAGGAAGCAAAGTACATTTATGAGGAAGGAACAGAAAAAATTATTATAGGAACCGGGCAGACAGGTTTTGTGAAACTGTCTGAGGAAGCAGAAAATTTTTTTACAGAAAAGAAGTGTGGTATAGAACTTTTTCCAACTCCATGGGCAATTGAACGCTGGAATGAACTTGAAGGCAGAATCACTGCAATGTTCCATGTGACATGTTAATAAAGAGGAGACAAGGCAGTCGGACAGTAAAGGCAGGTAATTCAAAAAACAGATTGGTTTATTTAATATAATCCTTCCACATCGCGCCCTTCTTCAAGTACCATTTCTTCTTCCTGTATCATCATATCCTGTTCTATAGTTCGTTTCCCACTTTCTTTTAGCTTAATTTCTTTTATATTTATATCCATCTGCGGGAACGGAATTTCAATCCCTTCTTTCGTATAGGCATCAAATATTCCTGCAATGAGGTCATTCTTTACTGTTCCTATTTCTCCTGTTTTTGCCCAGGCCCTGAGCTGCAAATTTATCGATGAATTTGCAAGTTCAGTGGTTACAACTGCGGGCTCGGGTTCCTGAAGGACAAGAGGATGTGTCTTCATTAGATTCAGTGCTATCCCTGTAGCTTTTTCTAGGCTTGAGGAGTAACTTATCCCTATATCAACAGAAACTCTTCTTGTAGGCATGCGTGTCATATTAACAATAAAACTGCCCCATACAAGCTTATTCGGGATTGTTATGAGCTGGTTGTCAGGTGTCAAAAGTTCGGTTGACATGATCCCTACGGATTTTACTTTTCCGGTCTGTCCATTTACGGTTACAGTTTCTCCCATATCGATTGGTCTGATAGATGCAACACATACTCCAGCAGTCAGGTTTGTAAAGGTATCCTGCAGTCCAAGGCCAAGAACAATGCCTATTGCTGCAGAAACTCCTACTATATAACTATCCACGTCGAAATTTAGACTCTTCAAGAAAATAAGAATAACAATTACATACAGGAGAATGCTTAAAAAGTGAGTGAGAAATTGAATGGTAAGATCTGGAATCTTTGTTTTATGCATTCCTCTCCTGAAAATATGAATAATATACTTTGATAATGCTAATCCCATGATAAGCACTATAATTGCAAAAATCAGCCTTAATACAGTTATCTCGGTATATGGAATTACCTGCTTCATTATCTCATAACTCATTTTTAGCCTCCTCGCTTTTTGGCCAATGTGCGGAGAAGATCAAAAACGATTCTATGCCACTGTCCGGTAGAACTTGTAAAGAGTAAACTTATAAAGAGTAAACTTATAAAGTAAAGACAGGATTATACTGATATGCTGTCAGTATAAAATACATTTAATTTCTTTTATATGTATCTCTAAAAACTACATTTCTTTTATTCTGTCTTTTTAGTGCGAAAGTCTTTTACAGAATAAATCTTTCAATAACAAGTTTCAAAAATATATATGATATAAAAAATAAGTTAAATAGTTTTATCACATTTAGGGAAGGTCAAGGTTGAAATGGATTAAAAAACTCTTTGGAAAAAAAGAAGACTCCCGCGAGGAAACTGGTTTCAAGGAGATTAATTTTGAAGACCTGCCCGCGTGGCTAGATATCAGGTCTCAAAAAATATCTTCCCAGGTAGAAAAAGACGTACCTGACCTTTTGAAAGAACTTGAAGTTTCGCTTCTGGCACTCAAGGAAAGTAACTCAAGGCTTTCAGAGGCTAAGGTCGAGGGAGATTTTGATATCAGGATTGTAAAGCGAGCGAAGAGCAACAGAGAAAATGTGACAAAACAGGTCACAATGTTGATAGATAAAATCAGGGTTCAGGAAGACAGGGATTTCAGGACTCTGGAAAGCTTTTACGGGGCAGCTACGCAGAGCCTAGATACCTGCCTGGAGCATATGAACCGAAGCTTCAGGTATACCAGAGGCGTTTTTCCAGAAGAATCAAAAGAGGTTAGTGAAAGTCTTGCCAGCCTGGGGAAGGCTTTTAATGAGCTCGGAGAGGTAATTCTGGGAAATAAAAAGGAAATGGACGCTGTAGAAGCAGCTTACTCGGATGCTAATAGAATAGAGGAGCTTTTTGCCTCAATAGCAGCCGAAGAGCTGGAACTCGAATCCAAAAACCAAAGAATCCAAACATTGAATTCTGAATCTTTAGGAGTTAGCCAGGCTCTTGAAGATTTCAGAAAAGGAGCTGCCTGGCAGAGGTTACAGAACCTGCAGTCAGAATTTACTGTTGCCAGGGAAAAACTCAAGAAAGCCGAGACTGGCTTGAATTTTCTTGTGCTCCCGCTTTCAGGTCATCTCTCAAGGATTAAGAAACTTCATGAAAGCAGCAGGTATACCTTAAAACTTGAAGTAAAGAAAGAGCTTGAGATTTGTCTTGAAGATCCCGTGCATGTAAATCCTTCTTTTTTCTCTGAACTTCAAAAGATATTCGAGGATAATTCCCTGGATATGCAGGCCCAGAAAAAAGAAAAAGCCCTTTTACAGGTCAAAACTGCAATCTCGAGTTTTCCCGAGAGGAATAAAGAGTATCTTGAAGCTCTGCAGCAATTTGAGGCAAAGAAAGCTGAAATCGAAAGTTTGGATACCGGAAAATTTGTTGAACTTGAACATAAGGAAGCTGAGCTCCTGAGCAGGACTCGCTCGCTTGAAGAGGATATTGAAGATTCTAAAAAGAAACTTGCCGCTTTAAGAGAAGAACTGGAACACCAAAAGGAAAAATTCCTTGCCAGTCTCAGTTTAATCGACAGCAATTTGCATGTGAACTTCCCGAGTCCCGTCTCGGGAGGACGGCCCTAATCGTGCCTCGGGAGCACGGTCCTTTTTGTTGCCCGAGTTTCGCTTCGGGAGCACGAAGCCCTTTTCGCTTCGCTCAAGAGGGCTGAATTATGGGTTAGAAAAAGTGATTTTCAACTCGCTCAGGGGTTTATTTATACAAATTTCTTTTTTGATCACCAGGTGATGTGATTATAACTTTTTTAAAAAAGGCTTGACCGAAAATGGTACAATAAAAACCTTACCCTGAACCCTATCGGCATGATTACAAGCCTTTTTTTAAAATGCTTTAGCAAAAAACACTGCTAAATCTAAAACGTCATGACGGCGTGATCAACCGGCGCAACGGTTGCGGGTCAACGGTTGCGGGTCAATGGTTGTAAAGAAGGCTGAATTATAATGAAGATAGTTAGCACATGGGAGAAATTAAAGTGGAGATACTGAGCCCACAGGGACAATTTTACGAATTATAACTTTCCCATAGCTGTTATCCTGGTTCCATATTGTTGGATAGTAATTGGGTAAATGCAGATATTTACATCCAAAACTGCGTTTTCAGGCCTGCGTCTGGAAATAAACTTCCTCGTAAGGCTGGACCACTACAAATCCCTCTCCTTTGAAAGCCATCTGGAATGACTCCCCGCTGCTTCTTCCAACCAGGGTTTTTAGGGAAATGTCAGTTTTTATCTCAGGTTCCAGGTTTCCTGACCAGGCGACTGTAGCATTGGGGTCAGTAAAGACCGGGTGACCTGGGCTTACCCGGAGAGTTAGGGGGTCCTGGTGAGTTGTAATGGCGGCCATACCGGTTCCTTCCAGTTTAATGTTGAAAAGCCCTCCTGCCATCATTCCTGAAACATTTTTCATCATCTTTATTTTCCAGTTTAGCGAGGTCTCAAAGGCAAGTAGATCGTTGCCATTTACAAAAAGGGAATCGTTATCAAGTTTCAGGACTGATACCTTCTTTCCTTCATCTGCAAGGTAGAGTTTTCCTTTGCCTTCGGCTTTTGTGAGGCTGACTCCCTCACCTGTAAGCGCCTTCTTCACAAAGGTGCCGATTCCGTGTTCGAAGACTCCTTCCCTCGTAAAAACTATATCTCCTGTGTACGCGACCATTGAACCTCTTTTTGTCCAGACCATTCCTTCAAGGTTAACCTCAAGAAGGCGTTCGCGTTCCAGCTCAAAAATTCCCTGATCCAGATCCTTTTCTTCTGTATTTTGAATGAAATCCTCTATTGAATAGCGTCCCAAACTATCATCTCTTTTTATGTTTTATTCTCTTATTTAATTGTTCAATTGTCTATACAGTTATAAAGCATTTCTCTCAATCTGCATTATCAAGTTGAAAAACCCGAGTTCCGTCTCGGGAGGACGGGTCCGTTTCGCTCACTCCGTTCGCTCAAGCGGACTTTCTGCAGTTATGGAAAATAAGATTAGCGATGTCTGGATTTTGCTCAAAAGTGTATAATTTATGTACTCTGACAGTTTTTATCTGCTTTACTAATCTCCTTTAATTATCTCCTTTAATAAAGTTTAAGAAAAGAGGTTTGACAATGACAGAGGCGCTTTACTTCCTTGATTGTTACCTGAAAGAGTTCGAAGCAACTGTCGAAAAAGTTACAAATGATCAATTTGTGGTTCTTGACCGTACTGCCTTTTATCCCGAAAGCGGGGGCCAGCCCAGCGATACCGGAAAATTAGTTCGTGAATCTGATGGGGCTGAATTTGGTGTCCTGTATGTGGGTAAGTTCAATGGAGATATCAGTCATGAGATAGCTGGTGAAAATGTTTCTAACGGGTTAAAAGCAGGGGATAAAGTAAAAGGATTCATTGATTGGGATCGTCGTTACAGGCATATGCGTATGCATACGGCGACTCACGTAATCGCAAACGTAATCGAAAAGGAAGCCGGGGCTCAGATAACCGGAAACCAGCTTGGTCTTGATCAGAGCAGGGTGGATTTCAGCCTTGAAGTCTTTGACAGGGATAAATTTGCCGAATATGAGAAAATTGCCAATGACCTTATAGCCCGGAAAAACCCTGTTAATCTCTACCTTGTAGGTCGAAATGAAGCCGAAGAAAAGCTCTCCCGATTGACCACATTGGCAAAAGGCTTTTCTGATGATATAAAAGAAGTCCTCATGGTTGAAATAGAAGGTGTCACGATTGAAGCCTGCGGGGGAACTCATGTTAAAAATACTGAGGAAATAAAAGGCATAAAAATCACAAAGCTTCAGAATAAAGGGAAAAGTAACAGGAGAATGTACTTTACACTTGTAGATTAAGATCTGAATCTAACCTGAATCTAATTTAGCTTTTCTTTCTTTTTATTTTTTCGCCGTTTCTCTTTTTCTTCCAGATTTCAGGTCTCAAGAAGATAGTATTCTATCAGCAGGATACATTGGACTGGAATTCGAATTTTTGAGTCTGAATACGATTATCTAATATCGTTTATAATTTTAATTATAAATTGATCAATGGGGGTTAGATTGCTTAAATTAGGATATAAAATTGCACCTGAACAGTTTCCTCCATCGGAGTTGCTGCAACAGGTCATAACGGCTGAAAAGGCGGGCTTTGAAAGTATTGATGCCAGTGATCATTTTCATCCATGGAGTGAAAGCGGACAGGCATGTTTTGTCTGGAGTTGGCTTGGAGCAGCGTCGGTGAGTACTCAAAGTATAGAACTGGGAACGGGTCTGACTTGCCCTATTCTGCGTTATAACCCTGCTGTTATCGCTCAGGCTGCTGCAACCGTATCTTCGCTTGCAGGAGGCCGGACTTATCTTGCAGTCGGAACGGGGGAAGCTTTAAACGAGTATCCCGTAACTCTTGAATGGCCGCAATATGACGAGCGTCAGATACGAATGATAGAGGCAATCGGACTTATCCGTGAACTCTGGACCGGGTAGAAAGTCAGCTTTGATGGGTGCTATTACCGGACAAAAAATGCCAAACTTTATACGCTGCCTAAAAACAATATTCCTATTTATATCTCCTCACTCGTACCCGAAAGTGCCTACGTTGCAGGCTATTATGGGGATGGTCTTCTAACTGTTGGGGGAGAGTCGGATATGCAGAAATATGAGCAGATTCTTTCCGAGTTTGAAAAAGGAGCCAGGGATTCAGGTAAGAGCCCGGAAAACCTACCAAAGGCAATAGAGCTTTTTGTTGACTATGGTACAGATCCTAAAGAATCTATTGATAATTTCATGAAGTACTGGGCTGGAGCGCTTATACCTGCTCTTTTTGTGAATAAGATATACACTCCGGAGATGTCTGCTCAGAATGGAAAAGTTGTGGGCCCAGACGTGATACGAAATCATGCTTGTATTTCTGAAAATCCTGAGGATCACATTCATTTTGTAAAGAAATATATGGATTTGGGTTTCACACACATTTATTTCCATTCGGCAGCCTCGGACCAGATATCTTTCCTCAAAGCCTACGGAAAAGATGTTTTACCGGCGTTAAATAAAATGGGATAAATTTATTTTTATTTTCTGATCTTTACTTTTCATATACCCTTTTACATAAATGTCATTTATTTCCTCTTCTATTATTATATGATTATTCGAGACAATATGTCATATATCCAAATTAAAATCAAAAGTTTATTCTGGAAATCCTCATTAAAATTAACACGTTTGAATATTCTTCAAAGATTTGTAACTTTTGTTTATTTGAGGTGTGTACATAATCGAAGATATGACACATGTTATGATATTCGTCAAAGACTATAATGAGGCGCTTGACTTTTATACGAATAAACTTGGTTTTGTAAAAGTTACAGATGTTATCCCGACACCAGGATGGCGCTTTTTGTCTGTTGCCCCAAAAGGCCAGGGTACCGAAATAATTCTCCATATGCCCAATGCCACAATAGAAGGCGAGGCCGAAACACAGATGGAGACTGAACTCATAGGTAAAACCCCAGCCTTGATGTTTAAAGTCGATGATTGCAAGAAGACATGCGATGAGCTAAGATCAAAGGGAGTAATGATCATTGAAGAGCCTTTCTCGGCTCCTTACGGTATCCAGGCGCTCATAGTAGACCTGTATGGAAATCCACTGTGGCTCATAGAACATCCCAAGTGAAAAAGTCATATCCAAATTAGGTTATTTTTTCTGTCTCGCCTGTTGCATCCGGGTAACCCACTTATCTTTGCACTTAAGTTATTCCTACGAGCCTCCGCAGGCGTTTTACCTTCAAGGGCTTCTCTACTACAAAAATAAACATCCTTTCTATTTCAAAAATGTAGGCTTTTTTGAAAATGAATTCTCGATAATTTAACCCAATGATGTTATTTTCTGTCTAATAATAATCCTGTAAACTTATCTATATCTATTTATATATTTCAAGAAATATTACCCTTATTAAACAGAATTTCAGAGAATAAGGCTTAGGTTTCGAGTTTTTTGGATCTTTTTGGATCTTTTAACCCTGTTAGTTGTTTGGGAGTAAATACCTGTCTAAGGTTACTAAAAAGTGATTTTATGGCAAATAAATATGCTCAGCATTTAAAGTGCAATTACCTTGACAGAAGAGCTGCTCTTAGAGGTGAAGTTGAGCGTCAGTTAATACACCTGTTTACAGGTATAACTCTAATTCTTTTAATTGATGCAGCAGGCGATATGGCTCTACCTCTCTTGCTTCTTTTCCTTATTTTTTATGTGACAGTCTCAATAGCCATTATCCTGGATAAGCTTCCACTTCCATTATCCATTTTTCTGTGCAGATGGGGAAGGCCTTCGAAACAGACTATACCGCTTAAAGGAACTATCCTACTCCTTTGTGGAATACTCCTCTCTTTTATACTATTCCCTGAAGAAATTATGTATGCTTCAATTGTAGTAGTCACATTCGGAGATTCGGTAGCAACCGCATTAGGGGTTCTGGTAGGCAAACATAAGCTTCCATACTCGAGAGAAAAAACTATAGAAGGAACAGTCTCAGGGATAGTAGCAGCCTTTTTAGTATCTTTACTTTTTGTGACCCCTGTTCAGGCTTTTGTTGGGGCTACAGGTGGGATGCTGCTGGAAAGCGTTATAGGTTTGCAGACAATCCGGGAATCTAACTCACAAACTGTCTTCAAGTTCTTTTTTAATGATAATTTTTTAATTCCTTTATTCTCAGGTTTACTTATGTTTATTGTAGGTTTATTCAGCAACTGAAGACTTTTCAGTAGCAGACAAATGTTTTATCTGGTACTTTTATATCAAGTGAATAAACCTCTGGTCGTATCATTATGCGGTTGATGTTTTCATGATTAATTTTCCAGTGCTAGAAATGCCTTATATATCGTGTATCAAGCAGCTATTAACCTTACTGAATTACAAAAAGGTATGATACGCCACTAATAGTATTTTGGAAATAACATCAACTAACTAATAGTGCATGACCAAGCCTCTATATCTTGGCAGTATTATTGAAAGATCTGCGTTCAGACAGATTCAGCGTTAGTTTTATATTATACAATTAGACTCTGAAATACATCCCAATTTATTTTCGTTTCATAACTCTGATCTTAGATAGCTTTCAAGAAGTTTTTCTAGATATGTGGTGAATTTATTTCCTGACGGAGTAGCTTTTCAGTATCGGTAGCTCCTTTGAATGGATTTTTTCTTCAATTCACCTGTTTTAAACCAAGCCCTCTATGAGGGCATAACTTTCAATAGATGCTAACCAAAAACCTTAGTTTGCAGACATGTTCAGTCTTTAATCCTAATAAAAATAAATAAGCTGCTAGATCTAAATAGTCATCTTCTACCAAACGTTTGAGTTGAATTCTTTTTTATATTATATTTTACATAATACTCAATGGTGGGTGGGCAACTAATTGGGAAAGGCAATAGCTACCTGAATCCAGGGAGGTGAACTTATATAAAGGAGTCTACGTCAGGTTGGAGTTCATAACTGGTGGGGAGGTTATCCTACGAGAGAGACGACCTTGTAAAGTTTGCCAAAGGTAAGCAGGCAAGCAATGACGTTCTGGACCTTCTGAGGGGATACCTGAAATAGAGTATAACACCCTGATGACGTTCCCGGAGAAATCAAACGCCTGGAAAGCGAACGCCATCAAACCACCAAAACCAAATGAGTACTGATTTGCCGAACAGGGATTTTAGGATAGATGCAATCTAGGTCCAGATAGTACAGAAAGTATGAGATAGTACAGAAAGTATGAGTTACCCATTCAAAAGGTAAACTCTCGAACATTATACAGTCGATATGGCTGAATACAACTGAGAGTTCGGTAATTGAGATTTGGTAACTGAGTGTTTAAAGAAGGCTTTTTAGAGAGTCTGTAGATTGCCGGAAAGTGTATCGTACTGACCATGTCAGAAAGGAACCAAGAAAACACATAGAACATATAAACCATGGGGGAAATTTATGCAAACAAGTCCAATTGAAGTTCAAAAAGCTCTGAAGGATATCGATTATCCTGTAAAAAAGCAGGATCTAATTGCACACGCCAAAAAACATAATGCCAGTAATGAAGTAATGCAGGTCCTTGAAAGTCTTCCAGACAAGGAGTACACCAACGCTGCCGATGTCAGCAAGGAATTCTCTGGAAAGTAAAATCATAAAGTAAAGAATTCGAGAGCAAATAAAAATAATATGGGGGGTAAACTTATGAGAACAAGTATGGCTGATGTTGAACATGCACTGAAAGGTATTGATTTTCCTAAAAGCAAGAATGAAATTGTTAGTTATGCTCAGCAACAAAATGCTAATAACGAAATAATTTCTGACTTGCAGCAACTTCCAGATAGGACATATAACAACGCTGCCGATGTTGCTCAGGAGTTTAGCGGAAAGCGCTTTAGTGGAGAATCAAAATAAGTAATAAGATAATGAAAAAGCTGAAGACATTGACAGCAATTTAAACTTATTGGAGTAAAGGGGGAAATTTTATTCACACAAGCCCTATTGAAGTTCAGAAAGCTCTAAAGAACATGGATTATCCTGCAAAGAAGGAAGATCTTGTTAAGCATGCCAAGGACCGTCACGCTAGCGATGAAGTAATGCAGGACATTAATGAGCTTCCGGACAAGGATTATACAAACGCTGCCGATGTCAGCAAAGAGTTTAAAGGAGACTAAGCTGAACAAAAAGGGGATTTAGGCAACCAGTCCAATTGAAGTTCAAAAAGCTCTGAAGATATCGATTATCCTGTAAAAAAGCAGGGCTTTATTAAGCACGTTAAAATGCATAAGCTATCAGTGAGGTAATTGAGGCTCTCGAAGATCTTCCGAAAAGGAGTAACATAAATGTTTCAGATGTCAGTAAAGAGTTTGAAGGAAAACAACCATACTTTAGAGCCAGCAAAGCAATAAATGGGGAGCAAGTAAATGAGCTCCCCCTTGATCCAAATAAAAAAGGAGGCTGATGTACCTCCTTTCTTTCTCCTGAATTTAATCTCTGATCAGTGTCTCCGGGCAATTTCTGTGGCAGTCGCAGTGCTAAAAATTTAGCAAAGATGATACGCTAATGTAAGTATTTATAAGCTACCACAAAGTAAGCCAAATCAAAAAACTTTTGTGAAAAACAGACTAATGCGAAATAGAGTAATACTACAAATTTTTATTCGATCTTCTTCTTCTTATTACTATTACTACTATTACTATTACTATTAATTACTATTTCTTCTGGAAACCCTACATTATTAACCGTATCCAATGGAACAAATATTGATAATGTCAGGAAAACTCCATAAACAATCGAAATTAATTAATCGAAATCAATTGCGAAGCTCCAGTTCAAAAGACAAGAAATTGTTAAAGCTTAATAAAGCCTAATGCAGTAAAAATAAATATCATCATACCAGATATTAACTATTCAATTAGTTCATCGAGATCCCCAGACAATAACATGTCCATAAATGAGGTTCTTTTTGAATTATTTGATAAATCTCTTTGCATGGATTTTTACTAAAAATTAGATGGGGGAAAATCATAATGGAAAGAAGAAATTCCCAGAGTAAGGATCGGGGTTCCAGCAGGGAACGCGGCTACGGTAGAGGGCCACAAACGATGTACAAGGCAAAGTGCTCAGATTGTGGCGAAGAAACAGAGGTGCCTTTCAAACCGGATCCTGACAGGCCGGTCTACTGTAGGGAGTGTTACGCAAAGCGCAAACCTAAAAGGTATTAATATATTCGGCATCAAGCCTTGCTGTTTCATTCTAATTGATAATCTTTTACTGATTTGCTGAGGTTATTATTCTTACCTTAACTCATCTCCTTTCTATTTTTTCTTATTTTTTATTAAAGAGCTTTATTCCTGTTCCTGTATCTCTAGTTGTCTTTCAAATTGCGTTATGTCCAGCAAAACTTGAAAGAGTGAGTTCCTTCCTATATCCTTTACATCAATTTCTACGGGTTGAGCTAACGTATCCTTAACGGTTCTCCAGTCGTCTCTAAAGACATCAACAATCTCCCATGGGCCTGTAGAGCTATCTTTAACCCTATCACGGGCAAGTTGCAGAAGCAGGTGTTTTTTTTCAGTCAAAGTGAGATTTTCTATTCCTTTGACTTCTAACTCACTTACAGTAGCTTCACCCATTTTGGATCGAACTACCATTGGCTCTCCTGGCTCATCTTTTATTTCGTTTGTTACTTTTCTTTCCATCAATTCAACCCCTTCTCTGTTTTCAGCCCGGCTGCTTATCGATAATCAGAGCACAGCTGTGAAGGTTCTTGGATCCAGATGAATATTTTTCTGGCAATAACTGCATCTTGTCTCAAGATTTGTCCCTGCAAGAATAGCTCTCTCTACTTCTTCCTGAGGTGAGATGTACTGCGTCATTTCCTCTCCGCAATAAGGGCACTTTATCTTCAGCCAGTCAAGCCTGGTCATTTCTCTAAGATTCTGTATTAATTTTCCCAGAGCATCCTCATAAGCCTCAGGAGAAAAGACAATTGGCTGAAGGTGGTGTATCAGGATTGGTAATTCAACTCCTGCTTCTACCAGCGGAATTATAAGCTGGTCGGCTCCGACTGCAAGGCCAATCTCCTGATTTACTTCCGGAGACCCTGCACCTTTCTGCGTGAGGATCGGGATAAAACAATCTGACTGACGAATGCCAAAACTTATTCTTTCACCCAGGGAAAGGATTCGAGCTTTCCTGTACAGGGCTGAGAAACTTTCCAGCTCCACGGCCCAAAGAGTTCTGGCAAGTTCCTGAGCAAGTGGCTCGTCCTGCTCGCAGTGGGCTATGTAAATTTTTGAGATCATAGATGGTGTTTTTAACCTGCAGTTATTCTATTTTTTTTGGTTTCTTGTCGTGCTCAATTTCCGGCTCTGGATGAGGTATCGGCTCAGGTGGAGGAACTGGTTCAGGCTCAGGTTCAGGTATCGGTTCAGGCTGGAAAGATGGTTCTTTGTCTTCTCGTGGCAAAAATGACCCCTCCTTTACTGAATAATTACGATTTTCACGGTAATCTCAGAATAATCTGGATTTTCAATGATTATTTTGCTTCTTAGCGATTATTTAACTTCTTGAAAACGATTTGGCTTTTCAGATTTACCTTGTTATGGATTTTAACTGCTAGAATTGTTCTGTCTGAAATAAGTTTTAAGTTTTTAAGAATCTGATCTTAGTAACTACCGTTAATCTGAGATAGTGACATGTTTTAGTTATTTAACGAATGCTTATGGTTCTGCCTTGCTGAAACCTGATTGGTCAGTCAGAAGCTAGCATCACGCTTGTAGATTTAATTACTGCGTATACCTCACTCCCTTCTTTCAAATCCATATTTTCGGCCGAGTTTTTTGTGATTATGGAAGTAATTTCCATACCACATGGAAGTTCAACAACTACTTCGGAGTTAACTGATCCGTGCACTATTCTTTTCACCCTGCCTTTCAGCACATTGCGTGCGCTTATTTTCACTCTTATTCCCCAAATGCAGGTATTTATCTTGTTATCAATAAGGTTAGCCTTGTAAATTATAGAAGCATAGGAATCTGGTTTTCTGAACTCAAATCAGATATTATAAATTTTAATTTATATGTCTCATTCCTGTTTCCGATAACTGTAAATCAAATCGAAGTTTTAAGTCTGACCTTCGATCTTGCCAATGACGCTTCTTGCATGTGGGCCTGGGTCTATGGATAGTAAATACCTGTCGTTTTTAAGCGATGTGAATTCAGCAACCTTTGATAATGAGCAGCTTATCCTCTATTCTGAAGACGCAGATAAGAGGATGTTCTTTAAGAATGGGGCCGGGCTGAACAGAATGTTTGGCCGAAAACTCTTATTCGAGAGCTTCATTGCCAGTTATATGGCTCTCCATTATTGAGCTTCATCTCCAATTGTATAGTTCTCTATCATTGATTTTTTTCTTTTCCTCAATAGGAACTAATATTAAATGAAAATAATAAAATAATTTATATAAAAACAAAAGATTATACCATATAAATGGTTATTTAACAGGATGTCTCTGGTTGATGACGTAAAACTATCAACAATGGCTGCAGCCTGCACATTAGTACTTATAATTGTACCAGAAAATATAATTCACAGTCAACTTGATTTTGCGTCGAAATATTCTCCTATATGGATTTTTATATTTTACCTATTCTTGAAAAATGAAACAAAAAATAATATTTTACCCTGGTACTTTTTAATGATTTATGCAACTGCTGGAATTCTGATCCTTGAAGCAGTAAATCCCTTCAATAGTACGACATAACTACCAAGGATGCCATTATTGATTATCGTATTTATCCGAAAAGTTATCTATTAACCGTTTTTTGCTTATTCTTTACACCGAGTCCAACAACTTTAAAAGCAATGTCTCTTATGAACATGTGAACTTTAATGTCGAAAGATCAGGGTTTACAATTCCCTGGTTTACTTCCGAGATTCGGGTTGATTTTCCAGGCTTTTAAACTTAGAAGCTTTGTGAGAGATTGAAATGGAACTTGATGAAGTTATAATCACACGGGCAATTTTTGATGAGTATTCTAAAACCTTCCTTGACTACACGGAAATTGATGTGGCACTCATAGGAGGAGGGCCTGCAAACCTGGTGGCTGCAAAATATCTTGCAGAGGCAGGAGCAAAGGTCGCTATTTACGAACAGAAGCTGTCGCTCGGGGGAGGTATGTGGGCTGGAGGCATGATGTTCCCGCGCATAGTTGTTCAAGAAGAGGCCTGCCGCATCCTTGATGATTTCGGGATAAGGTATAAAGAGTACCAACCCGGGTACTATGTGGCAAATTCCGTAGAGTCCGTCGGGAAGCTGATTGCAGGGGCAACTTCAGCCGGGGCTGAGGTTTTCAACCTTGTGAGCTTTGAGGATGTCATGATCAGGGAAAACGATAGAGTTACCGGGATCGTCATCAACTGGGGTCCTGTCACAGCACAGCATTTGCATGTTGATCCTCTTATGATCCGCACAAAACTCGTAATTGACGGGACAGGGCATGATGCGGTTGTATGCAATACGATTCTCAAAAAGATTCCCAATGCAAAGATCGGAAAACTCGGAAAGCTCGGAGAAAAACCAATGTGGTCAGAGGTTGGCGAGCGCCTGGCTGTTGATGCAACCCAGGAAATCTACCCTGGCCTGATCGTTGCGGGCATGGCTGCAAATGCCGCAACCTGCGCCCCTAGAATGGGTCCAGTCTTCGGAGGCATGCTTCTCTCGGGAGAAAAGGCTGCAAAACTTGCTCTTGAAAAGCTTAAAGAACTATGATTCCTATCCAGAAAGGACTTTTAGCCAAATTTTTCCCATTCCAAGAGCCGGAAAACAGAAGCTCTTCTTTTACTTAGGAGGGGCTCCTGCTATTTCCGGCAAAAACTTTATATAAAAAAACTCCTTCTATAGGTTGCTTCAATCTGAAGTACCAGACCCCTGTGGCCGGGGTAGGGTAGAGGTCCATCCTGTGGCCCTGTGGAGGCTACGACCCGAGTTCGATTCTCGGTCCCGGCCCTAATTATTTTTATATCTTTTTCTTACCTTTTAACTAGTATTTTTGATTCTGTGTATATAATTTCTTTACCCCCTCACTTACCCCTCTTGCATAGATGCCCTTCACTATTTTTAACACACATTTATAATATGGACTAATTATCTAAAAAACTTAAGATCCATAACTGTACTGGTAGAAAAGGATAGGGACGGGCGTGAAATCTCGATATTACTTACAATTTATCCGTAATTTACCTGCAATTTATCTAGAATTTACCTACAATTACCCAACAGTTTATCTAAAATCTACCTGAATTTACCTGTAATTTATATCTAACTGTAGTATACTTTCGATTATCAAGCAAATGGAAACAAGAATTGACATGAAAGCACTTATTATAGATGGCTATGTGGATGAACCTGCCTGTCTTGGGGTTCCTCCTTACTTTTCTCCCTACCCACGTTATATAGCAGGCGCTCTCAGAGAACGCGGACTCTCCGAAAAGGATATTCATTACCTGACCATTGACACTCTGCGCGAAAACCCTCCCGGAGCAAGGGAATTTATAGGAAAAACAGACCTTGTTATCATTATAGCAGGCATGACCGTGCCAGGTAAATATCTTCAGGCTTCTCCAATCACACTAGGGGAAATTGAGACAATCTTCCGGACTGCACACGGGGTAAAAGTAATAGGCGGTCCTATCAGGCTCGGCTTCAGCAGCGAAGGTGGAAGGGCTGCAAAAGGTACTGAAGGCGGAATAAACTTTGAAAGCGCCGTACTTGCCAGAATGGATCTCGAAGCTTTTGTTTATGATCTTTTTAAGGATGACATTACCGGACATTCTCCTGTAAAGCTCAGAAATCCCGAGGCTGTAGAGCACCGCTTCAGGACCACAGCCGAAATCGGACGCTGGGGGCCCAAAGGGGCTTTTTTGATCAGGCAACACCCTGATTATCCTTACTGCATGTGCGAGCTTGAGACCTACAGAGGTTGCGGCAGACAGGTTCACTGCTCCTTTTGTACAGAACCTTTTTACGGGTCTTCCGATTATCGCCCAATAGAAGATTTAATTTCCGAGACATCCTCCCTTTACTCCCACGGAGCCCGCTATTTCAGGATTGGTAGGCAGCCTGATCTTTTTTCCTATCGCGGCAAGGATACTGGAGGGCCTGTCCCCAAGCCCAATCCAGAGGCCATTGAAAGGCTATACAGAGGAATCCGAAACTCAGCTCCAGAGCTGTCTGTGCTTCATATGGACAATGCAAACCCTATTACTCTCGCAACTTATCCTGAAGAGTCTGAGCAGATCCTGAAGACGATAATTAAGTATCATACCGCAGGAGACGTGGCGGCTTTTGGAATGGAAAGTGCTGACAGGGCAGTAATTGAGGCTAATTTCCTGAAAGCAACTCCTGAGGAGGTCTTTGAGGCGATTAAACTTGTGAACAGGCTTGGGGCTGTTCGAGGAGCAAACGGGCTTCCCGAAATTCTTCCGGGCATCAATTTTGTGCATGGGCTGATGGGCGAGTCCAAGAAAACCTTCCAGCTTAACTACGACTTTCTTCAGCATGTGCTAGATTCGGGATTGCTCCTGCGTAGGATCAATGTTCGTCAGGTCATGGCTTTTCCGGGGACCCCGATGTATGGGAGAGATGAAGCCACAAGGAAGCACAAGAAACTTTTTTTGGATTATAAGGAACGGGTAAGGAAGAATATTGATCTGCCAATGTTGCGGCGTGTTGTACCCGAAGGTACTATACTCAGGAATGTAATGTGTGAAGTTCACGAAAAAGGAGTTACTTTTGGTCGGCAGCTTGGTTCATATCCTCTGCTTGTTGGAATTCCTGCTTCTCTGACTTTGAGGAAATTTACTGACATTACGGTCACAGGGCATGGAATGCGCTCGATTACCGGCATACCTTACCCTCTGCCTATCAACAACGCTTCTCCCAATCTCATCAGGGAACTTCCTGGACTTGGCAGGAAAGCTGCTGATTCAATAATCGCCGGAACTCCCTATACAGGCAGAGAAGATTTTCTCAAGCGTGTAAGTGAAGGGGATAAGTTGCTCCGGTTTATTGAGATCTAATACTTTTTAAATTTCAGTTTTTCAGTTTCGATATCTTGGCCCAGTTACTAGATTCATAGAGTTGGATTCATGCTGTCTGATGCCAGAAATTGATGATTAGCAGCCTTTAAACTTTTCTGGCTCAGAATTTACCGTAGTCTCAGGCGGTTGTTTAAAGGGCTCTTCTATATTCATAATTTTTTAATAGAGCCCTCTTTCTTTTACACAAACACCTATTTATCCAATCGAGAATTATTTTTACTTGGGGATTTTTGGAGGGAATTTTGTTGAGCAAGAGCACGGAGAATTTATATAGGGCAAAGATTGCTTTTCAACTCAGTTTCATTGTCTGGGTCATGCTTGTGATTCTCATTTTCTATGCTACGTTTGAGGCAACGACCAAAATGTACGGCACTTTTTTTCTGCTGCTTGTAGTTGTTATATTCACTCCTTTTCTGCCGGATGGGGCAGGTTATGAGGAAGGGTAAGCCGAAGTAAATAGGTGAATCTGGACTTTTCTATCAGTACAACTGTTAGTGACGGTAATTTTCAAAATTTTACTTTTCTATAAAAAATTCTCTTTATTGCCTCAGCCGTAAATATGTAAAGTCCTATTATGGCTCCAACAATTAATATAACCTTCAAAGGCAGGGGTTTGAAGCCAAAGAGTGCTGCAAAAGGAGTTAGCGGGAAGCAAAGAGTAAGGACTAAAATGAGCATAGTGGCCACCAGTAGATATTTTCCAGGTTTGCTTTTGAAGAAAGGTTTTCGACTCCTGATTACCAGGACTATCATTGATGCCGAAATAACAGATTCTATAAACCAGCCGGTTCTGAATTGTTCTATCATACCCGGTAGCAGGAGAATCAGAATACCGAATGTCAGGTAGTCGAAAACCGAACTGGTAAAGCCAAATACCATCATAAACTTACGGATGAAATTTATATTCCAGCGATGTGGCTCTTCAATCAGTTCTTTATCAACGGTATCAGTGGCTATTGTCATTTCTGGAAAATCAGTCAATAAATTAGTTAGCAAGATCTGTGTGGGCAGCAGGGGAAGAAAAGGAAGGAAAAGGGATGCTCCTGCCATGCTGAACATATTCCCAAAGTTGGCACTGGTAGCCATGAAGACATACTTCAGGGTATTGGCAAAGGTTTTTCGTCCGCCTTTGACACCTTCTACAAGGGCATCCAGGCTCTTTTCCATCAGCACAATATCTGCAGCTTCTTTGGCGACATCTGCGGCACTATCAACTGAAATTCCTACATCGGCTGCATGAAGAGCCGATGCATCATTTATACCATCTCCCATATACCCAACAACGTTTCCTCTCTTCTTAAGTGCAAGAATAATATGTTCTTTCTGATTTGGCTCTACTTCAGCAAAGATGTCAATATCATTTACTTTTCTTACAAGGGCCTCACTTGTCATTTGATAAATTTCGCTTCCGGTTAGAATTCTTGAGGCTTTAAATCCTACTTCCTTACTAATACTGGCAGCCACAAGTTTGTTATCTCCGGTAATAATTTTCAGGGAAATTCCAAGTTGTTCCATGTTTTCTATCGTTTTTGCAATGTCTGGCTTCAGCGGGTCAAAAAACAAGAGAAATCCGAGAAAGGTCATTCCATCTTCCTGCTCTTTTTCGATTTTAGTCTGCTTGTCCATGTCCCTGTATGCAACTCCAAGTGTTCGAAACTCTTTTTCGCTGAACTCCTTGTATTGCTGCTCGATTTTGTCCTTGACCTCTGAAATTTTCACAGTTTTTCCAGGCTCTATTTCTGCTAAGGTGCAGACCTCAAGAATACTCGAGAGGGCACCTTTAGTGATCATCAGGCTATTCTCGTTTTTTGAGACAAGAACGCTTAATCGCTTACGCATAAAATCGTAAGGGACCTCGTCCAGCCTTTTATATTCTCCTACATCGAATTTATTATGTGCTAGGATCGCCCGGTCGATAGGGTTTTTAAAACCTTTCTGGTGATAGGCATTGAGACTGGCGTAAAGAAGGATTTTTTCACTCTGGCCTCCTTTCACATCCCGGATAGAATGAAGTTGAAGTTCTCCTTCGGTCAGAGTGCCAGTCTTGTCGGAACACAGTAAATTCATGCTGCCGAGATTCTCAATAGAGGCCAGCCTCTTGACAATGACTTTATTTTGCGCCATCTCTCTTGCGCCGTGAGAAAGGTTAACACTTATAATTGCTGGTAAAAGTTGCGGTGTAAGTCCGACTGCAAGCGCAAGAGAGAAAAGGAAAGAATCCAGAATCGGGCGCTGAAAATAAACATTGATTGCAAAGATGGAAATAACCATCAGCATAGTAACTTCCAGCAGGAAATGGCCGAACTTTGCAATACCTCTTTCAAACTCCGTTTCTGGAGCACTGGTTTTTAACTCTTCCGATATTTTTCCGAACTCAGTTTTTTTCCCTGTAGCTACTGCAAGTGCTTTTCCACTTCCGCTTTCCACACTGGTTCCCATCCAGAGCGAGTTTGTACGCTGTGCAAGAGGGGTTTCTGCGTTCAGGGTTTTTGTTGATTTTTCCACTGGGTAGGTCTCTCCGGTGAGGGTAGCTTCATTGACAAAAAGTCCCTTTGATTCCAGAATCAGGCAATCTGCAGGAACTATATCGCCTGCACCAAAGATTATTACGTCTCCAGGTACTATTTGTTCTATAGGAATTTCCTTTCCTTTACCATCCCTTAATACTGTTGCCTTCACCTCGACTGCACTGAGCAATTTTTCAAAGGCATCTGCAGCTCCTTTCTCCTGCCAGAATCCAAGTAAACTGCTAATCAGGATGATGGTTACAATAATTACAGTATCTGTAGTATCACCAAGAAAGAAAGATAGTCCTGCTGCAAAAAGTAAAATAAGAATAATCGGACTCTTAAATTGGGAAAGTAAGATTGTAAGGGTATCTGAACTTTTTTTTGGTTTAAGGAGATTGGCACCATATTTTTTAAGGCGTTCATTACTTTCTGAGCTACTAAGACCTTCAGCTGTTGTTTGAAGCCTCTGTATCATTTCCGGCACAGGAACGCTCCAAAATTCAGAATTACTCTGTTCTTCCGTCAACAGACTCTCTCCTTCTTGCCTGTCTATCTTTTTTCTCAAGCCTCCGTAACCCTCAGGAGTGTAGTAAGTTCTTCCCCTTCCCTTCCAATGGTTGAAAGTTCTCTCAAAATTTCCGACTTCTCAAGATATTTCTCTGTCCTCATCCCTTCTGGTTCTTCGATCTTGATGGTAATTTCCCCTTCAGTATATCCTTTTTCAAGGCATTCCGTTACCAGTTTTCCGTATATTGAAGCAATCAGTTTCAGGCAATCAAAAACCCTGTTTTCTTCAATGACGTTTTTTCCGTCAAGCATGATACGCCTGAGACTCTTCGATCCCATGAATTCAGTGAAGAACCCCCTTAACTTTATTATGAAAGCATTGACTGAATCGCTATTTAAGGCGGCATTCAGTTCTTCATCTCGCGTTATTTCATAATCCCTGTGCATAATAAGGAAGGCTTTCTCATCCGAAGAAATTATGAACCTGTTTTCCGCATCTTTGTCTTCGAGCACAGCTCTAAGGTTGTTTCCCTCATATTCGATATTCGTGATATGAAAATCAGATACATCGAGTCTCTTTACTTTCTTTTCTCTGGATAAAATTCCACTCTTTGACCATAGCGGCAAAGTTAGGTTTTGCAGGTCTTTTACCTTCAGGGTGTCCTGTGTAAACATGAGTTCAAATTCATACTGCAGGTTGTCAATAAAACTAATCTCTTTTCCCCTCAGCTTTTTATCCTCTATGAATGCATAATACGTATTTTGAGCTCCATAAATACTGTCTTCAAAAAAAAGACTAAGGGTTGAGAGTATCCTTGTGTCAAGTTGCTGCAGTTCCATGAGATCCAATTTATTCTCCTTGTCGAGATCTGAAAGTTTTTCGTTTTTCTTTGTCAGCGCCACGCTTGAGGACGCCTCAAGTGTTCTTTCTTTGACCTCAAGAATTTCAGCTGCATCTACTCCGGCCGCGCGGGTTTCAATACAATCTCTTATTTCCTTCTCAAATAGGTCTATTTCTTGAATCTTTTTTTCGAAGATTGCACGCCTTTCTTGATTTTCATTTTTTATCACGATAGCTGATTTTTCCAGAGGTATGATTTCTTTTGAAATCGCTATGAAATTCTGCATATCTTGAATAAAGTCTCTCTGAACTGGAAACTCAGTAGAATTCTGGAATGTATATCGAATTTTAAACCCCCCATTCCTTCCGCATAAAAAGTGTTTTTATTAAATTATGTTTTTTCAACATTTTAAGTTTATCAGCTTAGGTTTTGAAAATGGTAATGTGGTTTTCTTTCAAGAGTTTCTTAATCTCAAGATTTTAAATATCTCAAAAATCTTTTTCAAAACAAAACCTTTTACTCTTTAAATCTTCTACTTTTAGGATCTAATATCTTTTATTTTTCTACTATGCCTTAAATAGATCTAGATTTCTCAACTCCAATAATCCAAACAACTTTTATCAAAATATACCCCATTCTTTTTTAGTACAGAATAAATAAACTTATTCTATACTGTCAGAAAGATTTATATCAGTTATAGTGCAATCTTAGCTATATTATCATTCTAAGATAATATACAGAGATGTGTACTCTGCATTAAATCAAACGCTTACAGTCGGTGGAAATTTAGCTCACAACAAATCCCCACCTTTTGATAACAGGTACATATCTCACGCTCAGAGCTGTTTAGTCAGCACTGACACAAAACGGATTATCAACCTCCCTGAGCAGCAAAAACCAGTGAGGTTAATACTTGCCGCATCAGGATTAATGTTACCCCACTTCTACCAAACACGATTTCGGAGAAGCGTTGGGTTTCTTGTCAACCGAACAGATAATATCAATATCAATCTAATTATATAGAGGGGGTTGGGTTGAAAAATAGGGGTAAATTATAATCTACAGTTGTCAAACAGTGTTAATTTATTTTCCAACTGGGGCTCATAACCTTCTGATATATTCATACTGTTTGTCAGAATTATTTTGATAGCTGGGATCTGCTATATCTTCCAACTATATAATATTATTAACAAAGATTTATTCGATATCTAAACTGGAAGAATATTGGATATTTGCGGAATCTAGGTGTAAATATGAAACAAAGATTGATACTATTTAGTGCACTGCTAATTATGTCCCTTTTACTAGGGGTAGCAAGTGCAGCTGAAGAAGATACAGACATTAATGTCACATACAGTAAAACCAATGTTATACCGGGAGATGTTGTAACCATCACCGCTGATTTCAATACATCTGTTGATCACGCCAACATATCGATTACTAACGATATGAGTTCATCTAATGAGTCGATGGATTCACTGGATACTGATGATAATTCCTTTATTTTTAACTATACTGTTCCAGTGGAGATAATAAGTGACCCTATGGATGTAGACATATCTGCATTTGATGTAAACAACACTCTGCTGCTGAATGGCGAACCTGCAAAAGACATTGAAGCACTTGCGTTTAATGTTAGTGGTGACTATTTAAGCATTGATATCGCACTCAACAGAACTGGTACTTTTAGGCCAGGAGACATTGTAAATATCATAGCCAATTTCAGTAGGCCTGTAGATCATGCCAATATATCAATTGGCACTGGCTTACCCGGAGTTAGTAATGTAAAATTAGTAGGCGCTGATTCAGTGACTGATGTTCCGATGGATAAAGTAGATGGTGACACCTTTGCTTATAACTATCCGATTCCAGCGGATGCAAATGGTCCGTTGGATATAGGCGTATCTGGCTTTGACGATTTGGGTAATCTGCTAGGCGATGGATCTTTCCCTGGTGAAATTGGAGTTGGTGATCCATACATAACGGTAATTAGCCCTAACTCCGAGTTTGCCAACGAAAAATGTGTCAAATTCAATTTCACTGCATACGATTCTGGATACGGTCAAACTGGAGGTGAAGTTACTTACACATTCTATCTCGATGGTATCGCAAAGAATAACGGGGTTATAACCTCTGGCTCATATAAAAAACTTGAGTTTGAGCTGGCTGACGGTTCTCACACATGGGAAGTTAAAACCAGGGATAATTACGGAAGCGTACACACGACCGGCTCTCGTGTTTTGTACGTGGACACTAAATGTCCCAGTGTAAAACTTGTTTCCCCTCTAGATTGCTCCAAAGAGGTAATAAATGACGCAACTGAGTTCAACTTCACCTGTGAGGATGCTTTAGCTGCTCAATATACTAACCTTGGCCTGACATATACACTGTACATAGATGGACAAGTTGCTAAGCGTTACGGAGGTTACGGAAATAATATTACTGGAACTGCAAGTTCCGGGGTGCCTGTGACCGAGGAAGTTCAACTTACTGATGGTGCTCACAACTGGTCGGTTTCAGTTCAGGATGGAGCCGGAAACAGCGCTAATAGTGAAGTCAGGAAATTCTATGTAGACCTTAACGGGCTTACAGTGAACATCGATACTCCTGATGGAGGATACGTTTCTGCTAACCCGACGTTCAACTTCACTGTTACAGGAAATACAGGAGATAACGGAGGATCATGGCCACCTTTCGAGATCGGGAATGAATCAGGGATACCAGGAGCAGGACTACCTTTTACCTATAAACTTCTCGTTGACGGTAAAGAAATAGCGGCAAGTTGCAACTGCGACTGCGACTGTAAAGGAGGATATAGCGGTCACGAAGGAGAAAATGGCTGCGTGAAATGTACTGAAGGAAAGTGCGACGGGAGTTGCTTCGTCGTCGGTAAAGACATCTATTCCATAAAAGCTTCGGTACCAGATGGAATTAACAAAAACTGGACAGTAGCTGTCACCGACAGTACAACCGGCAAAACCTACCAGCCTTCTGTGAAGTATTTCTCCGTTGACAGTGTTGCCCCGGCTTGTGTAGCAAACCTGAAAGTTGAAGATACGCCGGGTGAAACTAACTGGACTGACCTGAACAATTCTCCTGGATTATACGTTAGCTGGAATGCAAGCACCGATAAAGATCTTGATTCTAAGCCTTACGGCGTCTTCATTAGCACCTCTAAGCCAAGCTGTATTGAGGATATGGAACAAGTAACCTCTACGTCCGATACGAGTTTGACCATTAAGGACTACGTCGGAAAGCCCCTTATTTATGGCAAGGACTACTGGGTAGCTGTAATTGCTCGCGATAACGCTTCCAACTACGACAAATCCTTTTCCATGTGCGGTCCGGTTCGGACATACGAAGACATGAATATCACGCTTGATGATGGATGGAACCTGAAATCCGTGCCGAAGAGACTCGCTGCTTCATACGACTGTTCGGAATCGGTCTTTGGTGAAGACAGCACAGTTCTCTACTGGGATGGCTCATGTTGGCAATTCCCTGAAACTATCGAGCCATGCAAGGGTTACTGGGTTTATACCAATGAGTCTTGCACGTACAACGTCAAACTTAAGGGAATGTCTTCTGACAGCGGTAAACCTGATGTGCCCGCTTCTCTAACTCTCTGTCCCGGATGGCACATGATAGGACACACCTCTGCATATGCTGCACCTTGGAACATGACTCTGGCTTCTCTCAGTGATAGTGGCAAGGTCTTCAATGGTCTTATCAATATAAACAGTTACAAGTTCTCCAACCTCATAACCTATGGCGGTAATGAAGGTTGGGGTGGCATAATTCCTGAGATGACAGATAGCATGAGCACTGGAGAGCTCCAGTACATGTATGGTACTGATTCTTTGCCAGTTGGAGCACTTCAGTCTGACAGCTATATGGTTCCTGGACAGGGCTACTGGATCTTCATCAAGAATGAAGGCACCTATGCATCCATCGAAAACGTGTACAACATGGATATACTCAAGAATGGTAGCGGTGGAACGGACAACGGCGGTTTTCCGGATAACTTTGATCCAAATGATCCGTCTACTTGGCCGGAAGGCTTTGATCTGAATGATCCGTCTACTTGGCCGGAGGGTTTTGATCCGTCTGCACAGGGCTAATTCCCAGAACAACTGACTTTTCAGCCTTTTCAGGCTGAATGGTTCTTTTTCTTTTTGTTGTTCACATATAATTGGAGGTCTACGATGAATAAAATATTGAAAAATGGCCTTTTAGGAATATCCATAACACTGCTGTTTTTCCTGGCCTTTTCCCAGGGATGTATGGCAACAGCGGATGTTCCTCCATCCCCCCCGATGCTTCCGATGACAGTAACAGGGATTGTTCTTATTGACGGCACGCCTGCTCCTGATGGGACTATTGTTGCAGCTTATCTTAACGGAACAGAGTTTCTCGCAAATACTTCCTCTGGAAATTACTATCTTTTGATTTCTGGGGCTGCCGCAGATAAAGGAAAACTGGTTACTTTTAAGGTAGATGGAAAGGATGCCACAAGCAGTGTTGCCTGGGAATCCGGAGTTATAGTTACTCTCGAGCTACCTGATGGTAAGGCAATCTATTCCGAAACTAATGAAGATAATTCAAATAGCAATTCAAATAGTAATTCAAATAGTAATTCAAAGAGTAGCACAGTTAGTAGCACAAATAGTAATTCAAATTTAAAAACAAGTTCAAAATCTTTGACAGATAATAAAGAACAGGGAGTTTCCGTAGAGAATTCCAAAGCCGATACTGTTGAAAGTTCAGTCCTTGAGCCGAATATGACGGCTTTGAAAAATTCAAGGGAGAATTCCGAAGATAAAGAGGCAGTAAAGTCAGAGGTGGCAGAACCATCCAAAAGTTCTCCTAAACCAGAAAGTGCTCCAGGTTTCCTTATTGCCTATGCGGTTTCAGGCATACTTCTGCTTGCTTTCGGATCCAATTTCGGGAGGGGATCTAGAAGGAATCCCTGAAGGACTTTTTGAAAAAAAGTCTGCATGATTAACGGTAAAATTTCAAGGTGACATGATGACGATCAAGGACAAACATTTAAAAGTTTTATCATGCCTGGTTATTCTACTACTGGGCATGTTATTTGTTCCGGCCGCATCTGCCAGCAGTTCTTCTTCAGATATTCCTCCTATCCCCAATGTGTTTAAAGGAAATCTGAAAGGAGATGCTGAACACGCGGGTCCCGGACTCGTAATCTCTGCATATATAGATTCAAAGCTTGTTGGCTCGAACACTCTTACAGAAGTTGGAGAGTACGAATTGGCAGTTAACGGTACCGGGCAAGATAACGGAAAAGCGATAACCTTCAAGCTAGGAGGTGTTGCATCTGAGCCTGTTTCCGTGACCTATAAACACGGAGATGTGCCAGTTAAACTTGACCTGACATTCAATGGAGACTTTATACCCCCTACTATAGAAACCTTATCTGCATTCCCTACATACATCCTTAATGATGGAAAGGATTTCTCGACTGTCAAGGCAAGGGTTGTAGATGACTCTGGAATCAAATCAGTTACTCTCGACCTTTCCCCCATATCTCAGGGCGTGGTTTCATTAAAGTCAGAGGGTGGAGATCTATATACCTATGATATAACCAGTACTGAAGCAGGTGAGTTCAAATTCCAATTCATGGCTGCGAATCCCTCAGGAAACAGTGTTGTGGATAAAGACAGAATTTCTATCACTATACTGAGAGAAAATCAACTCGCAACAACGTTTGGGGGCTCTGACGGGATCTTCTCTCCTGAGGAAATTGCGGTTCTTGTAAAGAATAATAACGTATCCAGCGGGGTTAAATATGCAGTTCTGGGCACATACTTTGCTGATGGGTGGGATCGGATATGAAACGGAATGGATTTAAATTTGTTCTTATACTGCTCCTGGCCCTGACTCTATATGCTACCCCGGCTTCTGCAGGTAGTGCACAAAGGACTTTACCTAATTCGGTAAGTCCCAATCAGGAGTTCCAGGTAGCAGTCAATGTAGCTGACTATGGTGCTGCCGGACAGGTAATTGAAAAGCTTCCTGCCGGCTTCACATTTGTTAGTTCTACCCTACCGGAAAGAGCTGTAACTAAAAATGGCAGTGAAGTTTCCTTCCTGCTCATGACTGAAAGGAGTTTTAGCTACACTCTGAAAGCTCCGGCAACAACCGGTACATACAAAATTGTAGGAATTTTAAGAGATATTAACAAAACTGAGTTCTCTGTCAGTCCTGCCGACTGTTCAATTACTGTGAGTCAATCTTCCAACGGTGGCTCAGGTGGCTCAGGCGGTTCAGGCCATTCGGGTGGCTCAGGCGGTTCAGGTGGCGGAGGCGGTGCTTCAGCCGAGCCCCAGAGCAATGTTGAAGTCAAAGAACTATCCAAGAAAACGGTCACCTCTGGAGAGCGTGTAAAATTCGAGTTCCCACAGGGTGTAACCTGCATAAGGTATGTGGAGTTTGATGCCAAAAAGAGTATGGGAAAAGTCACTACTATTGTCGAAATGCTGAAAGGCCAGTCCAAGCTGGTTTCGGGCCTGCCAGAAGGCTCTATTTATAAGAACGTGAACATCTGGGTAGGTTCAGGAGGAATCGCAAATTCCGATAACATCGCAAACGCAGTTGTCGGCTTCAGAGTCGAAAAGTCCTGGCTTGAGAAATGCGGAGCTGATGAATCGTCTGTAGCTCTCTGGAACTACAATAAAGCTTGGAGCAAACTTGAAACTAAAAAAGTTGGTGAAGACAGCACCTATGTCTTCTTCGAATCCAAAACTCCGGGTTTCGGACCATTCACAATCGTAGTACCCGGTGAGAGCATAAAAATCAAATCTCCCGATTCGACAACCTCCACTCCTAAAAACAATTCCAAATCGAATCCTGCAGATGATGCAGAAAAACCTGACAAGAGCTTTATCCCGGGTTTTGAGTCTGCAGTGACCATTGGAATCCTTGGAGCTGTGTACCAGATTATGAGAAGAAAGTAAAAAAGTACTAAATCTCAAAATAAATTTTAGTTTAAAGCAGCATTCAAAGCTGCTTATATTCCTTTTTTAACTCTGTTCTCCAGTATTCTCCTGTTTTCTCACATGCTGCTCTTTGGAAAACAGTAATTTTACCCGTTGTCATATTCTTACTTAAAAAGGGTTGTGACCACGCCGTCACGCTTATTTTGATCATATATTTGCTCTTTTGAGCGGCAGTAAAATGGTTTTCAGGGTGCCGAAAAACACAACTCTGCTGCCGAAAAAGATTCCATCCTCCCGAGACTGGACTCGGGTTGATAATAATACATCAGCCGGGATTCGAACCCGGGTTCGAGCGTTGGCAACGCCCGGTGATAACCACTACACTACTGATGTTCGAAGCTTACAGGATTCCCCTCCGTTTTATATTATATATTTTCTAGCTAATTAAGTTGACTCTAATTAAGTTGACTCTAATTAAGTTGACCCCTGATAGATTTTCGGGGAATGTGTTTTATAATATTTTATGTCTAGAGACACGTATACTTATTCTTCATTTTCTTAAAACTATCTTTTACTGAAAATTAAATTAGCTGTGGGAAAGAGTGTAAAAGAAGAAAACTTTGGTTAGCTCTAAAAAGATACATACCTTTTGCTTATATTCAATAACAGGAAGTATCCTTGAAAAAATCACCTTGTTAGTAGGTACATAAAAGTACAAACAAATTTCAATGAATTAAAAATAGGCTGTCCATCATTAGCGGTTGATGTTTTCATTATTGATTCTCTAGTGCTAGAAATGCCTTATTTTTCGTGTATCAAGCAGTTACTAACCTTACTGAATTGCAAAAAAGGTATGTTGCGCCACTAAAAATGTTTTGGAAATAACATCAACTAATTAATAGTACATGACCATTTGATTTTGGTTATTTGATTTTGGTTATATCTGAAAGTAGTTGACGTTTTCTGTTAAAATTGCATTTCTTGATTACAAACCACAAAATGGGGCACAGATGAGTGTAGATGGATTATCCACATGCATATGTGTTTATCTGCAATTTCAGTTAAAATGTAGGTTTTCTACAGAGCCATAATACTATAAGTTTTTATGTCATGAATACAAGAGGTTAAATAGTAATATGAAAGACAGCTTCAAACAAAAATCATCGATTCCTAATAAATATTTAATTTTGATTGCAGGCCTCGTTTGGATGTTTGCTGGAACAATGGTAATAGAGACTGGATTACCATATTTTATAAATCAAGGGAGATATACTTTTAGTGTTTTTTTAGCCGCTTCAGTATTTTCAGTGTTTTATTTTCTCATTTTCTCTAAATTAGTTGAAAAGCACACGACTCGAATAAGTAAAGATAATAGAAAGAAAATGTTTGTTATGGAATTTTTTGATAGAAAGTCATACCTGATTATGGTGGTAATGGTATTAGGTGGAATTACTATTCGAAAATTTAGTCTTTTGCCAGATTTTGACATAGGATTCTTTTATGTTGGGATTGGTTTGGCATTGTTCTCGTGTGGCATGAAGTTTGTATATAAATTTAAGAATTCGTCTTTGTGATTAAATAATCTTGAAGAGTTATCTATATGGCCTGTCTTAGTCTATATATGTCGATTACAAGCATTCTTACAAAACCTAAGGTAACTTGAAATTATAGTCTTAAAATTCGGTGCTTCCTATTTAATCATTTAGTATTTTTGAGACTCCTGTAGTTTTACAACTCTGTTAATTTCCATTTCTTATTATTAATTCTACACTTTTGTGCAGGTGTTCTCTTTTCCAAAACTCCATATTTCATGTAAAAACTCTTCGGTTATTGAATATGCAAAGTTTTATATTATCAAGCCAGTATAGACTGGCATCCTTCATGCTCTGGCAGCATGTGCTAATTTGATCTTTCAATTCAATCTTTTGATTTATTGAATTTTTGAGTGATGGATTTTGAGCGAGCTTGAGAAACTAATAAATCTTGCAAAAAACGCAGCCGAAAAAATCCGGAAACACAGCTTTGTACGTGTAGTCTCACATAATGATGCTGACGGGCTGACCTCAGCCGGGATAATGGCACAGGCCCTGCTGCGGGCAGGCATTTGTTTCCAGCTTTCGATAGCTGGAAGACTGGATGAAGCTGTGATTGAAGATGTGAACAAGAGCATCTCTAGGGATGAACTTGTTATTTTCTGCGATATGGGCAGCGGGCAACCTGAACTTATAGGTAAGGTGGCAGCCGATGTTATAGTGCTTGATCACCACCAGCCTGTAGGGCAATCTCCGGCAAAAGTAGTTGTAAACGCCCATCTGGTTGGAATCGATGGGGCAACTGACATCTCGGCTTCTGGCACCTGTTACCTGGTAGCTAGAGAACTATCAGCCAATAACGTTGACCTCTCAGGACTGGCCCTTGCAGGCGCAGTCGGAGACAAGCAGCTCTTTCACACGGCTAATGCCTTCATCTTGGAAGAAGCCTTAAAAGCAGGGATTGTGTCTATCCGAAAGGGACTCAAAGTGGGTGATGGAGATCTTGTAGACGTACTTTCATACAGTACCGAACCTTTCCTGGATATAACTGGTTATCCTGAAAAAGTTACAGAATTTTTGAACCAGCTAGGGCTTTCAGGAAAGATTGAAAACCTATCTGAGGAGGAAGTCTCAAGGCTTGCCAATGCTGTCGCCCTAAAACTTGTCAGGCAAGCAAGCCCGGAAGCTATTGAAGCTGTTATAGGAGAAGTTTTACTGCTAAACCAGGAGCTTGTAAGAAACGCTTACGATTTTATCTCTATTCTTAACACATGCGGAAAGCAGAAAATCTATGGGCTAGCTATTTCTCTCTGTCTCAAAGATCATGAGATTGTCAATGAAGCTCTCTCTTTTAAAAAAGAGCATGAGCAGAAGCTCACATTGGATGTCAGGGAAAATGTAGAAAGAATTCGCAAAGGTGAGAATCTATGGTACGTTATTACCGTTGATGCCCTTTCTACAGGGAGCCTTGCAAGCACGGTTGTCCGATACATTCATCCCGAACTTCCATTTATTTGCATAAATGAATCCGAAGGTATCCTTAAAGTCTCTGCAAGAGGCACTCGTGAACTTGTCTCAAAGGGCCTTGATCTTGCTTTTGCCCTGAGGGAAGCTGCAGGTGCAGTTGGTGGAAGAGGAGGCGGGCACAGTGTAGCTTCTGGGGCTGCAATCCCTCTTGGAAGTGCAGAGGAATTCCTGAGCATTGCAGATCGAATCATAGGTGACCAGCTCCAAAAGGACGGAACAAGAAATTAAAAGTGATAAAAATAAAAAGTTGGAAAAAAGATGGAATCTCTATGAAAATCACAGGTAAAATTGAATTTCCAGATCCCGACTCAAGAAGAAACGCTGTGAAAATCCTGCAAGCTCTTTCTCCAGATAACCTTAGAAGCATGGAAAGTGAAATCAGTAATGATAGAGTTGCTGTCCAGTTTCATTCTGAGAAAATAGGCTCTCTTCTTGCAACGGTTGATGATTTTCTCATGAATGTTAAAATTGGGGAAGGGATCGAAGAGGCTTTGGAAAAAGAAGATAAAGTACAGGAAAGTTAAATTTACCTACAAACTTTCTTTTTTCCCTTTATTTTTCCTTCTTTTTTCTTCTTTTTTATTTTCTTTGATTTTACCTATTTTTCTATTATTGAGTTTCTTCCTTTCTCTTTTCCTTTTTTTTCTCTTGTTTTTCCGTTTATTTTTGCTTTGTTTCTCTATTTACCTTCTATTTTTATCTCGGGAGTCATCATTCCCCTGAACCTTCCCGCCAAAGCTGTATTAGTTCTTTTAGCCTCTCATCCGTGAGTTCTGCTCCTGTTTCCGGGATTTGTAACCTATTGCAATATATATGGATAGCTTCCTGTAGCTCTTCAATGCTTATGTTTTCTCCCTCTTGAGAAGTAGGGCTATCCCAGGGGTTCCAGGTATGAACTGTCCAGTTCCAGCTCTGTATAACTTTTTCGTCTCCGATTCTGGCAATTGCTTTGACATTATAAGAGCCTGGTGAGCGGATAACCTCCGTGTATGAACTATTCTTAACGCGGAATTTGAAGCCCCTGCTTTCCTCATTCAGATACCAGCTTATATTGCAGGGATAGTTTGTACTGACACTAAACTCCTGCTTTTCTCCTTCATAGGTTATAACATTCCCTCTAGGGTTGACAGAATTAATTGAAAGGGGAGACACTTTTATATAACCATGTTTTGTCTCTGTGTCAGATCCTTTATTGTTAGTGATAGTTAGAGAAACGGTATAAATCCCATAAGACCCGTAGGTGTAGGTCGGATTCTGGGCTATTGAGTCAATTCTTCCGTCGCCGTCGAAATCCCATTTCCAGGAAAAGGCATTGCTGGAGAGGTCTGTGAACTGGACTGTAAGAGGATACACTCCTGATGTAATATTTGAAGAAAAGTCAGCTTCAGGAAGCTCATTACTTGTTGTAAAAGCTTTAATGCAAAGGTTTGCTTCCGAATTACTTGATATATCTTCCCACCTGACCCCATTAGGACTCACATAACTTTCTCCGGGATTGGCCTGGGCCTTGCTGCTATAACGGGCTATAGGCTCCTCAACTGCAAGAGGACCTAAAGCCGAGGGATTTGTGAATTTTATAACTATTGAAAATCTCTCTCCGGCATGTACTGGCACTGCCGAATTAAGTACATGTGTATGGTATCCTGGTAATGAGTATCGGCCACTTTCCTTTACAAAGTATCGCTGTCCTGAATTCACAGGCCCAGAAACGGGGTTTTTGTAGACATACAACTCATAAGCCGTATTAAGGTCTGTAGTGTAGAATCCTATGGCTTTAAGGGTTTCGTTCCTTTCCGAGGAGAAAACATTGCCTCCCCAGGCAACCAGGCTTCCTTCATATTGTTTTGATACTATCCATCCCAGAGGGTCATACTGGTAGACATGGTCGTAATTATCCTGACTTTCAGCTGTGAATGCGGCGTTTTCGTTGTATCCGAGTTTTGTGTCATAGTAGGAAATATAGCAGTACCCATCATCTCCCCAGGTATCACCCCAGCTATTTTTCACTATAAAAGCCCCGTTTCCGGGAGGAACCTGCGTAAAAGAATTCCTGTCAAAAGAATCATCCCATCCCACAATGGTTACGGCATGATTGACAGCTAGGTTCCCTGTATATCGATAAGCATAATTTCTTTGCTGATAATATCCAGGATTCCAGTACATTGTGGAGTACACAGCTCCATAGTTAAGAATTGCTTTCTTGAGAATTTCGTTACCCAGGGGTTCTGTCTTTTTAGGCAGGAAAAGTGCCTCTTGCACATGTTTCTGTACGGAAAGTCCTGTAGGTGAATAGGAAGAGGAATCACTATAAGGATCTTCGGATTCATTCACAGGTCCGCTCCAGCGGGAAAGATACGCTGTTGATATGAACGCATTGCCACCGTCTTCTGCAGTAAGATCAAAACCCTGAAAATAGCTTTTTGAGATAAGATTTTTCATATTGTTTTCAGAAAAATCATAGTTTTTTCCTTCTTTTCCCAGGATATAAGATTCAAGAGACGCAATACTTGAAAAAGCCCAGCAGCTTCCATCTTTTCCCTGGTTCTTTGCGGCTGTTACTTTTCCCTCTTTGCGCAGGTCATAAACAGCCGGAATGTCTGAACCTGAGGCTCCAAGCAAAGGTCTTCCTTCAGAGCTTGCGAGTCCCGACAGGTCTACAGGCGAGGGCTTATATCCTGTGCCTAAAAGCTGTCCGTAACTACTCACAAAAGAAAAAGTTTCAATTGATCCAGGCTGCTGGTCTTCCAGAAAGTCAGGGTTCATCGGGGCCGTTTCAATCATGGGTTCAGCCATGGATTCAGCGGAAAATGTGCAGTTCTGTACTATTTCAGGGTCTTCGGCACTTCCTGCAGCAAAACCCGGGCTTCCCGGCAGGCACAAAATCAAAACCATAAAAATAAGCAGAAAAGATTTTAATTTTTTAAGTAGGGAGAATTTTGTTCTTTTCAAGATCTTTGGCCTCGGCGAGATCGTCTCCTGGCGAGCCTGTATATGCTTTTTTGGAGCTTGCCGGGATGTAAATCTTTATCATTGGATATAATTCTTTATCATTATTTTATAACTGAATTATAGGACTATTTATGAAATTTGTCTATAAGTCTTTTTCCAACATATTATAATTTTTTACCTCGAAACCAAACTTTTTCTCCTATGAGCGATTTAAAAACACTAAATTTGGACCAAAGATTTACAAAATAAACTCTAAATTTTTTTAATACGATAAATTACTGAATATAAAAAAGGTTGTAAGTAGTACTAAAAATTTTAATTTCACTATCTTACTCCCATTTCAGTTAATTGATTTTTATAAACTATTGTGTTGAGGCTGTTTTCCAATAGAAAGAAACATTACTATTGTCCTTCCATAATTTAATAGGGGTATATTTTAGGGGTATATTTTAGGGGTATATTTTAGGGGTATATTTTAGGGGTATATTTTAG